>Ga0164241_10001329_pt1 | contig 31401 bp, 22 predicted proteins | sample OricomyardsoilBY_FD_108780 | JGI IMG/M metagenome (GOLD analysis project Ga0164241, IMG submission 108780) | Backyard soil microbial communities from Emeryville, California, USA - Original compost - Back yard soil (BY) | ecosystem: Environmental > Terrestrial > Soil > Unclassified | place: USA... | reverse complement strand
GCCAGAACTTGCTGGGCGCGCGGCGTAAAATTGCTCATCGCTTCATCGCTCATACAGAACTATTCTGCTACGAATTAGTGAATTTGTCCAATGCCAACCGGAAAAAATCGGCGATGCCGCAAAAGCAGCCGGGCAACTTCATCTCAGTTTGAAATCCGCCGGGCGCTCAACCAGGTGCAGCAAGTTCCCCTCGCCGTCCGCGAAAAATAAAACCTTCCCGCCGCCCGCCGCCGGGCGCGCTTCCTCGGTGAACGTCACGCCGCGCGATTCCAATTCCGTCTTCGCCGATTCCAGCGAAGGCACGCGCAGCGCGAGATGGCGAAAACCCGCGCGCCTGTTGTTGCCACGTTCCGGCGATGCCGCGTCCGCCGGGTAGATTTCAAACCACACGTTCGCCAGCGAAATCAAGCATGTCGGCGGCGTCTGGCCGTTGTCGAAAATCACCTTCGCACCAAGAACGCGTTCATACCAGTTTTTCAAGGCCACCGGATCGGCGGCGGGAATGGCGATGTGTTCAACGGAAATGTTCATCGGCGAATTAAAAATTTAAAATGCAGAATTAAAAATGAAAATCGTTCACTCGCGGAGAAAACTTCGTAACATCTGCCAATATTTTATGAATCCTGAATCCTTTCTCCGGCAACGCCTCATCTGCGTCGCGGTCATTGACCAGCCCGAAGACGCCGCGCCGCTCGCCGAGGCGTTGGGCGCGGGCGGATTGAACTGCATCGAAGTCACCTTTCGCACGGCGGGCGCGGCGAAAGCCATCGCGCGCATTCGCAAACATGTTCCGCAAATCACCGTCGGCGCGGGCACGCTGCTGACCGCCGATCAGGTCAAACAAGCCGTGGACGCCGGCGCGCAATTCGGCGTGTCGCCCGGCTTGAGCGAAAGCGTTTCGCGCGCGGCGCAACAAAATAATTTCCCGCTGTTTCCCGGCGTCATCACGCCAAGCGAAGTCATGCGCGCGCTGGAACTCGGCTGGAAGCATTTGAAGTTTTTTCCGGCGGAAACCTTCGGCGGCGTGAACGCATTGAAAGCTTTGGCCGGCCCGTTCGGCCACACCGGCGTGAAATTCGTGCCGACCGGCGGCATCACGGCGGCGACGCTGCCAAACTATCTCGCGTTGCCGCAAGTCGCGGCAGTCGGCGGCTCATGGATGGCCGAGCGCAAACTGGTCGCGGAAAAGTCGTGGGACAAGATCACCGCGCTCACGGCAGAGGCGATGAAGATGATTGCGACGGCGCAAAAAGCGTAGCGGCAGGCGTCTCGCCTGCCGTAGAGCCGGGCGTCCCGCCCGGCGGGCAAAGCATCACGCAAACATCAGAATAATTCCTTACGTTTCTAAACAAGCGACGACAGTTCCGGGCGGCAAGATGCCGCCCCTCCACGGCAGGCGAGACGCCTGCCGCTCCATTCAATTCCCCACCGTTTCCTGCAAGGGCTGGTCGCGGCGCTCGGCGAAGCGTTTCACGTAATCTTCCCACTGCACATGATTCGTGAAATCGCCGCTGCGATCCCAGCACGCGCCGAAGTAATAAGTGAACGGCTTGCCCACTTCCACATGCGTGATGGCAAGCTGGGTGCGGATGGGCGGATACCCTTCATGCGTCGGTTGCGGCACGTTCGCGTGCTTCACGCTGTCGGGCATGTCGGGATTGTCGTTCGTGAACTCCTGCACCGAACCTTTGGGCAAAAGAATCGCCACCGCCGTCGTGCCTTTGGGCTGGTCTTCCGGCTGCCAGTAAGTCATCCAGCCTTCGGCCTGATCGCGCGCGAAAAATTCCTCGCGATTCGTCGGACACGCGCGTTCGGCCAGGCCGACGCCAATTGTCAGCGGCGCTGGTGGCCGCGACGCCTCGTCGCCGTTCGGGCTTTTTTGCGACGAGGGCGTCGCATCCACAAACGTGCTTTCCGCCTTCGTCAGCCACGAGCCGGCGTCAATGCTGTAACGCTTCGTCTCGGAAACCATCCGGCCGTTGCCGGCGTCCCACGCGTCGTAAGTCAGTTCAAATTCGGACCGGATCGGCCCGGTGGTGATGAGCTTCCAGTTCCGGTAATTGCTGGACGTGTGCAGCTTCTTGCCATCCCAGATGCCGAGGCCGCCGTCGCCCCGGCTGCCGCCGACGCGGTAATCGTCCATGAACGCGCCGTTGTCCTCGTGATAATGTTTCGTGGCATACATCGTGCCCACGATGAGGCCGCGATCCTTTTTGATCCAGACATCCGGCCCGCTGCTGATGGTGTGTTCGGCCTTGATGAGCGCCTGCCCATAAGTGCGATGCGCGATGCGGTCGCTCTCCCACGCAAAATCGTCGTAGCGTTCGGGAACGTAACGGGCAAAGGTTTTTACGATGGGCGGCGGCACGGCGGTAAGTGAAGACCGTCGCAACACATAAAAGGTTCTTGCTTCATTTGGTGCTAAATCAACTTGAAACAGCAATTTGTCCAATGGTTCAGAAATTATATCTGGGTTTGAATGATATGTTTGCGTATCTATAATTCGCGAAGAAATCCCATCCATAACAGCCAATTCAGAAAAAATTGGGATGTCATTGTTCGTTATCGTAACAACTTCGCCTCGTTTAGGATTTTTCAAATTTAATAATTGTCCGCCAGTTTCCTGCCACATCTTATTTGCATGTAATTCGACAGTTTCACATTCACGGAAGAAACTTGAAGGGTTGGAAACCGTAACTGAAACAGACCTTATCCCATAAAATGTAATCGGCGCACTAATTGCATTTATATGTTGCCAATGCTCTTCGTCCGTTCGGTGATATAAATAACTTCGTAAAGCTGCCATCCGATAAACCTCGCTGCCCGCGAGCAGAAACGCGCCGACGCCATAGACTTCCGTGGAGTCTTCCGCAAACTTTTTCGGGTCCGCGCCAATCGGCTGGACGTGCGTCAATTTGCCATCCGCATCCACGCAGCCGACGAGTGCCGCCCATGCCTTGCGCACGGCGGGTTCAAATTGCGCGCGGTCGAGCAAGCCTTGATTCACGCCCCACGCCAGCGCGTAGGTGTAAAAACCGGAACCGCTGGTTTCCTTGAGCGGATAACTTTCCGGGTCGAGCAAGCTCGCGCTCCAGAGTCCGTCCGGCTGCTGGCAGGTCAGGATTTTTGCCGCCATGTCCTTGAATAATTGCTCAAAGCGTGGACGGTCGGGATGATTCATCGGCAGATATTGCAGCACGCGCACGAGACCGCCCATCACCCAGCCGTTGCCGCGGCCCCAAAAAACTTTCTTCCCGTTCGCCTCGGTCTTTTTGAAATAAGTGCTGTCGCGGAAATAAAGATGCTCGTTCGTGTCGTAAAGATAATCCGTCGTGCGCCACCATTCCTTCACGGCAAAATCCAGATACTTTTCATCGCCCGTTGCGGCGGAAAGCCGCACCCACGCCGGCGGCGCCATGAACAGCGAATCGCACCACGACCAATGATCCTGGCCGTGGCCCTTCTGGGAAAAATCCAAACTGTCGTTCGCGGGCGGGTGGGCCAGAATGAAATCAAACCGCTCGCGCATCGGTGCGATCATTTTCGGCTCGCGGTAAAGGAGATACAGTTCCGCATACGACTGGCCGACGCATTGATCATCCGCGTGATACTGGCGCGGGCCGAGCTTCCATTCGTTCGTCTCGCCCATCGCGCGCATGGCGTCGCGGTATTTGGCGTCGCCGGAAATTCCCGCCAGCGCCATGAAACCCGCGTCGCCCGCGCCTTGCGTCCAGTCGGTCGGCTTGTGCGCGGACGGATGCGCCAGTTGCCAGTCGGCCACGCGCTGCATGATGTCGAGCACGGGCTTGGGTGAAATTTCCGGCGAATTGATCTGCGCGGACAACAGGTTGGTGGTCGCGGCAAACACGGCCGCAGCCAGGCCGGCCAGGTAAATGCGATGAATGTTCATAGCGGGTGGTTCTTGTGTGTCAGCGGCGATTTTAACTGAAACGGAATGAAAGGGTCACTTAAAATCAACGGCCCATCCAGCCGCCGTCAATGTTCAACACCGCGCCGTTCAGATAATCCGAACCGCCCGACGCCAGAAAAATACAGCCGCCCGCGATGTCGCTGGCTTCACCCCAGCGGCCTTCGGGAATGCGATCCAGAATGGCCTGGTTCCGCACCGGATCTTCGCGCAGCGCCTTGGTGTTTTCCGTGGCGATGTAGCCGGGCGCAATGGCGTTGACGTTGATGCGCTCCTTTGCCCACTCGTTCGCGAGCGCCTTGGTCACGCCGGCGATGCCGTGCTTGCTCGCCGTGTAGGCCGGCACCGTGATGCCGCCTTGAAACGACAGCAGCGACGCGATGTTGACGATCTTCAGCCGGGAATCTTCCGGCGCCTGGGCGCGGCCAGTTTCAATCCACCATTTGCCGACGGCTTGCATGAGAAAAAATGGCGAGTTCAAATTCGTCGCCATGACGGCATTCCAGTCCGCCTCGGAAAAATCCTTGGCCGGGGCGCGGCGAATGATGCCGGCGTTGTTGACGAGCGCATCAATCTGGCCGGTCTGCGCGAGAATTTGCGCGACGACCTCGGCGGATTCCTTTTGCGTGCCGGCGCCGAGATCGGCGTTGTGCGCGATAAATTTACCGCCGGCGCTTTCAACCGCTTTACCGGTTTCCGCCAAATCGCCGCGCGCCACGCCAACAACGGTTGCGCCTTCTTTGGCGAAGGCCACGCAGATCGCCTGCCCAATGCCCCGGCTCGCGCCGGTGACGACCGCCACTTTGTTTTGAAATTTCATAGCTTAAGATTTTTGCCGGTGACGGGAGGGAGAATGCTGATATGCCTTTGTGAACACACGCGAAAAATGAAACGGATCGTCAAACCCGACCTCGGCGCTGATCCGTTTGACCGGCCAGTCCGTGTCGCAGAGCAGTTCCGCCGCGCGCTGCAAACGGACGCGTTGAATCTCTTCCTTGGGCGAACGGCCCAAAATTTTCCGGAACCGCTGGTTGAACCAACTGCGGGACATGGGCACGGCGCGCAACACATCATGAATGCCGATGCCCTCGCAGGCATGTTCGCGAATAAAGTGGGCGGCAACCGCAATCCGCCGGTCGTCAATCGCCAGGATTTCGGTCGAGCGCCGGGAAACAATGCGGTTCGGTTCGATGAATATTTCCGTCTGCCGGACTTGCTTGCCCGCCATCATTTCCGACAACAACTGCGCCGCCTCGTAGCCCACCCGTCCGGCGTTGGGAACCACGCTGGACAAAGGCGGGGCGGACAAATTGCAAACCACCTCGTCATTGTCCACGCCGATCACGGCCACTTCCTCCGGCACGGACACGCCCACCGCCCGGCAGGCATCCAAAACCTGCTGGCCGCGCATGTCATTGCAGGCCATCAACCCGACCGGCTTGGGCAGTTGCTGGAGCCATTCGGCGACCTGCCGGCCGTCGTTCACCCCCAGAAGCTCATGCTTCGCCGTGCTCTTTTTTATCGGGTGAACGTGGGAATAAATGTGGCAATACAAGCCGGCCCCGGCGACCAGACGGAAGAACTCGTCGCGCCGCTCATCTGAATAATCGGCGCCGTTGAACCCGCAAAAGGCGAAGTGGCGGAATCCGCGCTCCTTCAAATGCTGGTAACACAGCCTGGAAACTGCGGCGTTGTCCGTGAGGATGCACGGGATTTTTGCATCCATGCCGACCCGGCGCAGAAAAACGGTCGGCACTTTCAGGTGATGAATCACGTTGAGGATGTTGTCATTTTCCAGGCGCGCGATGATGCCTTCGCCCCGCCATTCCCGCAGCCAGCCCGGCGTGTCATCACACAGGTTTAGATCCTGGAAAAATACCGTCCAGGAATTGTTCTCGCGGATGAATTTGGCGATGCCCGAAAGAATGTCGCGCCCGTAGGCGCGTGACGATTCGACCATCAACGCCACGCGCGGACGTTTGGCGGGCTTGAAAAATTTCTTCATTTGATGCGACAACGAAATCAGAATCTTCCCGGCATTTCAAAGACGCGGCCGGCGGCAATCAGAGCCGTTCTTTGACGGATTACCGCAAGTCCGCCGGCTTCACCGCATCCATGTCATCGAACACTTGGTTTTCGCCGGCCATGCCCCAGATGAATTTGTAATTCCCCGTGCCGACGCCGAAGTGCATGGACCAGTTCGGCGAGAGCGCCACTTCGTCGTTGTGCAGGAAAAGATGCCGCGTCTCCTGCGGTTCGCCGAAAAAATGCGAAAGCACCTGGTCGCCGAGGTCAAAATAAAAATAAATCTCCGTGCGCCGCCAATGCGTGTGCGGCGGAAACGAGTTCCATACATTGCCCGGCTCCAGCGCGGTCAGGCCCATCACCAACTGGCAGCTTTGAATGCCGCCTTGGTGGATGAATTTGTAGATCGTGCGTTTGTTGGCCGATTCCTGCGCGCCGAGTTTCACCGGCGCGGCCTCGGACGATTTCATCATCCGCAGCGGATGCGGCGTGTGCGCGGGACAGGACAGGAAATAAAACTTCGCCGGATTCTGCGGATCGTCGCTGGCGAAGGAAACGGATTTCGTTCCCATCGGCAGATAGGCGCAGTCCAATTTTTCCAGCGCGAAGGAATTTCCATCTGCCACGATTTTGCCGGGGCCGCCGACATTGATCGCGCCGAGTTCGCGGCGTTCGAGGAAAAAGGCGCGGCCCGTTTCCTTGTGGTTTGGCAATTCCACCGGCTTGCCTGCGGGCATCACGCCGCCCACGACAAGGCGGTCGAGGTCGGTGAACGTGGCGTTGCATTCGCCGGGCGTGAAAAGATTTCCGAGGTGAAACGTGTCGCGCAGTTCCTGCGTGGACATGCCGATGAGATCCTGCGGACGCGGCGTGCGGCGGATGTGGTCTTGAATCATGCCGCAGTCTCTCAAAAATTAAAACGTCCGACAAGCCGTCGCAATGGGACAGGCATCTTGCCCGTCCAGTTCGTCAGAAAGATAATTTCAACAGAACCGGCAAGATGCCCGTCCCTGCTAAGGTCCGACGGCGGGCGCATTCGTGGCCCCCAGACGTGATTTAATCACGGCCAGATCGCTTTTCAACTGCGCCATGTCCGCCGCCATTTGCTGGCGGCGCGCGGTTTCGGCGGCGTCCGGGGCCGGCGGTTTGATATGTTCGAGCAGGTCGTCGCGCAAAATCGCGATCATCTGCTTGGTCTGGGCATTGATGTTCGTTTGAATCAGATTTCCCTGTTCGCCGATGGCCGCCACCATCTGCGTGGCGCAAAGATACGTCGCCGCCACCTGGTTGGTATGGAAATTATAGGCCAGATCTTGATCCACCTTCCGCGCGGCGGCGGCCGTCTGCAATTCCGACTCGATCTTCTGGTCCACCAGCAGCAGCAGATACAAAGTGTTCGTGTGAAAGAAAATCGCGTCCTCGTGGGTTTTTTCAAAATACGAGTCGCTCAATTTATCCATCGTCGGCGCGATCGCATTGATTTGCGAATGAATCCCCGCCAGTTGATTGGACTGGATCTGCTGGAGCGCCGCCAGCTTTTGTGTCAGCTCGTCAATTTTTTCGGCGTTGATCTTTTCCTGCCGGCCGCAGCCGCACAGCAGCAGCGCGCCGGCCAGCGGCAGTAGGATGAAAATGTTCTGCATGTCAAATTAAACCATCCGTTCAAGATTCGCGCCAAACATAAATTTGCCCGGCCTCCGTCAAAAATTCACGCGCCGAAGCGGGCTGGCCGAAATTATTTTGCCGGCGTCGCCCCGTCCTTCACGCAGCGAAACCCGACATGGTTGCTGCCGGTGTCAACGTCGCCCTTGCCGCGCGTGCCCAGCATGTAACGCGTGCAATACTCGTCCGTGCAGAGGAATGAGCCGCCGCGATGCACGCGCTCCGGCTGGCCGTCGCCAGGATCGTAACTGGAAGGCGGGCCTTGCGGATTACGGACGACCGCACCGGCCGATTTCAGTTCCGCGTAATAATCCGCCCGATACCAGTCGCTGCACCATTGCCAGACATTGCCGGCCATGTCGTAAAGCCCGTAGCCGTTCGGCGGAAACTGCGCCACCGGCGCAAGCCCGGCATAACCGTCCTCACCCGTGTCGTGATAAGGAAAATGGCCTTCATAAATGTTCGCCATCCATTTGCCGCCCGGCTTCAATTCATCACCCCAGAAAAACTGCTTGCCGGCCTGGCCGCCGCGCGCGGCAAATTCCCATTCCGCCTCCGTCGGCAATCGTTTGCCCGCCCACTTCGCATAAGCCGCCGCATCAGCGTAGGCCACCTGCACCACGGGATAATTCCCCTTCCCTTTCAAGTCGCTGGCCGGCCCGGTGGGATGCCGCCAGTTCGCGCCGCGAACATAGCGCCACCATTGAAAATAGTCATCCAGCGGCACGGCGTTCGTCGTGGGCGTGAAAACCGTGGAGCCGGCCACCAGGTTTTCCGGCGGCGCACCGGGAAACTGCTCCGGCGTCGGCGCGATCTCCGCCACGGTCACATAACCGGTGGCCTTGACGAATTTGTCAAACTCATCGTTCGTCACGTCCGTCTTGTCCATCCAGAAACCGTCCACATACACGCGATGCACCGGCTGGGCGTCATTCACCGCGTTCATCGTGGCCTCCGAGCAGATCCCGTTGTTCGGCACCGTGCAGCCCATGGAAAATTCGCCGCCCGGAATCCACGCCATGCCCGGCGGCACAATCAGCGGCGCGGGCGCAGTGTTCGGAATCGTGGGCGCAAACGGCGACACGGCGGCGGTATCCGACGCAGCGGCGTTCGCCGACGCCGGCCAGGCCAACAGCGGTAACGTAACCACAATAAACGTAACTGCCGCAGCGGCCATCCGCGATAAACTGGGATTGGATTTCATGATAATTGTTGCCTGAAAATCCGGATTCTTTCGGGCGGTTGCTTTCAAAACTTCATAATGAGTTCGTCCGCCATCTTCGTCAAGTTTGGCCGGGCAACGGCCCGGCGGCGGCGGCTGGGATGCAACTTGCCCTTCGCGGAATTGGCCGTGGTTCCGGCTTTCAAAGCCGCCGGGCAAGGTTTAAGGTGTCCGGCGAAATATCCGGTCTTCATCGGCCGGCCTCGGAAATATTTTTATGCTCGAAGCCGTTTCCATGCCCGCGCAAAAAAATCCCCGGATCTTGCTTCTGGAGGACGAGCCGTTGCTGGTCAAGCTGTTTGAATTCAGCCTGGCGGAATGGTTCAAAAAAATGGAGCTGATGAAGTTCAAAAACGGCGATGACGCCTGGCGGCAGTTATCCCGGACGGAGCCGGACTTGCTGATCATGGACTGGTCGCATCCCGGCTTGGAAGGCGAGGCCATCATGGAACGGCTCGCCGAAAAAAAGGCCGGGTTTCCCATCCTCCTGACTTCGGATTTTTTTGAAGAACACCTTTCAAAATACGCCGGGCGCGGCTTGAAAGTGGTTTTTTTGCCCAAGCCGTTCGGCCTTAAACAATTTTGGAGCGCACTCAACCAACTGGTCGGGCCGGGCGATTTTCCGAAACCGCCGGACTTACCGGACACAAATTGAAATCTTTGCCAAAATGTCCGGTCGCAAGGGGCAGACTTCCAGCCTGTTCACTTGATTAAAAAACACGCAATACGAACCGGCAAAATGCCTGTCCCTTTACAGGCGACGGCCTTCCTGACATTCATGCCACTCCGGTTTCAGCAAATGAAAACGGCCGGCTGGCCGTTACTTGGCCGGTGTCGCCAGCGTGGTGGAAAATTGACTCAAGCTTTGCGCCACGCTGCTGAGCGAATCACGGACGCCGACCGCCTCAAGCTTGATGGAATCCAAGCGGGGTTTCATGGCCGCGATGCCATCCGCCGTCAGGTTGTTGCCGAGATAAGTCCCGACATCTTTCAAGTCTTTCGCCAGCGGATCGTAGGCGGCCCGGGCTTTTTCCATGCCGGTCTTGAGATCGGCCAGGTTTGCCAGCGCCTTGTCCCGGCGGTCGGCGCTTAACTTCTTCAGGATCGGATCGCTGATGGTGGCCACCTGGTTGCTCCAGCCGGCAAAATAGGCGCGACCGCCGGCGATCATGGCGTTGATGGTGCTGTCAACTTTCGCCGAAGTGTTCTCAAGATTTTTTACCGAGGCCAGATAATCCTTGTATTGGCCGCGCATGTCGCCGCTGGGCTGCGTGATCAACTGGTTGAGGGTGGTCAAAACCCGGGTGACCGCCGTGCGGGATGATTCCAGCCGATGGCCGGTGTCGGTGACGCTGTCGGCCATTTGGGCGGCGCGGTCGGCGGGCGTGCTGGCGCAGCCGGTGAACATGAACGTGGCGGCGCAGGCCAGAATCAGGGCGCCGGACTGAAGCAAGGTTTGATTCAATTTCATGCAGGTAATTTGTCGAGGGATCATGCGGATGACAAGCCATTATGCTTTTTGGCCCGCAAATTTCAGGCTTGGTGTCGCCAAACCGACGCACTCTCAAACCTTCGGATGACTTCAGTTTGCTTCAGTGAGCGGCCGGCGGAACAAATTTGCCAGGCGCAAAAAGCCCGCCGGCTCAACCATGAAACCCATGCTCGAAAATAGTTTCAGGGCAGGCTCCGTCAAATTTGCCTAACGGTTGCCGACGGCGGCCGATCCCGGCTTCAAACCCAGCGCCCATTCAATGCCGCCAAGCACATGCGCCTGATACATCCGGCTGATTTCCGGCGCGTTCTTGCGGTCTTTCAGGTCCGGGTCGGCGTCAATGAGATCTTCACGATGGCCGAGCGACGTGTAAAATACCTTGCCCGCGCCGTAATCCTTGCACCAAGAAACGGGGTAATGGCCCGGCGTGAACGGCTTCTCCGGTTTTTTGTCGAGCACCAGCAGTTCGTGAACCTTGGCGGGATCATAATTTTTCAACTGATAAACCTCCTCCTGCGAAATGGTCCATGTCTTGCCCAGGGCCGCAGTGGCCGGATGCTGCGGATCTTCGTTCAAACATTCGACGCTCAACTGCGCTCCGTGATGCTCAAACTCGCCGCCGAGCATGTCAATGTAACCGGGCCAGCCGTGAAACGTGTCGCTCGCCGCGTGAATGCCGATGAACGCGTGGCCGGCCTTGATCCAGTCAAGAAATCCCTGCTTGTCGGGAATCGGCAGATCGCCCGTCGTGCTGGCGAAAACCACGCCGTCGTAATTCTTCAAGTTGTCCGGCGACAATTTTTCAAGCGCCGTCTTTAAGTCCTCGTTCCATTTTTTTGAGGCGGTTTCATATGCTGCCTGCTCCTCTGGAAGTTTTTCTTCAGCTAATTTGAAAGCGGCCTTTTGTTCATCCGTCGCATCAGTCTTTAAGGCATCAGGCTTTTGCGGAGGATTAGGTTTCCCCGGAGGCTGCTGCAACAAATCCACGGTGAACTCGCCGCTGTCCTTGCCAAGCTGTTCCAGCATTTTTTCCAAGGTCGGAATCGAACTGTGCCGGAAGCCGGTGGTCGTGGTGACCACGAGCAGTTTTTTTGGTGTATGATACGCGTTGGGTTTGGTTGACTTGGAAGCCTCGCAGCCAGCAAGGCTCATTACCAGTGTCAGTGCCAGAGTCGCAATCGGAACGGTTGAAAGCGGGAAGAAATTTTTCATGTCTAATTTTGAATTTGAAATTCAGGTCACGGATCGTTGACCACCGGCGCCGGGCGCACCCAGATGTTGCGGAAGGAAACCGCGTTGCTGTGATATTGCAACGCCAGCGGTAGTTCCGCGTCGTGGGCCGAATAGCTGCCCAGCGAACGCCAGTTGCTCGCGCCGCGATACGCCTGATGGTTCTGAATCACCACGCCGTTCAAAATGACGGTCACATACGCGGGCGATGTCACCTTGCCGTCGGCGTCAAAGCGCGGCGCAGTGAAGACGATGTCGTAAGTGGACCATTCGCCGGGCGGCCGGCAGGCGTTGGCGAGCGGTGGATGCTGGCCATAAAGCGCGCCGGTCATGCCGTCGGCATAGGTTTTGGCGTTGTAACAATCGAGCACTTGAACCTCGTAAAGTCCCATGAAATAAACGCCGCTGTTGCCGCGTCCCTGGCCGGTGCGGTCGGGCGGCAAAATCGGCTCGCGGAATTCGAGATGCAACTGGATGTCGCCAAATTTTTGAACCGTCTCGATGTCGCCCTTGGCGGAAACCATCACGCCGTCTTCCACCCGCCATTGCGCGGGGCCGCCATTGCCCTTGTCGCGCCATTGCGAAAGATCCTTGCCGTCGAACAGCACGATCGCGTCGCTCGGCGGGTTGGCGTGCTGGCTGAACTGCGCGCCCGGCGTGATGACCGGCGGCTGCGGGCGCGCCGGGTCGTGGACGTGCCATTGGCTGTCCGGCTCCAGCGGCGTGTCTTGAAAGCCTTCAACGCCGTCAATGGTGAGTTCAGGAACAAGCGCGTTGCCGATCTTGATGTAATTGGTGACAATTGTCGGATCCGCCTGGGCGCGGAGACCGGCCAGGACGGCCATGATCAGGGTGGGAAGGATTATTTTTTTCATTTTATTTTTGGTTTCAAATTTTCGGAAATTTCGTCCACTTCGCGCCGGCGTGCGCGGATTTCACGGCGGTTTCAATGAAGGCCATGCCTTCCACGCCGTCGTCCACCGTCGGGAAATCAAACTCGCCCTTTTTGTTGTCAATGCGCGCGCGGACGGCCGCAACGGCTTCGAGATAGATGTTCGCGAACGCCTCGATAAACGCCTCGGGATGACCGAACGGCAGGCGCGTGAATTTTTTCGCCGTGGCGGAAAGATAATTATTTCCGCGCCGCAAAATTTTCGCCGGCTCGTCTTTCGGAATAAATTTCAATTCGTTCGGATGTTCCTGCTGCCACGCGAGCGAGCCTTTCGTGCCATAAACGCGGATGTTCAAATTGTTCTCCTCGCCGCAGGAAATCTGCGAGCAATGCAGCACACCCTTCGCGCCGCCGCGATAGCGGACGAGCATGTTCGCGTCGTCCTCCAGTTTGCGCCCGGGAATGAACGTGGTGAACTCGGCGCACAATTCGTCAATCTTCAGGCCCGTGATGTAACGGCCGAGATTTTCCGCGTGCGTGCCGATGTCGCCGACGCAGCAGCTCGCGCCGGCCTTCTTCGGATCAGCGCGCCACGCGGCCTGCTTCTGGCCGGCCGCCTCGATTTTGTCGAGCAGCCAGCCCTGCGGATATTCCGCGACGACCTTCAAAATTTTTCCGAGCTTGCCGGAGCGCACCAGTTCGCGCGCCTCCTTCACCATCGGATAGCCGGTGTAATTGTGCGTCAGCGCAAAAACTTTTCCGGTCTTCCGCGCCGTCTCGCGCAACATTTTCGCCTCCTTCAATGTCAACGTCATCGGCTTGTCGCAGACGACGTGAAAGCCCGCTTTCAAAAAAGCCGTCGCGACCGGCGCGTGCAAAAAATTCGGCGTCACGATGGAAACAAAATCAATCCGCTCGGCCGCCGGCAGCGCCGCCTCGGCCTTGGCCATTTCCGCGTAGCTGCCATAGACGCGCTTGGGATTCAGGAAGAGCTGTTCGCCGGTGATCCGGGAATTTTCGGCGTCGGAAGAAAATGCGCCAGCGACGAGTTCGATCTGTCCGTCGAGATTCGCGGCCAGGCGATGAACCGCACCAATGAAAGCGTTCTGCCCGCCGCCGACCATGCCGTAACGAAGTTTGCGTTTGTTGGCCATAAAAATTGAATTGGGAAACTGTAAATTAGGAAAATGCCGCCGCCGAAACAAGCCGCTAATTTTATAGGTGACGGGCCGGTTTGATTTGCTTCGGTAGGGCAAAGCTGCTGCTTTGCCCATACTTCGGCGGCGCAGCAGCGCCGCCCTACCAGATTTCCTGTATCCGCGCCGGATAAACCTTCGTCTATCATGGTGGCGAAACGAAAAAAATGAAATCCATCATGGCGACATATCCGGGGTTTCAAACGCTGCCGCGCGGGGTCAAACGCCTGCTGCTGGCCTCGGAAAATTTTTTCTTCAACGAAGCGCCCGCGCCCGTGGCCAGGCCCGGCGTTGCAAGTTTGGTCAACGTGCATCCGTGGGCGCCGTCAAGTTCAGCCGGATATGAACAAGCCGCCGGGCTGCCCGTGAACATCGCCAACTGACCTGAATTGAAACTCTGAAGCCATGCTGAAAAAGCCGGACAATTCCCGTTTGAATGGAAAGATAACCTCCTTCTGCCTGGCTGTTGCCGGCCGGCATGAAGGATTCAATTATGATGGAATCAAAGTGATCCCGTTGCTGAAAGAGGAAAAAATCCTGATCGCCGTCAAGGTGAAAGACAACCAATTGAAAACCGTCGCCGACGTGGACTTTCCCGCCGACGAACAAACCCATGAACGCTTTCAAAAGATCTTGAAACGGGCCATTGGCAAAACCTTGCAGGTCTTGATTTGATTTCCGCCTGCAACCAGGCGGTGGCCCGCGCCGGTTCGTTCCCTGTTTTGCGACGGCGATTATTTCTTCTTGAAAAATTTATTCAATAACCCGCCAATGGGTGAAGCATTGGTGCCCGAAGATTTGAACAAATTGCCGGTCAGCGATTTGGCCGCCGTGCCGGCAAGGGCAACATAGTCAATTTTTTTATCCGGGGTGCCGATGGTGCCGGTCAGCGTCAAAAACGGCGGCAGCGCGGCGTAGGCGGCAGAAACATTGGTGGAAGTCACATTCAATTGTTTGGCCAAATTTTGATTTAATAAAACTGCCACGGGGATTTCCAAGGTGGAATCGGCCAGCACCGAATTCAATGCGACATCGCCCGCCGCGCTTACCTCGAACGCGGAGCTTTGCACGATGGCTTGCTTCAAGGCGATCTTGCCGTTGCCGGCCTCGCCTTGCACGACGACAGATTCAATCGGCGATTTTTCCAGCTCGCCCATCAAACCGCCCTGCCCGGTCGCGCTGCTCAGCAATGAACTCAAGGCCCCTTCGGGACTTTTAATGAGCTGCGGCAGCGTCGCCACCACGTTGATGATGATTCGCAAATACTTGTTGCGGACATTGACGACGGACAAGTTCAGGTTCGTCATCTCCACGCCATATTGCCCGTTCAAGTTTTCCTTGAGGCTGGAACCGGTGATGCCGGCTCCGTTGATTTGCGCGCTGGCCGTCATGTCCCCGCCGACCTGCCCGGCGCGATCCGGCTGAAACGTGGCCACGATCGGCGCGAGCGGAATTTTTCGCGCGTCGAAACCGACGTTGTATTTGTAGCCTGGCACGCCCAAATCCGCATCAATGGTCGAACTGACCGGCGCGCCGTTCAGCGTCAGTTGGAACGGCTTCACCACGACATGGCCGTCGTCAATCTTCGCCGTCATCAGGAAATTGCTGATGGCGATTTCATGCAAGTAAATCCGGCCGATGTCCGCCGCCAGCGCAAAATTCCGCAACGGCGTATGCACCGCCGGCGGTTCCTGTTCCGGGCCGGCGGACGCCGCCGGCGTTGGCGTCGTTGCCGGCAGGGCTTTCGCCGCCGCGTGGGTGCCGCCGGCGAACAAATCGTAATAGCTCGTGAAATCCAGCGCGTCGGCAGCCAGCTTGAGATCGCCTTGAATCGCGTCCGGCTTGGTCAAATCCACCCGGCCGCTGAGCGAAAGCTGGTTCTGGGCGCGGGCCGTGGGCGTCAACGTGACTTGCAACTGGCGCACGTCGGCGATCTGTTGATTGAACGCGGCGTCCACCGCGAAACCGGCGGCGAGCGGTGTCGCCGGAAATTTCTGCGCGGGATCGTTCACGACCAGGTTCGACACCCGCACGTTCGCCTTCACGGCGGAACCGGCCTGCGGATTATATTGCGCCGCCACCGTGCCGCCGACCGTCACGGATGCCAGCTTCTTGCCCGCCAGCGCCGGCTCCAGAAATGGCCGCAGCAGGTTGTCGTTCAAATCGGAAAGCGTGACGTTCACGTCGGCGGATTTTTGCGCGGGTTTCGCGGTTCCGGTGATTTCAAAACCGCCGCCGGGTTTTCCGTTCTGGCTGAAACTGCCGGCGATCTTGTTGATCTGAATCTGCTCCGGCGAATTGGCGACATCGAGATGAATCTTGCTTCCGAAATTTTGCAATTCATTCTGCCCGACGTGCGCGGTGAAATTATCCAGCGTCAGATCACCAGTCACCGCCTGCGCTTTTTGTTTCTGCGTCACATGCGCCGTCAGCACCACGTCGCCGGATGAAATGCTCACGCCCGGCTGCGGCGCTGCTGCCAGCAACTGCGCCAGCGCCGCCTCCAGTTTGACCGACAAGTCCGCGCCGCCCGACGCGAGATCATAAGCGCCGGAACCGGAAACTGTGACCGCCGGCTGATTTTGCAGCAGCAGTTGCAACTGAAGCGCGCTCAAGGTGACTTGCTGGAACTGCGCCGCCTGACCTTGAACCGCCACGCGGATTTCCGCCTGCGAAATGACATTGCTGCCGGCGCGCGCGGCAAGGTTCGCCACCGCCGTGTTCAAATCAAACGCGATCTGTTTGCCGCCTTGCAACGACGACACCTTCAGCTTCAAGCCGACGTTGCCGCCGGTGACGGCATCACCCAGAAACGGTTTCCAATCCGCCAGATTCAGATTGGTCACGGTCAAATTCAGCGCGGCATCGCCCACGCCGCCGGCGCCGCCGCCGAACGGCAGGCTCATCGGCTGGTCCAACTGCGCGCCCAAAAGCGTGGCCCCGTTTTGCGTGGCGGTGAGATCCAGACGGTTGACCGTGGCGACCTGCGCCGCGCGATCCGCCGTGACGCTGTAAGCCGCGCTGAAATCCAGCGTGGGCGTCGTTTGCCCGGCCCGCGTCACCAGCAGCTTGTTCAAATTGAACCGGCCCGTGGCCGAGACCAGCGCGCCGGCCTTCGCCAGTTCAACGACGTTGGTGGAACTGATCGTGGTCGTTCCGAAATCAATTCCGCTCGCCGCGCCCACGAGGTTCAGCAACCGCTTGTCAATTCCATTCAACACCACGGTCAGCTTGCCTTCCAGTTTATTGGCGTCAAACGGGCCGGCGACCGATAATTCGCCCAGCGACGCGCCGGCTTTTCGAAAATGCAACGCCACCTGATTAAGGTTCGTCGGCGTGACGTCGCAGCCCAGCGCGACCGCGAAGGCGTTGAAATCGGCCAGCGCGCCGCCGGCCTGGGAAACAATCAGATCCAGGCCGCCGTTGACGGGGCCGGGCTTCAAATCGGATGTGAGCGCCAAATTAAAATTTCCCTTCAGCGTCGCCGTCAGCAATCCATTGGTGCCGGTCGGCGGATTTTGTTCTACGCGAACGCCGGAGTCCAGTTGGAGCTTGGCCGTCTCGCCGTTTTTCAAATTGTTCAACGTCAGATTGACGTTCGACATTTCAACCAGATCGCGCCGGCCGCCGGCGTAATTCTTGATCTGCCGGATGTCCGCATGGCTGACAGTGAATTTGACCAAATCCACTTTCAGCGGCTTGGACGGCTTGTTGGACGGCGCGGGTTTCTTTTCCGTCTCCGGCTGGCCTTGCAGCGCCTTGAGAATGGGCTCCAGATTGCTGCTGCCGTCAGGATCTTGGACGAGTTCAATCGTCGGTGAAACCACGGCGATTTCATCCACATGAATGTTGCCTCCGATGATGTCCCACAGATGATAATGCAGACGGACTTCCCGAACGGTAAGGAGCGGTTCCTTGCCGGCGGCCTGCACTTTCAGGTCGCGCAGGGTGATGGCGCTGAACGGATGGATCGAGGCGTCGCTGACGGTAACGCTGGCATCCAGCGTTTTGCCAACGCGCGGGAGAATGACGCTCTTGAGAAAAAAGGAGCTGGTCGCCACAAAATAAACCACCACCAGCAGCACCACGAAAACCGCTCCCAGCTTCAATAAGAATCGCGGCCAGCGGTGGCGCGGTTTGGACGATGATGAAGCCGGCGTGGTTGTGTCAGTCATAATTTTGTCCTCTTGAACGAGCATAGGCCAACCATATTTTTCCCGCCAGAAATAAAAGCGGCGGGCAGCTTGCGCCGCCCGCCGCGTGAATTTAGAAGCGCCAGATCAGTTGCCGCCGTGGTAGCCTTCTTCGCCGTGTTCCGCCACGTCGAGGCCGGCCATTTCGACTTCTTCCGTCGGCCGCAGACCAACCAGCGCCTTGGTGATGTAAGCGGCGATGACCGTGCCGACCACCGCGAGGGCGATGGTGATGCCGACCGCTTTCAATTGTTCAATCACCAACGGATGACCGGGATCAGGCACGAACGAGTTCACGTTTTTGTCAGCCAGGATGCCGGTCAGGATCGCGCCCAAAGTGCCGCCGATGGCGTGAACGCCGAACGTGTCCAGCGCGTCGTCATACTTGAAGACCGGCTTGAGCCAGATGACCGCGAAGTAAGGAATCAAACCGGCGAGCACGCCGATGATCATCGCGCCGTTGGTATTGACCCAACCGCAAGCAGGCGTGATGACCACCAGGCCGGCGACGGCACCGGAACAAAAACCCACCACGCTGGGCTTGCCTTTGATGAGCCATTCCGCCATCGCCCACACAAACGAGGCGGTCGCCGTCGCGAGCGTCGTCGTGGTGAAGGCGCTGCCGGCCACGCCGTCCGCACCGAGTTCGGAACCGGCGTTGAAGCCATACCAGCCGACCCAGAGCATCGCCGTGCCGACCATGCACAACACCACGCTGTGCGGGGCCATGTTGTCCCGGCCGAAACCAAGACGCTTGCCAAGGATGAGGCAGAGCACCAACGCCGACCAGCCGGAGGACATGTGAACCACCGTGCCGCCGGCGAAATCAATCGCCTTGATTTTGGAATCCGCATTGAACGCGCCGTTCATCAGGCCCGTGCCGCCCCAGACCATGTGGGCGAGCGGGAAATAAACAATGAACATCCAGATTGCGATGAAAATTAAAATCGCCTTGAACTTCATGCGTTCCGCAACCGCACCCACGATCAGGGCCGGCGTGATGATGGCGAAGGTCAACTGGAACATGGCAAAAACATCCAGCGAAACCCACGGCGGCGAAATCCCGCCCACGGCCCCCGTCACCCCTTTGAACCAGGCATAGTCCATGTGGCCCAGAAAGGCTGAACCCGGTGCAAAGGCCAGACTGAAACCGCAAATCCACCAAAGGATCGTGACCAGCCCGGTGATGCCCAGACATTGCGCCATCACGGAAAGGACGTTCTTCCGGCGAACGAGGCCGCCGTAAAACAAGGCGAGGCCGGGCAGCGTCATAAACAACACCAGCGCGGTGCAGGTCATCATCCAGGCGTTGTGGCCGGGGCCGGGACTGCCGGCCAGCTTGCCGGCGGCGCTGGGCAATCCGCTGTTCAGCACATAGGCTTCAAGGTCAGCGACACGCTGGTCAATCGTCACCGGGGCATTGGTAATGGCCGCCGCCGGGGCATTGGTGTCTTCCGCGCGGACGGACAATGCGCCCAGCACAGTGCCGGCGATCAGGGCGAGTGTGAGAAAATATTTTTTCATGTTGGTTGAGCAAGACTGGTTGGGTTTTGGTTAGAGGGCCGAATCACCTTTTTCATCGGTGCGGATGCGGGTCGCTTCTTCGACGGTGGAGATGAACACCTTGCCATCGCCGATCTTGCCGGTCTTGGCGGCCTTGACAATCGCGCCGACTGCCGCGTCCTTCTGACCGTCGGCCAGCACGAGTTCGATTTTGATCTTCGGCAGAAAATCCACGGTGTATTCGCTGCCGCGATAGATTTCAGTGTGGCCCTTCTGGCGGCCGAACCCCTTGACCTCGCTCACGGTCATCCCCTCGATGCCGATTTCGCCGAGGGCGTCCTTGACCTCTTCAAGTTTGAACGGTTTGATGATGGCTTCAATTTTTTTCATTTTGATGGTTGGTTGATGCTGCGCTCGTCCAGCCAACGATACATTGGCTTGCGGGCCTTTAGCAGCGGCGGTGCCAACCTGAAACGGGACCCACGCGAATGGAGATTCACCTGATTTCAAGCGGGTTTTATGGCCGTTGATTTTTCAGGCACAACCCGCCCGGAGTTCGCTTGCGGCTTTTTTTATCCACGCACAGAAATAATCGCCAGCAAGCCGGAGGACGAGAGGGCGGCGAAGATTTTCCCCGGCACGCGGGATAGAAAGACGCGTGCCGCATGGCCGTGCCGGTTTCCGCGTCAACGATTTGAGATGGGATGACGGAAACCAAAGAAGAAATGGTCGGAGCGACAAGATTCGAACTTGCGACGTCTTGCTCCCAAAGCAAGTGCTCTACCAGGCTGAGCTACGCTCCGATACGCGGATAAAACCAAACCAACGCGGGCCAGTTTGCCTGATTCGAGGTGAAGGGCAATTTAATTCGCCAATACAGCGCGGTATCCTGCTCGTTCTCGCCCTCCTCCTCATCCTCGAAAATCTACAAAAAACGAGGACGAGGAGGAGGACGAGAACGAAAAAGATCGCCTTGCGGCACTTATGATCTGCATTTCAAGAAAACAACTTTAACAAGACCGGCAAGACGCCTGTCCGACTGTATTTTGCAACGGTCTCAAAAATACGAAGGCCGGGCAACTTGCCCGGCCTTCGCCTGATATTATGCTTTATTTTACGGCGTTTTAATCAGATAGAACAACTGCGCGTTGGACGTGCTGACGGGCAGGCTGATGGAGAAGTTCCCGCTTGCGTCAAACGTCCCGGTCGAGGCCGGAGTCCAGTTGGCCACCGGCACCGTGAGGTCTCCGTTGGTCACCACGGAGAACGTCCCGTTGGGTGTGCCGCCGGAGCCGGCGATGTTCAGGTTGCCAGCCGTCAAGGTCGTGGTGCCAATCGTGGGTTGCGCCACGCCAACTCCAGCAACTCCCAACAGTTGAATATCGCCGATTTCCAAATACGATGCGCCATTGTTGCCAGGATTGGCGACGGTGGGGAAGGTTATGCGATAACTGGTGTAGCCTTGCGTGTTCGAGAACAGGATTTCCTGCGCCCAAGCTTGGGTCGGGTCCACGGGCAGGTCAATGGTGTTCCGCGTGGAGGGCAAGGAGAGCGAACCCGAGGCAATTGTCGTATAAGTGCTTCCGTCATTGGAACCCTCCAACACATAACCGCTCGGATCGCTGTCGGGCGCATCCAAGCCGGGATAAATGCGTATGCCGGCGAGAACCGTGCTGCCGACCGACGGGGTGACAATCACGCCTACCGGCCCGCCAAACGGCGCGAAACCAGCGGGGGCATTCAAGCCATGTCCTCCGTTTTCATATTCGGTGAAGGTATCGTCAAAGGCAAAGGCAGGGCCGTTTTCAGGGAAACGGCCAGTAGAGTCAATAAGAACATTGTCAACAATATTAGAATTGCCAAATTCAGTAACCAGATCGCCTGGCAAGGTCACGTCCATATTCGTGCTGAAGATATAGAGGTGGGCGATAGAACTGGTGATATACTGGGATCCGTCATAGGCGACATTCACATAGTCCGCAGCATCAGCAAAGGCCGTGGGATAGATGCTTAGAGTGCCGGATTGCGATCCAGTGATTTTCGTGCCATCAGTCAAGGGAGCATAAGACCCGTCACCATTGACCTTGAACCAGCTTTGCGAGGTGGCGCCGTTGGCATAAGCTGAGAAATAGGCGCTGCCGGTTTGATCAATAGCCCTTGCATCAGCCGGCTGGCTGGTGAAAAAGAAGCCCGGAATGCTGGTTCCCAGCAACTCCATGTCCTGGAATTGAACTTGGGTTCCGCTCTTCACCGTCGGGAAGGTAATCCGATAGGTCGTGTAACCGTTGGTGTTGTTGAAATCCACCTCGGTGCAAACCATTGTGAGCGGATCCGGCGCGACCGCAGCAGAACCATCATTACGAGTGTCGGACAGCGAGATCGAATTGGACGCGATCAGCGTATAAGTATGACCGCCATCAAGAGAACCTTCCAGCATGAAGGAGGACGGGTCACGACCGGAAGAGTCGGAGCCGGTGTAAATCCGCAGGCCGTTGACGGCCGTGAGTCCGTTGACGGCGGTGGTGATGATCAAGCCAGGAAGGGTGCCGGCGGTGAAATTCGCCCCGAATTTGGTGCTCATGGAATTATCAATGGCCGTCGGCACCGGTCCATCGCCGAAAGGAGAAATGTTGTAGGCGCTGATCGGGTCACCCGGCTGCGTGACATCCAGATTAGTTGAAAAAACATTGAGTTGCGCAGCGGCGCTGTTGGCGAAACCGGCGGAATCAATGGCCACCATTCGGTATTGCGCCTGGTCTTCCAGCCCGATGGGATTGATGGTCAAAGTCGTCGTGGTCGCGCCGGAAATGTTATTGCCGTTCACAAGATCGCCAAAAACGCCGTTGGTCTGCTTCTGCCATTTAAAGGTCAACGGCGCATTGGCGGACGCCGCCGCCGTAAAGGAAACGCTTGCCCCGACATATTGGTTCACTGCCGACGGGCTTTGCGTGATCACCGGCGGGAGCGCTCCCTGCGCGCCACTCAACGCCAAGATCGCAAAACGTCCGCCACCGCTGTTGGTGTTCTCGAGGTAAATGCTGGTGACCGGATTGACTTGGTCGGTCAGAACGACATCGTTCTGAAGCAAAACGGGAACGCCGGAATTGCCGGCGCCGGTGCCAGTGCTGATGTTGTTATATTGGGCCGTGTCCACCGCCACGCGTCCGTTGGCGGCATAGGCCACCGGAGCACCGGTATTGAACCAGTCGTTGATCGTGAGCGTGTTCGTCTCTGAAGTCCCGCCCGAATGGTTGATCACGAGATTCACCGTCACCGGGCCGTTGCCGGCAGATCCTAAAAATGACAGGCCGGAGAAGGCCGTCGGCGTGGTCAGCGTGATCGTATCGTTGGTGATCGAGGCCGGCGTGCCGATGTAAATGGCGTTGTTCACGGTGTAATCCGACGGCATCTGATAGATGTGATCTTGTGATGCATTCGTAATGTAACTGCCCGGATGCGCCAAGCCCGTGCCCGTGAGGTCTTGCAGCGGGTTGTTGAACGAGCCGGAAGCCGCGTTGTTGTGATTGTATCCTTTTTCATACCAGCTATTGCCCGTGTTAACCTCGCTGTCCAGTGACTGGCTGGTGGCCATGACGTTGGTTCCATCCCGCATGGTCGTGGTTACCACCAAGCCGCGTTTCGCCGCGCTGGCTTCAACAATGAAGTCATAATCAAAGCCGGTGACAATGATGGGAGAAAAGGTCGTCCCGTCACCACTGGTCAAGGCACCGCTGACACCTATGATGTCATTGTGCGAGGTTGTTTGGCCGCTGGCATAGGTCAAATCAATGCTGGTGACCGGGCTGGTCGTATTGGACAAAGTGATGTCGCGATAATAAATGCGTGGATTGCCGCGGCTGGGAGAACCTCCGCTGCCGGATACTTCGGTCGTCAGATTGATGGTGGAGGTGCAGCGACCGGCGGCAATGTAAGCCACCCCGGTGCCATTATACCAATCCGGGCTGCCAAAAGAACTGGTTTCAGAAGTGCCGTCCAGATGATGCACCACCACATTGATCCCGTCGCCGCCATTGCCGCCGCTGGCCAGAAAGGACAGCTTGCTATAGGCCGCCGGAGTAGTCAGCGTGAAAGTGCCATTCGTGATTATAGTATCAATCAGGATTCCATTGGGTGCCGTGTAGCTGGGGGGCATGGTGAAGGAATGATTCGCATCATCCACGGCCGCAAAAGTGCTGCCCGCCGCCGGCAGTCCGTTTGCCGGATTGGCGGTATCAAAGCCGATCTCAAACCAAGTGTTCGCGGTATTGTTTGTGCCGTTGTCCACCGAGGCGGTGGTCACGAGGTCAAGGCGCGGCGTCGCATTCGCCTCGACAATCACGTCCGCGTTGTAGCTGCTGCTTTGAATGGCCACGGGGGTGTAGGCCGCTCGCGAAACACTTGCGGCCGCAAGCATCGTCGCACATAGGATGAATCTTTGTTTCATAGGTCTTTGCTGTTGGGTGGGCTTATTTTCGGGGGTTGGTGGTGTTTATTCGAGTTTGCGGTTTCTGTGGGCAAATTGTTTATTACAATAAAAAAATGGTTCTTGGTCAGTCCATTTACACGGAACCTTAAAACGTCTGTTATACGCCCTTTTTTAATAAAGGGACGCAACAAATAAATAATGATAAACGGTTTGAACCGCCATCATGCCGAAAAATCGGTCACTTTGGAACGGTGGTGTTCTCGGCTAAATATTGCCAATCAGCGGAATCAGCGGTTGAGTAACTAAGAGAATCAGAGCCAGTCAAAATAATGGGGCCAGTCCACTTGTGAATTGCGGCATGACCATCGGCAAAGGATAATCCACCGGCCTTATTGTGGTAGGTTGCAGGAATGTCAACAATGTCCTTGGAACCAGGATCGCATTCCGTTGCAAAAGCCGCATCATTCAAAAACTTCGGATTTTCATCAATAAAAACAAATGTTTCCACTGGTTTTGCGATTTCCGTCAATTTTGCATAAGTGCGATACTTGGTCGCCGGCAACCATTGGCCAAAATCAAATACTTGACTCATGGATATGCTCCGAACGCTCGGATAAACCCTGCCGGCAATGGTCGTAGTGGTGGGGTCGGCCGGACACTTGAAAATGGATGGGTCTTTACCTTCGTAATTAAATAAGGGGGAATTGGTAAGTGTATTGACATCCCAACTATAGGGGCTGTTTTTAGCATTGCCCTTCATCCAAATAGGGCGACGATTGAAAAAGCCCGAATTAGCGGGGTCATCCAAAGACGCAACAAGCGCTTCATGGTTGTCGCCGGCATATAAAATCCAACCCAGCACCAATTGTTTTTCATCATTCATGCACTGGATGCCGACGGCCTTTTGCTTGGCCTTGGCCAACGCCGGCAGCAGCATCGCCGCCAGAATGGCGATGATGGCGATCACCACCAGCAGTTCAATCAAGGTAAAGCCAAACACCGTTTTTTTTGAAGCCCCATAATCTGACCGGTTGAACGACGAACGACCTTTGGCTGATCCAATGTTGGCCTTAAACAAGCGCATATTTTTAATTTTAATGTTCCTGTGAACTGATGGTGACAAAGGAACTTCCCCCATATTCCAAAACTTGCAAAGTTGAAATGACTTGTCTGGGAACAAAACAGCTTTGAAACCGGCCTCGCCTCAATTTTGAAAACGTCGGGCGCGTCTTGGCGGGCGGCGTGAAGCTGAACGCCACGCCGCTTTCGCCCGCGCAGCAAGCACACGAATTTTCGGCGGCCTTCGCCCGCGCGAAAGCGCCGTCGCCGCTGCGCTCTGCCGGCGCAGTCCAAAAACGCCAGGCCGGAGCGCCGGTCTCCGGTTCCGCCCTTCATCTCGGAGCCGGGCCGATGCTGGCGCCGGCGACATGTTCCAATTGGATTTTTATGGATTTTCGCGTCACCCGCCCGGTGTTCGCCAGTTCCAGCACGCGGCGCGCGATTTCACGCGAATAGGCCCGGGTGTTTGGCTCGTAATAAGAAAGGGCGGGATGAAGTTCCGCATACCAACTGTCATTCGCCAGGGCGACCAGCGAAACATCCGCCGGCACGCGAATGCCCTTTGACGTCAGCCAGGAAAAACACGTCAGCACCTGGGGCGCGCGGGTGAACACCAAGGCGGTCGGGCGGTTCTTGAGTTTGAAAACCGCTTCCAACGAGCGGGCCACGGACGGCGGCGAAAGATCGTCCTTAAAAACCAGGAGGCGGCCGGCGTTGCCCGTCGAGGCCAAGGCCCGTTGCAATCCATTTTCTTCCACCAACAGGCCGGGGCGGCGTTCTTGATACTCAAAAATCCCGATCACCTGATGGCCTTGCCGGATTAATTGCAGTCCGGCATGAAAGGCGGCGGCTTCCCAGTCCGGCACCACATGGGGCAAATTCACCCCCGGAAAGGGCCATTCATAAAGAAAGGCCGGCAGGCCCTTCTGGGCGAACCACCGTTGAATCGGCCCGCTGGTAAGGTATAAAATCCAGGCGGCGGATGGATGCGCATGAACCAGCCGCTCCAACTGGCGGGCGGGATGTTTCAGATGAAAAATGTCCGGCGAAAGAAACCGCAGGCTGCGCCCCTGCTCCACCAGGCCGCGCTGCGTGTCTTCCATTTCCAGCAGGGTGACCCGGTGTTCGATGCGGTTTGGCGACAGGAATGTCACCGGCAGCAGCTCCTTGCCGACCGGCGGCGACGGCAGCGGATGTTTTGCCAGCACGCGGCGTTGCAACCCCTTCGCCGCCGGCTGCACCCAGCCTTCATCCGTCATCAATTTCAAGGCGAGCCGCAACGTGTCCCGGCCGACGCCCAAACGCGTCTTTAATTGCAGTTCACCCGGCAGCACGTCGCCCAAAATGCCGCTGCCAATCCACTGCTTCAATATCGCCGCCGTTTCGTGGACCAGGCTCGTTCGTTTCGGAAGATGTTCCATCGTCAACAGGATAACCCGAAACCGGTCAAACCGTCCAAAATTTATTGATGGTGGCCGGATTCGCCGGTGGAACGGGCGACTGGCCCGCTCATGTCGCGAACCGATCACCCTGCCCACTTATGGCAGCACCCGGACCCGGAAGAAACGCTGCGCCGCGGCGTTGACCGGGCTGGTGATGGACAGCGTTGCGCCGTTGCCGGCGAGCGGCGAACCAAACGGCGTCCAAACGGCGTCGCTCAAATTGGTTTTATATTCCACCTTATAGCTCACACCGGCCGGCGCGGGCCAACTGAATTGAAACTGGCCGGCACCGGCAATTTGTCCGCCCAAGGCCGGCGGCAAATAAGTGATGACGTTGAATGTCTGCGTGCCGCTCAAATTCGGCGTGCCATCATCCGTCGCCATGACCGTCACGGAATTCGTAGCCGGCGCGACCGGGGGCGTCCAAGTGAACTGCCCGCTGACGGAATTGATGACCGCGCCTGCCGGCGCGCCTGAACCAAGGCTGAATGTGAGTGTCTGCGGCGGCTGATCGGTGTCAGTGGCGCTGACGGCGAATGCGAGTGTCTGGCCGAGAATCACGTTTTTATCGCCGATGAAGGACACGACCGGCGCGGCGTTGGGAACGACATTGGCCGCGCCGGGCGTCGGCACGGGCATCGCGGTGATCGTCGCCATGCCGTCGGGGAAGCGCCCTTCGCTCACGTCGGTTGTCTGCGCGCCGAACGTCAGCGCGTCAATCGCCGTGCCGTCGGGACTGAACAAGCCGATGGCATCGCCGCCCTTGCTTAACTTGAAATTGACGTGCAGTTCAGGCCGGTCGGCGCTGTTCTGCGAACTGTTATTGTCCGCCCAAACCAGGAAATAGCCGTGCGGCGGAATCAAGTATTGCCCGTTGTTCGGAATCTGAAATTTCGTTGTGTCGGTCAGCGTGCCGGTCAGGTAATAACCGCTCAAATCCGCCGTGTTGGTGCCGGCGTTGTAAAGCTCGAACCAGTCGTCGAACGCGCCGGCGTAGGGATTGGCGATGGTCGTGGCGTTGTCGGCCATCCATTCATTGATGAACACGGTGATGGGCGGCAATGCGCTGTTGTTCGTGACGCCGGGCGTGGCGAAGAACATTTGGCCGCGATAAAACGGCTGGCCGTCCGGCACGTCGCCGTAGCTCCAATTGTCCGGCAGGCTGGTGTAAGTCAAATAATCCACGACTTGCGGAACATTGCCGTTGATGAACCGTGAGAGCGCCACGCGGCCCGTGCCGGGCGCGAGGGTAAAACTCGTGTGCGGCGCGTCGGGCGTTGACTGGCCCGTCTGACCGTCGCACCAGACGACTAAAAATCCATGCGCCGGAACCGAGATGTTGGCCGGAAATGCCCAGCGAGTGAGGTTGGCGTAATTGTCGGACAGGTAATATCCCGACAGGCTCACCGGGCTGTTGCTGGCGTTGTAAATCTCCACCCACGGCGTGCGTGTGCCGGCGTTGTTGGTCAGGCCGGTCACGTTCACCGCCTGCACTTCATTCAGCCAGAGCGGCGGGAAAGCGGGCAACGTCGCGGCGACGGAATTCGCCGCGCCCGGCGTGGCGACGGCGCTGCCGGTGAAAGCCGCATCCAATTTCAAACCGAACGTGATGTCCGAACTGCCCGCGATATTTTGATGCACTTCCACCGCGATGACGTTCGTGCCGGTGATGAACAGGGATGGATCAAGCGTGAACAAATCCGGGCTGGTGGCATCGCCGCCGGGCGGCTGGCCGGTGGTGAAGGTCAGGTTGTTCACCACGCCGGGCGCGATGCGCACCCGCGCCGCCTCGACGCCGTTGACGTAAAACACCGCGCCGTCATCGAGATAGGCGCTGGCGTTGATGGTGTAACCGGCCAGACTGTTGCTCACCACGAGTTGCGTGCGGAAATAATAAGCGTGGCCCGACGACACGTCATTGATGGCGACCCGCGGATCGTTGAGCGTGGTTTCGATCAGCGGCGTGATCAGCGAGTTGTTCTCGAACGCGAGCAGGCCGGGGCCGGACGGCCACGCGGCATCGTTGTAAGCCGGCGCCGTCCAGTTCACGCCGTCGAGATTGGAAACCTGCATGAATTTCCAGACGTTGGTGTAAGCGAGCAATGACCGGTCGGGCTGGAAACCGGTTCCGCTGCCCGCCGCCCAATTCGCCACGCGGCTGTTGTCCTGCAACGCATCCACCAGTTGCAACGACCCGCCGTTGGTGGCGGCGGCCCACGGCGGCGCGTTTTCATAACGCACGCGATCAATGACGACATCCGACGCGGGCGGCGTGCCGGATTCGAGCAGGGAAAGAGTTTCGCCATTGTTTTGCAGGGAGCCGGAGTATTCGTCAAAAACCGGAATGCCGGAGCCGTAGGCGATGTCGAACGCCTGGCGGTTTTTGGCCAGCGTCAAATAACCGCGCGGACCGATGACGCTGCCGCCCGGGAAAGTGTAGCCCAGGCCGTTGATGTTCCAGCCCGAAAGATCGAACGCGGTGTTGCTCGACGTGTTGAACAGCTCCACATAGCCGGCATTTGGCAAAGCGGGGTCATACATGATTTCATTGAACACGACCGCGCCGACGGGCGACGGCAAATTGTTGTTGTAAGTCACCGTGACGCTCGCCGCCGTGCCGACCAGGTTGCCATTTGAATCATAGGCCGCCACCGTGAGCGGATTGGCCCCCGCGCCGACGGCCAGTTGCAGCGACCACGTATTCGCGCTCGTCCAAGTGACCGGCCACGGCCGGCCGTTCACCGTGATGGTTGTGACGGAAACCGGCGCGGTGCCCGTGAGCGTCACGAGGTTGCTCGACGTCGTGAAACTGGCCGGGCCGGCGAGCGTGAAATCGGCGGCGACTCCGGCAAGCTGGTTGACCAAAAACGCGCGGCGATCCGCGAACCATTGCTTGACCGGCGCCGGGTCTTGCAGCGCGTTGCCGTCGGACCAGTTGACGCCGTTGGCGCGGAGCGATTGGTATTTCGCGTCCATGACCGGGCCGCAATTCGCGGCGACCAGCGGCCCGTTGACCGCCGCCTGCACCGCGCGCCAATAAGCCCGTTGAAACGGCGGGAACGCATACATCGTCGCGATGGTCGGGTCTTCGGAGTTGAACAGCGCCGCCGAACTCGGCGAATAGGTGCCGCTGTTGTTCGCCGAGGCGAGCATCAGCCAGTCCAGGTCGAACATGTAAAGCTGCCATTTGCCCTGCGCCGGCTGGTAGGCATACATGTTCTTGCCGATCGCGTGGCCGTAGGAATCGAAGTTCACGATGATGTGTTCCACCGCGAAAATCCCCATCCACTCGTCCATGTCCACCAAGCCCAAAGTGGAAGACGTGTAAGGTTCGGGCGCGGTGGCGTTGACGGCGTCCACCAGCGCGAAAATGTTGGTGTAATCGTTCAGGCTCGTGCCGGCGCGGGTCAGGAAATTCCAGCGGTATTTTTCCCGCTTCTTCGCGCCGCCGGTGGTCGTGAAATCCTGCAAACGCGGCTGGGTGTCCGCCGTCAGGCCGCCGCCGTCGCTGAATTCAAAAGCGCGCTCGATCTTGTAAAACGACCCGTCCGCGTCGTTCGGCGACCATTCGTCCACAAAAGTTCCGCCGGGTTGCAACGCGGCTTCATAAATTGTCCGCCGGTCGTCATCCGTCACGCCGTTGACGTGCAGGCGGACGATGTAACGGTGGCTGAACGGCAGGTTAATTTTGTCGGCGATCCAGTAGCCCATCTGCTCCTGCATCGCGGTAGCTTCGGTTCCGCTGCCGTGACCGCCGGGCCAGTCGAGCACGAGCGCCGTGTCGCCCAAAAACAAATCGTCTTCAGGCAGCGTGACCGTATAACCGCAGGCTTTGCCGGTCGGCCCATTGTAGCCCGGCGAGATATACGGACTGCCCGCATACAGCGCGGTTGAGTTGTAAATCACGCGGGAATTATTCTGCACGAACGTCACGTCGAGCGGCGTGTTGTTGAGCGGACTCCGGCTGCTCCAGGTGTTCTGCGTCGCCTGCGTCATCCAAAGGCGATACACGGGGAAATTTCCCGTCGGCTGCACTTCGCCCACGCGCACGAGACATTCACGAGTCGGCGCGTCATTCGGAAAAGTATCCGTCGCCGCCGGTGAAAATCCATCCGTCGCCTGCACATAAAACGCGACCATCGTTCCCGCCGCCTGTCCGGGAATCGTGGCGCTGTAAATGCCGTCGCCCGCCACCGCGTCGCCGCCCGTGCCGTCGTCTTTCATGGCCAGCGACGTGTAGGTCGAACTTGGATCCAGCCGATATTTCAAAACCACCGAACTGACGCCGTCGAAATCCTGCGCCTTGGCCGTCACCACAATCGGCTCGCTCGCGGCGGGCAGCACCGGCGAATGTTGCACTTCCGTAATCGCTGGCGGCGCGTTGGCGATATAACGGCTGTTGTGCGCGCCGGGCGTGCCGGGATTGACGGGCAGCGCGAGTTCGCCCGCGCATTCCAGCCAGTTGCCGCGCAGACGCAGCAGCAGATTCGGCTGGCCCTTGAGCCAGCGCACGTCCGCCTTGATCGTGACGTTCTGCGTGCCGGAAGCAATGGACGACGTCAGCGGCGTCCGCACGCGATTGACCTGATTGTCACCGCGCTCAACCGCGCGGATGTGATACGATTGCGCGCTGCCGGAACCTTCGGTGGTTTCCAGGCTTGATAAAGATTCCGTGCCTTCCGCCGTCCAGCCGCCCGCCCCGGATTCAAACGTGGAGTTGGCGATCAAATTATTGCCGCCGGAAATCACCTGCACGTTGTCCACGAGACATTCGCCCGCGCCTTGCAGCAACACCTGCAACTCATCCGCCGTCACAGCGCCATTGTCAATCGTGCCGGTCGCGGAAATCTGTTTCCACGGCGCCTTGTGCGTTTCGTCGCTATCGGCCCAGTTCGACGGCAGTTCGGGATTACTGCGCGGGTCAATCAATTCCAAACTGCTCCCGCCGCCCGCCGCCCACTGCGGCCAGCGACCGCCTTTCGCGTAAGTCAATTCATCCACCGTCACGTCCAAAATGTTCGTCACCGTCACGCCATTGTCGTCCACGGTGTGGGCAATCGGCTTGGTCAGCGCGAGATGTTCGCCGCTGTGCGCGAGTTTGCCGCTGAAATCGCCGAAACAATTTGCCGTG
>Ga0164241_10001328_pt1 | contig 31462 bp, 29 predicted proteins | sample OricomyardsoilBY_FD_108780 | JGI IMG/M metagenome (GOLD analysis project Ga0164241, IMG submission 108780) | Backyard soil microbial communities from Emeryville, California, USA - Original compost - Back yard soil (BY) | ecosystem: Environmental > Terrestrial > Soil > Unclassified | place: USA... | reverse complement strand
TGCACGAGGCGGCCGACGAGGGCAGAATTGCCGGTCGCAACGCCGCCACTTTTCCTGAGGTCAGAAAAGGGCTGCGGCGCGCACCTTTGGCCATCGTGTTCAGTGACCCGCAAATCGCCAGCGTTGGTTTGAATATGGAGCAGGTCCGTCAGCGATGCGGGAATAGCTTTGCTGTAGGTGAAGCCAGCTTCGAAGACCAGGGGCGTGCGAGGATTATGGCCGCCAATCAGGGCGTCCTGCGGGTTTATGGAGAAGCCGGGTCGGGGCTTTTTCTGGGAGCTGAAATGATCGGTCCCCGAGCGGAGCATATCGCCCACCTATTGGGTTGGGCTGCGCAGCAGAAAATGACTGTCAGCCAGATGCTGGACATGCCGTTTTACCATCCCGTGGTGGAGGAGGGACTGCGCACGGCCCTGCAGGACCTCAGCGCCAAACTCAAAATGGGCCCGCAGATGGTGAGGGACTGCATGGATTGCGGGCCGGGAGTATGAGGGGAAGTCAGCTCAAGCGCATCCACCACCCATTGCAAATGGTGGATGCCAGTTCAAGCTCGCGGTTATTTAGCACGCGGTTTGCTGAAAGGAAGCTCCCAATCGGGAACCCGCTGTGTGCACCGTTCCTGAATGGGGGTGAAATCGGGATCCAGTTCTCCCGAAATAACACCGTCGATCCATTCATAGCGCGCCCGTTGCCAACGAATCATTTCCTGCACTTCAGCTTCGTAGCTGCCCAAAACCAACCGGGTGAACCAAGCGCACTCCGTCCAGACTCTCGACCACAATGCAAAATTATCCGCCTGCTTGACCGATAACCAATCCGCCCGCGCTTCGGCGTATCGCAATATCTCATCGAATACACCTTCCGCTTTCAGTGTGTTCCAACGGGTGATCGCTTTTTCGGTGAATGCGGGATCGGCAAGGAGTTGTTCGAACCAGGGTGTGTAGCGCACATGCCAGCCGCGGGGATCTATGACTTGTTCGAGCCCTACGTTGCCCAGAGCCAGATCAAAATCCCATGCAGGGCCGAAGAACAATTTGCCATCGCGCTTTTTATATAGAAAAAAGCTGGCGGAGCCGCCGTCGATATTTTTTATAAATTCATTTAACAGGTAATAATTGATCGCCGAGTCTACGTCGATATAGGCAGCGTAGCCGGTGACGGGATCTGCAAAGTTTTCACCGAACAAGGCGGCCTCGGTGTCGAGCAAATATTGCTGGATGTACTCGCGTTGTGCTGCGCGCTCCTCGGTGAGGAGATCCTCCGGTTCTTTCAGGCACAAGGGTGCCATGCCATGGCTGGAATCCACGCAAAAAGTTTTTTCGCGCTCGGTATTGACCGTGCCCGAGCAAAAAGGGGAATAGGACCAGACGGCCGGATTTTCGCAATAATTGGTTGTCATGCGGAAATCGAACTCCATCAAATAACCGCCACTGATGGTGGGCAATTCGGTATCTTCGACTTCAAGATCGGGAACATTGACGCGATCCTTAGCCAAACGGATTTGTTCCACCAGTTGGTATATGCCGCGATATTGATTATTGATCGTCAATTCCACATGGCGATCACGCACCGTATATTCGAGACCGATATTGCGGCTAAGGGTAAATGCCACATCATTCCGAATCAGCGTTTTGTCCGCATAATTCGCCAATAAAACCCAATGTCTGCTAGCCGGCATGCCGAGCAGTGCGGAGGACTCCTGCAGCTTCAAACGGAAAGGTCTTTTGGGCCAGTCCCAAGAGGAGTTGCCGCGCCCGCGAATTTCCATATTGCCGCTTGCTGTTACAGGCCCGCTACTGGTGTCCTGCACCTCAAATGTACCGGTTACATAGTCTTCTTTGCTGGAAATGGGCGCCATGCCCGTAGTGGTGATATGGATTTGCGGAAGGTCTGTCGCAATGCCCTGTGGGAACCAATCAGGGTCCGGTCCGGCTATTCCGGACGAGGATGATGATGCAGATGAAGAGGATGACGAAGAAGAACTTGACGAAGAGGAGCTTGATGATGCTTGACCGCTGGTATTATCTCCCCCACCACTGCATGCTCCAATCAAACTGCAAATGGCAATTCCACATAGCACGTTAATCCATTTATTCATATATAAAGCCCTTTATAATCCCCGTCCAAAAACCACTGGGATGTTGTTATTTGTTTAAGTTTTTCCTTAGGGTTCCGCAAAATGGCAGGAGCCATTTCCGGATGAAGCCCCACCGCACAAGGCGGGCCGTATATTCAGCCAGAACCCGGTTGAGATTGCCATGGTCCGATGGGAAATTACCGGAATGGTCCCGAAACAGAATTTTTTTTGGATAAATGTAGGGGGCTGTCGATCTGATCGCAGCCCAAACGATTAATGGGTAACCCTGACAACGAGGAAGCCACCATGGCGAACAACACCGTTAAATTGCACCGCGTATTTGCATCCACTCCAGAAAAAATCTACCGCGCCTTCATCGAGCCCGAAGCATGGGTGCGTTGGCTGCCACCCAAAGGGTTTACCGCCAAGCTCTACGAGCAGAATCCGGTGGTGGGCGGTGCCTGGCGTATGAGCTTTACCAATTTCACCACTGGTGGCAGCCATTCATTCGGGGGTAAATACAAAGTTCTGGATCCGAACAAACGCGTCAGTTATACCGCTGCGTTTGATGCCCCGGAACTGCCCGGTGAAATGACCACCACAGTGGACATCCGCGCCGTATCCTGCGGGGTGGAAGTCAACATTGTGCAGGAGGGCATTCCGGATATGATTCCAGTGGAATCCTGCTACCTGGGTTGGCAGGAGTCTCTGCAATTTCTGGCTGCTTTGGTGGAGCCGGAAATCCTGGACGCCTGATTGTTTCTACCCCTGAGGGAATCCATGAGTTACGCCATAGAAATCGCTGATCTGCGCAAACATTTTGGCACCACCCAAGCACTTGGGGGCATCAGTCTGAGGGTTGCCAAAGGTTCCGTCTTCGGCCTTTTGGGGCCCAACGGCGCGGGCAAAACCACCACCGTGCGGTTGCTCGCCACACTGCTGGCACCCACGGGTGGCAGCGCAAGGGTGCTGGGTCACGATCTCTTGACCGAGGCCGCTGCAATCCGCAGTAAAGTGAGCCTTACCGGCCAATTTGCCTCGGTGGACGAGGATTTGACCGGGCGGGAAAACCTGGTGTTGCTCGCCCGCCTGCTTGGCCACAGTTGGCAAGGTGCCAAGCAGAGGGCGTCGGAACTGCTGGCGGCTTTCGATCTGTCGGAGGCGGCCGGTCGCCAAGTGCGAACCTATTCCGGTGGTATGCGCCGCAGGCTCGACATCGCCTCCAGCCTGATCGTTACCCCCGAGATTCTTTTCCTGGATGAGCCCACCACCGGCCTCGACCCCAGAAGCCGCAATCAGGTCTGGGACATGGTGCGGGACATAGCGGCCATCGGCACTACAGTTCTCCTCACCACACAGTATCTGGAGGAGGCTGATCAACTCGCCGATCGTCTTGCGGTAATCGACCACGGCAAATTGATTGCGGAGGGCACCAGCCGTGAATTGAAGGCCTCGGTCGGCAGTGGCACCTTAAAAATTCAATTGCAGAATCCCGCGCAGAGGCCCGCCGCGGAGGCGTTATTGCAAACCGCCAGTAAGAGTCCGGTGCAATCCACGGTGGAAGGTTTGAGTATGCAGGTGGTTGACTCTGCGGCGGCTATGCAGGCTTTGCATCAACTCACCAGTAATGGTTTTGAAGTGGCCGAATTCTCGCTCGGTTCACCGAGCCTGGACGAAGTGTTCTTTGCGCTCACCGGAAAATTGCAGGCAAGCGAGGCGGCACCATGACACGCGATCCACAGGCAAAGATTATTCTCAGTCAAAATGCCAAACCGCAGCCGTTAAATGCAGTGTCGGCTGCGATGACCCTCGGCTGGCGGGCGCTGCTGAAAATCAAACACGTGCCGTTCCAATTATTCGATGTCACCGTATTTCCACTGATGATGACGCTGATGTTTACCTATTTGTTTGGCGGCGCATTGGCGGGTTCGCCGGAGAAATATATACAGTTTTTATTGCCGGGGATTCTGGTGCAAACCATATTATTTATCACCGTCTACACCGGTGTGGGTTTGAACACCGACATCAGCAAAGGTATTTACGATCGCTTCCGCTCCCTGCCCATTTGGCCATCGGCGCCGGTTTTTGGAGCACTGCTGGGGGATGTGCTGCGTTATTCCATCGCCGCCATCATGGTGCTGACTCTCGGATTTGTTCTGGGGTTTCGTCCGCAGGGTGGATTGATCGGTGTGGTGCTGGCGGTGGTGCTGGTACAGGTGTTCGCATTCAGCCTGGCGTGGATCTGGATTATTGTGGGCATGCTGGTGAAATCCCCCGAGTCGGTCATGACCACCAGCTTTTTATTTTTATTCCCCCTCACGTTTGCCAGCAATGTGTTTGTCGATCCGGCCACCATGCCGGGATTCATGCAGGCTTTTGTCGCCATCAACCCTGTGACCCACTTGGCTAACGCTTCGCGTGGGCTGATGCACGGAGAGCCGGATTTCGGCAGTATGGTCTGGGTGTTGATCGCTGCGGCCATTATCACTGCCATTTTTGCACCCATAGCTTTACGGATGTATCACCGGGAAAGGTAGATAAGGGCCCAATGGGGGCTGAATAAAGAAGTTTTACTGCCTGACATGTACTCTTTTGCCCCGACGGGGAGATTATGAAGAGGGGCACAGATTTTCTTGGTTGAAAAGGTATATTCACTGGGTTATGTGATCAATTTCAATAATAACCCACGGTGATAAGTATGATGTTTGATACATCCACAAAGCTCTCCCGGTGGAGCGCTCCGGTATTGGCGACGCTCCTGGTGTGCGCTTGCGGTGGTACCGGAAATTCCGCGTCGTCCAGCAGCTCCAGTTCTTCCAGCAGCTCCTCCTCGTCCAGTTCATCCAGCAGCTCATCGTCGAGCTCCAGCTCCTCAAGCAGTTCGTCTTCATCCAGCTCCAGTTCTTCCAGTAGCTCTTCGTCCAGCAGCTCTTCGAGCAGTTCAAGCTCTTCAGGCGGCAGCAACCTGCCGCTGGTTGTTGCGATTGATTCCGGTGCGAGTGCGGGTGGAACCTACGAGGGCGTAACGTACCAGGCAGACAAATATTCCGATGGCGGTACCGCAAACGCCACGACTGACCCTATCGCAGGGACAACGGCGGACGCTCTCTACCAGACTGAGCGTTACGGCTCTTACAGTTACAAGGTGCCTGTCACAGCCGGTACCTTTACGGTCATATTGCATATGGCCGAAATCTACAACACTGCGGCCGGTGCCCGCTCTTTCAATGTTTCGATTGAGAACAAGGTCGAACTGCCTGAAATCGATCTGTTCGCCCAGGCCGGTCATGATGGCTTTTTCACCCATAGGGTGGAAAACATCCGGGTTACAGACGGCACCTTGAATATCACCCTGCAGTCATTGGTCGATAACGCTACCTTGGCGGGATTTGAGATTTATTCGGCGGATGGCAAGCTGGATACCTCGGTACCGGAACCCCAGCCCAACAACTGTAGCGGCTATGTCGGCATCACCTACGATGACGGCCCCTCCGGCAACACCAACGCCTTCGTCAACGCGCTGAAGTCGGCCAACCTGGTACCCGTGACCTTCTTTGTCAACGGCTCCAACATCGGCAATAACACTGCGGCCATCAAAGCGATGTTGACGGTGGGCGCGGTGGAAAGCCACGGCTTCAACCACAACGACATGGGCAGCTACAGCGCTGCGCAGGTTACGGACCAGTTGAGCCGCAACAATCAGGCGATCCAAAACGCGGGCGCACCCAAACCCACCGTATTCCGCCCCCCTTATGGAACCGTGAATAACACCGTCCGCCAGGCGGCGAGCGCCCTGGGTCTGGTTACCGTCACCTGGGATGTGGACTCACAGGATTGGAACGGCGCCAGCACCGCCAACATAGTGGCGGCCAATGGTCGACTCCAGAACGGGCAGGTCATTTTGATGCACGAGAACCAAGCCAATTCCCTCTCTGCCATTCCGCAGATCGCGGCCAATCTCAAATCGAGAGGTTTGTGCCCCGGCAAGCTGGACCCCAACACGGGTAGGGCCGTCGCGCCTTAAGCGTCGCTCTCTTCACTCCTGATCCAGAGGCGGTACTCGAAAGGGTCCGCCTCTTTTTTTGCTTCTGCGGTTCCGCTTCCGATGCGTGCGTCATGTAACTGACGTCCACTGACGAATTACCTAGCCTGGGTCTTATCGTTTAAATATCAGGTGGGGACATGCTGCGAGCGCTGTATTTTTTTGGGTTTGTTATAGCTTCTCACTGCCTCCCATTTTTCGCGCACGCGGCCGACGGCGATTCTTTGCGTATCCGGCATTTAGAGCGATGCGGTGATTTATTGGATGAAAGAAAACCGGAGGTTTGCGTCTATTTTCAGGGTGCCAGCGGGAAGCGTGTGGAGGTCAGGCTTGGAGAGAAAGTCGTAGCACAATCCCATATTCATCGCGACGGTGACCGGCTGCGCATCACATTGCCCGGCACAAAATATTCCAGCGGTCCGCTTTGGCTGGAGCAGGATGCAAATAAAAGCAATGCGGTCTGGCTGAGTATGAGCGGCAGCCACGTCCTGGCGGCCCACGAAGGTGATGTGGTGAAAAATGCGGATGGCATTGATACCTATCTCAATCTCGTCAGCGTGATCATTGAAGAAAAATACGATGGCCTGAAGGAAAGCCAGGCCCTGGCCAAAAAATATCAAGCTGCTGTGGTGGGCATGATCCCACCTCTCAATCTTTATCAATTGCGGCTTCCCGTCAGCAATCTTACCGAGCGGGACGCATTGGTCCTGCGCCTCGGCGGTGAGGTGATCGTCGATGCGGTGGTCATCGAAGAAACCAGTCCAGAAAAGGATTTCGAAGGCGAGGCTGCGGATTCGTCCCCGGTGAACGACGAGTGGACATCCAATCGATTTATGGATGCCGTGGATTTCTATCGCCGTTTCGCAACGGCGGCTCCAAAGCCACCGCTGGCGGACATTCGCATTGGTGTGATTGAACGCGGCGTCGATTTCGATACACCGGACTTTGCCGAATACATTGGCGGATGCAAAGGGAAGAATACGCGCACCTGCATTTACGCCAGGGATGCGCAAAAGCCCGATGACCACGGATCGACTGTGGCCGGTGTGCTGGCCGCCCAATGGCACAATGGCGGCAACAGCGGTTTTTTGCGCGGTATGGAATCCGCCGGTCCGAATTTCGAAATAATTGTGGATCGTAATTCGGACGGCGGCATCACTGCCAAAATTGCCGCGTCGGTTAATCTGGTGCAGGATGGAGTAAAGGTTCTGAATTGGAGTTGGGGTTTTCACCGCCTGGGCACCAAAAATATCGCCGACGAAGAACTCGATTCGGCGGTGCGTTCCGGCATCGCTATCAGTGGCTATGAAGAACTGCTGGAAGAGTTTTTTTTGTGGTTGCGCAGCGAGTATCCCAATGTGATCGTGGTGAATTCCGCTGGGAATGCGGCGGCGTTTTCCGGGCAGGATGAATATCGTCTGCCATCCTCATTGGTGACGGACCAGCTGCTGGTGGTGGGTGGACACGAGCGCAACAAAAATAAATCCATTCCAGTAACAGATCCCCAGCACGCCGTAAAACGCCGGGCATCCAATGTGGACAATCGTGTGGATATCACCGCTGCCGCTTGTGTTGCCGGTTCCACGTCGCAAGTCGATGCTCCGGGTAAGCGGCATTGCGGAACCTCTTACGCCACACCCCTGGTTGCGGCGACTGTGGCGGCCATGCTGTCCATCAATCCGGACTTGCAACCGGGACAGGTGCGTATGTTGCTAAGGCGCAGCGCCCTGGTTATAGGCGCCGGTGCGCGCAACGTGGGAACGGATTTCGAATCGCCAGATGCCGACGACCTGACTTCACCTATTTTGCCATCCGAGCGGGGTCAGCAGCTGGATCATCCGGATATCGGCCGTTCTGCGCGCCTGGATATGTACAAGGCTCTTGATCTCGCCGCGCAAAGTTTGCAACGGGTTCGTTAGGGTTGCACCAATAAGGACGCCCCCGTTACCACTTGCCGTTTTGATTTTTCACTTGCGGCGCCAGTTCTTTTTCAACGTTTTTAATAATCCGCTCTTTAACGGCCGTTGCATGGGCTTCAAAGCCAGCGGCTTTATTCAACATGCCGAGCAACGATTCAATTTGCTGTGCATTCAATTTGCTTTTGCTGGGAGCCAGAATATGTCGGACTTCCGCTTCCAGACTGCCGGTATCACGCATCAAATGCAGCGAGGCGGAGAATAATTCCACCGCTTGGGAATTGGTGATCTGAAATTCCGCTTCGAGCAGGGCCGTGACTTCATTGCGTAGTTCGCGGGTAACGCCGGTTTCATAGGTCGCCACTGCCACGGCCAGCAGCGCGGCCGCCTCCATGGGATTCTCCAGCTGATGAATCGCTTTGGTGCCCAGTTGTTTTTCCCATTTTTTGCGGCGCAACCAATAGAAAGGATTGAAGGAATTCAGGTCCACCCCGGAATTCTGCAGGCGATAAAGCGCCCAGACCAGTCCGGCGAGGGCAGTGATGACGCCGATAACAATGTGCATAGATTTGTCGTCCAAGGATGGCAAAGTCTGATGGATAGCCTAGTCGCCAGTGGCGTGGAACTCCAGTTGACAAAGATAGCCAACAGCATGATCTGTGTGCCAACCAACCGACGTTGCAATGCGGAATCTCCTATTGTTTGAAAGGCGGCGGGAACCAGTTGGCCGAATATATCTTTGCGCCTATCGGTTTTAGAAGGCGCGGGCAATTTTTTTTAATGTTTCTATACTCAACATGCAAACTGTGATGCCAGCACTTCAGTCAATAAAACGGCATATCGCTGCAGGTTATTTTAATAAAACACCTGGGCGTCAATTATTGGTCGTTTCCTCGCTGGCTTTTCAGATGTTTTCAAATTAGAACGGGAGAGCTTTTAATGTTCCAGAAATTTTTCTTGGTATTGTGCGTGAGCGCGATGCTGTTCGGGTGTAGTGATTCCGATTCGGATCGCCGTGACAACAACAGCGGTAATGCCAGTTCTTCGTCCAGTTCCTCATCCAGTTCTTCCAGCTCCTCGGCCTCCACGAGTTCATCAAGCTCCAGCAGCTCGTCGGCCTCCACCAGTGCGTCGAGTTCGACCAGTTCGTCTACATCGTCCAGCTCATCGAGTTCAAGTTCTTCGTCCAGCTCCAGCGGCGTGATTTCAACGAGCAGCTCATCGTCGAGTTCCAGCTCTTCATCGACCAGCAGCTCTTCGTCTTCCAGCAGTTCGTCATCCACCAGCAGCTCGTCCTCCAGCTCTTCCTCCTCCACGTCGAGCTCTTCGTCCAGCTCGAGCTCAAGTTCGAGCAGCAGCGGGTTGCCTGGGCCGACCATTGGCGGTACTGCGAGCGCACCGAGTGGCGCGGTTGCGCAATTCAAAGACTTCAGCCTGCTCCAACTGGTGGCCAACCTCTTTGCAGGCGATGTGGCCGCGGCAATTATCGGCCTTGAGCCGATAAAAGGTGCCACGGTGGAATTGATCCGCATAGACAACAACGGTGATCAGGTGGGCGCGGTAATCGATACTGCGGTGACATCCACAACCGGCGATTACACCCTGACATTGCCAGCCGGTGTCAATTTGGCAGGCGACCTGGTTGTGCGCATTACCGGGTCCGGTAGTAACGAATTGCGCGCGCAAGTTGTGGATGAGGCTGTGAATATATCTCCGGTATCCGAATTTATTCTGCGCAGGTTCATCGCCGCCGGCGCCGACCTTGCCAACCTCGAAACTGCGGCGGTAGTGAAATTGTCCGGTCAGGTGGAAGCGTTCGATTTAACAGCCGGCAGCGATCTCAACGCCATGTTCGAACAACTTGAATTTGCGGTGGGTGAATTTATTGACAGCCAAATAGATGCAATTGACATTGCATCCGCCAACGCCACAGCGCTATCCGGCCCCTATCGGAGCGCTGCGCTGCAAATTGCCCTGGGTGATAATCAAGGCGGCGGCTTCGGCTCTTTTGCCTTTGATATGTGGTCTTCGTGTTTCATCTTCTCTTGAAACGCCGATGGTACAGTCGAGATGGAGCACGAAAATGAAGAATCCGCGTGGGGTTATGTGCACGGGGCCGACGCATCGATCACCGAGCTGAATTATGAGACCACGATCGACGATGAATCGGAAACCTTGAATGCCTCATTCAATGCGGCAAACCTGTTGATGGTTGATGGTGAATTTCAGGAGGAAATCGATGGCGATTTCGGTTGGCGTTGGCCGCCGGTGACCTACCGCCTGCAGAAAGTCCGCGATCAAAATCTTTTCTTCCTTCTGAGCCAGGAGGCCGCTGTACGCTACGCTGCCATTGATACGGATACCGACGGTATCAAGGACGCTGTAGATCCGGCCGCGACCGCAGGTCATGAAGTGACACGGGGAATCGAAGTCTTTGTCAAAAAGCCCACGGCAATGACCACAGACGCACTTACCGGCACATTCGGCCGGGTGTACTTCGGTGCGTTTTTGCAGGCAAGCGGCCATGTGGAATTGGAGATGGAAACCAACGAACTGGTGTTTGGCGACGGTCTATTCGACTATGGCGCCGCCGAGCGCAATAGCATCAGCCGCAATACCGTGGGCGAGGTCAACGCAACGACTGTCACTACCCCATCTGAGGAAAATCTGTCCATCAGTCTGGGTACTGACGGCACGATTTTAAGTATCGGAGGTGAACCGTCCGGTGGCTTCGTCAATGACGCCGCCAACCTGGTGGTATTTGCCGAGTCCGATGGCGAAGACGGTTCGGAGGCGAATTTCAGTCAAACCTTCCTGGTCAAATTGCCCACGAGCGCGCCGACTGTCGCAAGCAAACGCTACCGGCTGATGTTTATCGGTACGCGCTTCGAGGGTACGGCGTTTGAAGTCTCCCACAGCCGTTTCAACTCGTTCATAAGCTGGACCAGTAACGGCGCCGGTACCCTGGCGCTGGAGGGAACGGCACTGTCCAAAGCGTCCCTCGGTGCCAATGTGGTGCCCCGAACCTACTCCAATGCTGAGCGCGCAGTGGTTGGGGAGATCGCTGCCAACGGAGCGGCAATCATCAACATCGCGGAAACCAATGGCACCCTTCGTTTGAAAGGCTATTGGAACGAAACCGCCAGCTACGGTGTGTTCACCGCCGGTTTTATACCGACGGGGCAAACGGCCTTCAAATCCATCGGCCTTGCCGTGTTGACCGAAGTCACCGAGTAATCCCGCACTCGCGCCCGCATCTCTTGCGGGCGCATTTTAGTTTTCGATAAATCGATCCACACCACTTAAAGTCCGGAAGAAACTCGAGTTCCGCTTAATCAATGCCTGTGCGACTTTAGCTGACTGATATCCCTCCCCGGTGGACTGCCAAACATGCGCGCGTATTCCCGGCTGAATTGGGATGGACTTTCGTACCCTACTTGATAAGCCGTGGCGGCGGCATCCAGATTTTCCGCAGCCATCATATTTCTCGCCGCCAACAGCCGCAGGGATTTCTGATATTGCAACGGGCTTAATCCGGTAATGGTTTTGAAATGCGCGTGAAATGACGACACGCTCATATCCGCGAGTTGCGCCAAATGTGCGACGCTCAGCGGATTGCGGAATTCCTGCTTGATGCATTGCACCGCATTGCCAATGCGCCGCAAATGGCTGTCCTTGATGGCCATCTGCGCGATCAGCGGCCCATGGTCGCCGCACAGCAAGCGGTAGAACATTTCCCGTTTTGTCTGCTCCGCCAACACCGGAACATGTTCCGGAGTTGCCAGCAATTCAGCCAGACGCATGATGGCATTGGCGGTACCGGAGTCGATATCGCCCACAAACAGACCTTTTCCCGTGGTGGACTCCAGATGGGCTTTCTGTTCTGTGTATGGCGCAAGCTCGGCAATCACCGCCGCGTCTATGTTCACCTTGAACAACAGATACGGTTCAGCGGGCGTCGCCTGGGTAATCTGGCTGTGCAGCGGCAAATCCACAGTGACCGTCAAAAACTGCCCGGCTTTATAGTCGAAAATATCCCGATCCAAAAATACCTGCTTTTGCCCCTGGGCGAGAACACACAGGCTCGGCTGATACACCACTGGCAGCGGTACGGTTGTCGATGTGGCTTTGAAGATCTCAACCCCTGGAATTGATGTGGAGGTGATCCCTTCATTTTTGGAGTTTTGTTCCAGCAGGTTTTTGAGCGTACGGAGTTGGTCAATGTTCATAGGTGCAAATACCGAGCATTTTTTTACCTGCCAACGATAGGGCGCTCGCCGGCGGAATTCCAGCACTTCCGACACCCGCTGGAGAATTGGGCAAGCACTTCGTAGTAGCAGGCATATCGAATTATGCCCCTGGACGTTAATGTGTCTACACAGCAAACCTGAACCTGTTTACACAGCAAACCTGCTTCAACCGAAAGAGGAGTAACTCATATGACCAAGATCGCATTGATTACCGGCGGCAGCCGCGGACTGGGAAAAAACATGGCTTTAAAGCTCGCCGCAAAAGGGCGGGACATCATCTTGACGTATCACAGCCGCGAGCGCGAAGCGGAAGCCACAGTGGCGGAAATTGTCGCACTGGGCCGCAAGGCCGCCGCTCTACAACTGGATATTCAGCACAGCCATCAATTCCCGGAATTTTCGCAAAGATTGCAAACCCTGTTGCAGGAAACCTGGGCCACAAACCGCTTTGATTATTTGATCAATAATGCCGGCTCGGGCATTTTCAAACCGTTTATGGAAACCACCACTGACGACTTCGACCGCATGGTCAACGAGCATATCAAGGCTCCCTATTTTTTAAGTCAGGCACTGGTGCCTTTGATGAATGACGAAGGACGGATTTTAAATATCTCATCGGGCCTCACGCGCATGGTCATGCCGGGCTATTCGGCCTACGCCATCGTGAAAACCGGCGTGGAGGCATTCACCTCTTATCTGGCCAAGGAGCTGAGTCCACGACGCATCCGCGTCAATACCCTCGCCCCCGGCGCCATCGAAACCGATTTCGGCGGCGGCGTTGTTCGGGATAATAAAGACCTCAACCAACACATCGCATCCGCCACCGCACTTGGCCGAGTGGGCATACCGGATGATATCGGCGGCGCTGTTGCAGCTATTTTTGATGACGATGCAGGATGGATTAATGCGCAGAGAATCGAGGCGTCCGGTGGGCAGGGATTGTAAAAAAATTGGCATATCGAACGTGCACCTGATGGGAATTAACAAATCGTGGATGGCATGGCATTCACGATTTGTGTCGCAATTAAAATCTATACAACAAATAGTTGCTGTGTTAATTTTCGATACCCATCACCGCAGCGCATTCAGTCGTTGTGTCTTAATACCAATCAACAAAATCCAAGACAGGAAGCACCATGCGATTTTCCAAACAATTAACTTTATCGGTTGCTCTGGTTTTCAGCTTTATTTCAAATGGGTACGCGGAACAAAAATGCCCGCATAAAAAATCTCCACCCATTCCTGCTTTAGAGACTGCTTGGCAGGTGGAAGGGCTATCGGTGCCTGAGTCTGTGCTCGAAATCCAGCATAAAAAGCAGCACTATTTTTTGGTGTCATTGGTTGATGGTGACCCTTTCGTAAAAGACGGTCTCGGCGGTATTGCCAAAATCAGCGCTTCGGGGGAAATCATTGACAGTGAATGGGTAACGGGATTGAACGCACCCAAAGGCATGGCGGTTCACAAGAACTGGCTTTATGTTGCCGATATCGATGAAGTTGTGGCCATAGATCTCCACGCGCCCGAGACCAGAATAGCTATTCCAGTGCCGGGTGCTGTTTTTCTTAATGACGTCGCTGTCGATAAGCGTGGGACTATCTACGTTTCCGATACGGGAACTGGCCAGATAATTCAAATTAAAAAAGGAGTGCCGGAAATCTATTTGGATGATGTGCCCAGTGCCAATGGTTTGTTTGCCACCGACAAGGGCTTATTGGTGGGTGCGGGGCCAGACTTGGTATTTTACAAGCACAATAGTCAGCCGACTGTATTGGCCAGCGAACTGCCCTACGGCATTGATGGCCTGGCACCGATAAAGGCAGGTAATTTCATCGTGTCGGTCTGGGAAGGACAGATCTACTGGATCAATAAAGCGGGCGAAAAAACGCTATTGCTGGACAGCGTTGACGAAGGGATAAACACGGCGGATTTTGCTTATAGCCACAGTAAAAAACTGCTGGTTGTTCCAAATTTCTTCAGCAATACCGTAACCGCGTATAAGCTCCGCTAAATTTATCTTGATAGGGGTCCTGGAAAACACCAGCGGGCTTGAGTCAGCCCGCTTAATCAGGCCTGCAGAGTTAAGCACTCATCTCCGGCTCCGGCTTTTTTATCAACGCATCGTCCAATTCGTTGGCACGAATTTGAGCCGGACGTTTTTGTAAACGGTCCACATACTCCCGGAACGCCGGTCGCTCTTCGATTATTTTTTGCTGCATTTCCCAGCCCAAATAACTGGCTGCCAGTACATCCGCAGTGGTGAATTGATCTCCACAAATGTATGGTCCTTTTTGAATGGCCAATTCCATTGCGTCGATAGCATCCTTGATAAAACCGCAGCCTACCGCTTGCGAGTTTTCCGCGTCGATGCGCCAATTAAACGCTTTAGCTGTGGTCGCCATCTCCAGGGGGCCGGCAATAAAAAATATCCAGCGCAGATAAGTGCCGCGCTCGGGGCTGCCTAACGGGGGAGCGAGATTCATCTGTGGAAAGCGCTCCGCAAGATAAGTGCAGATTGCACAAACTTCGGTAATTGCCACGTCGCCATCCACCAGAGCAGGCACTTTACCCATCGGGTTGATCGCCAGATAATCCAGAGCCTTTATGCTGCCGCCAAATTCTTTGACCACCACATCATAATCCGCACCAACTTCCTCCAGCATCCACCGCACAATGCGGCCGCGTGACCAGGGGTGTGTATAAAACGTCATTGCTGCCATGGGTAATTTCCTCATTGGTTAAAAATTTTTTGGACTGCGAGGTCAGCATATCTTTGATATAGGGCGATATCCGTCCTAGTTTGGTAGGATAATTTCCTCTCAATTGATCTCCGCAAAGAGTTTGCGCGAGGAGCACCCCGTGACCGGACCTATAGCCCGCGTACTGACCGTTTTAGAATTGTTGCAAAACCAGAGGCGCCTCGGCGGTGCGGAGCTTGCTGAAAAGCTGGGCGTCGATCGGCGCACCGTGCGCCGTTACATCACCGTTTTGGAAGACATGGGTGTACCCGTTACCACAGAGCAGGGCCGCCACGGCGGCTATATGTTGGTGCCGGGTTTTAAATTGCCGCCCATGATGTTTACGGATGAAGAGGTCATGGCTGTATCGCTGGGTTTATTGGCGGCGCGGCAATTGGGATTGGCGGAAGCCGCACCGGCCATTGCGAGTGTGCAGGCCAAGCTGGAGCGGGTAATGCCGGATGGTCTTAAGCGTCGTGCGCGCGGGGTGAGCGAAACGACAAAACTGATGCTTCCCCGTCCCACCCAATTGCTCGATGACCGGTTGATGCTCACCTTGACCCATGCGGTGCGCGAGGAGCAAAGAATTGGTTTTACTTATCATCGGCCCGGTCAAGACCCAAGCTGTCGCGAGGCCGATCCCTACGGTTTGCTCTTCCAGCAGGGGCGCTGGTATATGAGCGGATACTGTCATCTACGCAAAGCGATGCGCTCCTTTCGCCTGGACCGAATATCTGACGTCCAAATTCTCCCCCAAAAATTTCAACGCCCGACAAACTTCGACGCAGCCGAACATTTTATTCAAAGCCTTCATGCAATGGAGATGAATCATCGGGTTTTGGTGATATTACACACCGATGCGGAAACCGCGGCGAACGCTTTCACTTTCTGTACGAATGCACAAGCGCTATTTCAATACCACCCGGACGGACTTCTGTTGGATACCTGCACCGACAGTTTTGAATGGTTTGCAACTTGGCTGGCGCAGTTGAATTTTCGTTTTACGGTATTGGAACCGGAAGGGCTTAAAGACGCTGTGCGAGAGCGGGCTGCGCGACTGATTGCTGCTTGTGAAAGAAATTAGCGTATCTGACTTTAACGATGACAGGCGAGGCTCAAAGCTCGATTCGATAAAGATGCACCTGCGGATAACGCCTATCCGGCCCGGTATCCTGCCATCCATGTTTTTTATAAAACTTCATGGCGCGTTCGTTTCGAGGACTCACCCGCAGAGTCGCGGATGAACAGCCTCTGGTGCGCATAAAATCCGTCACAAATTCTTGCAGCACTGTGCCATAACCCATACCGCGCTTATCCGGTCGTAGGTAAAAAAGGTTTACATGCGCCCAGTCATCCTGATAAGCAAATTCCAATTGCCCGATAATCTCGCCATTCAGCCATAAATGTTGCGCGCCACCCGGAAATTGTTTTGCGTGCTCAGGAATCCATTTGCGGTAATCATCCTCATCCCAATGCTGTCGCCACTCATCGCCATCCGGGTAGCTGGCGCGAAAGGAGTCCTCGCGAAATTGTACGCATATTTCCATATGACGGACAAAATCTATAGGTTGGAAAACTGTTGTGGTGTTGATCATGGCTGCTTCCCTTGCGACCTAATAAACAAAATCTCCACAAGCCCGGTGGATCTGTGGACTTTGGTGTGTTCGGAAGGCGTAAAGGCGTGTTTTTTATAAAAATTAATGGCTCGGATATTTTTTTCCAACACCCAGATACCTATTTGCTCCCGGCCTCTTGCAAAGAGAAGCGCAAGCGCGAATCGCATCAACTCACCTCCCAGGCCCATACCGTATTTTTCCGGCAGCAAATAGATAACAGGAATTTCTCCCCACTCGGCAAAGCCATCAATGGAATCCCGAAAGTTACAGATCTCAATCACGCCAACAGTTTCCCCCGGATATACGCAGCAAATAAGCCTCGCCGCCGGAATTCAGATGCTTGCGCCAGACTTGCTCGCGTTGCTGTATGGAGAGATTGTTCAATAAGTCATCTGGCATGATGCCGCGATAGGCGGCTTGCCAGGAGTACACCAGAATCTGCGCGATCGCTACGGAATCGGTTTCTGTGGCTTTTATTATTTCCAGATCTCCGGAGTGCACAGGATTCTCATTTGGCTGGTGGGATCAATTGTCGCTTTTCTCTTGTGTCCAAAGCGGTGATGCAGCCTTATTGAAAAGGCCGTCTTTGCTTGTGCCTTTGCCCCTTCATGCTAAGCACCAGCCATGAGAGCGCTTACCAGTCAAGCATGTACAAATTTTCCAGCATTCGCCGCTATCGTCTACTGGCGAGCCGTCGCATCCCACACGCGACCAGATGCAGTCCCGTCTTTAGGAGGGTTGAACACTTCAACGGCCATAACCTGATATGTGGGATCGTCTTTCGCATTTGAATTATTCATATCCGGAATAATCCAGCCGGTATCGGCCCAAGCTTTTACGTGATCAGCAAAAATAATCTTTTGATCCTGCCCCAGGGGCCGTTGCTGAGCGGGTTTGCTCCAATATTGATAGAAGGTGGATGGACCGTTAATGGACGGCTTCTCCGTGCGTACGGAGCGGTAGGTGGAATACTCAACTCCATCGCTGACGAAAGTCTTTCCATAAATGCCATCCTGACTTGGGTCATAGGTCCACCGTTGCAAAATGTAGTATTCCACCAAGCGAGCCGGGTTTGAGGTGGGCATGGTTTTGTCATATCCCCAGCCGTACAAAGTAATGTAGCTTGCGCCACTGTCTTCATTGAAGCGATAGCCGATCACTCGATTTTTATCCCCGAAATGCCACCCAGGGCCGCCTACATAATTGTAACCACCGCCCTGCCAGTTGACGCTGAAGGCGCCGCCTGCATCCATGGTCAAGGACGTTGTGCCACCGTCCTTCCAGTGTGTGAAGAAAAAATTCCCGACATGACCTGTGGCATGATTTTGGGTGAGTACAGCGGTTTTGGGGAATTTTTGGGTGTAGGCCTGGTACTTTTCTACGCCACTGACGGCGGCTGCCGCAGCGCTATCTTTTCTCGTTTCGGGGCCTCCCTGAACCAGGGCGCAGCTCAAAAGGCCGCATATTGCCGGCAAAATGCTTGCTTTTATAGCGATATAGGTTTTCAAACTGCCATCCTCCATCTCTGCCCAACTGGCCTCACTTATGAGGGAAATAACCGTTTAGGCATACTTTTGGTTTGGTTATGTGAATTTCTAAAATTAGCATAGTTGAATTTATCGCTTTCATCATGCCGTCGATTTCCGTGGTTTTGGAAAAATGAAGGGATTTAATCGTTAATAAACTGCTCGATTAATTTTTTATATCGGGCAAGGTGGTCTCTGGGTGGGTTTACGGCTGCAGCAAGCGTTTCAAGCCCGGCATAACCCGAAGGCCAGCCAATGGCTTCGCAGTGATCTATATCCCATTCTGCAATTGGCGTTCTACCGCGAGCGGCAGAGCTGTAAGTCACCACTCCGTCATTCGGTCCGTACGCACTCTCGATTGCTTGGGGCAATTTAAAAAACAGCGAGCTTTCGAATAATCCCTGCTTTTTTATCGTACAAGCAACCTCCATGTATTTTACCCAATGACAATCTGGATCCTGCAGCACTTGCCGGGTAGTCAGATCATTCAGGGCTCCGGTTGCCTTTTGTAAATTTGCCAATAGAGGTTCGGGAATTGCGTGGAGAATTTCGCTGTTCTTGCCTAGCACCGCATCGGCGACTCGTGAGCCAAAATGGGGAGTGGCGATTGCAATGAGCTTGGTGATGCGCCGCCCGACAGGATGTAGATGAATAACACGCCGGGTATCCAGCCCGCCCATGCTATGAGCAATCACACAAATTTCTGAGTCGTCCTGCCAGTGCTCACTGATTCTCGCCGCCAACTGGGCACTGCGTACTTCGAGAGAAGCTAAAGGAGAAACGCTGGGGGCAAAAACATCAAGACCTTCAGCTTCCAGCAATGTCTTAATGCCATTGAAATAATTGATGCCAAAGTCTATTTGGCTACTGCCAAATCCCAGAAAACCGTGGGCCAGGAGGATTTTTTTCATCATATTCGCTATCACCAATCACTTCATCGACAACTCTCCCGCTTTGTCGGGGGAGGTTAAGTAAATCTCAAGAGCGAAAGAAACTAATCCTGCAACGAGATCTCCAAGTCCTCTGTGCGCTGCGTCATGTAGATGACTTTCCCAGCCGGAATAAGGAAGATTCTGCTTAGACGCGAATACTGAATCCAATATCAGTTGCTAAAAGCTAGAGGTTACTTATGGCTCGATATTCCTTAAAGAATACGTTAAATGCGGCTGCAAGTGCCGCTGCGTTGACCGCACTTTCAATGTCGGCCTTCGGCCACGGTTTAATGGTGGAACCGCCTGCGCGTAACGCGTTTTGTGGTTATTTGGAAAAGGCGGACCAAGCGGTAACACCCGCTTGCGTGGCGGCGGCCCAAGCCGATGCCAACGGCATGTATCAATTTATGAGTGTCTTAACGCACGACATAGGTCGCATGGGGGGACCATCAAAAAATGTGTGCGGGTTCGACAGCGAAACCTGGAACGGCGGCCCAACGCCCTGGGATCATCAATTCGATTGGCCCACTACGGCCATTGGTAGCGGTCCGCTGACCATTACTTGGGACATTTCATGGGGTCCACATTACGACGACACCGAAGAGTTTCGCTACTGGATTACCAAGCCTGATTTTAACTATGAAGTTGGCGGTAATCTAACGTGGGACGATTTTGAAAGCGCGCCTTTCTGTGTGCTCAACTACAGCGATACAAACCCAGGCGCAAACCCGGCAGTGGTCGCTGATAAAGCGAAAAGTTTATTTCATACCACCTGTAATGTACCGGAGCGGTCCGGGCGTCATATTATTTATGGCGAATGGGGCCGCAATCATTTCACCTACGAGCGCTTCCACGGCTGTATGGACGTGGTGATTAACGGTGGTGGCAATAATGGTTCGTCATCAAGCAGCTCCTCGTCGAGTTCCAGCAGTTCATCCTCCACTAGCAGTTCGTCATCGTCTGGATTAACAACAAGCAGTTCCAGTTCTTCGTCTACTTCATCGAGTTCCTCTTCATCAAGCTCGTCGTCAAGTTCAAGCTCCTCATCAAGCTCAAGCTCGTCAAGCTCCTCATCGAGCTCGGGTGGCAACGGCCTTGGTAGCCTCGCTTGCGACTATGTGATATCGAACGAGTGGAACACAGGTTTTACCGCTGAAGTGCGCTTAACCAATGTCGGCGAAACGCTGATTAATGGCTGGAGCGTGAATTGGACATACAGCGACGGCACCGCCATAACGAGCAGTTGGAATGCCACCCTCGCGGGCACCAATCCGTACACAGCGAGCAATGTCAGTTGGAATGGCAATATTTTACCGGGGCAGACCGTCAGCTTTGGTATGCAGGGCAACAAAGGCGCTGAGAATGCGGAATTGCCGCAGTTACAGGGAGATCTCTGTACACGATGATAAAGGTAGCCCGGCGAAGGAGTTCGTCGGGCTTTTTTCTTCTACTCATTTTTCCATTTTATTTGAAACTCGATTTCTTCCTCACTATCGCCTCGTTCATGCTCAATGCTGTATGTGGCCCTCACTGGAACATAGATTCGCTCGTTAGCAATTTGTATTTCGAACTGCTCGCCCCTTTCCAGCGAGTCAGCTAGGCGGCGAAGTTTTGCTACAAACTCGGTGGTTGAATCAGCCTTTTCGATATCGCGTTCTTTTTTAATTTTTGATTCTCTCGTCGGTACTTTTCGGTGTGTGGCCAGTCCATTTTTCCTCTAAGCGGCCAAGCAAATGATAAAAATGAAAGATTCTACCGCGAATGTCTTCGATAAATGCGATCTGGTAGAGACAGCCAAACCGAAGATTGCCATATGAATAAGAAAAAATGATTTTTGTGGCCTTCTTTTGAGCGACTATAAGACGGGATTGTGACGACGTCCTTCGATACAGTATCATGCCCCAGAATTCCAGCCATTGCGCCACCAACAAGGAGAAGTTATGAGCCCCACATCTGAATTGCTAATCAAGCTTTTATCCTACACGGTAACCGATTTTTCAGTGTCATTCGATGATGAAACCTTGATCATTAAATTGATCCGGGCGGATGCTAATCTTGGTCAGACCATGTATGAGCTGCATAAAGAAGGATACCTTACGAAACTCTTGCATCGGGTAGATTCTGGCAATCATCCTGGTGTTCTGATACAGATGTTAGCCGGTGGGTTGGCGGAGTCTGCTTATCCTTTAGTGGTCGATGCCGTAAAAAAGAATACTCAGTATCTGGCGCTATTCAACGGAGCCTATTACCTGCACAGCGCCTTGAGACGCGAAGGACTATTTTCATCACCAGTCCAGATTCCAGCGCAGAAAATCCGTTCTGCAATAGGTTTCCTCGGCACGGCAGGGAAGTCCAGTCCGTTTGGTGGAAGTGGTGCAACAGGCGTAGATCCTAAGTCATTGAGCATAGGTTATAAGGATCAGTGGCGTTTGCTTAATGCAGATCCATCCACTGTGGCCGCCTATTCCAATCCTATACCAGGAGGCCTCGGCGCCTATCTGTCGACTCTAACTCCAGATCAGAGGCTTGCGCAGGGCGTGGTTCTGGTAGGGCAAAAAATTATAACGATTTATCCTCACAGTTATCGTGGCCAGCTGCCGTCACGCGCGGACATTTGTAAGATCGCTGGAAAAAAATACAATCTTGAGCCGGCGCTGATTGCTGGATTTATTCTTGCGGAACAGCGCGACCAATCGCAAAAGGAAGATGCCAAAGATTACATCGGTGCCGTCAGTATAAAGAAGGTGAACACATCTATCGGTCTTGGTCAGGTCGTTATTTCCACTGTTCAGAAACATCATTTGTTTGATGATCTTCAAGTTAAAGGAGTCAGTGCGGCACTCTCTCACCACGCGATAGCCGAAATGTTAACTTCGGATGAGTTCAATATATTTGCCGTTGCGCGATATATTCGTCATGTGGCAGATGAGGCTACCAAACTTTCCATATCAGGCCTGCCAAATACGCAGGCGAAATTTCCTGGCATCAAGTTGGCTGAGTACAAAAAGTCTTCGAAGGATTGGCCAGCTGATAACATACGCGCGCTCGGATCAGAGTATACATCCCGTGCATGGGATGACAAATTGTCTCCAGGTTGGGGTGACTTCGTATATGAAGCCTATACCGATATCAAGGCTGCTGGAATTATTTAGCATGAAGATATTTTTTATTTTACTTTTCATTCTGGTGATGGGATGCGATATGAGTGCCTCAAAAAACTCGCAAGAAAAAGAATTCGCGCATGCAAATGGCTTGCATTTAAAGTTTGCTGGTTCTTTTGAAAGTATTCAGCAAACCGATCAGGGGTACATTATCCATATTTCTCCTGAGGATAGTCGGCAGGCGGATCAGATTGTAGTGCAGTACCAAGATGAAAAGCCGGATGATCTGAAGATGGTAAAAGTAGTTCAGGGACAACAGATTTTTTATCGCGAGGAAATTGGGGAAGAAGGATCTGGCGGATGGGAAATGACTCTGGAGCTATGGAAAAAAGCCGATCAGGGCAGGGGTGTGTATGTGGAGCATTATCGTCAATCCGAGGGTCGGCCAGACTTTGCAGATACCTGGGAGCTGATGGTGAGTGCTAAATGATGCTCATATATGCAAGGAAGTCCGTCGGCTCGGTGCCGACGTAAACCTCAACGCCATCTTCGCTGGCATGGTCATAACACAGTTTTGAAGTTTTGAAATGTTCCACTTTTGATGTTCGAAGGCTTGTTTATAGTCTCAATACGGACGATTGAAAGACTGCTCCGCCCTCGGTATGCAACCAAACGAAAAAGCCGATGTTCAATAAAACGGTTATCCAGTATACAAACCTGAATTCCTGCTTTTTGGATTTGTGTCGCAGTTTGAGGTGAGCGAGCGCAGCGCCCGGCCAGCCGCCCGCCAGTGCTAGCGCGTGTAAGGTGCTCTCTGGCGTCCGCCACCGATTTTTTTGGGCTGCGGATTTGTCCGACCAATAAATCAAAAAGGTCAGGCAGCTCATGGCGAGATAAGCGAATGGCAGCCAAACGGGTGTCTTATTCAGAAAGGTGGATATGACCGTGAACTGCAAAAATTATGACGCCGCCTGTTGTCCAAAACCCTCGCTTTTCTTTGACCCTATCCATTTTATTTTCACCCGCGAAAGTCGCATCAACTGCGAAAATTCTGCCTTACCGAATAAGTCACCACATCCCCGGCTTTGGGTGGGCGTGCCCGATTTGCGAAGCTTTTTGATGGATAAATATATCCCTGCCTTCGTGTAAAGGAGCGATAAATCCGTAGGCATTTTCGGTGTTCCAGGTTTTGATTTTGCCTTTTTTACGCATGGATTTACTCGTTAGATCACAAGGATTTTTCGTTATTCTCGGAAGCAGCAGCAATGCTCATTTAAGGCGTTTCAGCATCAAATAAAACTGTCCCTATTTTTCTTTTCTATATCACCGATGCTCAACAAGCGCACTGCCTTCCGTTTGAATTCAAGGCCAAAGGTCTGTCTTTTCTTGGTTGGTATGCTCGCTCTCCTCTTGGGACCATTGTCCCCGTTTAGGAGTGTGCGTCAATCCGGGGTAGGCTCAATCTGTCCCAATTTATTTCGTTAGGCTAATAATTTTTTATAAAATTGCCATCATTCCCAAAAAGAAAGCTTATTTCACCTTGCCTTAGTCGCCTCTCAAAATCTGGGATACTTACATTATTTTTCATAGAAGAATACAGCAATGTTGACATTAAGGCCCCGAGGACTTCAGGTTTATACTCATAAAATATCGGTTCTGGATCTCGTTTTGTGCAAATAACTGAAACCATTCCTAATGCTTTGTCCGTGACTGTCGAGAATTGTGGTGGATTCTTCAGGTGTAAGTTGCAGCACGCAAATTGCGCTATTAGCTCCCGAAACTGTGGAAAACTCAGAGGGCCTTCTAACTTTTGTAAAAACAATTGGTTTAACTTATACAATACAGCTCCACCATCTCCGAAACATGCGATTAGCCCGATTTCTCCAATTCTAAGCCCAAAGGTATTGGAATAGGTTATATCTCCAACATCAAACTGCTCCCTGTCTTCTGAGCCAGATTTAATACGGAATATCCCAAGCGAACCTAGGGATTTAAGATCGACGCTTGCGTCACAATAGAATGATCGAGCCAAAGAATAAGTATGGTGCATTTCTCCCCAGTCATACCCAAGATCGTTAGCTATTGAACCGCATATTGCCCTTTTATCTCTTTCCATTCTTAGGAAATTGTCTTTGTAATGCATTTTTATAAAAATCAGGGCCAACCAACAGAATACTCTTGTAACCTCACCACCTACAAGATAGCCCTTTAATCCATCAAATCCGTTCTCATATGCTGAGCTAATAGGCGTCTCAAAATTTTTGCAAAGCAACTGATTGCATTTCCAACAGCAGGGTACAACGTAGTCTCTGTACTTAAACCTTGTTCCATTTGTTAAGGTGATTGAGTGATTGTAAAGAGAATATTTTCTTAAAATCCAATCAGGGATTACATGCTCTTTTGTCGGTTCACTGTTTTCATCAGCACAAAGAAAGCACACTTCTCCAGAACAAACTTTATCCCGAAAACGTTGAAGGCTGACAAAAACCATTTTTCCGTTTAGGTAAATTGATCCATCTTCTAGAAACATTCGAGCTTTGCTCCCGGCAATGCCTAACAGCTAATTAGACGAAGCATCCATCCAAATTTAAAAGTTGTATCCGCCTAGTCTCACCAACTCTTCTATTTTGCCCTTGGTGTAGACGTTTTCTTCTGCCAGGAAAAGGCGAGGCCAACGCCTCGCCCCTCATCCCTTACCTAATCAACTCCACCATCCCCTCCAACATAACCCCCCTGGCCGGCAAAAACACCTCTCTCATCGCAGGCGACAATTCTCCTGCCTCATTAATATGCACAAAATCATGCGACAACGGCCATTGATTTATCTGCGTTCCATCCGGCAATTCCAACACACCGATCTGATCTCTGAAATTCGATAGGAACGAATCGGGAGCGTGGCAACCGGCACAGGTCATGGCGGTGGCGCGGGCGAGGATTTGTTCCACCATTAGTGGTGAGTCGTCCGCGTTTTGTTTTCCTTGAATCGCCATTTGTAATTGCATGCCGAATTCGGACCCGTGTTGCCCGTTGAAATGGGCGAGATAGTCGTTTTCGAATTGGTTGGGGCCGGAGGCGTGGCTTTGACCGTGGTTGAAACGGTCGGCGACGCGGTTATGCATTGCGGCGGGATTGTTTGTCAGCAGACCCTCGATATTTTGCGGGAACCACTGTTGGAAATCCTGGGCGATATTGCTGAAGGAATTTCCAGGCGCTGCCGTTTGCGGATCGAATAAAGGGCCGAAGGGATTTTCTTTCACGGATACGGTTTTGACCCAATAGTGGCATGGACCGCCGGTGCAGAGCTCCTCCAGCTTGTGCTCCTTGAACAACCATTCGCCTCCCCAGAATTGGGTGGTGCGGATTTGGCCGCGCTCGGAAGTGAAATTCTGCGGGGCGATTACGCGTTCCATAAACATAGGGCCGCCGTAGAAAAACTGGTGCAGGCGCTGCGCTTGCTCGCTCGCGTTCACATTCGCCAGGTCACGCCAGAATTCGATCACTGGACGGCAACCCTGGATGTCACCGGGTACAGGGTTGGGCACTCGTGCTTCCAGGTTGAGGAATTTGCGTTGAGGACCGCCGTTCTGGAGCGCGAACACTAAACGATGCTCGCCGCAGTCCTGCCAGTTGTTGTGCAGGTCCAGGCGATTCACTACGGCTGTCAGGCGGTAGTTGTCCATTTCCATGCTGAGGGCCCAATCGTCAAACATCCCCACTTCCGTCCCCGGTTGGTCGCAGACTATAGGGAAGCCGTTGGTTTCCCCGGTGCAGAAGAAGGGTAGGCCCAGGGATGAGGATGAGCGTTGGGAATCCCACAGGCTGCGGAAGAGTTCGATCTCCGGCTGTGGATGTGAGCCGAAGGAGGTAAGCAGACCAAATGCCATGCGCAGGTTGATGCCGGTCATGGCGAGCACTTGGGGATCGTTGACGATCAGGCTGGCTGATACGACGCCATTGGTATCGCCGATCACCAGCTCGAACCAGTTGCTCAGCTCACCCGTGGGCGCGACGCGCAAACGTAAAGGAATGCGGAGCGGCCGCAGTTGCAGGTGGGGCGGAATATGGATCGTAAGCCGATGGCCATCACTCCCGATATAGAAGTCGTTATTGGGGCCGGGGAAATCCAGCTCGAACAGCAACGGAACAGGATGCGGATTCAGCGGGCTCCACTCCACTGGCACTTCTTCGCTGAATATTTCCACAACCCCAAATTCGCGGGGGAATGGACGGCGCAGCGCCTGGGTGACGCGCACGCCTGTAAAAATCTCGCAGCCGTCGTGTGTGATGGCGGTGGCGCGCGATGTGTTGGGGCAGCGGTCGGCAAAGTCCATCACGCGGTCGCCATCCCGATCATCTCGCTCCGGCCAGGGCAACGGGCAGCCCTGCGCGTCCACCGGTTCACCTGGCGGTGTGCCGAAACAAAAGTCCAAACGGTCACCTACACCATCGCCATCTTCATCGTCGCGGGCAATTTGCTCCTGCACGGAACAACCCGTATAGAGATCGACGGCCTGGCTCGGTGGTGTGCTGCGACATTGATCCAGCGCGTCGGGCACACCATCGCCGTCTTTGTCGCTGGAATGGCTGGAAGAGCTGCAACCGCGCTCGTCAACCGCCTCGAAGTTGCTAGTGTAAGGACAAAGATCGAAGCGGTTATCCACTCCGTCCATATCAGCGTCGTGGGGATTGTCCGCGCAGCCATTGCGGCTCGGCAGGCCGGAAAATTTCGGGCAGAGGTCCACGCCATTCGTCACCCCATCCTGGTCATTATCCAGGCGGTCATAGTCGTTACAGCCTTGGCTGTCGGTTAAACGACCAGCGGGTGATGCGGGGCAGAGGTCCAGACCGTTGACCACGCCGTCGCCGTCGAAGTCTTCCCGGTCTGCGCCTGAGCAGCCGTCGAAATGGAATTCGGGGAATTGCTGCCGGGTGGAAAAAGGGCAGTTGTCGTGGCGATCGGGAGTGCCATCGTGATCGGCGTCGTCCCAGGTTATGTGGTTGTAGCGGCAGCCGGCGGAGAATCGGTGGCCGGGTTCCCAGGGGCACTCGTCCAATTGATCAACAAGGCCATCGCGGTCGCTATCGAATTCGCCAATGCGACACCCGAAGAGGGTAACGCTGTTGTAGGGATGATTATCGTAAGTATTCACGAAAGTGCCGGGGCATTGATCGAGCGCGTTATTGATGCCGTCCTGGTCGTCATCCAGTCGCTGTTGCGCCTGGTTGAGGGTGCATCCTTGTCCGTTCACCGCATGGCCTATGGGTGAAAGAGGGCAGAGATCAGTGGCATTGATGACGCTGTCCTGGTCCGCATCTTCCAGCCCTATGTCATGGGCGCAACCGTTGGGGCCGGTGGGACTGCCCCAGGGTGTAAAGGGGCAATGGTCCAGCTCATTGACGATCCAGTCGCCGTCCTCGTCACCCCCAGGCGGTCCGGAATATTGCGGCTGGTTGAGTCCAGACAATGGGATTTGAGAAAAACTGAGATTGGGAAGTGTGAGCAGGGAAAGGCAAATCAGAAAGCTACGAAAGCAAGACAACATGCGGGACTCCATTTTCCAGTGATCAAGCACGTGCGCGGCACGTTCCTTTTGCGCCGGCCCGGAATCCGGGTCGACGTTTATTGATATTAGTGGCTGATAGAAAGAGCCATGCGCCTTGTATCAAATTTGTGAATCTTGTTCCATTTTCTCTGGGCAAAAAAAAGCCGCCCTAAGGCGGCTGCATCAGAGAGCGATACGGCTTACTCGGGTTTGAGTACCACATTGAGCTGCTGGGTCTGCACGTGGCAGATGCCTTTGGGTACATAAACCTCTTTGAGGGATTCCGGTAGGTAGCCGCGCATGGAAATATGCACATCGAAATACCCGCCCACTTCATGTGGTCCGCTGAAGATACAGCCTCCATATATTGGGGGTGCCGGAAGAAGATCGGCACTTGGCCGTGCCGGATCGGCGGTAGGTGCGGGTGCGGGGTAGCCTTCCAGTTCATAACGCGTTTCACCTTGCACCGCCGTGACGGTGGCGAGGCAAAGATCGGCAGTCTGAGAGCGATCGCCGGGGAAGAGGTGAACCGCCAGGGATGGACGCGCTTCCAGGGTACAGGCGATGGGATCGCCCAGGATGGGGCCTTTGGCTTCCTTGGGTTTATCCCAGTTGGCCGCCCAAATTGCATTGTTATGGGCGTAGAAAACCGCGTTGTTGTGCAGTATGCCGCGATCGACGCCTTGGCCCGGATAGCGGGAGCTGCCCGGGCCTTCCACGATTATGGTGCCAGCGTCGGTCAGCTTGGCCGTGCCGCTGCTCAAGCCGGTGATCTCAAGCAATTGCAGCCCGGTAGAACTCCAGGTGCTGTTGTCGTAGCGAGTGACCGGGAGAGCGAAGCGCAGTTCGTCGTCACTATGTTGCAACACACTCAGGGCGTGCAGGTTGCTCAGCGCTTCGCTATAGCCGGAGACATCGCTCAGTTTGACGGAGTTGATGATCTTCGGCTGGTCGCCCGCCACGTCGAACAGATCCGCTTTGATACCGGTAACTCGTCCGGTGTCGTCTGCACTGTGGCCCAAAGTGAAAAGCAGGCCTTCCCCGACTGGATGCATGTAGGTGGCGAAGCCGGGAATCTCCAACTCGCCGATGGTCCTGGGTTGGCCGGGTTCCGACAGATCCAGGGTGTAGAGCGGGTCTGTGCGCTGGAAGGTCACCACATAGGCGCGGTCGCCTACAAAACGGACGGCGTAAATGTCCTCACCGGGTTTACCTATAGGGCCAGGGCTGTTGACGTTGGGCAGTTCGCCCTGGAGGACCAGGGTTTTGCCGCGCTGCCGGAGTATGGTCAGCCGGTGCTCAGGCCCGGTGTTGTTCCAGGTGGATGTGACGATACGGAAGTCGCCTTTGTGCTCATCCATGCGGAATTGTGGATCGGTAGTGCGGTTGAGGCCGCCTTTTACATTGCCTGTAGCTGCGTACTCGGGACCGGATTCCGCCAGGGTGAACTTATGCACCACCGTACTGTGCTGGCCATTGGTTCTATCGTAGATGGTTCCCGTCAGATAGAGCGAGTCGGGTGACATGCTGAGATTTTCCACGGAGCTGTTCAGGCAAGTGCTGCTCAGTACTTTCTGCCCTGCGAGGTCGATGGCTGTGATGTGCACCAGGGAATCCAGACCGTGGTAATCCTCCAATCCCTGCTGCACATAGCAGTCACGGGTCAAAGGATACTCAGCGTCGCCGACGCGATAGTGGGGGACCAGTTCTTCAATGTCGGTATCCGCCAGAGCGGTTTCATTTGCGGTGCGCGCGCCTTTGTCCGCGGCTTCGAATTTCAACGTGCTGATCCACGGATCGTAACGGGTGATCAGGTAGAGGGTCTCGCCGATCTTACGGCTGTTGATGAGGCTGCCATCCAGTTCAATTTTCCAGTCCTGCTCGGGTTTGCTGGGGTCGGATACGTCCACCAGTTGGATCTGGACTTTGCTGTTGCGCGGACCTGGCCAGATGAGGGCGTCTGTGGCTACGCCACCAATCGCCGGACGGGCCAGGTCTATGGGAAAGCCCGGCAGCATGGGATACACATTGCCCCACTGGCTGCGCACCGAAGCCACATGGCTGGTGTCTTCACCGTTTTTCACCAAGTAGAGGGCACCCACGTCACCCCAGTCATCGCTGAAGCTGAAGGAGCTGATGATGTCCGCGTCCGGGGTGGCAGGATCAGTGGCGACCACCTGGAATCCCGGTTTGGCATCGGGACGATCTATGTCGTAACGCGGATATGTCGCGACAAACCAGTGTTTACCGTCGTACTTGGCGTAATCCGCTTCGTCCACGCCTTCTACATGTACGTTGGTTTCCGTGAAATTACCGCGCGAACCGCCGCTGTTGGCGTCCGTGGTAGGTACCGGTGCCCCCGGAACCGCCTCAAACATAGGCGGTGCGTAGCCCTGAGCCAATTGCAGACGCATGCCGTTTTTCAGGTGCACACCCAATTGCTCATCATCCACCAGAACCAAGTGGGCGGCGCTGTTGGGTGTGGTTTCCAATTTGGAGTAATCAATTGTTTCGTTTTTAGTGCCGTCGTTTCCGCCACAGGCGGCCAGCAGAGCGCTGGTGATGGCGAGACTGAGTGCTGCGCGCATAGGGTTCCCTCATGTTTTATTGGTTATGTCGCTCTGCCTGGCGCCAACAACATTCCCAGTGGCTGGGGGAAACAACCGGCAGACGGAACGCCGGCCCATGCTAGGCAGAGCCGGCCGGCAAATCTGTTAGGAAGTGTAAATGTGGAGCAGAGATTTGCCGAAACGTGCAATGCGTCACCCTCGGATGAGAGTCACAGTTCAGCGGGTACCGTTGCGGGCCTTATAGGCTTGTGTACCGCTGGACAGAAATGTCACCTGCACCTCGGCTGCGGGCAATACCAGGCAGGCTTCACCCTGGCGGAGTGCAAGACGCGCTTCAGCCACTGCCAACTCCATCGCGCCGCTGTAGCAGAACAGGATCTCCGGCGTGGTGCAGCGCCAGTTCTGCGTGTTGCCACGGTCGCTGTGGAGTTCCGAAAGCTCGAAGGCCTGGAACGGCGTGACAAAACGTTGCTCACCGCTGGGGGTAAAGAGCGGACGGATGCGGTAATCCTCGGGGCGGGTGGGCTTGGCATCGCAGATGCGCAGCAGTTCCGGGGTATCGATGTGTTTGGGGGTGAGCCCCGCGCGCAGCACATTATCGGAGTTGGCCATCAACTCCACGTTCTGACCCTCCAGATAGGCATGCAGCAATCCGGCGGGCTGATAGATCGCGTCTCCCGGCAGCAGTCGCACCACATTGAGGAAGTAGGGTGTGAGCAATCCGTTCAGGGTCTGTGGATGGTTTTTCAACCAGCGCTGCAACCAGAACACCGCTGTATTCTTGTCCGTGAGAGGTGGGGTGCTCCGAAGTTCGCCAGCCAACTGCTGCTGCATGGCCTGCATCTGCGGATCAGCCGCGTCCAGCGCAAAGGCGAAAGCCGCCGCGAGCCCTTCATCCTGAAGCTTTTGCTGGAGGGGACGCAGCACCGGTTGACGTGCCAGGTCGACCAGGATCTGAGCCTCCCGGCGGAAGCCGTGCAGCAGCCAGAATTCGCTGAGTGCCACCATCAACTCCGGCTTGTCGCTGGCGTCCTTATAGTTGCGTTTGGTTGCAGACAGAGGTATGCCCCATTGATTTTCCCGCGCAAAACCGGCCTCCGCCTGTTGCCGGGTGGGGTGGACCTGGATGGAAAGCATGTCCTGCACATCGAGG
>Ga0164241_10001327_pt1 | contig 31463 bp, 27 predicted proteins | sample OricomyardsoilBY_FD_108780 | JGI IMG/M metagenome (GOLD analysis project Ga0164241, IMG submission 108780) | Backyard soil microbial communities from Emeryville, California, USA - Original compost - Back yard soil (BY) | ecosystem: Environmental > Terrestrial > Soil > Unclassified | place: USA... | reverse complement strand
TGGACTTTTGGTCACTCGGTCATCTGCACCAAAGTGCATGACGCGAGTCCCCACACAAATTACCTGCCGAATTTTTAAATAGCTCCGGGTCGCTGTGGACACGGGGATTTGCTGCACCTGCCCGATCTCTCGAGGGGTACAGCGGGGGGCGGAAGTATAGCGGCATGCTGCCTTCCGTCAACCCTTTAAAACTTTGTTTCACCGAGGCCGAAAATGCGTGCCTTGATGCAGCGCAGCCTCGACTTGAGGGCGCGCAGTATAGGGCCTTAGCAGGGGGTGTCAACGTTGATTTTTCGGCCCCGGAGCCCCCTGTAGACGGGCTGGCGGCCGGGAAGCCGGCATAATCACTGCCGCGGCAGATTCGACCCTAAAGTCAAGGGGTCGCGAAGCGATTTTCGGCAGCTGAAAGCGGGCTCAGGGGGGCGAAACCTGCACGCGGGCAAACTTCCTGGGGCCCAGTTGCAGGATGTATTCGGATCCGGGGGTCAGCCGGGTCTCCCGATCCGTGGTCTTGTTGCCGTCCACGCGCACGGCGCCCTCGGCAATCTTGCGATTCGCCTCGGAATTGCTGGCCACCAGCCCCGCTTCCTTCAGCGCCGCCGCCAGCTTCACGCCCCCGGCATCCGCGCTCGCCAGGAATTGCAGCGGCAGGTCCGTGGGCAGGGTTTTCTGCGAGAAGCGCGCGATGAAGTTCTCGCGCGCGCGCGTGGCAGCGGCGCGGTCATGGAACCGGGCGACGATTTCTTCAGCCAGTTCAAACTTCACATCGCGCGGATTGCGCCCGTCATCGATGCTCTTTTTCAGCGCGGCGATGTCGGCCAGCGGCCGGAAGCTCAGCAGTTCGAAATAGCGCCACATCAGCGCATCGGAAATCGACATCAGCTTGCCGAACTGCGCATCCGCATCCTCGGCAATGCCCACGTAGTTGCCCATCGACTTGGACATCTTGTTCACGCCGTCCAGGCCTTCGAGCAGCGGCATGGTGATGACCACCTGCGGCTCCTGCCCGTAGTGCTCCTGCAATGCGCGACCCACGAGCAGATTGAATTTCTGGTCGGTGCCGCCCAGTTCCACATCCGCCTTCAGCGCCACCGAGTCGTAGCCCTGCACCAGCGGATACAGGAATTCATGCAGCGCGATGGGCTGATTGGCCTTGAAACGCCTGGTGAAGTCATCGCGCTCGATCATGCGCGCCACCGTATGTTTGGCGGCGATTTCGATCAGGCCGGCCGCATTCATCTGGCCGAACCAGCGCGAGTTGAAGTCCACGCGCGTCTTCTGCGAGTCGAGAATCTTGAAGACCTGCTTCTCGTAGGTAACTGCGTTGGCCTTGATCTGCTCCGGCGTCAGCGGCGGACGCGTGGCATTGCGACCGGTGGGATCGCCGATGAGGCCCGTGAAATCGCCGATCAGGAACACGACCTCGTGACCGAACTGCTGGAACTGCCGCATCTTGTTGAGCAGCACCGTGTGTCCCAGGTGCAGGTCCGGCGCGGTGGGATCGAAACCCGCCTTGATCAGCAGCGGTTTGCCGCGCTTGAGCTTGCGGATCAGGTCGCCTTCGGTGAGCACTTCCTGTGTGCCGCGGGACAGTTCTGCCAGCTGTTCAGCCAGCGGGCCGGTCACTGCCGGCGCTTCGTCGTTGTGGGTCATGTTGTGGTCAGGAGGATAGCCGATGCCCGAGGCACCCGCCCCTCCATGGGTTGCGGTGGTGGCGTGCTCACCGTCGCAGAATCCTCGCGGCCAGTGTTTCGCCGGTTGACCGGCACGCGGCCATTCATATAGCGTCGCATGAGCATTATGTAACAGGCTGATCCGGTAGCAATTTCCGTGGCACAAACTCCTCCCTCGAAGCTTCGCGGCAGCATGGTGCCGCTGCGTGGATTGCAATTGCTGTGCTGTGCCGCCGTGGTGGGCATCGGCATCCATGTCTCACTGAACCTGTCGCGACCCGCCGATACGGCCAGTCTCGCGGTCCATGCCTTTGAGCTGGCGCGGCAGGCTGAGTCCCCGGTGGATGCGGCGCTGGAAGCCGCCAGCGCGGGCCTTTCGCGCGTCAGCGTGGTCGTGCAGCGCAATGACACGCTGGACCAGATCTTCCGGCGCATGGAAATCTCGCTCGCGGACCTGGCCAATATCCGCACGCTGGCCGCGGCGCGCAGCGCGCTGGATCGCGTCAAACCCGGCGATCAACTCACCTTTGCACGCCGGGGCGAGGAACTGGTGGGCCTGGAGCGGCCGCTGTCGCTGAGCCAGACGCTCAAGATACAGCGCGGCGAGGACAACAGCTTCGTCGCCAGCGTCGAAGAGCTGCCGCTGAACCGCCACGCGGTGACCACTGCGGGTGTCATCAACTCCAGCGACTCCTCGCTGTTCGCCGCCGGCACGACTGCCGGGCTGCGTGACATCACCACCACGCAGCTGGCCGAGATTTTCAAGTGGGACGTGGACTTCGTGCTGGATCTGCGTGAGGGCGATTCGTTCAAACTGGTGTACGAGCAGCTCGAGCGCGACGGCAAGGTGCTGGCCGACGGCGACATTCTCGCGGCGGAGTTCATCAACGATGGCAGCCGCTACCGCGCCGTGCGCTACGTGAATGCCGCCGGCAAAGCTGATTTCTACACACCGGAGGGCGTGAGCCTGCGCAAGGCCTTCCTGAAGACGCCGGTCTCGTTCTCGCGCATCAGCTCGGTGTTCAATCCGAATCGCAAGCATCCGGTGCTCAACACCATCCGCGCGCACCGCGGTGTGGACTACGCGGCACCCAAGGGCACGCCGGTGAAGGCGGCGGGCGCGGGTCGCATCCTGTTCCGTGGCGTCAAGGGCGGCTTCGGCAACGTGGTGGAAATCCAGCACGCGGGCAAGGTCGTGACGCGCTACGGTCACCTGTCGCGCTTTGCGCAGAACATGGGCGCGGGCCGCAAGGTCGAGCAGGGCGAAGTCATTGGCTATGTGGGCATGACCGGCCTCGCCACGGGCCCGCACCTGCACTTCGAATACATCGAACGCGGCGTGTTCATCGATCCGCAGAAAGCCATTCGTCGTGGCGAACCGGGCCCGCCAGTGCCGGCTTCGGAACACGACCGCTTCGCGCTGCAGACCTCGGCATTGCTGGCCCAGCTCGATGCGCCGCCCGGGGCGGGGCCCGCGCTGGCCGCACGCTGACCACCGCACGCTCATGACGCTTTATGTCGGGCTGATCTCCGGAACCAGCATGGACGGAGTCGAGGCCGTCGCGCTCGACATTCAATCCTCGGGCATGAAGGTTCGCGAGGCCCTGCATCTGGACTATCCGCAGGCACTGACGGCCGAACTTCGCGATGCCGTTGCCCGACCTCATGCGTGCGCGCTGGATGCGCTGGGATCGCTCGATGCGCGCGTTGGCGAGGTTTTCGCGGCAGCCGCCGGGCGATTGCTGGAGAAGGCCGGCATCGCGGCGCATGAGGTCCGCGCCATCGGCAGCCACGGGCAGACCGTACTGCACCGGCCGCGGGCCGCCGTGCCGTTCACCATGCAGATCGGCGATGCCAATCGCATCGCCGAGCACACCGGCATCGATGTGGTGGCTGATTTGCGGCGACGCGACCTGGCGGCCGGCGGCGAGGCGGCGCCACTGGTGCCGGCATTTCATGCCGCCGCCTTCGGCGCCGCGGGCGAAGATCGTGTCGTCGTGAACATCGGCGGCATCGCCAACATCACGCTGCTGCATGCCGACGGACGGGTGGCCGGCTTCGACACCGGGCCCGGCAACTGCCTGATGGATTTGTGGGTGCAGCAACATCAGGACGTGCCCTACGACCAGGACGGCCAGCTCGCCGCCTCGGGCAGTGTCGAACCCGAATTGCTCGAATTGCTGCTGCGGGAGCCCTATCTGGCCCTGCCGCCACCCAAGAGCACGGGTCGTGAACTGTTCAATCTGCCCTGGCTGCAGCAGCTGGTGGATCGGCACACCGCGGCGCTCGCCGATGTGCAAGCCACGCTGTGCGAGTACACGGCGAGCACCATTGCCTCGAGCGTCACGGCACTGTCCGCCATGAAGCCTGCCCGGGTGCTGGTCTGCGGCGGTGGCGCCTTCAACGCGGAGTTGATGCGGCGCCTGGCGGCAAGGTTTCCGGGCTCGAAGGTGCAGTCCACCGGCACTCATGGCATCGCCCCCGAGCAGGTGGAGGCCGCGATGTGCGCGTGGCTGGCGGAACGGCACCTGGCCGGACGGGCTGGCAATCTCACCGCGGTCACGGGCGCGCGTGGCCCTCGAGTGCTCGGCGCGCTGTATCGTGGCAGCGTCACACAGACGTAATACACATGCGCCAAGGTGACAGGCTACCCATGGACCTGTTCATCAATCGCGAGCTGTCGCTGCTCGAGTTCAACCAGCGCGTGCTCGCGCAGGCTGCTGATCCATCGCTGCCGCTGCTCGAACGGTTGCGCTTCCTGTGCATCTCTTCCAGCAATCTGGACGAGTTCTTCGAGATCCGCGTTGCCGGTCTGAAGCAGCTGGAAGAAATGGACACGCCCTACACCGGCCCGGACCGCACGCCGGTGGATGCGCAACTCGCGGCCATCCACGAGCGCGCCGCGCGGCTGATTGATGATCAGTACGCCTGTCTCAACACACAATTGCTGCCTGCGCTGCACGCCAAGGGCGTCAACCTGATGACCGGCGAGGACTGGTCGGCCGCCGATCGCGCCTGGCTGGAAAACCACTTTCACAGTGAAGTCGAGCCCGTGCTCAGTCCGCTCGGCCTGGATCCGGCGCGGCCCTTCCCGCGCATCCAGAACAAGAGCCTGAACTTCATCGTGCGCCTGCAGGGCAAGGATGCGTTTGGCCGCGATACCGACCTGGCCGTGGTGCAGGTGCCGCGCTCGCTGCCGCGCGTGGTGCTGGTGCCGCGGGAAAACAGCGGCGCTTCGCTGGTGCTGCTGTCAAACATCGTTGCCGAGTTTGTCCATCTGCTGTTTCCCGGCATGGCGATGACCGGCGTCTATCCGTTCCGTGTCACGCGCAACAGCGACCTGTTCGTCGATGACGAGGAAGTGGATGACCTGCGGCGCGCGCTGGAAGGCGAACTGGCGCAGCGCCGCTACGGTGCCGCGGTGCGCCTGGAAACCTCGATGGACTGTCCGGAGGAAGTCGCCGACTTCCTGCTGCACCAGTTCGCGCTCGGCCGACAGGATCTGTACCGCGTGTCCGGCCCGGTGAATCTGAATCGCTTGTCGGCAATTTACGAGCTCGCCGGTCGCAGCGACCTGAAATATGCGCCCTTCGCGCCCGCGCCGCCGCCGAATCCCGCGCAGGCGCTCGACATCTTCGAGCAGCTGCGCGGCGGCGATGTGCTGCTGCACCACCCTTTCCAGAGCTTCGCGCCGGTGATGGATTTCCTGCGCCTGGCTTCAACCGATCCGCAGGTGCTGGCCATCAAGCAGACCCTGTATCGCGTGGGCCCGGCATCGCCCATCGTCGATGCGCTGGTGGCGGCCTCGCACAATGGCAAGGACGTCACCGCCATCATCGAACTGCGCGCCCGCTTCGATGAAGAGGCGAACATCAGCCTGGCGAACCGCCTGCAGGAAGCCGGCGTGCACGTCATGTACGGCGTGGTGGGCTACAAGACGCACGCCAAGATGATACTGGTGGTGCGCCGCGAGACTGACGGCATACGCCGTTACTGCCACCTGGGCACAGGCAATTACCACTGGCAGACCGCGCGCGCGTACACGGACTATGGGCTGCTCACCACGAATGAATCCATTGGCCTGGATGTGCATGAAATCTTCCTGCAGCTCACCAGCCTGACGCGCACGCCGAAACTGCGGCAACTGCTGCAATCGCCGTTCACGCTGCACACGCGGCTGCTGGAACTGATCCGCCGCGAAACGGCGCGCGCGGCGACCGGCAAGGGCCGGATCATCGCGCGCATGAATGCGCTGACCGAACCGCAGGTGATCGAGGCACTGTATGACGCCTCGCGCGCCGGCGTGCAGATCGATCTGGTGGTGCGCGGCACCTGCGTGCTGCGGCCCGGCGTGGCTGGCGCTTCGGAAAACATCCGCGTGCGCTCCGTCGTGGGCCGCTTCCTCGAACATCCGCGGGTGTGGTGCTTCGGCGATGGCGAGAACGCCGAGATCTTCTGCAGCAGTGCCGACTGGATGGAGCGCAACTTCTTCCGGCGCGTGGAAATCGCCTTTCCGGTACTGGATCAGAAGCTGCGCGCGGCATTGCGTGGCGATCTGCAGGTCTATCTGGCCGACAACGTCGATGCCTGGCTGCTGCGCATCGATGGCACTTACGAGCGCGCGACGGTGGACGATGGAATGCCGGTCAGCGCTCAGGCGCAGCTGCTGGAGCGCTACACCTCGATTTCAGGACGTGAGCACGCGCAGCCTTAGGCCCTTGGCGCGCAGGTATTCGACCTCGTCGTTCAGATCGGCGGCGGTCAGCGGGTGATCCCGGAACGAGCGGACCTTGAAGCGCAATTCGAGCGTGCGTGGCCGGCCGATCAAGGTGACCTCGGGAATGGCCTGCTCACTGCGGCTGCGATGCAGCAGCACCGCGATGCGCAGGATGAGGATCAGATACACCGCCCGCTCATCCCAGGGGGGAATCAGGTTTTCGAGCCCCTCGAGCGCCAGCTTGCGACGGTGACTGCCCACCAGCCGCGCCAGCAGCAACTGTTCCTCGCGCGCGAAGCCCGGCATGTCGGCGTTTTCCAGCAGATAGGCGCCGTGGCGGTGGTAGCCGCTGTGCGCCACATCCAGGCCGATTTCGTGCAGGCGGCTCGCCCAGGCCAGCGACTGCTCGGCCAGCGGATCCTGCAGCAGCCAGCTTTCCTGCACTTGCGAGAGCAGCCGCAGCGCCGTCTGTTCGACGCGCGCGGCCTGAGCCGCATCCACGTGATAGCGCTGCTGCATGGAACGCACAGTGCGGTCGCGGGCGTCTTCATCGGTGTAGCGCCCTACCATGTCGTACAGCAGGCCCTCGCGCATGGCGCCATCGCTCCAGCGCATGTGCTTGATCTTCAGCTGCGCGAAGATCTCGGCAAGGATGGCCACGCCACCGGCGAATACCGACCGGCGCTCGGCGGTCACGGACTCGAGCGTGATGGCTTCGATGTCGCCCGCGCCCACCAGCAGTTCGATGATGGCCTCGATGCCTTCAGGGGTGATGGCCGTGGCGCGCGAATCCATCTCTTTCTGCGCCTCGAGAATGGCCCGCGCGCTGCCCGAACTGCCCGCCGCGGAATCCCAGCCATGCTTGAGGTAGGTCTCCTGCACGGGCTCCAGTTCCTGCTGCGCCGCCAGGCGCGCCCGCATGAAACGCTTGGCCGACAGCTTGCCATCGCCGAAGAATTTCTGGCTGACATCGACGCAGCCCAGATTGACGCTTTCCAGCTCCAGGGGATCGCTGCCGCGCCCGATGATCATTTCGGTGCTGCCGCCGCCGATGTCCACCACCAGCCGGTTGCCGGGCTCGGGCGGCAGCATGTGGCAGACGCCGGAGTAGATCAGACGCGCCTCTTCGCGGCCGGCGATGATCTCGATGGGATGCCCCAGCGCATCGCGCGCGCGCTCGATAAAGCCCTGCTTGCGCCGCGCGCGGCGCAGCGCGCTGGTCCCCACCACACGCACGCCATCGGCATGCACGTCGGCAAGACGCTGGCCGAAACGCTTCAGGCAGGCCAGCGCGCGATTGGCCACTTCTTTGTCGAGCCGGCCCTCGTCATCCAGGCCCGAGGCCAGCTGCACCATTTCGCGCAGGCGATCGATGACCACCAGCTGCCCGTTGTTGTAACGGGCCACGACCATGTGGAAGCTGTTGGAACCCAGATCGACGGCCGCCAGAACATCCGGCACGCGCGCTCGTCGGCTCATGCGGAAGAATTCGCCCGATCAGGCCGCGAACGAGGAGCCGCAGCCACAGGTGGTGGTGGCATGGGGATTGCGGATCACGAACTGCGCGCCTTCGAGACCTTCGCGATAGTCGATTTCGGCGCCGCTCAGATACTGGAAGCTCATCGGATCGACCAGCAGTTTGACGCCCAGGCGCTCGACCAGCGTGTCGCCCTCCTGCAGGTTCTCGTCGAACTCGAATCCGTACTGCATGCCCGAGCAGCCACCGCCCTGGACATAGACGCGCAGCATCAGCTTCGGGTTGCCCTCGTCGCGGATCAGCTCGCCCACCTTGGTGGCGGCGGCGTCGGTGAACAGAATGGGATCGTCATTCATAGCTTCACGAGTTTACCGTTAATGCGGGCACCGGCCGACATTTCAATGGCCCCGTAGTGCAGGTTGCCCTCGATGCGCGCCGTGGCACCCAGCGTGGCGCGACGGGCCGCAATGATGTCGCCGCGCACCGTGCCGTGCAGCTCGACCACCTGCGCCTCGACAGAGCCCTCGATCAGTGCCGAGGCGCTGGCCACGAGTCGTGACGGCGCATCAGGCGTCGCCTTGACGCTGCCGCTGACCTTGCCCTCCAGGTGCAGGCCTCCACTGAACAATACATCGCCCTGAATGCGCGTCGGCGCGCTGATCAGCGTGTCGATGGACAGGTCTTCCTTGGCTTCGCGCTTGAACATGAGTCAGCCATTCTCCACGGTCCACAGAAAGGTTTCACGCACCGGGTTCACGCCCTTGCGCGCCGGCTGCAGCTCCACATTCACTCGCGCCGCCGCAAAGCCGGCCGGCAGGCTCACGGCCTGCTCCAGCGTCTGCAGGTATCGGTAGCTGAATGGCAGCTCGCCGCCCGGCACATTGGCCAGCTGCGCAAGATCCAGGCTCATTGCGGCAGCGCCACTGGTGCCCTCGATGCTCACGCGCGCCTTGCCGCTGACGGCATCTTCGGGTCGCAGCGGCCGGCCCAGCACCAGGTGCAGCACGTATTCATTTGCGGCGCTGCCGCGCGTGATCCGGAACTGCTGAACCCTCACGATCTGCGCATTTGCCGACTCGCCGACGACGCCGCGGTAGAAGGCCAGGTCGCGGCTCAGGCTCGCCACTTCGGCCTGCAGATCGCCGATGCTACGGGCAAGTTCCTCGCGCTCGCGCGCCTGGCCGACGCGCTGGGTTTCGCCCGCGGCCAGCTGCAGACGCTGGCGACGATTTTCGCTTTCCAGTTCGCGGACGCGATCGCGCAGCTCGCCCTGGTCCGCGCGCGCGCTGCGCGCATCGAAGCCCGCATTGCTGCGCCCCCATTCGAACGCGATGTAGGCCGCCATGACGGCCACGGCCACTGTGCCGCCCCACAACAGCGCACGCCGCAGCGGCGCGTAACTGCGTACCACCAGACGCTGTGTGCTCATCCTTGCACCGGCCTCGTCAGCTGCTGGCCGCGGATGCGTGAGGCTGGGCGCCGGCCGTGCCGCTGCCACGGCGCGTATGACGAGCCCACCATGCGGGATAAGGCGGCAGGCCTTCGGGCCGCGCCAGCGGCGCAAGCTCGTGCAAGGCGCGCACGTACACCGGCCTTTTGAAGTAGATGACTTCCTTCACCGGCTGCCAGTAGTCGACCCAACGCCAGCGGTCGAATTCCGGCTCGCCAGTGAGGTCGAAGCGAATGCCGGTTTCGGCGGTGGCCAGGCGCAGCAGGAACCAGCGCTGCTTCTGGCCCAGGCATAGCGGGCGTTGGTCGCGCCGCACATAGCGGGTGGGCAGCCGATAGCGCAGCCAGCGGGAAGTAGAGCCCAACAGCCGCACATCGGCGGGCTTGAGCCCCACCTCTTCGTGCAGCTCGCGAAACAGCGATTCCTCGGCCGATTCGCCGCGGCGCATGCCGCCCTGGGGAAACTGCCAGCCCTTGCCCCCGGTACGCCGCCCAAGGAACAGCTTGCCGTCGTCGCCCATCAGCACGATGCCGACATTGGCCCGGAACCCGTCGCGATCGATGACATCGCTCATGAGTAATGTTTTACCGGCCCGGGGCGCCGGCAGCAAGGCGCTGCGTCGCAGCGACAGAATGCTGGCTCGCGTCCGCCTTCAGGCGCTGTCAGGCCCTGCGGGCCACCTGCTCGCGCCGGCCCTTGAGATAAGCCAGCCCCTGTTCCATGAGGCCGCGAAAAGCCGAAAAATCGCGCGTCAGCACGGCAGCGCGCAGACGCTCGACGGCTGAACCCAGGGCATGCAGCGATTCCGAACCATAGTCGTTCAGTGCCTGGATCTCGAAATACAGTTCGGGGCTCTCTTCCGCCACGTTGCTGGCCACGTCGAGTTGCGCGTCGAAGGTGGTGCTGGACAGCTGCGCCAGTCGCGGCGCCGCCTCGCCGCTTTCCACCAGCGCGGTAAAAAACGCGATATTCAGCGCGTGCGAGAGGCCAAGCACATAGGCGATCAGCCGATCGTGTTCCTCCAGCCCCATGACCACCTGTTCGGCCATGGTCGGCGCAAACAGCGCGCGCGCCGCGGCCAGCGCCTCGGGCGAACCCATGTCGATGAAGATCACATGGCGGCCGGACAGCAGCTCGGTGCTGGGGCCGAACATGGGATGCAATGAAGTGACCTTCACACCGGCCGCCTTCAATGCATTCAGGCCACCCCGCAAGGGTGACTTGAGCGACCCCAGATCGAACACCACGCCCGTGGGCCTGCGCAGGGCCAGTTCGTTGAGAATGCCGCCGCTGACACCCAGCGGCGTGGCCACGACGATGAAGTCGAACACGTTCAGGTCCGGCAGCGTGTGCCAGTCGTCGATCACCGCGATGCCAGGCGCGGCGCCGGCCGGATCGGCCACCTGCACGGTGAATCCCTGCGAGGCGAGAAACTGCACGAACCAGGCGCCCATCTTGCCGGCGCCACCGATCAGCAGCGCGCGGCGACCGCTGCCTGTGCCCTGGGCCGCGACGCTGACCTGCTCCTGCGTGGTCAGCGACGAGCGAATCAGCAGGCGCAGCACCTGCTCGGCCAGCGCCGGCGGCAAACCGAGCTTTTCGGCCTGCGCACGCACGCCGAGAATGACCTCGCGTTCGCGCTGGTAATCACGCGTGGGATAACCCGTGGCGCGCTTGGCCGCCGCCACTTCGCGGCTGATCGCCTGGCGTTTTGCAATGAGCGAAAGCAGCTCGCCGTCGAGCTGATTCAGCTGCCGGCGCAGTTCGTCGAGAGTCATGGCCTTCCCGGGTCAAAAGTGCAGGTAAACTTTCTTGCATGGTACCCGATCAGTCCCTGCCCGAGACGCTGCCAGCCGAGCCCATGGCCCTGGTGGCCGAATGGCTGGCGCAGGCCCAGCGCCGGCGCGATCAGCCCAATCCCAATACCATGGTGCTGGCCACCTGCGATGACCAGGGACGGCCGTCGGCGCGCGTCGTGCTCAGCAAACAGATCGATGCGGCGGCGGGCACGGTGCGTTTTGTCACCAACTACCAATCACGCAAGGGGCAGGAACTGGCACACAATCCACGCGCGGCGCTGGTGATGCACTGGGATCACCAGCACCGCCAGGTTCGCATCGAGGGCATCGTGCGCCGCGCCGCGGCCGCCGACAGCGATGCCTACTTTGCTTCGCGCCCGCGCGCCAGCCAGCTCGGCGCGCACGCCAGCGCGCAGAGCCAGCCCGTTGCCTCGCGAGCAGCCATGCGGGAACAATTTGATGCGGCGGAGGCACGCTTCCCCGCTTCGATGAGCGTGCCGCGACCGGCACACTGGGGCGGCTACGTGCTGTGGGCCGACGCGGTCGAGCTGTGGATGGAGGGCGCGGCACGCGTGCACGATCGCGCGCTGTGGCGTCGCACGCTGGCGCTGGAGGGCGATGCAGTCCGCCCCGCGGGCGGCTGGACAGCCACGAGACTGCAGCCATGAGCCAGCGCCTGCTGCGAGGAGCAGCCGTCGCGGTCTGCTATGTCGTGGCCTTCTGGTCCGGTTTCTTCGTGATGGGTGTCGAGCTGCTCGGCGGGCGCATCCTGGCGCCGAATTTCGGCAGCAGCATTTACGTCTGGGGTGCGCTGATTACCGTGTTCATGCTCGCGCTGTCGCTGGGCTATCTGGCCGGCGGCCGCTATTCCCTGCACCGGCCCAACCTGGCACGGCTGGGCATGCTGCTGGGCATCGCGGCGCTCACGGCACTGCCGGTACTGCCGCTGTCGGGAGCGGCGCTCGAAGCACTGTCGATACACATCACCGATCCGCGCTTCGGATCGCTCGCTGCCGCGATACTGCTGTTCTTCATTCCGACTTTCTTTTCCGGCATGGTGTCGCCGTACTGCGTGCGCCTGCTGGTGGACGCGGAAGAATCCTCCGGCCGCCGCGCCGGCCAGCTGTATTTCGTCTCCACCTTCGGCAGCGCCGCCGGCACGCTGCTGACCTCGTTCTATCTGGTTAAGTGGCTCGAGATCAATACCATCCTGATGGCGATGATCGTGCTGTCGCTGCTGCTTGCCGCCCTGTCACTGCTGTTCAACGGAAGACGCGCATGAAGAAGCTGCTCCTGCTGCTGCCACTGGCCTTGATGCTGGCCGCGCCGACCGCGCGGGCACAGCTCGTGCATTCCGAAAAATCGCTGTACCGCGAAGTGCTGGTGTACGAGGAGAACGGCGAGCGCTGCATGTGCTTCACGCGCCAGTGCCGCATCGGCCGGCAGTCATGCATCTTCCTGGCCGATCCGCACCGCTTCGCGCTGAACTACACGCGGATGATGCTCGGTGGCATGCTGTTCACCGGCCCGGCGCCGCAGCGCGTGCTCATCATCGGCCTCGGTGGCGGCTCCATCCCCAAGGCGCTGCGCGAAATCCTGCCGCAGGCGCAGATCGATATCGCCGAAATCGACCCCGCGGTGACGCGCGTGGCCAAGCGGTTCTTCAATTTCAAGGAAGACCCGAAGATGAAGGTGATCGAACTGGATGGCCGCGTGTATGTGAAGCGCGCCATCCGCAGTGGCGTGAAATACGACGCCATCCTGCTGGATGCTTTCGACCATGAATACATTCCCGAGCATCTGCTCACGCGCGAATTTCTCGCCGAGGTGAAGTCGCTGCTCACGCCCACCGGCGTGGTGGTCGGCAACACGTTTTCGTCCAGCAAGCTGTACGACCATGAATCGACGACCTACGCCGACGTGTTCGGCACCTTCTTCAACCTGAAGGCCGCCAATCGAGTGATCGTGGCGCGACCGGCAGGCCTGCCCGATGAGGCCGCGCTGCGCTCGAGGGCATCGGAATACGAGAAGGTGCTGGCCACCTTTGGCGTGGACGCGCAGTCGGTGCTGCCCTTGTTCAACACGCGTCCCGACTGGGATGTGAAGGCACGCGTGCTCACCGACCAGTATTCGCCGGCCAATCTGCTCAATCACTGACCGGGACCGCGCGACCGCGTCAGTGTTGAAACGGGAGCCGGTCCAGCACGGCCTGGTGCAGCTCAGCGTTGCTGGCCAGGACGCTGGTGGTCTGAAGACCTACCGCACGGCCCGCCAGATCGGTGAATCGCCCGCCGGCCTCGCGCACGATGACGGCCAGCGCGGCGATATCCAGGATGTTCACGTCTGATTCGATCACCACGTCCAGCGCTCCGCGTGCCAGCAGGTGGTAGTGAACGAAGTCGCCATAGCCACGAATGCGGTTCACCTCGCCGATCAGCCGGCCGAAGGCGGACCAGTGCGCTCCGGCCGCCAGCGTCTTCAGATTGCCGGTCGAAACGATCGCGTCGGACAATTGACGGCGGTCGCTGACATGAATGCGCTCGCCATTGAGCCAGGCGCCGCCGCCGACTTGCGCCCACGCGCGCTCGCCGGCCGCGCACGCCGATGACACACCCAGCACCAGCTCGCCCCGGCGCATCAAGGCGATCTGCGTGGAGAAGAACGGCGTGTCGCGCACAAACGACTTGGTGCCATCCAGTGGATCGACCAGCCAGATGCTCTCGGCCTGCATGTCGTGCTGGCCGCTCTCTTCGCCGTAGAAGCCGTAGTGCGGAAACCGTCGTTGCAGCACGGCGCGGATGGCGTCTTCGGCGCGACGGTCGGCCTCGGTTACCGGCGTGCGATCGGCTTTCACCTCCACGGCCAGATTGCTGCGGAACAATGGCGCGATCACCGCGTCGGCGGCGGCGGCGGCTTCCAGCGCGGCGCTCAATTCTGCAGAAGGCGTGGGCATCGACATGGCGGCTAAGGTACCAGCCGGCGGCGGCGCTCTGATAGAGTCCGGCGGCCATGGGAAATCGGCTGAGCAGGATCATCACGCGCACCGGCGATACCGGCACCACCGGCCTGGGCGATGGCAGCCGCGTCGACAAGGACAGCCCGCGTATCGAGGCCATCGGCACGGTGGACGAACTCAACAGCCACATCGGGCTGCTGCTGGCCAGCCTGATGCTGCCCACCGATATCGCTTCCATGCTGCGGCATATCCAGCACGACCTGTTCGATCTGGGCGGAGAACTTGCCATACCTGGCCACAGCGCCATCACCGATGCGCAGGTGGCAGCGCTCGAAGCCCATACCGAACTGCTCAACGAACGACTGCCGCCGTTGAAGGAATTCATCCTGCCGGGCGGTGGCGAGGCAGCGGCTCGCTGTCATGTCGCCCGTACGGTGGCGCGCCGGGCGGAACGACACTGCTGGACGCTGGCCCGCGCCGAAAACTGGAGCAGCCCGGCACTGGTGTATCTCAACCGGCTGTCCGACCTGCTGTTCGTGATGGCGCGTGTGCTGGCGCGCCACGAGAACGGCGGCGAAATCCTCTGGGATCGCAGCCGCCTCAAGTAACGCGGCGCAGATGGCGATGAATCGCCAGCCGGTCAGGCCAGCAGCGCGCGCATCCTGGCCCAGTCGAAGGCTTCGCCTGGATCGGTCTTGCGGCCCGGCGCGATGTCGCTGTGGCCCACGACCCGCTGCGCGGCGAGCGAGGGATAGGCGCGTAGCAGCGCCCGCAGCAGCCCGGCCGCGGCGATGTACTGCGCTTCTTCATAAGGGCAATCGTCGGCGCCTTCGAACTCGATGCCCACGGAAAAATCATTGCAGGCCAAACGGCCTTCAAACTGCGAAGCACCCGCGTGCCACGCGCGCCGATCGAAAGGAACGTATTGCACCAGTTCGCCGTCGCGACGAATCAGCACATGGGCCGACACGCGCGCCTCGGCGATCTGCGCGAAGTAGGGATGTGCCGTCGGCGGCAGGGATCCCGTGAACAGTTTGTCGATCCACGGACCACCGAACTCGCCCGGGGGAAGGCTGATCCCATGCAGCACCAGAAGTTCCGGAATCCCCGCCGGCGGCCGGTCGTCGCAGTGCGGGCTGAGTACCTGACGCGCTCCGATCAATAATCCCGTGGCCGTGTGGACTTCGCAACGCATCGGGTTATCGCTGGGGCGCCTGATTGCTCATCAGCGAACGGTAGCGCAGCATCAGCATTCATACCAACAAGAACGAGGGAGAAAACATGCCTCTTTCCAAACGTCTCGGCGCGGAGTTTCTCGGTACTTTCTGGCTGGTGCTGGGTGGCTGCGGCAGCGCCGTGCTGGCCGCCCGATTCCCGCAGGTGGGCATCGGACTGCTCGGCGTGGCGCTGGCCTTCGGCCTGACGGTGCTGACCATGGCCTATGCCATTGGCCCGATCTCCGGATGCCATCTGAACCCGGCGGTTTCGGTGGGCCTGGTGGTCGGCGGCCGGTTCAAGCTCTCGGAGTTGCTGCCCTACGTGGTTGCGCAGGTGCTGGGCGCCATTGCCGCCGCCTTCCTGCTGCAGTATGTGGCCAGCGGCCAGGCGGGCTTCGACGCCTCGGCCGGGTTCGCGGCCAACGGCTATGGCGAACACTCGCCCGGCGGCTACACACTGGCATCCGCGCTGGTGTGTGAAGTGGTGATGACCTGCTTCTTCCTGCTGGTGATTCTCGGCGCCACCGACCAGCGCGCGCCCGCCGGCTTTGCACCACTGGCCATCGGCCTGTGCCTCACGCTGATCCACCTGATCAGCATTCCGGTCACCAATACTTCCGTGAACCCGGCGCGCAGCACGGGTCCGGCTCTGGTGGTCGGCGACTGGGCGCTGCAGCAGCTGTGGCTGTTCTGGGCCGCGCCCATCGCGGGCGCGGTCATCGCCGGTGCGATCTATCGATGGCTGGGCAGCGAGAAATAGCTCACAGATGTCCCTCCTTCAGCGCCGGCGCGGCGGCGGCCGGCGCGCTCTTCTGCTGGTCGGCATATGCCTGGCGCTGCACCGAGATCAGATAGGCATGAATCTCGTCGGCATCTTTCTCTGAGAGCAGATCGTCCCAGCGCGGCATGCCGCGCGGCTGCAATGCGCCATGCAGCACGATGTCCTTGAAGGCCGCGTGCTTCTCGGCCGTCAGGCGCCGCAGGTCCGGCACCGGCGAACGCGGGAAGTTCGCATGACACATGGCGCAGTTGCTGCCGAACAGCTTCGCGCCCGCGGCGATATCGGCCGTGGTCCCGATCTGCGCGGGCGGCTCGGGCAGCGGCGCGAGCGGCGGCAGATCCGGTGGCACCGGCGTGGCACCGCCATCCAGCTTGAACGCCAGGATGCGGTTGGCATTGCCCTTTACCGCGGCCGCGTTACCGGGGAACCAGGTGTTCCAGCCGCCACCGCCACTGCCGGCGAGGATGGCGATGTACTGCACGCCGTTCACCGTGTAGGTAGCCGGCGCGGCGATCATGGCCGTGCCCACTTCGATTTCTTTCAGCAGCGTGCCGTCACTGTCCTTGTACACCCGCAGCACGCCATCGAGTCCGCCCTGCACCACCAGGCCGCCGCCGGTGGACAGCACGCCCCCGTGATCCATGAACGAACGCGCGGGCGCGCTCCACACCACCTTGCGCTGCACCGGATCCCAGGCCTTGAGCTGGGCGTTGAATTCGAGGCTGGGCTGCGTCTTCAGGAAGGTCGGATCGGCCAGCGGCCGGACGGCCGGCGGCAGCGTCTTCGGATCATTCAGCAACATGTTGGCAAAGCCCATCTGCACGCCGGAATTCCCGCGCCCCGGCAGCCGTGGCCCGGGAGACTTGGTCAATCCCGTGAGCACCGCGCCGGTATGCGCCGTGGGGATGTAAACCAGACCCGTCTTCGCACTCAGCGACATCGGATTGAAATTGTGTCCGCCGACGCCTGAAGGGAAAGCCAGTCGCGGCCTGCCGTCGGTGTAGTTGATCAGCTTCGCGTTCATCACTGGCCGGCCCGTCTTCAGGTCGACATGATCGGCCCAGTTCGCATCGACGAATTTGTCGGCCGCCAGCAGCTCGCCGGTCTTGCGATCCAGCACGTAGAAGAAGCCGTTCTTCGATGCCTGCATCAGCACCTTGCGATCGGCGCCATCCCACTTGAGGGTGGCCAGCATGATGTGCGGCGTGGCGTCGTAATCCCAGGCCTCGCCCGGCGTGGTCTGGTAGTGCCACACGTATTCGCCGGTGTCGGCGTTCAACGCGAGGATGGAAGCCAGGAACAGATTGTCGCCACCGCCCGGGCTGCGCCACTTCGGACTCCAGGGCGCGCCGTTCGCCGTGCCGAAATAAACCAGGTTGGTTTCGGGATCGTAGTTGAAGGCATCCCAGGCATTGCCGCCGCCGCCCTGCTCCCAGTCCTGTCCGTGCCAGGTCTTCGCGGCCATTTCCAGGCCGCTGTTCTCGAAGGGCCTGGATGGATCGCCCGGCACGGTATAGAAGCGCCACACCTGCTTGCCGCTGTCCAGATCGTAGGCCGTGACATAGCCGCGCGAGTCGTATTCGGCGCCGCCATTGCCTATCACCACCACCTTGCCGGCAATCTGCGGCGCACCGGTCACCGAGTAAGCGCGCGTGCGATCGGTGATGGTGTCGGCGCGCCACAGCTCCTTGCCGGTGGCCGCATCCAGCGCATACAGAATGCCGTCGAAGGCGCCGACGTAGACCTTGCCCTTCCACACCGCCACGCCGCGGTTGACGATGTCGCAGCAGGCGCTGCGCGCGTTTTTCAGGTCCACCTGCGGTTCGAACCGCCAGATTTCCTTGCCGCTGGCGGCATCCAGCGCATACACGCGGCCGGCGACACCCGAGGTGTACATCACGCCATCAACGACGATGGGCGTGGCCTGCATGCCGCGGTTGGTGCCGGTGTCGAGTTGCCAGGCGAAGCCCAGCCGCGACACGTTCTGCTGATTGATCAGATCCAGCGGCGAATAGAACGTCTTGCCGCCGTCGCGCCCGGTGGTCAGCCATTGCCCGGGTTCCTGGTCCAGTGAATCCAGCCGCGCCTGGTCGATCTTGCCGGTTGCCGCCACGGTGGCCTGGCTGTCTGTCGGCGCCTTGTTGCAGGCTGCAAGAGCGCAGGCGAGAGCCGCAGCGGCGAGCGTGATGCGGGCCGCGGCGCGGACCTGGAGCAATGTCGACCGACTCATGAATCCCCCGGAACAGTCTGTGTATTGCATGATTATGCCTGCATGACGAAAGCCAACGACAGCGCCGCCCTGGTGAACCGCGATCTGGCCCATCTGTGGCACCCCTGCACGCAGATGAAGGATCACGAGCGGGAGCTGCCGCTGATCCCCATCCGGCGCGGCTCGGGCGTGTGGCTGGAGGATTTCGACGGCCGGCGATATCTGGACGCGGTCAGCTCCTGGTGGGTGAACCTGTTCGGGCATGCCAACCCGGTGATCGGCGCCGCCGTGGCCGCCCAGCTGCAACAGCTCGAGCACGTGATCTTCGCCGGCTTCACGCACGAGCCGGCCATCGAGGTGGCCGAGGCATTGACCCGACTGGCCCCGCCCGGCCTCGAGCGCTGCTTCCTGGCCGACAATGGCTCGGCGGCCGTGGAAGTGGCCGTGAAGATGAGCTTCCACTACTGGCGCAACCGCGGCCAGCCGCGCAAGCAACGCTTCATCACGCTGGCCAACAGCTATCACGGCGAAACCCTGGGTGCGCTGGCGGTGGGCAATGTCGCGCTGTACAAGGACATCTACGCGCCGCTGCTGATGGATGTGATCACGGCGCCCTCGCCCGACTGCTTCGATCGCGAGCCCGGCGAAAGCTGGGAGAGTTGCTCGCGGCGGCGCTTCGAACCCATGCGCGGCCTGCTCGAACGACACGCGCACGAAACCGCGGCCGTGATCGTCGAGCCGCTGGTGCAATGCGCCGGCGGCATGCGCATGTACCACCCGGTGTACCTCGCGCTATTGCGCGAGGCATGCAATGAATTCGGCGTGCACCTCATCGCCGATGAAATCGCCGTGGGCTTCGGACGCACCGGTACGCTGTTCGCCTGCGAGCAGGCGGGCATTTCGCCGGACTTCCTGTGTCTTTCGAAGGGGCTCACCGGCGGCTTTCTGCCACTGTCGGCGGTGCTCACCACCGGCGATGTCTACGCGGCCTTCTACGACGAATACACGAAGCTGAACGCGTTCCTGCATTCGCACAGCTATACCGGCAATCCCCTGGCCTGCGCGGCCGCGCGCGCCACGCTGGGCCTGTTCCGGGACGAGCCCGTCATCGAAGGCAACCGCGCACTGGCCGCGCACATGGCGCGTGCCGCGGCGCCGCTGGCTGAGCATCCGCACGTGGCCGAAGTGCGCCAGCACGGCATGATCCTGGCCATCGAGATGGTGCGCGACCGGCACACGCGCGAGGTCTATGACTTTCGCGAGCGGCGCGGGCTCATCGCCTATCGACACGCGCTGTCGCGCGGCGTGCTGCTGCGGCCCGTAGGCAATGTGCTGTATTTCATGCCGCCTTACGTGATCACGCCGGATGAGATCGATCTGCTCGCCGACGTGGCACGCACCGCCATCGAAGCCGCCACATGCGACTGACGCGCGTGCACGTGGACATGCCGCTGGCGCCGCAATCCAGCGTGCTGCTGCCCGCGGGGGCGGCGCGACACCTGGTTCGCGTGCTGCGGCTGAAGCCTGGCGACGCTCTGCGCCTGTTCAACGGCGGCGGCGGCGAGTTCGATGCCGCGATCGAATCGATACGCTGCGACGAAGTCACCGCCCAGGTGGGCGCCGCGCATACCGTCGAACGCGAATCGCCCTTGTCGATCACGCTGCTGCAGGGCATTGCACGCGGCGAGAAGATGGATCTGATCCTGCAGAAGGCCACGGAACTGGGCGTGTCCGCCATCGTGCCGCTGACGATGGCGCGCAGCACGGTACGACTCGATGCGAACAGCGGTACAGCCAAGCAGCAGCACTGGCAGGCCGTCGTCATCAGCGCCTGCGAGCAATGCGAGCGCAACACCATACCCACCGTGAGCGCGCCTCTTTCGCTGCTGCAGGCCCTGGCGGCGCCGCTGCCGGGGCTGAACCTGATTCTCACGCCGGTGGAGGGAGCCGCCGCGCTCCCCGCCCTGCTGCGCGAGCCTGCAATCGTGGCCGACACACCGATCCGCGTGCTGGTGGGCCCGGAAGGCGGTTTCGATGCAGGTGAGATCGACGCCGCGGTGCAAAAGGGCTTCCGGCCCTGGCGGCTGGGGCCGCGGGTGCTGCGCACCGAAACCGCGGGGTTGGCGGCGATAACGGCCTTGCAAACACTGGCCGGCGACCTCAGATAACAATCCCCTAATAAAACCCGGTCTACTTATGCCGAATTTGCTTTCGCCGATCCGCCTCGGCGACCTGGATCTGCCCAACCGCATCTTCATGGCCCCTCTGACCCGCGCTCGCTCGAGCGCCACGCGCGTACCTAACGCGCTGATGGTCGAGTACTACCGCCAGCGCGCCAGCGCCGGCCTCATCCTCACCGAGGCCACGGTGGTGACGCCGCAGGGCGTGGGCTATGCCGATACACCGGGCATCTGGTCCGCCGGGCAAGTCGATGGCTGGAAGCAGGTGACGCGCGCCGTGCACGACGCGGGCGGACGCATTTTCCTGCAGCTCTGGCATGTGGGCCGCGTATCGCATCCGGTATTCCTGGATGGCGCGCTGCCGGTGGCGCCCAGCGCCATCGCGCCGGCGGGGCATGTGAGCCTGGTGCGTCCGACCACCGCTTACGTGGCGCCGCGCGCGCTGGAGCGCGGCGAACTGGCCGGTGTGGTCGAACAATTCCGGCTGGGCGCGGCCAACGCCATGGCGGCCGGCTTCGACGGCGTGGAGATTCACGGCGCCAATGGCTATCTGCTCGATCAGTTCCTGCAGGATCGCAGCAATCATCGCGCTGACGATTACGGCGGCAGCATCGAGAACCGCGCGCGGCTGATGCTGGAAGTAACCGACGCCGTGACCGGCGTATGGGGCGCCTCGCGCGTGGGCATGCATCTGGCGCCCCGCGGCGATGCGCACGACATGGGCGACTCCGACCGCCTCGGTACTTTCGCTTACGTGGCGCGCGAACTGGGCCGGCGCGGCATTGCCTTCATCGCGACACGGGAAAAGCCCGGCCCCGATCGCATCGGCCCGCAACTGAAGGCTGCGTTCGGCGGCACCTACGTGGCCAATGAGGGGCTGGATCTGGCTGCCGGGAATGCCTTGCTGGCGGCTGGCGAAGCCGATGCGGTGGCATTCGGCAAACTGTTCATCGCCAATCCGGATCTGCCACGGCGCTTTGCGATGGGTGCCTTGCTGAATGCGCCCGATCCGCAGACGTTCTATGCCGGCGGCGCGAAGGGCTATACGGATTACCCGGCGCTGGCCTGACGGAAGAGTTTGGAACGCCTAGCCAGCTCGGAATCGCCGCACGGCGTGTTCGAAGTCTTGACTCCACAAGTTCGAGCCAGAGGCGGGAAATGGCTGCATTACCTGCAGCAGCCGTGGATTCTCGGGTCGGACGGCCAAATCTCGAACAGCGCAATAGATAAAAGAAATCCAGTCACCAACTGACGGCTGTAGGCTGACCGCAAGCACATCGAAGTCGTCCACTGCGTAGGGACGCGTCTGGGAATTGTCTGCTGCCCTTCCTGTTCGCGTCCGCTGTGTTTCCACAACAAATATGTCGGCATTACGCCTATGCAGCTTCGGAACCCCTTTCTCCCTGCGTTGAAGCTTCACTTGCACCCGAACTTGCCCCACAGTGTCCTCGAGGATCAAATCGTAGGACTGGTTCCCTGCGAAAGGTCTGATCTGCCAGCCGGGAAGTCGTTGCGGCACGACATTTGTGCGAAAACTCGCCTCGGCCAGCACACCGCGAATACCACGCTGTGTAAGGTCTCCCGACTGATCTATGGCTTCGAGAATCGCTTCAGCACTTGTGTTCCACCTGGCTTCGAGGGGATGAATTGCGGTTCCGTACCGCGAACGCAGCACATGCAACAACGTTTGACGTTCCTCTGCAGTCATTCGTTGCAACAACGTTTCGACTTCCGGCAATGTCATCTGCCACCTTTGCGACCTGGTGGCAGTGCCACCAACGCATTGAGCTGTTTTCGAGAGACCAATGCGCGCCCGCCGACGCTGAAAGTCGATAAGCGCCCTCTGGCGACAAGCCGCGCGATGGCCTGGCGCGAGACTCCGCGAATCCGGGCGGCTTCCGACTGGGAAATCCAGTCCGTCAGCGATTCTTCTGTAGGCGCGAAATGGGTTGACATTGTCAACCAAATACCTTAGAGTTTTACCGTCGACGGATTCTATACACTCATCTCATGTCTGCCTCTCCCGATTCCCTGTCGCGGCATCCCATCGCGCCTCCCTCAGCAGCTGAAGGGCTCATCCCGGGCGTTAGTCCGTATTTCGAGACGTCCTTGGGCGCTTCATATCTTGGGGATTCACTTGAGTTGATGAAGCGTATTCCGGCTTCGAGCCTCAATGCCGTGATTACCTCTCCGCCATATGCCCTTCACTACAAAAAGGAATACGGCAACGCCGCGAAAGCCGACTACGTCGATTGGTTCATTCCTTTTGCGCGCGAGATTCATCGCGTACTGAAGGACGACGGGAGCTTTGTTCTGAACATCGGCGGAAGTTACAACGCTGGATCGCCAACGCGTTCGCTATATCACTTCAAACTCCTGATCCGGCTTGTGGAAGAAGTCGGATTTCACCTTGCGCAAGAATGCTTCTGGTACAACCCGGCCAAGATGCCAGTGCCCGCTGAATGGGTGAATGTACGACGCATGAGAATCAAGGATTCGGTAGAGTACGTTTTCTGGCTCTCGAAGACCGAATGGCCAAAGGCTAACAACCGGGCCGTCCTGAAGCCCTACAGCCCAGACATGGAAAGGCTGATTCGTAAAGGCGTGCGCGCAACTACCCGGCCGTCAGGGCACGCTATCAAAGCATCCTTTGCGCAGGACATGGGTGGTGCAATCCCGGCGAATGTAGTGGAACCTGATGGTTCGCCTGAAGACATGCTTCGCTTCGGCAACAATGCCGCAAATGACCAATACACCGTACGGTGCAAGCGGGAAGGATTGAAGATTCATCCAGCTCGCTTCCCCGCGGCGTTGCCAGATTTTTTTATCAAGTTGATTACAGAGCCCGGTGACGTCGTGCTGGACCCGTTCGCAGGCTCCAATACCACCGGAGCAGTGGCCGAGCGTCTCGAGCGTCACTGGATCGCCATGGATCAGGTGGAAGAATATCTGAGGGCGAGTACTTTTCGATTCAGCGATCTGAACCAGTCGTCGCTTCCACTTTAACTCGAAGCGGCTAGCTGCCGTCGCCGGGCAGCGCCTCGGTTTCCCGGGCGACCATGGCTTCGAGGCGATCCAGGTCGGGCACCAGCGGGGCTTCATCCAGCAATTGCAGCTGGCACATCACGGGGCTGCCCTCGTCGAAGCCGCGTGCGGCATCGAGCTTCACGAATTCCGGGCTGATGCGCACCAGCTGCGGGAAGCCCTGCGACAGGATGGCGATGTAACCCGCCTCCACCGCCTCGGAAACGGCATTCAGCACCACCACGCGCGAACGCTGGGTGGGTGGCGCCACATCGGCGCCACAGCATCCCTCGAAGGAAATCATCGGCACTTTGCGGCCATTCCAGCTGATGATGCCCAGGTGCCAGGGCGGCGCTCCGGTCATCTCCTGCGGCGTCTGGTAGCCGATCACTTCGGCCACGCAGCCGCGCGGCACCAGCAGGCGTTCTTTGTCCAGCGGCACCATCAGGCCGTAGATCTCGGACGGTCTGTCGTTGACGGCTGCCATGGCCTAGCGCCCGCCCGCGGCGCGCGACTCGCCATCTTCGCCCACCAGCGGCGCGATGGCTTCCAGCAACTGGCTTTCCTGATACGGCTTGCCCAGATATTCGTCGACGCCGAGTTCCAGCGCGCGGGCGCGATGTTTCTCGCCCACGCGCGAGGTGATCATGATGATGGGCACGCGCCTCAGGCGCTCGTCCGCGCGCATGTGCGCGGCCACTTCATAGCCGTCCATGCGCGGCATCTCGATGTCGAGCAGCACCACGTCGGGGATGTTCTCTTCCATCACGGCCACGGCATCGGCGCCATCGCGCGCGGTGAGCACGCGCATGCCGTTGCGTTCGAGCAGGCGCTGGGTCACGCGGCGCACGGTGATGGAATCGTCCACCACCAGCGCGATGATGCGGCGGTCGAGGCGTTCGCGCGGCACGGGCGCGGCCTGCGCCTTGCCGCGCCAGCCCGCGCGCACCAGCGCGCCGATATCGAGGATCACGACGATGCGGCCGTCGCCCAGGATGGTGGCGCCCGACACGCCGCGGATCGAGGCGATCTGCGGGCCCACCGGCTTGACGACGATTTCGCGCGAGCCGATCAGTTCTTCGGCCACCAGTCCGGTGGACAGCTCGCCCGCGCGCACCAGCACCACCGGCAGCGTGGGCTCCTGTTCGGGCAGCGGGCCGGGCTCCATGCCCACGAAATGCCCCAGATGCTGGAAGCGGTATTTGTGGCCGCCATACAGGTAGGACGGCGTCTCGCTCAGCATGTGCTGCTGGATCTCTTCGCGCGCGATGCGCACCACCCCTTCGACGGTGGGCAGCGGCAGCGCGTAGTACTCGTCACTGATGCGCACGATCAGCGCGTGGCTGACGGCCAGCGTGAATGGCAGGCGGATGGTGAAGCGCGAACCCTGGCCGGGGCTGGTCTCCATGTGCAGCGCGCCGCCGAGCTTCTTGACCTCGGTGGCCACGACGTCCATGCCTACGCCGCGACCGGCGGCCTGGGTGAGGTTCTCGGCGGTGGAGAAGCCCGGCTCGAGGATGAGCTGCATGGCTTCTTCGTCGGTGAGCGCCTGGTCTTCGCGAATCAGGCCCAGCGAAATGGCCTTGCTGCGGATGGCGGCGATGTTCATGCCCGCGCCGTCATCGCGTACATCGACGATGACCTCGGCGCCTTCACGCCGCAGCGTCAGCAGGATCTGCCCCGACTCGTTCTTGCCAGCCGCCTGCCGCTGTTCGGGTGATTCGATGCCATGAACCACGGCATTGCGCAGCAGATGCTCGAAGGGCGGCAGCATGCGCTCGAGCACCTGGCGATCCAGTTCGCCCGAGGCACCCTCGACCAGCAGTTCGGCCTTCTTGCCGGTGTCGGTGGCGGTCTGGCGCACGATGCGCGACAGGCGCTGCACATGGCGCTGGAACGAGACCATGCGCGTGCGCATCAGTCCGTTCTGCATCTCGGTGATGGTGCGGCCCTGCTGCAGCAGCAGGTTCTGCGCCTCGCCGGTCAACGACTCGAGCAGCGACTGGATGCTGGCCACGTCGCTGGCGGTTTCGGCCAGCGCGCGCGAGAACTGCTGGATCGATGAATAGCGGTCGAGCTCCAGGGGATCGAAATCGGTGCGCGGTCCGGACTCGGTTTCGTGGCGGTGCAGGATCTGCGCTTCGGTTTCGATTTCGAGCTTGGAGAGCTGCTCTTTCAGGCGCGTTACGGTGCGCGACAGCTCGGCCAGGTTGAATTCCACCGACCCGAGCTGCTGCTCCACGCGCGAGCGCGCAATGCTCACCTCGCCGGCCTGGTTCAGCAGCTGGTTGAGCAGTTCGGCATCGACGCGCGCCATCTCGGCGCGCTCGGCCGGCATGGCCGGCTCGCGACCCGGTGGCACGGCGGCACTGGCCAGCAGACGATCGAAGGCCTGCGGCCGCGGCGGCGCCTGCTCCACCACGGGCGGCGGCGCGGCCGGCGCAGAGACGACCTCGAGCGTGGGCGGCACATCGGCCGCGTCGGCGAAAGGTTCCTGTGCAATCTGCGATTCGATCTCTACATCGGGCGTTGCGGTCAGTTCCGGCGCAGATGCGGGCGGTTGCTGTGCGGGCGCGGGCGCGGGCGCAGCGGCTACAGGCGCAGCGGGCGCTTCGGGCACTGCCGCCGCGGCGGGTGCCGCGCCCGACAAGGTGCGCACCTGCGCCAGCAGGCTGCCGGCCTGTGGAATAGGCCGGCTGTGTGCCAGCAGATCACGCATGTGCGCCAGCTCATCCAGCGAGCGCTGCAGGGCTTCGCGAGCCTCGCGGCTGGGCGCCACGTTGCCCACTTCGATGCCGATGATGAGGGATTCGAGCTCGTGAGCCAAGTCGCCCATGGCCATCACGCCGGCCATGCGGGCACCGCCCTTCAGCGTGTGCAGCGGGCGCTTCAACGCGGCGAACTGCTCGCGCCGTGGCTCGGTAAGACTGATGCCCTGGAAGCAGGACTGCGACTCTTCCAGCAGCTCGGTGGCCTCATCACTGAAGATCGAGGCGATTTCCGGATCGTAGTCCGCGCTGTCTTCCACGGGCGCGGCCGGCGCCGGCGCGGCCGCCTCGGGAATCGCGATGGTGCTCGCATGCCGGTTGCCGGTCTCGTCGGTGGAGACGCGGCGATCGAGCGCGCTCTCGGCGGCGGCAATCCTCTGCAGCAACGCTTCATGCGACATGAAGAAGCCGGTGTGTTCATCAAGATTGCGGCTGACGTTTTCCATCGCCGCCATGCAGGCTTCGACCAGCGACAGATCCTCGTCCTGCAGTCCGACGCCGCTGTCGAAGGATTTGCGCAGCCAGTGATTCAGCGGCTCGGCCAGGCGGATGCCATGGCGGGCCTCGGCCATCGTCGAACTGCCGGACAAGGTGTGGCAGGCCCGATACACCGGTTCGGGCAGCACATGCGGGCCTGGCATGCCCTGCACCTTGGCGATCCAGTCGCGCACTGTGGCCACGTGGCTGTCTGTTTCGCGCGCGTAGATATCGCGCAGCGTGGGTTCCGCATCTTCAACGGGCGTTGCCGCCGAAGCCGGCGGCTCGGGCGCGGCCGCCTCGGGCAGCGTGGTGGACGTGGCGGTCAGCGCCGGTTCGAGAGTGGTCTCGGGTGCCGCGGCACCGAGGGTCTTGCCGGCCGCCAGCGCGTGCGCGCGAGCCGACAGATCCATGATATCGGCCTGCGGCGCGACGCCCTCATCCAGATGGCGAACCAGCTGCGGCAACACCGTCACGGCTTCGCGCAACACGCCCAGGATGGCCGGCGATCGCGTCAACGTCTTGTCGAGCAGGCGATTCAGAAGGTTTTCGACGGACCAGGCGAATTCGGCCAGCTCGGTGGCGCCCACCACGCGACCACTGCCCTTGAGCGTATGGAAGGCGCGGCGCGAACTGATCAGCGACTCTTCCTGCGTGGGATCCTGATCCCATTGCGGCAGATGCTTCTCGATGCGCGCCTGCTCTTCGCGCGCCTCTTCCATGAACAGCGCGATGAGTTCGGGGTCGGCAGCCTCGGCCAGCGCGGGTTTGGAACGGCGCGGCACCACCAGCACGGGCGCTGCCGCGGGTTGCGCGGTATCGGCCGGCCGGTCGATGACGAGGGTGGCGGTGTGCTGACCCTTTGCGCCGATGACGGGCGCCACGGTGGGCACCGTGGGCAGGGGCTGCGAGTCCACCGCGAGCAATGCCGCTTCGGCGTTGTCGAGCATGTACCAGGGATCCGAACGCCCGGCCTGCAGCGTGTCCATGTAGTACTCGACGCTGACGATGGCGTCCGCGAGCCGATCGAGCGCCTGCGGCGCGATGCCGCCTGACCCGCCCTGTCGCATCACATTCTTCAAATGACCCGTGATGCGCTCGATGCTCTGCACGGCGCGGGTCTTGCCCAGCATCAGCAGGCCCGCCTGGATGCCGCGCATGAGGTCTTGCCAGTTGTCGAAGCCCGCGGCATCCAGCGTACCGCCCACGTTCTGGGCGATGTATTCCTTCACGCGCGCCAGATTCACCACGCACTCGCGCAGCACGGCCGTCTGCACCTGCTGGAAATCCATGTCCAGCGTCGGCTGGGCATCGCCCATGCGACGCGGCAGGATCATGCCCACCAGTTCGGTATCGAGGTGGTCCTCGACCTGGATCAGCGCGGCGGCGATGTCGATCAGCGCCGATTCGGTGGGCGGTTCGCGCGAAGCGACCATGCTTTCCAGCCGCGCGATCTCGGCCTGCACGCGCGCGCGCTGTTCGCCCAGGCCGAGCACGCCCAGTGTGTCGCCGATCTTGCGCAGCAGTTCGACCTGCGGGGCCAGCTCGTCGGGCGCGGCACCGCCGCGGCGCACGTAGATATCGAGCACATCCTTGACCTTGGCCAGGTCCTCGCGGATGGCCGCGGCCACGGTCTGCATCAGCTTCACGGAAGGCGCGGAGAGATTCTCGCGCTCCTGTTCGATGCTGTCGTCCACCGGCAGCAGTTCGCCGAGGCGGAACGAGGCACGCACGGCCGTGACGCGCGGACCTGAACTGGAAGCGCGCGCGATGTAATACAGCAGATTGTTCAGCAGTTCGACCGGCGGATGCTGCGCGTACTGGGCCTCGCCATGCTCGTACAGGCGCTTGAGCTCGCGATCGGCCAGGCCCAGCAGGCGCTTGATCGAAACGCTGCTCTCCAGCCCGCGTTCCCGCAGCGCCTCCACTACCGCGCCCACCACCCACCACAGCTGGAACAGCGGCTGCGTGGTGGCCATGCGCTCGAACTGCGTGGCGACGGCCGCCAGGTTCTCCATGTGATGGTCGACGCGCTCGCCGCGGATCCAGCCGATCAGCGCCATCTGGAAGCGTGAGCGCGACTTGCGCGCCAGCGCGCCGAGCGTGGCGCGATCCTCGTCGGAACGTGCCGCCTGCGGCGCGGCCTGCTGGTCGGACTTCAGGTTCAGCGACAGCAGCGTGCCTTCGGACAGCAGCGGGCTGCCGCGCACGGCGCGCATGTCATTCAGCAATGGCAGCAGCACCAGCGCCAGATCGCGGCCGCCGGCCAGCACGCGGTCGAGATAGCCCGGCAGCTGCACCATCGATCGCATCAGCGCATCCAGCGCCTCGGCCTGGTTCTTCTTTTCGCCCGCGGTGGCTTCGAGATATCCGCAGACTGCGTGCATTTCCTCGGCCAGCAGCGCCGCGCCGTGAATCTCCATGACGCGCAGCACGCCCTGCACCTGCGCCAGTTCGACGCGGCACTTCTGCAGCAGCGCGACGTTGTCGGCCTGCTCGACATAGGCCTCGAGCGCGACACGCGCCTCGGCCAGCGAAGCGGTGACTTCGCGCGCTACGGCATCCAGTGTCTGGCTGGCGACCTGTGGCGCCAGCTCAGCGGCCGGCTCAGCCATTCAGGTCACCGGAGACGCGCCGGAAGGTTCCGGTGGTGGCCATCTCGGGATCCGGCCTCGCCGGCGCCCGGTGTTTGCCGGTGGCGGCCGCGGCGCCGGACTCCGGCAGGCGGAAGCCGGACACCGACCTGCGCAATGAGGCGGACAATTGCGCCAGTTTGGCAATGGCCTCTGAAGTGCTGTTGGTCGCATCGGCGGTTTGCGAGCTGATCTCGCGCAGCACCTGCATGTTGCGCGCGACGCTTTGCGAGGACTGGGTCTGGCTGCGCGCGCTGGCGGAGATGTTCTGCACCAGGCTGGCGATCTGGTTGGACACCTGCTCGATCTTTTCCAGCGCGCTGCCGGCGTTCTCGGCCAGTGTCGCGCCGCCCACCACGTCGGCGGTGGAGCGTTCCATCGATACCACCGCGCCGTTGGTGTCGGCCTGGATGGTGCGCACCAGCGCGTCGATCTGCTTGGTGGCATTCGTCGCGCGCTCGGCCAGCCGCTGCACCTCGTCGGCCACCACGGCGAAACCGCGTCCGGCCTCGCCGGCCATCGAGGCCTGGATGGAGGCATTGAGCGCCAGGATGTTCGTCTGTTCGGCCAGATCGTTGATCAGCTCGACGATGTTGCCGATTTCCTGCGAGCTCTCGCCCAGGCGCTTGATGCGCTTGGAAGTCTCTTGAATGGTCTCGCGGATGGTGTTCATGCCATCGATGGTGCGGCGCACGGCCTCGCCGCCCTTGTGCGCGATATCCACCGAATGGCGCGCCACGTCGGCCGCGCGCTCGGCGTTGCCGGATACTTCTTCGATCGAGCCGGCCATCACGCCGATGGACTCGGTGGCCGAGGCGATCTGGCGCGTCTGCGCGCTGGAGGACTTGGCCAGATGCTGGGCCAGCGCCTGGGTCTGCTTGGCGGCGCCGTCGAGCTGTGCCGAAGAGGCGTTGATGGTAGTCACCAGGCCGCGCAGCGACTCCACGGCAATGTTCACCGAATCGGCGATGGCGCCGGTGATGTCCTCGGTCACGGTGGCCGTGGCGGTGAGATCGCCCTGCCCCAGGCCGGCGATTTCATCGAGCAACCGCAGGATGGCGCCCTGGTTGCGTTCGTTCTCCAGCCGACCGGCGTCCACCGCGACGCGCGCGGAGACGGCGTCGTCGGCCGAGGCGCGCACCGAGACGAACAGCAGCCCCAGTGGCACCAGTGCCAACAGCGCCAGCGCGCCGCCGAACTTGCCCAGCGAACTGTCCGAGAAAAAACCGAAGCCGGCTGCCAGGCACAGCACCAGCGCCGTGAGCGTGATGAAGACCAGGCTGCGGGATGTATTGGAATTGTCAGGCTGCTGCATCGAGGAATCCCGGGTTTTCGACCAGCAGGCGCAGACTCAGCACGGGCCAGGCTTCGGACCCGCGGCGGAAGGCGCCCGCGATATAGCGCTCGCAGCGCACGATGGTGGGCGGCGCGTTGCCGCCGAATTCGCCGTCGGTGAAGCGCCGGAAGCCCAGCACTTCATCGACCATCAGCCCCGCCGGCACATCACGGTGATTGACCACCAGCAGGCGGGTGTTGCGGGTCAGCGGCGTGGCGCCGCTGCCCAGGAACTGACGCAGGTCGATCACCGGCAGCAATGCGCCACGCACATTGGCCAGCCCCTTCACCCAGCCCTTGGCGCCGGGCACGCGGGTGAGCTGGTTGGGATAGGGCAGCACTTCGCGCGTTTCTTCGCGCGCCACCAGATAGGCCTCACCGGCCATGCGCCAGGCAACGCCTACCCACTCGCGGTCGGTGTGCGCCTCTTCGCCGGGCGCTGCCGTGGCAGCCCGGCCACGCCGGTCGAGCGCGACCAGCAGATCGTACGGCTTGTCACGCAGTGCGCGGATCAGGGAACTGGTGTCCACCCGTGTCGCTCCCTTCAGGCGGCGAGCGTGGCCTGGGCTTTCTGCACCAGCAGGTCGGGGGAAACAGGCTTGACCATGTAGTCGACCGCGCCCTGGCGCAGGCCCCACACGCGGTCGGTTTCCAGTCCCTTGGAGGTGACCATGACGATGGGAATCGACTTGGTGCCCGGATCGTTCACGATGGCGCGCGTGGCCTGGTAGCCATTCATGCCCGGCATGACGATGTCCATGAAGATG
>Ga0164241_10001326_pt1 | contig 31486 bp, 22 predicted proteins | sample OricomyardsoilBY_FD_108780 | JGI IMG/M metagenome (GOLD analysis project Ga0164241, IMG submission 108780) | Backyard soil microbial communities from Emeryville, California, USA - Original compost - Back yard soil (BY) | ecosystem: Environmental > Terrestrial > Soil > Unclassified | place: USA... | reverse complement strand
GGTGCTACACCCTGCTACAAAGGTGCTACACCTGCTACAAGGTGCGTTGCACTCTTTTCATCCCACACTTTTGCGCTTTCATCACACTTGTTTACAGCATTTTGAGTAACTGCTTACCTTGCAGCATATTTAAACCGTATTACAATGGAAGATACTTTTGAAATTGATAAACATAACAAAGCCGAATTTTGGCTTGTAACAGGTGTTTTTATCTTTTTTACACTGGGCCTTATTAACGATGCCGCAAAGGGCGTCGGCTTCAGGCAGGAACAGGTGGTTGGTTTTGCAACACTGGGTGTAAGCTTATCATACATTGAAAACTACTTTTTGCCCTGGCTTTTCCGTTACATTGCATTGTATGGGGTATACGTTTTAGCGCATTTCGTTATTATAAAAAACCTGGTTAATCGTGTTGATATACCAACTAATATAATTTACGCATTGCTGCTGTTTGCCGCGCTTATCGGCATATGGACATGGTCGTCGGTGTGGATCAACTACTACCTGTTTTTAAAGCCTACAACGGACAGAACCGTTTTATATGGAAGTGCAGGGCTACGGTTGTTTTGGCAAAGTGTAATTACCGTTACCTGGGTTACAGGTATTTATACGCTGTATACTTACTTAAAATACAAGAAAAATATTCTATTTACTTTTGACGGGCTACACATGACGCCCTTACGCCGTGACACCTATGTTGCATTTGTGGTCTGGGTTATACTATTTGGCTTTATCAATGAGGCTGCTATAGGCTTGCTACCTGTTATTCCGGCTTACCTTTATCTGTCGGTTAGGTTAATTCCTCTTGTAAAACGGCAAGACAAGGGTTTCACCAACTATTTGATGCGTGTTTTGCTAATTGCTATTGTTATTAGTTTGGTGGTGATTTTTATTTATGCTTTGATGGTAAGTCACCGCATAGAAAAGTTTTCACTGGTTGTAATAGCTTACGCTACATTCCATGTATTTATTGTTGCCCCGGCAACCTGGGCAATTTATCATTATCGGCTATCAAGAAATGCTGAGTTAACCGGACTAAAAACCGCCCTCGGCCAATCATCTGCCAATCTTGATTTTTTGCGTTCGCAAATAAATCCGCACTTTTTATTCAACGCGCTTAATACGCTTTATGGCACCTCAATACAAGAAAATGCCGAGCGCACCGGCGAGGGAATACAGAAGCTGGGGGATATGATGCGCTTTATGTTGCACGAGAACGTGCAGGAAAAAATATCGCTGATGCGCGAGGTTGATTATTTGAAGAACTACATCGATCTTCAAAAACTGCGCACGCATACATCGCGCGAAATTGTTATACAAACCGAAATTGAGGAATCGGTTAACGGCTTACAAATTGCCCCAATGCTGCTTATACCATTTGTTGAGAATGCCTTTAAGCACGGCATTAGTCTGCGCGAGCCGTCGCATATAAAAATAACCCTGCATACCGAGGGGGTGAAGTTATTTTTTGATGTTTATAACAGCGTTCATCCAAAAACCGGTATCGATCCTGAAAAAAACCATACCGGTATTGGCTTAGAGAATGTAAAACAACGCCTGCAGTTGCTTTATCCCGACAGGCACGAGTTGATGATACGCGAAACCACAAAAGAGTTTTTTGTACACTTAACTGTGCAGCTTTAAGCCTCCACTTTCTGTCCCGTTAATTCTGCATTTCATCCCAATTGCTTGAGCAGCAACGGATACTGCTATACCTTGCCTTTATAAATCAAAAAACATGAAAAAATTATTACTCACCTTATCACTGTTTGCCCTTGTTAAAATTAGTGTAGCGCAGCTTCAACTTACAGGCACTATTAAAAATGGAATAGTGCAGGATGAAATTGAAATTAATTTCTCGCGCGACGGCAATTACTGGTCAAACAACTCTATCCATTTAAAGCCGAACAAAGCAGGTAATTTTCAATTCCGCAGTCCAGAACGCACCGCGAAATTTGCAATTTTAGTATATAAAGAAATTCAGCAATATGTATTGCTTAGCCCTAACCGGCCTTTACACGTCAATGTAAATGCCCAATCACCCAATCCTTTTGGCTTTGGCGGACAAGCTAAACCAGAAAATGATTTAATGGTTAAGCTGCATTTAAGTAATGTGAGTGATCTACCGTTTATAAAAGAATTGAAGGCAAAAAATTCATACGCAACCTGGTCTGTTGATTCAGTTATTCAGATAAAGCTTCCTCAGATCATGTATAGCCTTGACAGTAGTTTGAAGTATGTGAATAGATCGGCTATTCCGGCAAGTTCCAAATCGCTTATAGCAGTCGAGGTAAAATACCAGTACGCCCATGCATTGGCCGATAAGATAGGAGCATATGTAAATAACAGGAAAAACAGGAAGGATTTTCACCTGCGTTTTATTGATACCACATTCAAGTTGTTCAAAGTGCCTGCTAAAGATGACCTTGACCGGGGTTTATACCCAAATAACTATCTGGACAATTATGCTCAGTTTAAATCGTGGCAAGCATTCTATCCATACACGGTTAACCCGAATAAAGAATTAGCCAAACTGGCCCTTAAAGCCAACACCCGGATAGATTTTGACGAATTAATGGAAAATGTAAACATGAGTGGCGAAAAATATGCCTTTAACGTGGCTGTTAAAAATATTATGCCGCAATATGCCTGGGAGAAACAATTAAACAATTTGATGTTTGAACTCACCATGTCCGGGCAACTGCAATTAGCTGATAGGTTGTTGCATTTTATAAGAAGCAACGGTAGTGACAAGGGGTATATTGCCGCAGCCGAAAAGATGTTTTTGCCATTAAAAAAAGCGAGAGATCAGTATGCTCATAACCTGAACATAAAAATAAGGCCTGATTATAAAACAGCTACCTCGTTATCCCAGATTTTGCAGCCCTATAAAGGTAAAGTTGTGTTAATTGATATGTGGTTTACACAATGCCCGCCCTGTATAGCGGAACTTAAATACACTCCGGCTTTAAAAGAGCGCTTTAAAAGTGATGATGTTGTGTTTTTAAATATTGCTGCAGAGCCTGATAAAAACGATGAAGTATGGCGGGATTTTATTTTTATAAATAATATGACAGGCGAACATATCCGTAAAACAGATAACGAGATAAAATCCTTGTGGAATGAGCTCGGCATCCCGGATAAAGACACAGCTTATCCGCGGTATTTTATCATTGACAAAAATGGCAACATTGCTGACAATAATGCTAAAAGACCCAGCGAGGGCGAAGCGCTTTATAAAGATTTGGAAATGGCTTTGAATAAATAATTTATACATTTAGAAACAGAGCAGGGTGTCATGGTGAGCCCGTCGAACCATAGCGCGGTGGGCCAACGCTCGCCCTTCGACAAGCTCAGGCTGACACCCTTAGTATTTACAACAAAACCCATGCTTACCACAATAGCCATTGATGATGAACCCTTAGCGTTGGAAGTAGTGCGATCGCACGCCGAGAAGGTGCCTTTTATTGACCTGAAGGCCAGCTTCACCGATGCGTTTAAGGCCATGGCGTATTTGCAGCAGGAACCTATCGACCTGCTTTTTCTGGACATTAAAATGCCCGATATAAGCGGCATGGAGCTAATGCGCTGCATCAACAAAAAGCCAATGGTGATTTTTACCACAGCCTACAGTGAGCACGCCGTAGAAAGCTTTGAGTTAGACGCAGTGGACTATCTGCTTAAACCCTTCTCGCTGGCGCGATTTACCAAAGCCTGTAATAAAGCCAACGAGTTGTTTTTGCTGCGCGAAAACGTAAATGATAAAAAGAATTACCTGTTTGTGAAAACAGGCTATGAGCAGGTGCGCGTAAATTTTGACGAGATATGCTACCTTGAAGCAACAGGTAATTATGTCAATTTTGTTTTAACGGGCAGCACCGTTCTATCGCGCATGACGATAACAGAGGCCGAGGCTCTGCTTCCTTCCGACAGGTTTATTCGCATACATCGATCGTTTATAGCGGCGCACAATAAAATTGAAAAAATAGAGCGGCACCAGATCAATGTAAACGGCGCAGTGTTGCCTGTGGGCAGTTCGTATATGCAGGGCATGGATACGTTGAGTAGCCGACCGAAATAATTAGCTATGTACCGAAGTTTCCCCATAAACAGCAGGAAGACAGGCATAGAACAATACATTATTGTGTTTCTTTTAATGCTGACCGGAACGGTGTTTACAGCCTGTAATAATAAAAGCAAATTACCCCTTAACAGCGGAGCTGCAATATTATTATTTAGTGGGACGGGCACTTCGCCAAATGATGTTAAGGCGTTTGAAACATTGCTTAACGATAACCATCTCACCTACTCAATTATAAATTCTACAGCGTTAAACGCGATGACCGAACAACAATTGATGAGATATAAATTGCTGATAGTGCCGGGCGGAAATTTTATTGATATGGGAAAAAGCCTGACGGATAGTGCCGCAGCCAGGATCCATAATGCAGTGAAGCTTGGTTTAAACTACCATGGCGTGTGCGCTGGCGGTTTTTTGGCCGGTGGTTCAAAATACTACCGGTGCTTTAACCTAACATCGGGCGTGCAGTTCGGGTTATATTCTGTATCTGCAAAAGGGGTGCGTAAAGCGGCTGTTGATATAACCTATCCCGACAGAACCAGTTTGCAGCATTATTGGGAGGATGGCCCTGAGCTTACAGGATGGGGTAAAGTTGCCGCTAAATATCCCGACGCAACACCCGCTGTGGTTGAAGGAAGATCAGGCGAAGGCTGGGTTATTCTTACAGGTATTCACGCAGAAGCTCCTGAGAACTGGTGGGATGGCATAACATTTAATGGTTCGGTAGCAGATAATAACGCCTATGCCGTTAAGCTTATCCGCGCGGCGTTAAATAGGCAGACTATGGCGCATTATTAGGCGCTGAGCTCCACGTTATACCATGCCAAATTAAGTGCCTTTAATGCAACACTTTGTTAGCTATTTGCAAAACGCTGACTATCATAATATTACTGACAATTTATAGCTAAAATTCCTGACGAATAAGTGTGTTGCAAACTGTTGCATGTTTGAACATTCAATGTTTGTAAACATCTTATAATCAATTGGTTGCAAAAAACACCGTTGCAAGTTTTGCAAACTGTTGCCTATTTTTCTGCAACAGTTAAATACTACACTTAGGTCTTCTGTTTCTTCTTCTTAGCCGCCGGGAACAGCACATTGTTTAATATCAGTCGATATCCCGCCGACGCTGGGTGCAGGTTCAGATCAGTTGGCGGATCGCTTACGGCGTGCTGATAATCTTCAGGGTCATGGCCACCGTAGAAGGTCCATTGCCCCTTGCCATATTCACCATGAATATAGCGCACTTCGTTGGCCGTCTTCATTTCGCCCATAATGGTAACGCCGGGTTTTAGCACGTTTTTGTTAAACGCGGTTGTAAGCCCTTTAAACCCTTTAATAACCTTATCATGGCTTTGGGTAAGCATGCTTGGCACCACATCCCACTTGGCCGAAAAATCAAACAGCGTAAAAAAGTCCTCCGTGCGCTCCACAGTACGTGTGTTGTTAACATCTATATTGCTGAACGTATGCGAATAGGGGTCGGTATCTAACCTGAAGTTTTGAAAAGCAAATGTTTGCGTAAAATCCAGTTTTGATTGCGCGGCGGGATCGGCAGGGTCACCGTCAAACATCGCCTCGCATATATCGGTATTAGCAGCGGCAAGCGCTATATCAAAGGTTTCGGCACCGGCGCACATGGCAAACAAAAATCCACCACCTGAGCAAAAATCGCGGATATGCTCGGCCACGGCCAACTTCATTTTTGATACTTTTTTAAAGCCCAGCTTTTTAGCCATGGCCTCCTGCGCCCTTTGGTCCTCAACATACCAGCTGGCATTGCTGTAGTTATTATAAAACTTACTGTATTGCCCGGTAAAATCTTCGTGGTGCATGTGCAGCCAGTCGTACTTAGGCAATTCTCCGCCTATAACTTCTTCATCATACACTACCACAAAAGGTATTTCGGCATACTTAAGCACCAGGGTAACAGCATCGTCCCAGGGCATTTTACTTTTAGGGGAGTATACCGCAATTTTCGGCGCCTTTTCCAGCTTTACAAGGTCCATGTTAACTGATGGATCGCTTACTTCGGTTATAATGGCGCTGGCTTGCGAGTCGCCTATCAGCTCGTAGCTAACACCGCGTATTTTGCATTCGGTTTCTATGGTGCTGGTATGCTGCGCCATAAAACTCCCGCCACGGTAGTTGAGCAGCCAGTTAACCTCACCGCCGTTCTTCAGCATCCAGAAAGCTATGCCGTATGATTTGAGATGGTTCTTTTGGGTTTCATCCATCGGTATTAATATGGACGATGCCTTGCTTAACACGGGCAGCAGCGCGCAACATATTAACAGCAATAACTTAACACCTACCCTCATACCCAAATTAACGAATAAATTTTGATGCTATTGTAATACTTGAATGTAAAACACAGCATACAGGATTTAAACTAAATACTAAAAGAGATTTTCTTAATTTCGCGGTTCAACCGGTAGAATTCACCAATGGATTATCAATTTAAAGATATAGAGCAAAAGTGGCAGCAATTTTGGGCCGATAACGGCACATTTAAGGCTGAAAATGACAGCGAAAAGCCCAAGTATTACGTACTGGATATGTTTCCGTACCCATCAGGCGCGGGCCTGCACGTGGGGCACCCGCTGGGCTACATTGCTTCGGATATTTTTTCGAGGTACAAGCGCCTCCGCGGCTTTAACGTTTTGCACCCTATGGGGTATGATTCGTTTGGCTTACCGGCGGAGCAGTACGCTATACAAACCGGGCAGCATCCTGCGGTAACCACCGAGGCCAATATTGCAACCTACCGCCGCCAGCTGGACCAGATCGGCTTTTCGTACGATTGGAGCCGCGAAGTACGCACCAGCTCGCCCGATTACTACAAGTGGACGCAATGGATCTTTATGCAGCTGTTTAACAGCTGGTACAATAAAGCCGCTGATAAGGCTGAAGCTATAGATACATTGGTTGCTTATTTTGGGCAAAACGGATCAGCCGGTGTGAACGCCGTTTGCGATGATGAAGTGTTTAGCTTTACAGCTGATGAATGGAAAGCATTTGATGACCGTACAAAACAAGAAGAACTTTTAAAATATCGCTTAACGTACCTGCGCGAAAGCACCGTTAACTGGTGCGCCGCATTGGGTACCGTTTTAGCCAACGATGAGGTTAAAGACGGTTTTAGCGAGCGCGGCGGTTATCCGGTTGAGCAAAAGAAAATGATGCAGTGGAGCATGCGCATTACTGCCTATGCTGATAGGCTATTGCAAGGTTTGGACACCATTGACTGGCCCGAACCACTCAAAGAAATGCAGCGTAACTGGATAGGTAAGAGTATAGGTGCTTCCGTTAAATTCCCCATTGAGAGTCAAGAATCCAGAGCCAAGAGTCAAGATTATATTGAGGTATTTACTACCAGGGTTGATACCATTTTTGGTGTGACCTTTTTGGTGATAGCGCCTGAGCATGAGTTGGTGGCTGAATTGACTACCCCTGAGCAGAAAGCAGAGATAGACGCGTATATCATCCAAACTAAAAAGAAATCAGAACTTGACCGTATGGCTGACGCCAAGACGGTTTCGGGCGCGTTTACAGGCAGCTATGTGCTTAACCCGCTTAACGGCGACCGTGTGCCGATTTACATTGCCGATTATGTTTTGGCAGGATATGGCACCGGTGCGGTAATGGCTGTACCAAGCGGAGATCAGCGCGATTACCTGTTTGCCAAGCATTTCAGTTTGCCTATTATACCCATACTGGATACACAAAATATTGTTGATGAAGCCGACCCGACCAAGGAAGGCAAATACATCAACTCTGATTTTATAGACGGCTTAACCTATAAAGAAGCTACCGCCGCCACCGTTGCCAAACTGGAAGAGTTGGGTGCCGGCAGGGCCAAAGTAAACTTCAGGATGCGCGATGCCATATTTGGCCGCCAGCGATACTGGGGCGAGCCTGTGCCGGTTTATTTTAAGGATGGATTGCCGCAATTGATAGACGAAAGTGAGCTGCCGTTGCTATTACCCGAAATTGATAAATACCTGCCCACCGAAACCGGCGAGCCACCTTTGGCAAGGGCCGAGGGTTGGAAGCATCCCGAAGGAGAATACGAACTAAGCACCATGCCCGGCTGGGCCGGCAGCAGCTGGTACTGGTATCGCTACATGGATGCACATAACGATAGTGAGTTCGCATCAACCGAAGCTATCGAATACTGGAAAGACGTTGACCTATATATTGGCGGTAGCGAACACGCTACCGGGCACTTGCTATACAGCCGCTTTTGGAATAAGTTTTTAAAGGATATAGGTAAAGTCGGCGAGGAAGAGCCGTTTAAAAAGCTCATCAACCAGGGGATGATACAGGGGCGGAGTAATTTTATAAACAAAATCCACTTTGACTTAATAACCGAGGAAGGCAATGCGGTATTGGAAAATAGAAGTGGTGATGATGTTGTGGTTGTATATATCTCTGCTAATCTTGTAGATAAATGTATAAAAGACAATGATTTTGCTAAGAAGTTGGAGGATGATCTAAATGCAAAATATGTCGATAAACTTTCTGCAATAAAACGCAAAATATCGTTTAAAGGAGCTACTGTTACTCCTTGGCATGTTGATGTAAATATTGTCAATAATGATATTTTGAATATAGAAGAGTTTAATAAAAAGTATTCTCATACAGGCTATGTAAATGAATTCATTACAGACAACGGCACTTTTTCCTGCGACTACGAAGTGGAAAAAATGTCCAAATCCAAATTCAACGTTGTTAACCCGGATGATCTGATTGCACGTTATGGCGCCGATACCCTGCGCATGTATGAGATGTTTTTAGGTCCGCTGGAGCAAAGCAAGCCATGGAACACGAACGGTATTGAAGGGGTATTTAAGTTCCTGCGCAAATTCTGGCGCTTGTTCCACAATGATGCCTGGGAGTTCAGTGTATCAGATGCAGAACCTACCAAAGCGGAGTTAAAATCATTGCACAAGATCATCCGCAAGGTGGAAGAAGATATAGAGCGTTTCTCGTTCAATACATCCGTTTCCAGCTTTATGATAGCAGTTAATGAGCTAACCGATCTGAAATGCAACAAACGCGCAATTTTGCAGGATCTGGTTGTTGTGCTGTCGCCGTACGCGCCGCACATTTGCGAGGAGTTATGGATAATGTTAGGAAATACTGCCGGAACGTTATCATACGCAAGCTATCCTAAATTTAACCCTGCTTATTTGGTAGAGGATGACTTTGCTTATCCTATTTCCATCAACGGTAAAACAAAAATGAATTTAAGTATCCCGCTAAGCATGGAGCCGAAAGATGTTGAGGCATTTGTGTTAGCCAACGCCGATGTACAACGATACCTTGATGGCAAGCAGCCTAAAAAGGTAATAGTGGTGAAAGGCCGCATAGTGAATATGGTTGTCTAGTTAATAATCACTTCCAAGAAAGTTAGTACCGCACCATACTTCAATTTGGTGCGGTATTTTTATCTTTAGTCACACCAATTTTAAATACCTCAAAAATTGTGATCCGACTTCGATATATTATTGCGGCTTCTGCCCTGCTGCTGCAAAGCACGCTGCTGCTTGCCCAGGTTCCCACCTATCCACCAACAGAGCAGGTTGCTAAGGATTTTATTGCATTGCTGCAACGCCCTCTGGTCGACGCTAAACCGTCGTTCACGGTTATCACAACAGATAGCATGCAGACAGAAAAAGGCAGCATTTATACGGAAGCTACCGAAAAATTGCCCGTTGTAATTTACAAACCCGTTGTAAAAGGACAAACCAAATTCCCTGTGGTTATTTTTCTGCATGGCACCGGTGGCAATAAAGATGTAGGCGAGGTTAGAGCAGTGTTATTGCCTTTGGTTAAACGTGGTATTATGGCGGTTTCTATTGATGCCCGTTATCATGGCGATCGTATCCCCGGCGGGGCGCATCGCAGTCAGGAATATGTGGAGGCGGCATATCAGGCATGGAAAACAAATGACGCCACGCACCATGCTTACCCGTTTTTATATGATACGTCTTACGACTTGCTTCGTTTAGTTGATTACCTGGTTACCCGCCCCGATGTAAATGCCGACCGCATTGGTATGGGCGGTATATCAATGGGTGGCATGGAAACCTACATGGCGGCTGCTGTTGACCCACGGATAAAAGTTGTTGTGGTAGGCATTGCAGCGCAAAGCTTTAAATGGGTGTTGGACAATAACCAATGGCAGGGCCGTGCCGGCACCATAAGCGATGCGCACAAAAAGGCCGCTAAAGATATGGGCGACACCAACCCGAATACCGCCAATGTAAAAGCGGTTTGGGACAAAATACTTCCGGGTGTTACAGGCGAGTTCGACTGCCCATCGTTATTGCGCCTGATAGCCCCGCGCCCCTTGTTGATACTGAGTAAAGATAAAGATCCTAATAATCCATATGGCGGTGCACAGTTAGCGTTTATGGCCGCAACTGATGCCTATAAACAAAAAAAAGCGGCAGGTAATCTTAACATTGTTGTTCAACCCAATCTTGCGCACGTATTTAATGCCGAGGATAACTGGCTAAGTATTGAGTGGTTTTCGCGCTGGCTTCTAAAATAACATAATAGTTCAATTACAAAAAAGCCCCAAAAATAGGGGCTTTTTTTATTTTATGTCCTAGGTACTCCACCCGGTGTTGTTGTCGGCGTTGCTCCCGGCGAAACCGGATTGGGCGTTGCCGGAACGGGTGTTGGTGTTGGCGTCACTCCGGGTGTTACCGGATTTGGCGTTACTCCCGGCATAGGCGCGGGCGCTGGTGTTACCCCGGGTGTTACAGGGTTGGGCGCTACACCCGGCATAGGGGTTGGCGTTGGTACTGTATTAGGGTAAGGAACCGGGTTAGGTGTAACCTGTGGTGGCAACGGATTCAACTGTCCGGGTTTGGGTTTCTTAACCGCGCCTGGTATGGTGTCGGTTATTGCGCTTACATATCGCGTATTTAACGTTACATCTGGTTTAGCGGCTATCGCACCTGCTCCAAGCATGGCCGATACCGTTATTATTGCGGCTATCGCACTTATCTTCTTCATTTTATTTTCCTTTCGTTTAAATATTTTAACTTAATATTTAACGCCCTGCCCTTAACTTGGTTTCTGTTATTTTGCTTTTTATCAAAAAAGCAAGATTATCACCTCTTCCTTAACAAATTGACAAGTTAGTTTTAAATACGCTGCATAAAAAAACGCCCGATTTTCATCAGGGCGTTCCTACATTATATATGGTTTAGGTTGATGTAGTTTACAACAAAAAGGCCTTATAATACAATGGGCGGTAACCGGGGCTCACCTCTTTCATAAAACCTTCAAGGGCCGCGCGAAAAGCTTTATTATTTACTGGTTTTCCTTTTTTAGGCGGCGTTATTTGATTTTGCGGCACTACTGCGTCAGTAACTTTAGTTGCGGTCCATATTATGTTCTCGTGCGGCAACGCTACCATTAATATCATCCCGGGCAATCCACTGAACAACTCAGGTCCGCCCGATACGGGTATTTTTTCAGCATAAAAAGCTACTACATAAATCGAATCTAAAATAAGCGCGTTGGCCCGGCGGCAGGTATAACCCGCTATATCACGCGTTTCGTCTGTAATTTTCCAATTAATATTTCGCATACTGTCCGTCAGGAGCATTTTATCGCCGTAAACCTCTTTTTCAGAAACGGCTACGCTCTTATCCAGGTCGCTGTATACGGTATTCATCTGTTCGGTAATAAGCAGGTTCACCCCCTGCGTATTGGTTTCGGGCGGAATAGGTGTAAATAAGGTCTTGTTATCGCCAAATTTTAAAGTGCTTTTAAGCACCCGGAACTGCGGCATTTTTTTAACCTGTTCGTAAGCCGGTTTCATATAAAACTCGTTCTCTTTGGTTATTAACCTCGGCATTATAGCATAAACATTTGAGCTTTTGTCGTACTCTATGGTGCCAGATGTAGTGAACCGGGCGTTCTGTGCATAGCAAAAGTTTACTGATGCGAAGAACATTAAGATGATGGTTTTTATAAATGTTTTCATTGTATTATTGTTTTGGAGCCGCGCCCATTTTAGAAAAATCCCAGGTTACACCTATCATAAAAAACCTTCTGATGGTGTTGTAACTGGTTTGCGTTATCATAGCACCGTTAGTGTTTCGGCTAAAACCTGTGTTTTGGTTAAATATATCGTTTAGTGTAGCCGTAAGTTTAAGGCTGTTATCCTTAAGGAAAGTTTTATCTATCGTTCCATTTACAATTGTATAAGTAACTGCCGGTAAGCTCGGTGTTTTTCCGGTATATCTATAGTTCACTCTTGAACTGATCTGGAAGTTGCCGGGGAGATATAACGTGGCACTGCCGCTTCCGCTAAATCCGTAGCTATTGTTATTGGTATTTTGCTGTAGCGATGTTTTGCTGATATTATAAGTTGGGCCGCCATAGATATAGATATCATACTTCTTCGCTTCGTATTTACTAAGCGTAAGATACGGTGAATATGAAGCGCTGGTGGTGGTGTTAAAATCCCCGTTAACCATGTTGTAACTAACATTTTTATTCATGCTTAATGCTAACGTGGTGCTTATTCCTAATAATTTGCGTGTATATTCTGCATTTAAATTATAGTTGTAAGGCGTTTTACCCGTAATATTTACCGTTTGGAAAGTGGTTTTACCATCCACTGTATTTGTATTGCTTACCATCTGGTTAGTGGTAAACTGGTAGCTGCCCGAAAAATATACCTGCGTGCCGCTCAATGCCTTGTAGCTGCTGTAATATGCGTTGAAGCTATTGGAGAAAGACGGTTTCAGATCAGGATTACCAATGGTTTGGTTCAACGGATCAGTATTGTTTAATACGGGTTGTAGTTGCGAGATAGATGGCTGCCTGGTGCTACCGTTATAATTTAAGCTTACTGTAGCGTTGGTGCCCATTCTATACTGATACCTTGCCTGTGGCATCCAGTTAATAAAGTGGCGCTCATAAACTTTATCTGTAAGCTCATTTACTTGCTTATACTGAATATCAGAGGCTTTGGTACCAAAGTTAAAAGTGGTTTTGCCTTTAGCATAGTTAAATATGGCTCCGGCCTGGTGTGCCAATTGGTTAAGCGTAAAATTGTTAGTAAGCTCAGGCACCAACTGATCAAACTGCCCGCCCGATGACCTGTTATAAGCCCGCATATCAGATTTGCCGTTGTTGACATTTAAGCCATAATTGGCTACCAGCGAAAAAGTCTTGCTAAGTGGCTCGGTATAAGTGAAGTTGCTGTTCAACATTGCTGTGCTGCTCGAACCCGGTTTATACTGGTCTATATCGGTAGTGTTTTTTCTAACTCCTGTAACAGGGTCGTATGTATATGTCTCTGTGTGTGTAACCTGAAACTCCTCGCGCGTAGCATTATCTATAGTAGTATTAAATTGTGCCGACAGGGTACGTCCCTTCTTTTTAAGCTTCTTGGTGTAAAGCGCACTGGCATTCATCACCCGCTGCTCTGTTTCCTGATCGTTGTTGTTCTTTTGGTAGTTGGATAACTTTTCAATGCCCTGGTAGCCTATATCGGTATTGGTTATTGAAATATTTTCTGTTTTTGATTTCGCGTTCCTTAACGTACCGTCTACTATTATCTTCAAATTTGATGATGTATCAATAGTTAACAAGTACGTTGCATCCAGCTTTTGCCTTGAAGCCGAGCGATTGAATACCTGGTTATTAGTGGTTAGGTTAACGCGATCTTTCAGATTGTTTTGCGTTATGGTTTCCTGGCTGCCATCTACATCCAGCATCCCTATTTTATAGTTGGTGTTGAGGCCGTGCTTGTCCTTATCCCATTTATTCTCATAATGCACGCCGGTTGAAAGACCATTCGGGATACCGCGACCATCATAACTCAGGTCATTTCCACCGCCTGATATCATAATACCACCGCCGTCCATAACTGTGACATTGCCGCCGTCTCCATATTTCTGCGCATCCTGTGAGCTTAAACTGGTTTTGCCCGTATTTGCTGCAATGCCATAAACAGCTATTTTTTCTTTTCCCTTAAATTTGTTAAAACCCAATTGGCCGGTATAAAAATCATTGTTACCAATGCCTCCGTATATGCTCCCAAAATAGCCGTTCTTTTTGTCCTCTCTTAATACAACGTTCATGGTACGCGTTTTCTGACCGTCATCAACCCCGGTAAAGGCGGCCTGGTCGCTTTTTTTGTCGTACATCTGTACTTCCTTAACCATGTCGGCACGTATGTTTTTGGTAACCAATGTCGGATCATCACCAAAAAACTCCTCGCCATCTACTAAAAACTTGCTTACAGTTTGTCCGTTGGCGGTTACTTTACCGTCCTTATCTACCTGTATACCCGGAAACTGTTTTATCAGGTCCTCCACCTTAGCGTTGGGCTGCACCACATACGCCGAAGCGTTAAAAACCGTTGTATCGCCTTTAATTTTTATGGCGGTAGGTGTGGCTTTGATAACAATATCCTGCAGTAGCTTTGCTTTAAGCAGCATATTTATTTTGCCAAAATTCTTTGAAGGATTAGCTGCGTCAAGCGAGAATGAATCGCTGTAATCGGCATATTCCGGGTAAGTAACTAACAGCAGGTATTTTCCCTCCGGCAAATTACTTATAGCAAAATTACCTTCCTGGTTTACGCGTGTAAATTTAACCATAATGGAGTCTTTAGCGCGTAAAATAAGTACCGAGGCATTGTGTAGTTTGCTTGCCGAAGCGGTGTCGGCTACGCTGCCTTTTACTGAAAAAGCATTTTGAGCTTTTGAGGAAAAGCAGACCAGAAGTAGAAAAGAAACAATTGTGTAAAGTATAAATTTCATATTAGGTTGTTGGTTGTGCGAATATAACTAAGGTTTTAGGAAAATATTATGCGAAGCTTATGTTTTAACATAAATTAACACAGTTTAACAGATTTTTTACGTTTGATATAAGGCTAAAGTACCACAGTAAGACGGCAAGTTTAAATAAGTGTTACGAATACACTGAAAAAAGGGATGAATTTAACAACCCCTCTAACAAACCCTGTTTTCAATTAAATAACAAAGCGTGTTGATACAAATTTGTGCCACTGTGTTTCTTTTTTGAGTGTCAGTGTTTTACGTAGCATTTTAACAAATTCCTTGTGCGGTTATAATACAGCCCATGTACGGATATGATACAGTTTTGAAGGGCAGATTTTAAAAAAAAAGCGCAACTTTGTATATGCCTCATGGAACACTGTTTCTCATCCCGGTGCCGCTTGCAGAAAACGCCGCAGCCAAAACTTTTACGCCTTATCTGGTTGATACCATAAACAGTATTAAAGAATACATAGTTGAAAATGAAAAAACCGCGCGCCGGTCTTTAAAGGAAGCGGGCCTTAAAACACCACAAAGCGAATTAGTTATTCATGATTACGGCAAGCATAACCGCGACAACATTAAAGACTTTTTTAAAGGATTGCTTACCGGTACAGATGTTGGCCTGATGAGCGAAGCGGGCTGCCCCGGCATAGCCGACCCAGGTGCCGATATTGTAGCAGCAGCGCATCAACGAGGCATTAAAGTAATACCATTGGTTGGCCCAAGCTCTATTTTGCTGGCGCTAATGGCCTCCGGTTTTAACGGGCAAAGTTTTGCCTTTCAGGGATATTTGCCTATTGATAAGGCGTTACGATCGAAAAAGATAAAGGAACTGGAAAGTTTTGCCGTCAGGTTTGACCAAACGCAGCTGTTTATTGAAACACCGTTCAGAAACAATACCTTGTTAGATGAGATTTTAAAAACAGCCCAGCCTAAAACCCGCCTTTGCATTGCCTGCAACCTTACCGCCAACGACGAGTTTGTACGAACCCAAACCGTAGCCGACTGGCAAAAGCAAGTACCTGATCTGCATAAAAAACCAACCATTTTTATAATAGCACGTTCCATATAAATGTTGATTACTGAGCGGCATACCAAAGTATTGATTGTGGGAGCGGGCCCATCCGGGTTAATGATGGCTGCGCAGCTGCTTCGGCATGGTGTTATTCCTGTAATTATTGATATTAAACAGGGGCCAACAAATCAATCAAAAGCGCTGGCTGTACAGGCCCGCTCGCTGGAAATATACCGCCAAATGGGCATTGTTGATAAGGCATTGCAGGGAGGTAAACAAGCAGATGGCCTGGTGCTGCACCAGGAAGGCAACGAGGTGACATCAATTTCCCTTACCGATGTTGGCAAGCAGCAAACGCTCTTCCCTTTTGTGCACCTGTATCAGCAAAGCAAGAACGAGCGCCTGCTGCTTGACTTCCTGACACTAAACTGCTGCCCGGTTTACTGGGACACAACCTTGATATCATTAAAGCAAACAGCGCAACATGTGGAGGTTGAACTGAGGTCGGGAGAAGACTCCGCCACCCTGACCTGCGGGTACGTAGTTGGAGCAGATGGCGCGCACAGCGCTGTACGCAAGCAATCAAATATTCCTTTTACCGGGGATACTTACGCCAACGAATTCTTCCTGGCCGACCTGGAACTGGACAATAAAGAGTTAACGGGCGCACAAGTAGCTTTATATCGCGGCAAGACTGGTTTATCGGCATTTTTTCCTTTGCCGGAGCGCAACAGTTACCGCATAATCGGAAACATCCCGCCGGCAAGCGAAGGCAAGCTTGACCTGGAACTGCAAGAGGTGCTGCCACATTTAAGCGCACTTACCGGGATAGCCATTAATGTAGTGAACGAGAATTGGTTCACCACTTATAAACTGCACCACCGCATGGCAGATAAATTCAGACAAGGGCGTTGTTTTTTAATTGGCGATGCGGCGCATATACACTCGCCGGTGGGCGGGCAGGGCATGAACACCGGCTTGCAGGATGCCTATAACCTGGGCTGGAAACTGGCGGGAGTGGTTAACGGGCAGATAAAGGATGCCATTCTCGACAGTTATGCTACCGAGCGTATGCCCGTAGCCAAAACATTACTTAATACAACCGACAGGCTTTTTAGGATCATTATATCAAAAAATTGGTTCATCGTGTTTTTTAACAAATGGATAATGCCTAAAGCGACGGCTTTAATTTGGAAAAGCGAGCGCCTTCGGGCAGAGTTTTTTAAGCGCTTAGCACAGATCAGCATTTCCTATCGCGACAGCAATATAAACCTGAACCTTAGCACAGCCAAAAGCATTAAAGCCGGCGACCGGCTGCCCTACCTGAAAGTATTTGATGAAAAAAAACAGGAAGAGACCGACCTGCACCGATGGTGCGTTAAACCCGGTTTAACATTGATGGTGTTTGGGAAATTACAAGAGATAGACCTGTTTACTTTAGCAAAATGGATAACCCAAAACTACCCCGGCCTTAATTTTTATTACCTGCCACCATCAGCAAAAAACACAGAAGTGTTCAGCACATTTGAGATAGGCGAGGGCCGAAAAAAAGCCTTGATAGTACGCCCCGATATGCACATTGGCTTTATGAATGATGTGGTTGATATTGATATGATGGACAATTACCTCCAAAACATCATAGGGATAAAAGCCTGATCACCGTATAACTGTAACCGATCCGGATAGTTTAATACCATTTGTATTAAGATCCACAATATAATAGTAGTTACCGGCGGGAACGTTTTTGCCCTTATACGTACCGTCCCACGGCGATGCACTGTTTCCTATACTGCGGAAAACAAGCTGCCCGTTACGGTTATAAACTTGTACCAAAGGGTTGGGATAGCTGTTAATACCTCCAATAACCCACTTGTCATTAATACCATCGCCGTTGGGGGTAAAGGTATTGGGCATATTTATATCGTCTGCTACTGATACTGTTACTTTGCTAATAACCTCAGGGCCACAGGTATTATTATCAGACACTGCGTGTAAAACGTAAGTGGTTGTTATGTTAGGCGAGGCCAGCGGGTTGAGCACGGTTGTGCTGCTTAATGAGCCTATATCAGCGCCCGACTCCACCGTCCAATAAAAACTTCCGGAATTGCTGCTCCCCTCCAACATAACAGGTGCTCCGCCCCGCAAGTAAAATTTTGGCGGCCCGGCGGCGGCAGTTGCCAAAGGCTGTACCCATACCGTTAACTCGTTGGTAACTACGCTGCAAGAAAACTTAGCTATTTTATCCGGCGATGATGAAGACGCTCTGTATCGGTATCTGCCCGGCACCGTTTCAGATACAAAAGTTATTTTAGTTGACGTTTCGCCGGGGATATCCACCCACACGCCGTTGTCTATTTTACGCTGCCATTTTATAACATTGCCCGGATCAGGGGTTGTGGCAGTAGCCGAATAGGTTTGAGGAGAACTTACGCAGGTAATACGCGAATACTTGTCCCCATCGTCATAAGCTGCATCCATTATCTGGCCTATTGCGTTAACTGTAATGTCGTCAAGCGCCACCTCGTTAGCGTTCGCACCGCCGGCGCTTATACTTTTAATATAGATGTTAATGTCACTTTCGTTATTGTTTAATGTAAAGTCGCAGGTTTTATGCAGCCATTCGGGACCATTTGGTGTTTGTGGTAAAGTACCTACATTAATTTCCTGCAGCAACACGCCCGATCCGGTTTCTACCCTTATTAAAATATCCGGTGGACTGTTATCAGCGGTTCTTAGTAAGTTAAGCATCCACACACCCACGCGATAGCTTGTACCGGCGCAAAGATTTTTTACCAGGTATTTAATATAAGTTTCAAATTGCTGCGGCCGCGTGTTCAATGCCATCATATAACCGCCTGCATTGCCGGTATGGTCGGTTGTGTTCCACCATATATTTCCTGAACCGGCCGTAGTGTTTATAATCGTGTATGAGCCCTCAGGGGGGTAATCAGCATTGCTGAAGGCATAATTATTAACGCCGGGGACCTCGGGTGCATGAACAGGTGTGCCTGCCCCAAAATCCACATTAATTAAAGGATCCCCTAACCCCGCTTGTGCGCTCGCGTTAACAGCCGTAAATAAAGTTATTACTAAAACGACTATTAAATTACGAAGAGATTTCCTAAACATTTGGGACACTGAAAATATTGGCGACGCTAAAATACATAAGCGCACCGAAATTTTAGCTGCGTTCAATCAATAAGGTGTACATTTTATTACAGGCTGAAGCTAATATTGCTTCTTCCCTTCCATTTCAAGCACCATATCGTCAATAGCTGCGGCCAGTTCCCTATCTTTATCAGTAACTACGTCGCCTGCATCATGCGTGTTCAGCCATATTTCTACCTTGTTATAGGTATTAGTCCAGGTGGGATGATGGTTATGGTGCTGCGCCAGGTCGGCAACATTGGTTATAAAATTAAACGCATGCCTAAAATCACTAAAAGTAAAGGAGCGGTACAGTTTATTGTTTAGTTCTTGCCACATAGTTATAAATAAATAATTTTTTACATTCAAAAAAATCAGTACCAAAGCAATCCCTTATCGTTTAACTGCCAACAAATTATAAATTTGTGTTACATGAAAACTTTTTTACAGCTGTTAACCGTTCTTTTTTTAATCGGCAAACTTTCGGTGGCTCAGGTACCTGCCAACGCAACTAATAACCTTAAACCACGCATTATTGTTTTAACCGACATTGCCCCTATTGATATTGAACCCGATGACATGGAGTCGATGATACGCTTGCTGGCGCATGCCGACTTGTTTGAAATAGAAGGACTTGTATCGGGCACCGGCTGGAGCGATTATGGCGACAAAGAGCATCCGCAGATCATTCATGATGTGATCAATGCCTACGAAAAGGACCTGCCTGATTTGCAAAAGCGTTCGGCTCAGAAAACATTTTTGGCAAACGAATCCAGGCAAACGCTTGGCTATTGGCCCAGCCCGGCTTACTTACGCGCACGCACGGTGTTGGGTAGCACAAAAATGGGGGTAAAGGCGCTGGGTGAAGCCAATAACTCGGCAGGGAGTGACTTGATCATTAAAATGGCTGATGAAAAGGATGAGCGCCCTTTGTGGGTACTGGTATGGGGAGGCGGCAACACCGTAGCGCAGGCCATATGGAAGGTACAAAAGGAACGCTCGCCGGCTGAGTTAAAGAAGTTTTTAAATAAGCTGCGGATCTACACCATTACAGATCAGGACCACGTGCAGTTCAGATTTAAGGCTAATGACAGCTCGCATTATTGGATGCGTAAGGAGTTTGCTAACGATTTGTTTTTTGTTTGGGATGAATCTGCCTGGCTTTTTCAAAATAACAACGGCAAGAAAAATTGGGACCAATACGCGCGGGATATTCAGGGCCATGGCGCGTTAGGCACCCTCTACCCCAAATTCAAATGGGGCGTTGAGGGTGATACACCTTCGTTATTATACGTTTGGCCTAACGGATTGAACGATCCTGAAAATCCCTCCGGTGGCAGCTGGGGTGGCTTTTTTAGTCGCGGTATAAGTGCGGATAGTGTTACTACGGCGTACGTTAACCAAAAAAACACGCCTGCAAACGCTATCTCAAAAAAATACGAAGAGAAATTTTACCCGGCGCTTTATAACAATTTCGCTGCGCGGATGGAATGGGCACGCGATGGTAAAGGCAACCGAAACCCGGTTGTGGTAGTGAATAAGGACAAAACACTCGCTCCTATCCGTTTATCCCCGAAGGTGAATACTTCTATTGTTCTTGATGCTTCAGCGTCCACAGACCCTGATGGCGATAAACTCACTTACAATTGGTGGGTGCTTACCGAAGCTGGAAGCTATCAGCAGCCCATAGAAATACCCAGCAACACGGCCTCAAAAACAACTTTAACTATACCTGCTGATGCCGCGGGTAAGACCTTTCATGTTATTTGTGAGGTGACGGATAGCGGGGCGAGGCCGCTGACTTCTTATCGGAGGGTTATTGTTAGCGCGGTGGGAAAGTAAAAAACATAGCAGGGTGTTTCACAAAAATATATGAAACAAATGAAACGCATGAAACGCTTTTTTTTATAAATAATTGATTGTAAGTTATTTACAAACAAGCAATGAAACGCTTGGAACACCAATATCTTCACATTTTATGATACTATATTCACATTTTTTGAAGTAAATATCTTTAAATCAACAGTTTAATATAAAAAATACAATTGGTGTTTTTAAGGGGAGTGTGAAACGCTTTTTTGAGCCGGATTTGTACGAAAATTTCCACCACAATTTAACAAACTCATGTCAAAACGCTCAAGGTATTTATAGATATTTGCCCGATTACCATTCACAATAAAGGTTTGAATAACAGTAAATACTACCTGGCAGCAATTATAGCATATATAATATGGGGCTTTTTTAGCCTGGTGCTAAAGCCGCTGGCGGCATATCCCTCTGTTGATATATTATTTTTCCGGGTATTTAGCTGCGCTGTTTTAATGCTGGTAGTTGTGGCGTTGTTTAAAAGGCGGGCTTTTAAAGATGCCCTTGCAGCCTATAAGGTACTACCGCCTAAAGGGAGACGCAAGGTGCTGTTGCTCAACATTGGCGGGAGTGTACTGCTGAGTTTTAACTGGTTTAGCTTTATTTATGTAATGAACCACGTAAGCGTAAAAGCAGCAGCACTGGCTTATTTGGTTTGCCCTGTATTAACCACCCTGCTGGCCTGGTTATTTCTGCGCGAAAAACTAAGCAAACTGCAATGGGGCGCTGTGGGCTTAAGTTTGCTTAGCTGCCTGTTACTGTCCTACGCCAACATAATTGATATGGTTTACAGTAGCGTGGTGGGGCTTAGTTATGCAGCTTACCTGGTTAGCCAGCGCCGTAACACAGGGTTTGATAGATTTTTAGTGCTTACTTTTCATATTGTGCTGTCAGCTATTATGCTGCTGCCATTTTACCCAACCTTTGGCGGACCGTTACCAACAGCGGACAAATTCTACTTTTATATACTGATAATAGCTGTGCTGTTTACCATTATCCCGCTGTTTTTAAACCTATTCGCGTTGAAGGGTCTTGGTTCTTCCACATTGGGGATGCTGCTTAACATTAACCCCATTATTGGCTTTACACTGGCGGCGGTTATTTACCATGAACAGATCAGCATTGTGCAGATATTTTCTTACTCTCTGATATTTGTTGCGGTGGTGGTGTTTAATGCGGGGCAGGTGTTTGGGGGGAGGGTACCCGGAGGGCGGCTAACAGAAGTACGTCAATAGCAATACGTTTGAAACGTATCGCTATTGAGATTGTAACGCTTGCTTTTGTAGCAGGGTGTAGCAGGTTTGTAGCAGGGTGTAGCACCACCCTACCTGCTACGCTACAAACTTTATTTCTCGCCACTGCTGACATACCGTTGTCACTCACCCTATGTTTCTTTGAACAAGGTTTCAAGTTGTATGTTATAAGTTGTGAGGTGTAAGGCCGCTGTCAAAACATACAAGTCACAACCTGCAGCTTACAACTAAGGCAAATCATTACTTATCTTTGTAAAACACACATGGATTTTAAACTAACCTCTCAATACCAACCCACCGGCGATCAGCCCGGCGCCATTAAGCAACTGGTGGAAGGCGTCAACAACGGCGATAACTATCAGACGCTGTTAGGGGTAACCGGATCGGGTAAAACGTTTACGGTGGCCAACGTTATTGCGCAAACGCAAAAACCAACGCTGGTATTGAGCCATAATAAAACCCTTGCCGCACAGCTATACGGCGAGTTTAAGCAGTTCTTCCCCGAAAACGCGGTTAACTACTTTGTATCCTACTACGACTACTACCAACCCGAGGCATTCATCCCCACCACCAACACCTACATAGAAAAGGACCTGCAGATAAACGAGGAGATTGAGAAACTGCGCCTGCGTACTACCTCGGCGCTCATGTCGGGGCGGCGGGATGTTATTGTGGTGTCATCTATTTCATGCATTTACGGTATGGGTAACCCCGAGGATTTCGCTGCTTCGGTGTTTAAGTTCGCCGTGGGTACAAGGATAAGCCGCAATGCCTTTTTGCACCGATTGGTAGAGATATTATACGCCCGCACCACCGCCGACTTTAAGCGTGGTACCTTTAGGGTTAAGGGCGATACGGTGGATATCTTTCCAGCATATATGGACCACGCCTACCGCATCTCCTTTTTTGGCGATGATATTGAAGAGCTAAGCACTTTTGACATAGGCACCGGCAAGACGGTTGAGAAAATGACGCACATGGTGCTTTATCCTGCTAACCTTTATGTAGCACCGCGTGAGCGTTTTCAGCAATCCATCTGGGCCATACAGGAAGAACTGGAGAGCCGTAAGAAACAATTTATTGGTGATGGCCGCTTTTTAGAAGCCAAACGTTTGGAAGAAAGGGTAAACTATGATCTGGAGATGATCCGCGAGCTGGGTTATTGCTCGGGCATTGAGAACTACTCGCGCTTTTTTGATGGGCGCGCACCGGGGGCAAGGCCTTTTTGCCTGCTGGATTATTTCCCGGACGACTACCTGATGGTGATTGACGAGAGCCACGTAACCGTACCGCAGATCCGTGCCATGTACGGCGGCGACAGGTCGCGTAAGATCTCGTTGGTTGATTATGGTTTCCGTTTGCCGGCGGCATTGGATAACCGTCCGCTTAACTTCCAGGAGTTTGAGCGGCTGGCGCCGCAAACTATATATGTAAGCGCCACTCCTGCTGATTTTGAACTGGAGAAGTCAGGCGGTGTGGTGGTTGAACAGGTGATACGCCCTACCGGGTTGCTTGATCCTATAATTGACGTGCGCCCGGCAATTAACCAGGTAGACGATCTGCTGGACGAGGTTGATAAAACCATTAAACAAGGCGACCGAGTGCTGGTAACCACGCTTACCAAACGCATGGCCGAGGAGCTGGCCAAATACATGGACCGTCTGAATATTAAATGCCGCTACATCCACTCGGAGGTGAAGACCCTGCAGCGGGTAGAGATATTGCGCGATCTGCGCCTGGGTGTGTTTGATGTGCTGATAGGCATCAACTTGCTGCGTGAGGGATTGGACCTTCCGGAAGTATCATTAGTTTGTATTTTGGATGCAGATAAGGAAGGTTTCCTGCGCTCGGAAAGATCATTGATACAAACTATCGGTCGTGCCGCGCGTAATGACCGTGGCCGGGTAATTATGTATGCCGATAAGATAACCGACTCGATGCAGATAACGATGGACGAGACCAACCGCCGCCGCGAAAAGCAGATTCTTTATAATGCTGAGCATGGCATTACCCCAACAACAGTAGGCAAAACCAAAGCCGAGATTATCGAGCAAACATCTGTTATGGATTTCCAGGGTGGGGTGCAGAAGGCGTATGTGGAAACGGATACACTTACATTGGCTGCTGACCCGATTGTACAGTACATGAGCAAAGCCGATCTGAAAAAATCCATCGACAACACCAAAAAAGACATGCTGGCCGCCGCCAAGGATATGGACTTTTTACGTGCCGCCAAGCTGCGCGATGAAATGTTTGCCTTGGAGAAAATGATGGAAGAGAAGTTTTAGTAAGAAAAGGGTGTCATGGTGAGCCTGTCGAACCATGGCGGGCAGGCCTCTACGCGCGTCCTTCGACAAGCTCAGGATGACACCCCATTTAATGACATTCCGTTGATGTAACAAACGCTATTAAACCCGCATCAAACATCGTGTAAAATCATAAGCAATCATTTTACACGTTATAGTGTTATATTTGTAGTTTAAAGCATACCCGCATGTCAGTATTTCTGCGTTTCTTATTAATATCAATCCTAATTTTATATGCTGTGCGCGCGCTGTTGCGCTACTTAATACCCCTGCTTTTTCAGAGCGTGGTAAACAAAGCGCAGCAAAGTCAGCAAAGTTATAGTCGTCCCAATCAGCAAAAACCTACCGGAAAAATCAATATAGACTATATACCCGAAGAAGCCACAAAAAGCAAGGTGCCCGACACTGAGGGCGACTTTGTTGAATACGAAGAAATTAAAAAGTAAATGATCCCTGAAGAACTATACAAGCGCAGGCGCAGGCATGATAATACGCCGGCTACTATGGTTTTGATCATTACCAACTACATAGTTGCCACCATACTTTTTACATCTGTAAGCGCTACCAGCTGGTTTTTTGCAGTAGTAATGGCTGGTTTAATAATGTATAATATTTACACTATACGCCGCAACCGCGATGAGATTACACGCATTAACATTATTGCCTACACAATTGGCTGGGCGGGCATAGTTTTGCTGTATTTTGTTACCCGCAATATTTAAGCAAAATCCTTTTTTGCTTTGCGGTTTCAATTGTCGCGTAAATTTCTATTTTTGGGCGTTACAATTAATTCCAATTTAAATCAAGTAGATGAATAACTGGTTCAAGCGCAATGGCATCCATTTTGCCATTATCGGCATATTTTTTTTAATGTGCTTTATTTATTTTACGCCTGCGTTTCAGGGTAAAACCTTAGGCCAAAGCGACGTAACCGGCGCGCAATCAACACAAACCGAGATAAATGCCTATAAAGAGAAGGGCCAAACCATATTATGGACCAACCAGATATTTGGCGGCATGCCGGTGTTCCAGATATGGGTACCTTATACTAATAATATCACCAGCCATGTTATAACCGCGCTAAAAGCGGTTTTCCCTAACCCTATTGATACGGTGATGCTACTTTTAGTTGGAGCATATTTTCTATTTATTGTATTAAAGCTTAACCCCTGGCTGGCAGCGGCGGGCGCGGTTGCGTTTACTTTCTCGTCATACAACATTATTTACTTAGTGGCGGGGCACTCCAACCAAACCTTTGCAATAGCTTTTTTTGCGCCGATAATAGCAAGTATAATTTTAACGTTGCGCGGAAAGCACATTTTGGGCGGAGCTTTAACGGCTTTCTTTTTGGCCATGGAAATACGTGCCAATCACCTGCAAATGACGTACTACCTGATGCTGGCCGTATTTATTCTGGTTATTGTAGAAGTATTCCACGCTGTTAAAAACAAAACCATGCCTCAGTTGGTCAAATCTATAGGCTTTTTAGCAGTTGGTTTGGGTATTGCTGTTGCCGTTAACGCATCAATGCTGTGGAGCAATGCAGAATACGCGAAATACACTATCCGCGGTCAATCTAATTTAAAATCAACAACTGATGAACCAAGCACAGGTCTTGCCAAAGACTACGCCTACGAGTGGAGCCAGGGTGTGGGCGAATCCCTTTCATTTTTAATTCCTAATGTTTATGGCGGCGGCTCCGGTACTGAACAACTGGATGCTAAATCTGCCACAGTTAAGGCATTTACAGCGAAAGGCATTGCCGAAGACGAAGCTTTAAAATTTGCACAACAAATAAGCAGCGGCGGAATACAGGGCATGGGTGGCTTAGGGATTTATTGGGGCGACAAATCATACACTGCCGGCCCATGGTACTTTGGCGCCGTTATATGCTTTTTGTTCGTCCTGGGTTTGATTATAGTTAAAGATCGTTTAAAATGGTGGATACTGGCAACTGTTATTTTAACTATCCTGCTTTCATTTGGACGCAATTTTCCCTTTGTTTCTGACCTTTTCTTTAACTATTTCCCTTTATATAATAAGTTTCGTGCGGTTGAATCTATATTGGCAATAACTATGTTTTGTTTTCCTATACTGGCATTTTTAGCCATTAAGGAACTAATAGATAGTACCGATAAAAAGGTATTGCAAAAGAAAGCGCTGTTAGCCCTGTATATAACAGGGGGTATAGCGTTACTGCTTGTTGTATTGCCTGATGCTATTCTGAGTTTCCGTACATCAAACCAGGCCGAAAGCACAACAGTTCTTGCGCAAGCGCTGCAAGGCAACAACGACCTTGCAACATCAATATCTAACGGCATTGTTCAGGATAGGATAAGCATTGCGCGGATGGACGCTATCCGTACATTGATATTTGTGGCACTGGCCTTTGGTATAGTTTTTCTTTACATCAAACAAAAGATCAATGTTACCTTATTATCACTTGCGTTTTTGGCGCTGGTAGTAATTGACCTTTGGCAGGTTGATAAGCGTTATTTGAAAGATGAGAACTTTGCGCCAAAACAGGCATCTAACAAACCCGAACCACGCGAAGTTGATACTTTTATGGCACGCGATACTGACCCTAATTTCAGGGTGTTTGATGCAACGGCTAACCCAAAGTACGATGTAATTAACCCATTTTTCTACAAATCATTCGGTGGTTACTCGGCAGCACGATTAAAACGCTATGAGGAGTTGTTGGATAATCAATTCAGCAAAAGTGTAAACCAGGACGTGCTGGACATGCTGAATGTTAAATATATTCTAACCGCCAGTCAGCAAGGCCAGTCGGTAACTATGCAGGCAAATTCTACAGCTTGCGGTAATGCCTGGTTTGTTAAAAGCGTAAAATATGTAAAAAATGCCGACGAGGAAATGGTGGCCATCAGTAGCTTTGATCCCAAGCAGGAAGCTATAGTTGATCAGCAGTATAAAAAATTAGCAGGCGATAGAACTTTATTTGATCCAAATGCAACAATTAAGTTGGTGCATTACAGTCCTGATACTTTAAAATACAAAAGCGGTTCAACGGCAGAGCAAATCGCGGTTTTTTCTGAGATATATTACGATAATGGCTGGACCATGTATATTGATGGTAAAGAAGCACCTTATTTCCGCGCCGATTACCTATTGCGTGCGGCTAAAATACCTGTGGGTAACCATGATATTGAATTTGTTTTCCACCCTGCATCTTACTACACCGGCGAAGGTATTTCGTTAGCCGGATCGGTCCTGCTGGTACTGGCCATTGGTGCGGCCGGTTATACTGAGACAAAGAAGAAAACCGCTAAAAAAGCATAAATAATTTCACTAACAAAAAAGGATGGCGAATGCCATCCTTTTTTGTTAGTGAAACTTGCTACGCCTCATGTAGAAAAATACCTTAAATTTGAATCTATCAATTATACCCAACCCGATAAATGAAGAAAACATCTATTTTATTACTGGCTATCTTATTAGCCGGATGCTCACCTAAAGAAGATAATAAGGAGGCTTTCACCGTGCATCTGATAACTGTTGACCCGGGGCATTTTCACGCCGCATTAGTGCAAAAAACCATGTATCCCGAAGTTGACAGCATAGTGCAGATCTACGCACCGGAGGGGGACGATCTGCAACAGCATATGGATAGAATATCCGCTTATAACCATCGCGCTGATAACCCAACCACCTGGAAGGAAAAGATCTTTATTGGCACACATTTCTTTGATGAAATGATAAAGCAGAAAAAGGGCAACGTTGTTGTATTGGCGGGTAACAACGGCAAGAAAACGAGCTATATAAAAAGATCAGTAGATGAAGGCTTAAACGTCTTAGCCGATAAGCCTATGGTTATTGACCGTGCCGGTTTCGAGGTTCTAAAAAGCGCCTTTGAAAGTGCAAAAAAGAACAATGTGCTATTGTATGATATAATGACCGAGCGGTATGAGATAACTACCATTTTACAGCGCGAACTTTCTATGCTGCCCGAAGTGTTTGGCAAATTAGAACAAGGCACTGCCGAAAACCCCGCTGTTACTAAAGAGAGTGTGCACTATTTTTACAAATACGTATCGGGCAAGGTGTTGGTTAGACCGCCATGGTTTATGGATGTTGCGCAGCAGGGAGAAGGGATAGTTGATGTGACAACCCATTTGGTTGATCTTGTTCAGTGGGAATGTTTTCCGGAGAAATCCATTGATACCGCGAACATTAAAATGCTTACAGCCAAAAGATGGCCCACGGATATGACTTTGAGTGAGTTTAAAACTATCACGGGCATTAATACCTTTCCTGATTATTTGAAAAAAGACGTGGTGAAGGATAGCGTGCTTAAGGTATTTGCCAATGGCGAAATGAATTACACCATTAATGGTGTGCACGCACGGGTATCAGTAAGATGGAACTACAAAGCACCTGAAGGTACAGGTGATACGCATTACTCGGTTATGCGTGGTACAAAGGCTAACCTTGTGATAAAACAAGGAGCGGAACAGCAATACAAACCTGAGCTTTACATTGAGCAAACAGCAGGGCAGTCTCCACTAACGGAGCAGGTATTACAACAACAGATAGAAAAATTACAGACAAAATACCCCGGCATCGCGCTAAAAAAAGTAAAGAACGGCTGGTGGGTAACTATTCCTGATAGCTTTAAGGATGGTCACGAGGCCCATTTCGCCCGCGTAATGGAGAAGTTTTTGGAATATTTTAAAAACAAGAACATGCCTGCATGGGAAGTACCCAACATGATAGCTAAATATTACACTACTACTGCCGCCTTAGAGATGGCTAAGGCCGGGAAGTAAATCAGAGATAATCTTAAAAAAAAGAAAGTCCCCTGATGGTAAAATCAGGGGACTTTTATATATAAATCAAATTCCTAAACCGCCTTTATAAAGCTCGTTCCGTACGGATAACGCTGCGGGCGTGACAACAGTTTATTCGCCTCTGCATCGTTTTCAAACCTCTCCTTCTTAGGATCAAAAACCAATTTACGTGGCAATTTCATAGCCGCATGTGCAACCAAACATGCGCTGCATGAGCGGTGTGCAACCTCAACCGGACTGATATTTGGTTTTTTGGTTTGAATAGATTCTATCCAGTTTCTGTGCTGCTCAGGGCTGGCGTATAACTTAACCCCGTTTGGTTTAATAACGGCATTTGTTATGGAAGCGCTACTGGCCTCAAAAGCCGGAGATTTAGGCGAGGCAGGATCGGATGCTGTTACCGGTTCATCGCCACGCGATACAAATATCCACCCTTCCGTCCCTTCAAAACGCAGACCGTTAGGAAACTTCCCGCTGACAATCACATTAACATCGTTCTTGTATTTCATGGTTACTTCAAAGTTGCCATGTACGTTCCAGAATCCTTTTGTAGGAAACTCCGCGGTAGCTTCGGCTGATAATGGCCCTGAATATTCCGTGTCCATCGCCCAATGCGCAATATCCAGGTGATGCACACCCCAACCGGTTATCATGCCCGCGCCAAACTGCTCGCAGCGTAACCACCCCGGCCTTGATGTTACTGAATTTTGCGAATGTGCCCTGTCCTGTGTATAGTAAACATACGGCGTTGATCCTAACCACATCTCGTAGTTAAAGTTAGCAGGTATAGGCATTTCTGTAGCGTTGCCGCCGGCAGGGTCGCCCGGCAGGCCCACTTTAATGGTATGTAATTTACCAATGTAGCCGTTACGCACCAACTCGCAGCCACGTTTAAACTGCGGCCATGGTTCATTTGAGCGCTGCTGACTACCCAACTGGAAAACCACACCCGTTTTGCGAATGAAGTCGCTCATCTGGCGGCCCTCTTCAATAGTTAGCGATGTTGGTTTCTGGCAGTAAATGTGCTTGCCGGCCAAGGCGGCCTCAACCGCTAATTGCGCATGCCAGTGATCAGGCGTACTTATCATAACGGCGTCTATATCTTTGTTAGCAAGCAGGTCACGGTAATTACTATAGGTTTTAACATCCATATAATTATCATTGTTGGTGCTTTTGGCATACTCGTCCTCTATAAATTTCCTGGTGCTATCTACCCTTTTGCTGTCCAGGTCGCAGATGGCCATAATGCGGGCATCCGCTATTTTTAGGGTTGATGGCAGATCATGTACGCGGGCTATGCGGCCGCATCCTATCTGAGCTACATTAATTTTATTACTGGGTGCGCTCTTACCAAATACCGATGACGGTACAATTGTTGGGAAGCCGCCTAACAATATTGTACCCGCAGCAACTTTACTTGTCGACTCCAGAAACTTACGGCGTGAAATTCCTTCTAACTCCTTTTTAATTTCGTTTTCCATAGCGTTATTTTTATAATGGTATGTTCGGTTTAACGGGGGTGTAAACTGCGTAAATACAGGTAATTGGTATGCTAATATAACCTTATAGAGACGGAAAGGAATGATGATTGATAGAAGACACGTCTCTTTTGTGGCAGAATTTGTTACGAAAACGCATTCGTATCTTCTTTTTTACACGACTATGATAGCGTGCTGAGCTAGCTTAAAGCATGTACCTGTTAATTGATTTTTTTAACCCGCTTTAAGGTGAGCTGGTTTTGAGCGTTGGTGCTGTAGCCCGATATATTATTCTGATACAGGTTTACACGTTTATCATAATACAAAACCACCACGGGGGCCTTTTCCATTATCAGGTTATCCATTTGCTGGTATATGGCGTGGCGCTGCGCGTCATCTTTTACGTGATAAGATGATTCATACAGGCGATCGAAATTCTTGTTGTTGAAGCCGGTGTAATTGGGCCCAAAAGGTATTTTGTTTTTTGAGTAAAATACTGATAAGTAGTTTTCGCCATCAGGATAATCGGCTATCCAGCTGCCGTAAAAAAAGTTGATACCGTTCTTGGCTATCATCTCGCGCAGGCTGGCGCCATGCACTACCTCTACATTGGTTTTTATCCCTGCGCGGTCCAACTCGCCCTGCACGTACTCTATAAGGTTATGGTAGGCCACCGTGCTGTTCAATTGTATAACCGGCATAT
>Ga0164241_10001325_pt1 | contig 31489 bp, 27 predicted proteins | sample OricomyardsoilBY_FD_108780 | JGI IMG/M metagenome (GOLD analysis project Ga0164241, IMG submission 108780) | Backyard soil microbial communities from Emeryville, California, USA - Original compost - Back yard soil (BY) | ecosystem: Environmental > Terrestrial > Soil > Unclassified | place: USA... | reverse complement strand
GTGGCCACCGTCGAGGATGCGATGCCCGAACACGTGCGGCTGCACGGGCTCGATCCGGATCGCAGCTACCGGGTCCGGGTCCGCGACGAGATCGGCCCGTCCAGCCACGGTTTCGCGACGCCGGCCTGGCTGTCCAGGGGCGAGGTCACGGTGTCGGGCCGCGTCCTGTCGCTCGTCGGCCTGCAGATTCCGCCGCTGTGGCCGGGGCAGGCGATCGTGCTGCATGTGACGGCCCGGTCACAGGCCGGGTCCGCTGATCAACTCCGCGATTTCGCGCCGGTGTCGCCCGATTCGGCGCGGCTTTGATCAGCGAACCACGACAGAGGGAACCTCGATGAGCACCGCGAACCGATTCGCCGAGAACCTTCGCCACTGGCCGACCGAGGGACTCTCGTTCGGCGGCGACTACAACCCGGAGCAATGGCCGGACGACATCGTCGCGCAGGACATGGAGCTGATGCGGGAGGCCGGCGTCAATCTGGTCACCCTCGGCGTGTTCTCCTGGATCACATACGAGCCACGGGAAGGCTGCTTCGACTTCAGCTGGCTCGACGGCATGCTCGATCTGTTGGCGGGCAACGCTATTCGGGTCGATCTGGCGACGCCCACCGCAGCGGTGCCGATGTGGCTGCACCGGCTGCATCCGGAGATCCTGCCCCAGGACGAGTTCGGCCACCCCCTCGCGCCCGGCGGCAGGATGGGCTGGTGCCCCTCCTCGCCGGTGTTCCGGGAGTACTCGCTCCGCATCGTCGAGCGGCTCGCCGCGCACGTCGCCGGGCATCCGGCCGTGCGAATGTGGCACGTGAGCAACGAGTTCGGCGGCGGGAATGCGCGCTGCCACTGCCCGGTCTCGGCCGACGCCTTTCGACGATGGGTCCAGGACCGGTACACCACCATCGATGCGGTCAACGAGGCCTGGGGGCTGGCCTTCTGGGGCAACACCTACTCCTCCTTCGAGGAGATCGTCACGCCCGGCGGCCGGACCGCCCACAATCCGGGACACCTGCTGGACTACGAACGGTTCTCCTCCGACGCGCTGCTGGAGCAGTACCGGGCGGAGAAGCGGGTGCTGCGCCGGCACACCCCCGACCTGCCGGTGACCACGAACTTCATGGTGGGGCTCGGGCCGGATGTGGTCGACTACACCCGCTGGTCCGACGAGATGGACATCGTCGCCAACGACCACTACACGTTCGGGCCCGACCCCTTCCGGCACCAGGAGTTGGCCTTCTCGGCCGACCGCATGCGTGGGATGAGCAACGGTGGCCCATGGATGCTGATGGAACATGCCACCGGCGCCGCCAGCTGGCACCCGATCAACCAGGCGAAGAAACCCGGAGAACTGTTCCGGCACGCCATCACCCACGTCGCCCGCGGGTCCAACAGCGTCATGTTCTTCCAGTGGCGGGCCTCCAGGTCGGGCACCGAACAGTTTCACTCGGCGATGGTTCCGCATGCCGGACCCCGATCGCACGTGTTCGGCGAGATCCGCACGCTCGGCCAGCATCTGCGACAGCTGGCGGAGACCGCGGCCACCGGGGTGGTCGGCGCCCGGGTGGCGTTCCTGCACGACAACGAGGCGGGTTGGGCGCTGAAATCCGGCCTGAAACCGATCAACGACCCGAGCTACGCCGACACCGCCAGGGCGATCCACCGAAAGCTGTTCGATCGTGCGGTGACGGTGGACGTCCTGCCCCCGTGGGCCGATTTCACCGGATACGACCTGGTTGTCGTTCCCGGCCTGTTCCTGATCTCGGACGAGGACGCGCAGGCCGTCGCCGACTACGCCCACCGCGGCGGCACCGTGCTGATCACCTGGTTCTCGGGCATCGTCGACCCGGTGAACACCGTCCGCATCGGCGGGTATCCCGGGGCCTTCCGCGACCTGATCGGCGCCTGGAGCGATGAGTTCTTCCCGCTCGCCGCCGGCGAACAGCTCACCCTCGACAACGGGTGGACGGCCCACCGCTGGTCCGAGCGGATGCAGGTGATCGACGCCGATGTGGTGGCCCGCTACGCATCCGGCGACACGGCCGGCCTCCCGGCCATCACCCGACGCACCATTCGAGCCGAGGCGGGCCTTCCGCAGGATGCGGCGCCGGCCGGCGAGGGCACGGTCTGGTACCTGTCGGCGGACCTGGACGATCCGAGCCTGGATGCGCTGATCGACCGGTTGCTCGCAGACGCCCGGGTCGAGCCGGCGGCATCGGTCACGGCCGGGATCGACGCGGTTCGCCGGGCCGGCTCGAGGTCGTCATACCTGTTCCTGATCAACAACGCGACGACCGAGGGCAGCGCCAGGACCAGCGGAGTCGACCTGCTCACCGGCACCCGCCACGACGGCGAGGTCAGGCTGGCCGCGGGTGCCGTGGCCGTCATCCGGGAGGATCGGGACTGACCGCCACCCTCTCGGTCTCTGCCCCCGACGGGTCGACGATCTCGGGCCGCGGGTGGGCGGAACCTCGGGTCAGCCGACCCGGTGGATGGCGGCATCGACGATCAAGCCCCCCGCCCACGCGCACGCACGCACGGTCTCACCCGACGTCAGCGGCCCCTCCGTGCCATCGACATGGAAGGTTTGGGTGCCGATGATCGTCGCCCCCTGGTCGCGGAGGCGGCGGGCCGCCGCCCGGGCCGCCGAGCCCGGCAGCCTGGGCCGCTCGACCTTGGTGTCGAAGGTCGCCGTCGGCTGGCCCTTGTCCAGCCGCACCCGTTCGATCCACTCCCGCACACCGTCGCCGTGCGACACCAGCGGACCACCGCCGGATCGCCGGGCTGCGTCCACCCGGGTCTGATGCTTGGGCAGGCTGAAGGCGTGGGTCGGCGCCCCGACCACGAGCAGTTCGACGCGTTCCGGGAAATCCTCCGGGGCCGAGTCGGCCGTCACCAGATCGACCAGCGCCCCGCGGGCCGTCAGCCCGTCGGCAATGGCCAGCGCGAGATCCCGGGTGTTTCCGAACATGGATTCGTACACGACCAGGGCACGCATGATCGATCATCCCTTCTGCCGCTGGACCCATCGACCCTAGCGTGCTCCGGACGATCCCGCCGGGGCAGGGGCAAAGGTCCCAGATGCCCGCCTGGCCACGGGGTCCCAACCCGTGCCAGGCTGCCGTCATGCGCATCCTGTCCATCCAGTCGTCGGTCGCGTTCGGACACGTCGGGAACTCGGCGGCGGTGTTCCCGCTGCAGCGGCTGGGTCACGAGGTGATCGCGGTCAACACGGTGCACTTCTCCAACCACACCGGGTACGGGTCGTGGCGCGGACTCGTGATGGACCCGACCGTGATCGCCGACGTCATCGACGGGGTGGCCGACCGGGACGCGCTGACCTCGGTGGACGCGGTGCTCACCGGCTATCAGGGGTCGCCGGGCGTGGCAGACGTGGTGCTGCGCACGGTGACCCGAATCCGTGAGCTCAACCCCGGGGTGGTGTACTGCGCGGATCCGGTGATGGGCGACGTCGGCCAGGGCATGTTCGTCCTGCCCGGGGTGCCCGAGTTGATCCGGGAGCGGGTTGTTCCAGCCGCGGATGTGTTGACGCCCAACGCTTTCGAGCTTTCGTATCTGGCCTTCGGCGGTGATCCGGCCGAGGTCGACCCGGACCGGGTGGGCAGTGTCGAGACCTTGTTGCGCGCGGTCGATTCGGTGCGGGCGATGGGACCCCGGACGGTTCTGGTCACCTCCGTGCAGGGTTCGGCGGTGCAGGCCGGGCAGATCGGCATGCTTGCCGTGGACGATTCCGGCGCGTACCTGGTCCGGACGCCGGAGCTGCCGCTGTCGGTGAACGGGGCCGGTGACGTGACGGCGGCCCTGTTCCTGGCCCACCTGGCCGACGGGGTGGCCACCGCGCTGGGCCGGGTCGCCTCGTCGGTCCACGGCATCCTGGCCGCCACCCTCACCGCCGGGTCCCGGGAGATCGCGCTGATCGCCGCCCAGGACGTGGTGGCCGACCCGCCGGCCGAGTTCCCGGTCGAACGGGTGCGCTGACGCGGGCCGAATTCCCGGTCGAACAGGTGCACTGCCCGTCAGGGGATGCAGCTGGGCGTCCTATGCCGTGGGATGCGGAACATCGAGTCGCACAGGGCGACCGCAAGTTCCGCAAACCCCGCCGACCCACACCAGCCTGCCCCGAACCACCCAGCCTGCGGAACATCCAGTCCCACAGGGCGACCGGAAGTTCCGCAAACCCCGTGGAGCCGCGACGAGCGGCCCCGGACAACCCTAGTTGCGGACCTTCGAGGCAGCTTTCAGCGGCGGCGACCGATCCGCACGCCGATCAGGATTCCGACGAGCATCGACAGGGCCCCGGCCGCGGTGGCGCCGGCGAGTTCCCACCGGCCGGCGGACCTTCGCGCGATCGTCGCCGGCACACGGGCGGCCGCAGCCGGCACCGGGCCGGTGGAATCAGCGACGGCGGGCGAAGGCTCGGCGGCGGTGAACGTCTCGTCGATGGCGACGAAGAACGCGTCGGCGGTGCGCTTGGCCACAGCACCGAGCACCCGCTGGCCGACGCCACCGACCATCCCGCCGACCACCGCGTCCGCGTCGTAGTCGACCCGGGTGGTCAGGTCGCCGAGGTCGGTCAGGGTGACCGCCACGGTCGTATCGATAGTCCCGGGAGCCCCTGACCCGCTGGCCCGCAGTGTCAATGAGCCGGGCGTCAACGACCCCGGTTCGGTCATGTCGGCGAACGACACCTCGCCGGTGTAGGAGCCCTTGATGGAGGCAACACCGAGCGTGACGGTCAGCCGGAACCGTTCGGGAGCCAGTGGAGTGAGCCCGTCGCAGCCGGGGATGACCCGGGCCAGGACCTCCGGGTCCATGATCGCCGGCCAGACCCGCTCCGGCGGCGCGTGCAGGACGGAGCTGCCACTGACCTTCATTTCGTTTCACCTTCCCGACGCAGGTGGAACAGGTCGCTCGGGGAGAGCGGCATCCGGTCGATGCGGATGCCGGTGGCATCCTCGACGGCCGCCGCGATCACCGCGGACACCGGGATCACCCCCGCCTCCCCGGCCCCCTTGATGCCCAGCGGGTTCAGCGGCGACGGCGTCTGCTGGTGGCCCAGCTCGATCCGCGCCGGCAGCTCGGTGACGTAGGGCATCAGGAAGTCCATGAACGAGGCGTTGCGCAGCTGCCCGTCCTCGTCGTAGTCGAGCGTCTCGTAGAGCGCGCCGGCGATGCCCTGCGCGACTCCGCCGTGCACCTGGCCGCGGACGATCATCGGGTTGATCAGGGTGCCGCAGTCGTGCACCACGCAGTACTTCTCGATGGTGATCTCGCTGGTGTCCGGGTCGATCTCGACGATGGCGGCGTGCATGCCGGAGGCGAAGGTGCAGCGCGGCGGCGAATAGTAGTCGCGGGATTCCAGCCCCGGCGCCGCACCCTCCGGCACCGGCGGCCGGTCGGGGTCGGCCGGGCGCGCGAACTGGGTGGCCGCCTTGGCCGCCTCGTCGAACGCGTACCGCAGCGGGTTGGACAGCACTGCGGCCTGACCGAGTTCGATGGACGCGGTCGGGTTCCCGCGGACCGCGACGACCCCGTCGACGATCTCCAGGTCGGCTTCGCTCGCCTCCAGCGCGTCGGCGGCCACCTTCAGCGCCTTGGCCTTGACCGCGCGGGCGGCCAGCGCCACCGCGGAGCCGGACATCACTGCGGCCCGTGAGGCGAAGGTGCCCACCGCGTAGCCGAAGCGGCGGGTGTCGCCGGTGGTCACCCGGACCCGCTCGAACGGCACGCCCAGCTCGTCGGCGACGATCTGCGCGAACACCGTCTGGTGGCCCTGGCCCTGCGAGGTCAGGCCGATGGCGACCTCGACGCTGCCGTCGGTGAGCACCTGCACGTGCGCACCCTCGTACGGTCCCGGTCCGGTTCCTTCCACGTAGCAACCGATTCCGATGCCGAGCAGCCGGCCCTGCGCCGCCGCGGCCGCCTGGTGCGCGGCGAAGCCGTCCCAGCCGACCAGCTCCTTGATCATCTCCAGCTGGGCCGGGTAGTCACCGGAGTCGTAGATCAGCGGCCGGCCGTCCTGGAAGATCAGACCCTGGTCGTAGGGGAACTCGTCGGGCTGGATGAGGTTGGTCGCCCGCACGACGGTTCGATCCAGGCCGAGCGTCTGGGCGATCCGGTCCATCGTGCGTTCCATCGCGAACACCCCCTGTGGCCGGCCGGCGCCGCGGTACGGGGTGACGATCACGGTGGTGGTGTACAGCGACCGGAACTCCACCCGGTAGGCCCCCGGCTTGTACGGGCCGAGCAACTGGGTCGAGGTGACGATCGGGCAGATGATGCCGTACGGGGTGTAGGCGCCGTTGTCGTGCCAGAAGGTCACGTCGAGTGCGAGAATCCTTCCGTCGTCGTCGAATCCGACGCTGATGTGCTGCTGCTGACCCCGTTCGTGGGACGAGGAGATGAAGTGCTCCCGGCGGTCCTCGGTCCACTTCACCGGCCGCTGCAGCCGGATCGCGGCCATCGGCACCAGGATCTCCTCCGGCCAGGGGTGCATGATCTTCACCCCGAAGCCGCCGCCGACGTCCGGGGCGATCACCTCCACCTTCGGCAATGGCAAGCCCAGCTTGGCGGCGATCGCGGCGCGGACCGAGGTGGCCGTCTGGGTGGACGAGTACACCCGCAGGCTGCGGTCGTCCGGATCCCATCGGGCGTGAACGGCCTTGCCCTCCAATGGCATCGAGCAAGATCGGCTGATCTGCAGGTCGAACTCCAGCGTGTGCGGGACGTCTCGCATTGCCCGGTCGACGTCACCGACCTGCTGGACCAGGTGGGCGGCCACGTTGTCCGGCACGTCGTCGTGCACGCTGTGGACGGCCGCCCGTGCGGCATCCAGACCGACGACGGCGGGGAGGATCTCGTACTCGACAACGATCTGGGTGGCAGCATCCTCGGCCAGGTAACGGTTCTCGGCGACGACCATGGCGATGGCCTCGCCGACGTGGTGGACGACGCCGTTGGCCAGCGCGTACGCGGTGCGGCCGGCATGCAGGGCGGGGTGCGGGATCAGGATCGGCAGCGGTTCGGCGGCTGCACCCTCGAGGTCCTCGTAGGTGTAGATGGCGAGCACGCCCTCGACGTCCAGGGCGCCGGTGACGTCGATGTCCCTGATCCGGGCGTGCGCATGGGGGGAACGGACGAACGCCGCCTCCAGCGCGGCGGTTCCGACGCCGATGTCGTCGGTGTAGCGACCGTTTCCGGTGACCAGCCGGCGGTCCTCCACCCGCCGGATCGGCGCTCCCACGTACCGGGTGGCCATCAGGACCGCTCCCTGATCAGTTCGGCGGCCCGCAGCACCGCGTCGACGATGTTGTGGTAGCCGGTGCAGCGGCAGAGGTTTCCGGCGATCATGTCGACCGCGTCGGCCCGGGTGGGATCGGGATCGTCGGCCAGGGCCGCGGTGATCGTGGTGAGGAAGCCCGGGGTGCAGAACCCGCACTGCAGGGCATGACATTCCCCGAACGCCCGTTGCACCGGCGAGAGTTCCTCGCCGTCGGCCAGTCCCTCGACGGTGGTGACGCTGCGCCCGTCGACCGAGACCGCGAAGATCAGGCAGGACCGGACGGGCTCGCCATCCAGCAGCACCGTGCACGCGCCGCAGACCCCGTGCTCGCAGCCCACGTGCGTGCCGACCAGACCCAGGTCGTGGCGCAGGAAGTCGGACAGGGTACGGCGGGCGACCGTGGGCCGTCGGTGCCGGATCCCGTTGACGGTCAAGGCGATCTCGTGTCTGGTCTCGGTCATCACTGCTCGCCGGACCTCGACCCGGCCACGCCGGGGTCGTTCGATCCGGCGGCGGTCTCGACGGCCGCCGAGATCGCCTGCCGGGCCGCCCGGATCGTGAGCACGCCGGCCAGATGCCGCCGGTACTCCGCGGTCGCGTGCAGGTCGGTGACAGGGTCGACGCCGTCGCGGGCGACCGCAGCCGCTTCCGGCGGACCGGCCCGCCAGGCGTCGGTCAGGTCGAGCACCAGCGGCACGTCCGCGACGGACAGGTAACCCGCGCGCAACCGCGCCGGCTCCCCCGCATCGTCGAGTTCGGCGACGACGGCGACGCCGCACAGCGCGTAGTCCCCGTGGCGGCGGGCGATCTCGACGAACGCCGTGCCCCCGCGCGGTGGCCGGGCGGGGAAGTGCGCGCCGACCGCGAGCTCGTCCGCGGAAAGCGCGCTGGTGAACGGGGCCAGGAAGAAGTCGGCGGCCGGGATCGTCCGGGTGCCGGTGGCCGACCGGGCCGTGACCGTGCCGCCGCAGACCGCCAGCACGGCGGTGAGCTCGCCGGCCGGGTCGGCGTGCACCAGCGAGCCCACGCAGGTGCCACGGTTGCGGATGGTCGGGTGGGCGACGAACCGCAGCGCCTGGCGCAGCAGTGGCTGGGCCCGGAACGCCCGGTCGTCCCGCTCCACCCGGGTGTGCCGGGCCAGCGACCCGATCGTCACGCCGTCCTCGTCGACCAGCACGGTGTCCAGCGCGGCGACCCGGTTGATGTCCACCACGTGTGCGGGCTGGGTGAGCCGCATCGCCAGCAGCGGCACCAGGGATTGCCCGCCGGCCAGCACCTTGGCCTGCGGCCCGTACTCCGCCAAGTGAGCAACGGCAGCTTCCACATCGGTGGGGCCGTGCCACTGGAACGGGGCGGGCTTCATCCCACGATCTTTCCCCATCCCGGTCCTCCGCTCATCCCGGACCGGCCCGCACCACGGACAATGGCCGGATGGCGTCGACCGTGGTGAACCCCGCGGTGGCGGCGTCGGCGGTGGCGAGTCTGGTCGACGGCGTCGAGCGGGCGGGGAAGGTGCTCAGCGCCCGGCCCGGGGCGATCGTCCTGCAGGTGAACGCCGCCGGCGGCGGCCGCCTGGTGTGCCTGCTCGCCGATGGTCTGACCCGGCTGCCGAACGGTGTGCACGCCGACCTCGCCGCAGTGGTCGATCCACCCCCGCGCGGGGCGCCGGTCACGGTCGGTGCGAGCCGGATCGGCGTCGGCGGGCGGGTGTTCACCGTGGTCCGGCGCTGGGACAGCCGGGTCGGCCGGATCGACGTCTCCGACACCGGTCTGACGGTCATCTCCGACGCCCTGCGCCCGGCCGAGCTCGGGGTGCCGGTCGCCGCCCGGGGCCGCCTGGCCCGCTGGCTCGCGGGCTCGTCGGACGATCCGGTCCGGTCCCTGGTCGGGTGGGGGCGCGGCCTGACGCCCGGCGGGGACGACCTGCTCGCCGGCGCCGCGGTCGGCCTGCACGCCGCGGGCCGCCCAGATCTCCTGCGTCGGCTCGCGGCCGCGCTCCCGGCCGACCTCGACGATCGGACCACCGCGCTGTCCGCCGACCTGCTCCGGCTGGCGCTGGCCGGACACGCCTGCGCGGAGGTCGGTCACATGCTCCGCACCCTGCATGCGACGGCCCGGGATCCGGTTCACCGGTCCGGCCTGGTCGCCGCCACCGCCGCCCTGCTGGCCGTCGGACACACGAGCGGGGCGGATCTCGCGGCCGGCCTGCTGATGGGGCTCCGGCCGGCCGGCCGAGTGGCGCTGCCCTCGTCGTAGAAGACTGGTGGCGCGCCACGGAACCGGCGTCCCCCGGGTGTGGGCGCAACCAGGCAGTCGGCTCGGCGGGAGGCACGATGACCGGGAACGGCACGTCGGCGGTACATGTCGAGATCCGGCGCGGCAGCTACCACGACTCGGTCACCTTGCTGCGGGTCTCCCAGGCCGCCGGAGCGGTGCCCGGCAGCGTCGCCGCGCAGGTGGCGATGGCAACCCCGCTGAACCTGGAACTGGCGGTCGGACTCGGCTTCCCGATTCCCGACCAGGTGACGCCCAACGACCTGCTGATCACCCTGCGCGGCGTGGACGAGAAGGCGGTCCGGGCCGCCCGAGCCGCCGTCGAGGCAGCTTTGACCAGCCGTGCCCCGGCCTCATCGGCCGACCCGGGTCGCGCGCCCGCGCGGACCGTCCGGGCGGCCGCCCGCGCGAATCCCGATGCCCCGGTGGTGCTGCTGTCAGTGCCGGGCCCGGCCGTGCTGGGCGAGGCGCTCGATGCGATCGACGCGGGCCGGCACGTGATGATTTTTTGCGACAACGTGCCCATCGCCGACGAGCTGGCCATCAAGCGGGCGGCCGGCGCCGCCGGCGTGCTGGCCATGGGCCCGGACTGCGGAACCGCGATCCTGGGCGGGCTGGGTCTGGGCTTCGCCAACGTCCTGCGCGCCGGTACCGGACCGCGGATCGGGATCGTCGCCGCCTCCGGAACCGGCGCCCAGCACCTGTCCTGCCTGCTCGACGACGCCGGGGTCGCCGTCTCCCACGTGCTCGGCGTCGGCGGCCGCGACCTGTCCCACGTCGTCGGCGGGCGCAGCACACTGGCGGCCCTCGACGCGCTGGACGCCGACCCGGGGACCGACCACATCGCGGTGATCTCCAAGCCGGCCGAGCCGGACGTCGCCGCCGCGCTCCGCAGTCACGCCGCCGGCCTGACCACGCCCACCACGCTGCTGGTCATCGGCCCCGACGAGGTTGACATCACCCGTGGCGCCGAGCGTCTCATCGAGTCCGTGGGCGGCCGTCCGCCCATCTGGCGGACCTGGGCGGCGACCGCGCCGCCCGCCGGCGCGCGACGGGGATCCCTGCGTGGCCTGTACTCCGGCGGCACGCTGGCCGACGAGGCGATGGTCGTGCTGGCCGACCGGATCGGCGACGTCCGCTCGAACATCCCGCTGCGGCCGGACCTGGCCCTGGGTCGGATGGCGGGGACGGCCGGGCACGTGGTCCTGGACCTGGGCGACGACGCATTCACCGTCGGCCGACCGCACCCGATGATCGACCCGACGCTGCGCCTGTCGATGCTGGCCGAGCAGGCCGCCGACCCCGACGTCTCGGTCGTGCTGCTGGACGTGGTGCTCGGGAACGCCGCCGACCCGGATCCGGCCGGCACCCTGGGCCCGGCGATCGCCGACGCCCTGGCCCGAGGGGACCTGGCCGTGGTGGTGGCGCTGTGCGGCACCGCGGCGGACCCGCAGGATCGGGACCGCCAGGCGGCGGCTCTGGTCGCGGCCGGCGCGCAGGTGTTCGCGTCGAACGCGGCCGCCGCCCGAGCCGCGGCGGCCTTCGCCCGGCCCTCGACTGACCGCGGAAGTTCGGACGGTGTCACACCTGCAGCTGCTCCGCGGCCAGGCCCGGGCGAGCCGGAAGCCGTCGAGTACCACCGCCCCGTCCGGCCGGATCTGCTGGTCGCACCCGAGCGGGTGATTTGCGCCGGGGTGGACCTGCTCGCCGACGCCCTGCGCGACCAGGCAGTCAGGGTGATCCCGGTCGACTACCGGCCGGCCACGGTCGGCCCGAGCGTCGCCGAGGCCCTGTCGGCGGTGCTCGCCGATCCCCGCCGCACGGCCGCCAACGAGGAGGTGGCCCGGCGGATGCTGGCGGTCCGGGCCGAGCTGGTCGCCGTCCGGCCGGCCGGTGAGGCGCTGGGCCTGCGGCCGGGCGAGTTCTGCCACGCCGGGCCGCCGATCACCTTCGAGCGGGCGTCCGGACCGCTGCGCGGGTCGCTGGTCGGCGCCATGATCTTCGAGGGGTTGGCCGCGGACCCGGCCGCCGCCGACGCGAAACTGGCGGCCGGCGACGGCATCGTATTGACCCCCTGCCACGACCGGCACGCGGTCGGGCCGATGGCGGGCGTCATCTCACCGTCGATGTGGCTGTTCGAACTGGCCGACCGGGCGACCGGGGCCCGGGCGTTCTGCTCGCTCAACGAGGGTCTGGGCAAGGTCCTGCGGTACGGAGCCTACGGACCCGACGTGATCGCCCGGCTGCGGTGGATGACCGACACGCTCGGACCGGCCCTGGCCACCGCCGTGCGGGCGACCGGACCGATCGACGTCACCGCGATCATCGGCCAGATGGTGCAGATGGGCGACGAGGGCCACAACCGGAACCGGGCGGGCACGCTGATGCTGCTGCGGGAGCTGATGCCGGCGCTGATCACCTCCGGCCGGCCGGCGACCGAGGTGGCCGAGGTGGCCCGGTTCGTGTCCACCAACGACCACTTCTTCCTCAATCTGGTGATGCCGGCCGGCAAGCTGATGGGTGACGCGGGCGCCCGCGTGCCGGGCAGCACCATCGTCACGGCCATGTGCCGCAACGGCACCGACTTCGGCATCCGGGTGGCCGGTACCGGGGACGAGTGGTTCACCGGGCCGGCGCTCTACCCGGACGGGCTGTTCCTGCCCGGGTTCGGCCCCGACGACGCCAATCCGGACATCGGCGACTCCGCGATCACCGAAACCATGGGCGTCGGCGGCATGGCGATGGCCACAGCGCCGGCCATCGTCCGGTTCGTGGGCGGGTCGGTGCCGGACGCGCTCGCGGTCAGCCGGCGGATGTATGAGATCACCCAGGCCGAGAACCCGGCGTTCGCCATCCCGATCCTGGAGTTCCGCGGCGCGCCGACCGGCATCGACGTGACCCGGGTGCTGCGCACGGGCATCCTGCCGCAGATCAACACCGGGATGGCCGGCCGGGTGGCGGGCACCGGGCAGGTCGGCGCGGGCCTGGTCACCCCGCCCATGGAGTGCTTCACCGCCGCGATCCACGGACTGGCGATGCATGCGCGCTGAGCGAGCCCGATCGACCCCGCTGTCCGCCGCTCCGGTCAGTCCGCAAACTCCCGGTGCACGGTCAACTCCACGCCGACCTCGGCGTCGCCGGTGGCCACCGGCATGCGTTCGTCCGCCGCTGCACGCATGGCCACCATCGGCCGCGGCCCGCCGCCCGTCGGACGCTCGTCGATCCAGCGGACTCGACCCAACTGCCTGCCGGACAGCGCGGCGAGCTGCTCGGCCTTGGTGGCGGCGTCGGCGAACGCCGCGTCCCGAGCCCGGGCCAGGGCATCCTGTGGATGCCCCGGGGTCAACGTCACGCCGTCGATGCGTACCCCCTGCGCACCGAGGGAGGCGATGTCGGTGAGCAGACGCTCGATCCCCTGCAGACCCTCCCGCAGGACGGTGAGCCGCTGACCGGCCTGAAAACCCACCACCTGCTGCCGGTTACCGGTGAACTCCATCCGCGGGCCCAGGGTCAGGTCGGACGTGCGGACCGACCGCGAGTCCACCCCATCGTCGGCGAGCAGACCCAGCAGGCGGGTCGCGGTCCCCGAGGCCACCGTCCAGGCGTTGCCGGGTTCGGCCCGCACCACCTCGACGGCCAGCGAGATCGCCACCCGATCGACCGTTGCGGACGCCGATCCGTGGCCGACGACCGTGATCCCCTCGGCTTGCTCCACTGCGCTCATGCCCTCCTCGTCCGCCCGGTTTGCACCCCGATGGTGACGACCCGGCGATAGTTGGAACGTACGCCACGCGCCGGGCCGTCCGTGGGCGGTCACTGTCAGGTCGGCAGCTGGAGCGACCCGTCGTCGGCCAGCGGGAAGAACGGGTTCCAGGCGACCTCCCACAGGTGGCCGTCGGGATCGGCGAAGCATCCGTTGTGGCCACCCCAGAAGACATCCTGCGCGGGCTTGGTGATCCGTCCACCGGCCGCCTCGGCAGCGGCCAACACCGTGGCCACCTCGGGCCGGTGCCGGACGTTGTGGGCCACGGTCACCCCGCGAAAGCCCTCTCCGGCGGGTGGCACATCGGCATCCTCAGCCAACGGGTTCCATCCGAACAGCGCCAGCACCACACCACCGGCCGGGAAGAACACCACGTCATCGTTGCTGGCGGAGGATGCCACGAACCCCAGTGCCTGGTAGAACGCGCGGGCCCGGGCTACGTCCCGGACGCCGAGCGTGATCAGGTTGATCCTCGGTTCCACCGTCCTCACCCGGCCAGATCCGCGAACCGCGAGTAGTGCAGCTGATGCGCCACCGCGATCGTCGTCGTCGGGCCGTTGCGGTGCTTGGCGATGATCAGGTCGGCCTCCCCGGCCCGCGGGTCGTCGGCCTCCCACGCGTCCGGCCGGTGGACCAGGATCACCATGTCCGCGTCCTGCTCCAGCGACCCGGATTCACGCAGGTCCGACAGCATCGGCCGCTTGTCGGTGCGCTGCTCGGGCCCACGGTTGAGCTGGCTGATCGCGATGACCGGCACCTCGAGCTCCTTGGCCAGCAGCTTCATCTGCCGGGAGAACTCGCTGACCTCCTGCTGCCGCGATTCGACCCGCTTGCCCGAGGTCATCAGCTGCAGGTAGTCGACGACGATCAGCTTCAGGTCGTGCCGTTGCTTGAGGCGGCGGGCCTTGGCCCGGATCTCCATCATCGTCATGTTCGGCGAGTCGTCGATGTACAGCGGCGCGTCCGAGATCTCCGACATCCGGCGGACGATCTTCTGCCAGTCCTGCTCGTTCATGGTGCCGGCCCGCATGTGGGAGAGCCGGATGCCCGCCTCGGCGGACAGTAGCCGCATCGTGATTTCGTTCTTGCTCATCTCCAGGGAGAAGATGGCCGCGGTCAGGTGGTGCTTGACGGACGCGTGCCGGGCGACGTCCAACGCCAGAGTGGAGTTGTGCGTCGGGACCATCGCCCGGCCGGCCAGGTAGAGATGATCGGGGTTGTCGACCTGCACGCAACGGACCGGCACGCTGGGCACGGACCGCACGTCGACGACGAAGTGACTCTCGTGGTCGCGATGCCATTGCGCGTCGGTCGAGCAGATCTTGCGGGGCAGGCGCGCGAGCCCGGTCCGGGACCGGACGACGATCTCCCACACGGGCGGTTGCGGATGACCTTCATGGGACAGGTACCTCCGATGCATCGTCGTGGCGCACCCTTGCGCCGACAGCAGCTCGCGGATGCCGCAGGCGAGCTCGATGTTGGTGGTGCTCCACCGGTAGCGGCCGTGCCGGTCGACGTCGCCGGCGCAGTCCATCAGCCCCTGCACCAGGGACGCCCGCTGGTCCACCGAGGCGCGCAGGTAGGCCGACGGCACCCGCGGCCGCCGGTGCAGCTCCAGCTCCAGCCAGACATCGTCCAGCCCGACGACCTCGAACCGGTCCCGACGTCCACCCACCCGGACGTGGCAGCCCAGCCGGTCGAACTCCTTCATCACCCATTCCCGGTCCGCGGCGTCGCAACCGACCACCCGCGGGCCGCCGGCGACGCCCTGGTCGGCCCAGCCGAGCAGGAACCCGAGCACCCAGGGGTCGAGTGGCAACGAGCGGTCGGCCAGCTTCAGCGGTGCGCAGGTCGGGATGGCGTGGTTGAGTCGCGACCCCTCGTAGACGCCGCGGGCCAGGTCCGCGGTCGTCCGCGGGTCGGGGCAGGATCCGCCCGGCCGGCGAACGGTCGGCGGCCAACCGAGCCGGGGTCCCCGGGCTCGATCCAGGTCCGCCCGCGCGGCGGCGTCCCAGGTCCGCCACTGGTGCTCGGCGTCGGCCACGATGACCTCTCCGTCGGAGAACTCGATCTCGAAGCACGGGCGGCCGTGCATCACCTCGGTGGTGGCGACCACGATGGTGGGGTGGCCGTCGGAGCCGATCAGCCGGTCGCCGACGGCGACCCGGCCCATGGTGGTCCAGCCCGTCGGGGTGACCAGCGGCGTGTCCAGGGCCAGCGCCTTCCCGATGCCCGGCCGGGCCGCGACGATGATCATCTGCCCGGGATGCAGTCCGTTGGTCAGGTTGTCCAGGTCGGCGAACCCGGTCGGCACGCCCTTGGACTGGCCGCCCTGGGCGGCGATCGCGTCGATCTCGTCCATCGTCGGTTGCAGGAGTTCTTCCAGGACGACGTAATCCTCGGAGGTGCGCCGCTCGGTGACGTCGTAGATCTCGGCCTGGGCTCGGTCGACGATCTCGTCGACCTCACCGCCACCCATCTCGCCGTCGTTGCCGCCGTAGCCGAGCTGCACGATCCGGGTGCCCGCCTCCACCAGCCGGCGCAGGATCGCCTTCTCGGCCACGATCTGCGCGTAGAAGCCGGCGTTCGCGGCGGTGGGCACGGTGGCCATCAGCGTGTGCAGGTAGACCGCGCCGCCGGTACGTCCGAGCGAGCCGGACTTGTCCAGCTCGGCGGCCACCGTGACGGTGTCTGCCGGCTCGCCGCGCGAATACAGGTCAAGGATCGCGTCGAAGATCAGCGCGTGGGCCGGCTTGTAGAAGTCGACCGAGGTCAAGGCCTCGAGGACGTCGGCGACGGCGTCCTTGGACATCAGCATGCCGCCGAGCACGGACTGCTCGGCGGCCAGATCCTGCGGCGGCTGCCGATCGAACGAGGCGGGTGGTGCACTCCGCACCGGCCCGTCGGACCACCGCTGATCGACGACCGCCATCCGAGCATCCCCTCCGGTCCGGCCCGCGGGGGCGCCGTTACCATGCCGGTCCGACGAAGCACCAGGCGGCGAAACGTGGCGTTCGGACATGTGTTCTGTGTAACGGGCCGGTCCGACAGTGACGCACCGTCACCATCGGGCCGATCGTCCCGGGCGTCCCCACCACCTCGACGGCGGGCACCCGGGCACGTTAGGTCCCGTCGCGGCAAGCGACCAAACCGCGCCCTGCACAAGATGGGGATGGTCTGTGGACAAGCTCTGACGGCACGCGGCAGTTGTCCCCGGCCAGTGTGGAAATCCTGGGGAGAACTCCTCTCCGATCAGTCATTCGTGCACGTCACAGCGTTACCACCGACCTGCGCCGTGTGGACAACCATTCTTCTTGGACTTTCGGCGTGGCGCCCCCGGCGTGTTGCGTTTCCCGCGTCGTGAGCTGGCCGTCATCAGTACGTCACCGATCTGTGACCTGGGGCGTCCCGGTGGGGTCGCGCAGGCGGTCGAGCGGTTCGAGTCGCTCGCCGGTGTCGCACCGCTCGGCCGACAATTCGGGCGAAAGCGTCACAATCACCGTCCGTGACCAGTCCGATCTCAGCCTGCGAAGTCGTCCGCCGTCCGTCACGATCGTGGTTCGCCCGTGTTTCGAGTGGGCCCGCACCCTTGACCCGTCCGACCGACCGTGATTGGTTTCCCGCGACCGCGGCGTCGCGTCGAGTCGGCGCGAGGCCGATGGTTCCTTCGGCAAGGGGGTTCACCACGTGAGCAAGCCAGGATCCGGCTCCGTCGGACTGTCCGCCCAACTGTTTCGCCGCAAACCGGTCAGCCACATGCGGGCCGGGGTCGAGCACGGCGCCGAACTCAAGCGCACCATCGGCACGTTCCAGCTGACGATGTTCGGCGTCGGTGCCACGGTCGGTACCGGCATCTTCTTCGTCCTGTCCGAGGCGGTCCCCAAGTCCGGCCCGTCGGTGATCATCTCGTTCCTGATCGCCGGCCTGGCCGCGGGCCTGGCGGCCATCTGCTACGCCGAGCTCGCCTCGACGATCCCGGTGTCCGGTTCGACGTACTCCTACGCCTATGCGGCGTTGGGCGAGGTCGTCGCGATGGGGGTGGCGGCCTGCCTGCTGCTGGAGTACGGCGTGTCCACCGCCGCCGTCGCGGTCGGCTGGAGCCAGTACCTGAACAAGCTGTTCGACAACCTGTTCGGGTTCCAGCTACCGGCGGCCCTGTCCCATGCCCCCTGGGACGACGACCCCGGCGTACTCAACCTGCCGGCCGTCATCCTGGTCGTGCTGTGCGCGCTGCTGCTGATCCGCGGGGCGAGCGAGTCGGCCGCGGTGAACACCGTCATGGTGATCATCAAACTGTCCGTGCTCGGCATGTTCATCGTCATCGCGTTCACCGCGTTCGACACCGACAACCTGGCCGACTTCGCACCGTACGGGGTCTCCGGGATCGGCATGGCGGCCGGCACCATCTTCTTCTCGTTCATCGGCCTGGATGCGGTGTCCACGGCCGGCGAGGAGGTCAAGGATCCGCAGCGAACCATGCCACGGGCGATCATCTTCGCGCTGCTGACGGGGGTCACCATCTACGTGCTGTTGGCATTGACCGCCGTCGCCGCCCAACCCTGGACGGAGTTCGACGGTCAGGAGGCGGGCCTCGCGCAGATCCTGGAGAACATCGTCGGCAGCCCCTGGCCCGGCACGGTGGTGGCGGCGGGCGCGGTGATCTCGATCTTCTCGGTCACCCTGGTGACCATGTACGGGCAGACCCGCATCCTGTTCGCGATGGGCCGCGACGGCATGCTGCCCAGGCAGTTCGCCCAGGTCAACCCGCGCAGTCAGACGCCGGTGTTCAACACCATCGTGGTGGCGATCATCGTGTCGATCCTGGCCGCCCTGGTGCCCCTGGACAAGCTCGCCGACCTGGTGTCCATCGGCACCCTCGTGGCGTTCATCGTGGTCTCACTGGGTGTCATCATCCTGCGACGGACCATGCCGGACATCCCGCGGGGGTTCAAGGTCCCCGGCTACCCGGTCACCCCGGTCCTGTCCATCGTCGCCTGCGTCTACGTGCTGTCCGGCCTGTCGTGGATCACCTATGCCTGGTTCCTGGTGTGGTTGGCCGTCGTGCTCGCCTTCTACTTCCTGTGGGGTCGGCGGCACTCGGAGCTCAACCCTGGCGCGAAGGTCGTCGACCCGGACAACCCGATCCAAGGTGGTCAGCTGTGACGATCGTCGTCGGGTTCAGCCCGGAGAAGGGTGGCCGGGCCGCGTTGGAGCTGGCCGTGCTGCTCGCCCGGTCGGGTCAGCAGGAACCGCTGCTCGTCACCACGGTCACCCCACAGCACTGGACCACGCCGTCGATGGCCAGGGTGGACGCCGAGTTCCAGGCCTGGGCAACCGGGCAGGGCGAAGCGGCGCTCCGGCAGGCAGGCGAATTCCTTTCCGGCAAGGCTCCCGACCTCGAGGTGTCCTACCGTCAGGTGGCCGGCCGTTCGGTGCCCGCAGCGTTGGCCAAGGCCTGCGCGGACGCGGGCGGCAGCCTGCTCGTCCTCGGCTCGTCCCGGGACAGCCGGCCCGGTCAGGTGGTGCTCGGCTCCACCAGCGAACCGTTGCTGCACTCGTCCCGGTTCCCGGTCGCCATCGCGCCCCGCGGCTACCGGGCGCATTGTGCCGGGATCAGCCGGATGACCTGCTCGTACTCCGGCACCGAGGAGTCCGGCGACCTGCTGGTCGCCGTTGCCGAGATGAGCCGGCGCATCGGCGGCACGCTTCGGGTGGTCACCTTCGGCGTGCGCGGCCGCACCATGTACCCACCGGAGGTCGGCCTGGCCGCCGAGGACATGGTCCTGGCGCAGTGGAAGGAGCAGATCCAGGGCTTCCAACGGCAGGCCCTGCACCGGCTGTCCGAACTCGGCCTGTTGCCGGATTCGGCAACCGCGGCGATCGCCACCGGCACGGACTGGGCCGATGCCATGGACGAGGTGGAATGGCTGGCCGGGGAGGTCCTGGTCATCGGGTCATCGCCGCTGGGCACCCTGGCCAGGGTCTTCCTGGGGTCACGGGCGACCAAGATCATCCGATACTCGCCGGTACCGGTGGTTGTCGTGCCGGCGGCGGTGGCCAGCAAGGTCGCCGACGGCGTTGAGTCCGAATCCGTCACCGATCCCGACGGTTGACCGGGGCCTGACGGCGGGCGCCGGCTCCGATGGTCCTGGAACCGGCTTCCGTCGTGGACGTGCGGTTAGCCGGCTGTGACGCGGACGACCAACTGCGCGGTGACACCCGGGTGCAGCTTCACCGCGACCTTGTGCGCGCCGACGGTCTTGATGTGCCCGTCGGTGTCGATGGTCCGGCGGTCCAACACCGGGCCGCCGAGCGAGCGGACCTTGTCGGCGATCTCGACCGCGGTGATGGACCCGAACAGCTTGGTGCCGTCACCGGTGGTTCGGGCCACGATGGTCAACTTCTCGCCCAGGTTCTCCAGGGCCTGCTTGACCTCGTTCGCGTGCTCGACGCCACGGATTTCCCGGGCCTGCTGGGCCCGCTTGATGGTGGCCACCTGCTTCTGCGCGCCCTTGGTGGCCACGATCGCCTTGCCCTGGGGCAGCAGGTAGTTGCGGCCGTAGCCGTCGCGGACCTCGACGGTGTCGCCGGGGGCCCCCAGGCCGGGCACGTCCGCGGTCAGGATGAGTTTCACGATGCGTCGTCCTTCCTGGTCAGCGGGCGGTGGAGGTGTACGGCAGCAGTGCGACCTCGCGGGCGTTCTTGACCGCGGTCGCGATGTCGCGCTGGTGCTGGGTGCAGTTTCCGGTCACCCGACGGGCGCGGATCTTGCCGCGGTCGGAGATGAACCGGCGCAGCAGGGTGGTGTCCTTGTAGTCGATCGGCTGTGCGTTCTCCTTGCAGAAGGCGCACACCTTCTTCTTGGGCTTGCGAACGGGCGGCTTGGGCATGATCAATGTCTCCGAGTGTGGATGAACGTCAGGAAGGTGAGCGACGCGCCGGTCAGAATGGCGGCTCGTCCGAATAGCCACCGGAGGACCCGGCCGGCGGCGCTGATCCCCACGGGTCGTCGGCCGGCGGGGCGCTCGGCCGGGATCCGCCGGAGCTGCCGTAGCCACCCCCACCGCCGCCATCCGAACGCTGCGCCCGGTTGACCTTGGCGGTCGCGTACCGCAACGACGGGCCGATCTCGTCGACCTCGAGTTCGATGACGGTGCGCTTCTCGCCCTCCTTCGTCTCGAACGACCGCTGCTTGAGGCGGCCGGAGACGATGACGCGGGAGCCGCGGGTGAGCGACTCGGCCACGTTCTCGGCCGGCTGGCGCCAGATATTGCATCGCAGGAACAGCGCCTCGCCGTCCTTCCACTCGCCGGTGTTGCGGTCGAAGGTGCGGGGAGTCGACGCGACGGTGAAGTTCGCGACGGCCGCACCCGAGGCGGTGAAGCGCAGTTCCGGATCGGCGGTCAGGTTGCCGATCACGGTCATGATGGTGTCGCCGGCCATGTGATCCCCCCTACTTCGCGTCGGGGCGGATGATCTTGGTGCGGAGCACGGACTCGTTCAGGTTCAGCTGACGGTCCAACTCGGTCACCACGGCGGACTGACAGGTCACCTTGATGACCGCGTAAATGCCTTCCGGGTTCTTCTTGATCTCGAACGCCAGGCGGCGCTTGCCCCAGATATCGACGTTCTCCACGGTTCCGCCACCCTGGCGGATGACGTTCAGGAACGTGTCGATGGACGGCGCAACCGTCCGCTCGTCGAGGTTGGGGTCGAGGATGAGCAGTAGCTCGTAGTGACGTTGAGCAGTCGAAACGCTCACGTGCACCTCCTATGGGCTCGGTCGGCCACGGTCGGTCCGCGGCAGGAGGGTGGTGCATGGATGAACCCGCCTGGGCCGCCGTCGATGGTTCCGCGGCCGGGCGGGTTCGATTGGAACCACACGATGTTACCAGCGGCGGCAGCGGCTCCCGGACCCGTCCGGCTCGGCCGGCGCCGGGGGCACCTCTCTCCCCACGCTCGGCGTCGACCGGCGCCCCGTGCACCCAGGCTTTCTGACGAATGGGCTCGACCTGGAAGCGACCGACGTCGAGGTCGCCGGCTACTCCGTGCGGATGCCCGCCCGACCTGACTGCGTAGCCTGGTGGAGATGATCAAGGCGGAGCACCCGTGACTGTCGAACAGCCTGTCGCGGCCAGCCTGACGGACACTGGGTGAAGCGCATGGACAGCACGGTCGCGATCGCTCGCCGACCGCTCCCGCGGATCGCGGGATCTGCGCCGCTACCCACCGCTCTGCTCGCGGTGATCGCCGCAGCCGACCTCGCCCTGCGCCGTTGGGACTTCGCCGTGCTGCCGTCCGGCCTGATCGACTGGACCGGCCACCTCAGCACCGCGGCGCTCGTCTTTCTGGCCGTCGCCGGCGCGCCGTGGCTGCTCGCGCGACCGCGGTTGGCCCTTACCGCACTGGCCGGATCGGTGCTCATCGACCTCGACCACGTCGCGCTTTACGCGGGGTTGCCGGTCGACGTCGGGGGCGGCCGGCCGTTCACCCACTCCCTGGCAACTCCCCTGCTGTTCGGCACCGCCTGGCTGCTGACCGGAAGGCGCTCAACCGTGCTCGGCGGACTGGCCATCGGCGTCCTGCTGCACTTCGTCCGCGACATCGGAACGGGGCCTGGCGTGCCGCTGTGGTGGCCGATCCGCGACACCAACGTGCTCCTGGACTACCGTTGGTACGCCGCCGCCATGGTCGGTGTCGCGGCGGTTGCCACCATCCGGTCGGTCAGCCGCCGATCGGCGTCGGGGTATAGCGGTACTGTCTGACCTGGTCGACCTGGACGGACCCGGCCACCGCCGGATCCGGGGCACCGACACCGATCGCCGTCTCGACCTGGAGCACCCAGTGCATCGCGCTGTCCGGGATTCCGTCTGTCACCGTGCCCAGCACCGCGCCGTCCAGTACGAACGACACCCCGGACGGCTTCCAGACGATGGTGGCCGTGTGCCAGGCGCCATCGGACGGCACCACCGTCCCGGGAAAGCCTGCGTTCGGCCCCGGCGTACCTGCGGAGCGGTCGCCGACTCGGTACACGTTCGCGTACGCAGTCTGCCCCGCCGCCAACGACCCGACCTCGGGAAAGTCGATCTCGCCGTCTGCCCAGTTATCGCTGTCCGGCCAGAGCAGGAAGGCCATCTTGTAGCCAGGAAGTTCATCGGAGCGGAAGACCACGTCGTAGCGGCCGTAGACCTGGCCGCCCCAGGAGCCGTTGACCAGTGGAATCGGTGCCGCGACAGTGGGCTGACCGGCGACCGTGCCGACGGCGAGGTCGAGCAGCCCGTCGTGAACCGAGATCGCCGCCTGCGAGTAGCGCCCGATCCCCGAGGTGTCCGACAAGCCGTCGTATGCCGTCCAGCGCGAGCCGTACGTGTCGAGAAAGCTCCCGGCGGGCGAATCGGCGCCGAACTGCTCTTCGAATGCCAGCGACCAGTTGTCCGACGATCCGCTCGTGCCGCCCTCCACGGAGGCGGCGATCACCCCCGCCACGGCCGTCAGGCCGACCGCAGCCATGACAACAGCGACTCGGCGCGGCAACGGCACAGCTGTCCTCCCCGCTTCCAGCGACGCCGGTGCGCCGAACGAAGGCTACGGTCGTCGGTTGAGGAACTCGTGTGCATCGGTGATGTTCGGCCTCGAGAGGCCCGGCCACTCCGTCCTTGATCACCTTGATCGTGACCAGACTTTCCCGAACCGTGACCGTCTGCTACGTTCTGTGAACACTGCTTACGTTAGGTGATCGCACATCGGCGATCAGTTCCAGTCCGCGTCGTGCTGATCACCACCGGTGATCACCATGCGCCGGAACGGCACCGTACCGTCAGGAGTTCCCTCAGGCCATGACTCGCCGCTCATCCCTCCTGGCCGCCCTGGTGGCCATCGTTGCCACGCTGCTGCTGCCGGTTCTGCCGGCGAACGCCGCCACCACCTTCACGCTGGTCTCGCTCTCCGCGACGGTGAGCGGCAACTCGGTCACAGCCAGCACCACGATCAGGGCGAGCGCGCGCACTGCCGCGGCGCTGTACGGAGTGTGCGCGCGCAGCAGTTCGGGCGCGGACGTCGACTTCCCATTGAAGGCTGCCACGATCAGCCGGTCCGGCACCTCGTTCACCGCCACCGCCAGTTTCGCCACGGGAACCTTCACCTACTTCACCTGCCTCCAGGTGGGCGGTACGTGGTCACAGATCGGGGCGTCCAAGTCGTTCACCGTCACCGCCGGTCCGTCCGGTACCGGTGGCACGTCCGGGACGACGGGGCCGTCCGGCGTTGCGATGCCGGTGGGCGACCTACCCGGCTGGAAGCAGGTCGTCGCCGAGGACTTCCGAACCGACGCGGCGCTTGGCACGTTCACCTCGTCGACGTACCGCGGCGGGTTCTTTCCCTACACCGGTACTGACACCTACCAGCACGGGAAGTGGGACGCCAACAAGGTCAACTCGGTCAGCGGCGGGGTCCTCAACTTCTACCTGCACAAGGAGAACGGCACCCCGTACGCGAGCGCACTTGTGGTGATGAACCCGAGTACCACATGGGGCCAGAAGTATGGCCGGTACGTGGTCCGCTTCCGCAGCGACTCGATCCCCGGCTACAAGATGGCGTTCCTGCTGTGGCCGGACAGCGACAATTGGGGTGAGGGCGAGGTCGACTTCCCGGAGGCTTCCTCGCTCGAATCGAGCGGTAGCGGAAACCGGATCTACGCCAACCTCTATCCTCCGGGCAACCTGCAGACCGGCACCCCAGGACCGTCGACCGGTTTCACCACCCAGACGTATCCGGCGGACTCGGGCTGGCACACCGCGACGATCGAATGGTCGCCCGGCAAGCTGACATTCATCCTCGACGGCGTGACGCTGGGCACCAAGACCAGCGGCGTCCCCACCACGTCCATGCACTGGGTGCTCCAGGTGGAGACATCGATCGACGGTCCGGGGGCCAATAGCACTGCGGCCGGCAACCTGAAGGTCGACTGGGCAGCGCTGTACACCTACGCCGGCTGAGATCAGCTGCGATCGGTCGGTACGACTGACCGAACCCTCCGCGGGAGATCAGCCGTACCGGTAGATCCGCACGCCATCGACGTCGTACACCAACTGGATATCCGGATCGCCGGCCAGTCCTGCCTCCAGGCCGGCCATCTGCGACTCGCTCAGCAGATGGTGGGCGTCGGCATAGCGGGTCTGGTTGTCGGAGAAGACGATGAACGTTGGCCGCTGGAGGCCGGTGATCACCCTCTTGACGTCGTCCGCCGTCAATTGCTCGGGCGAGGACGTGGCGAGATCGGTCAGGGTGCTCTGGGGTTCCGAGATCAGCGGATAATTCGGCCCGATCAGCACCGGGAAGTTGCCACTCGCGGCAATCACCGCGTTGCCGGCGTTCAGCGATCCGTCGAGCCACTGCGCTGCCGCGACATCGGAGCGCGGCACCTGGTAGTCAGCCTCCGGCTGATAGTAGGTGAACACGAACAGTGCGGTCAGCACGACGAGCACGACCCCGCGCAACCACGCCAGCAAACGATGCATGGGGCGGTCGGCTACTCCGGTCAGCAACCATGCCCCTCCGATCGCGTACCACGGCAGTCCGAACAGGAACACCCGGAACTTGCCCTCCCCCCCGTAGGTCTGGCCCAGCAGCGACAGGGCAGGAGCGACCGCCAGCCACATCACGATCAGTGTCAGCCGGACGTTTCCGTTCCACAAGTTTCGCAGGTAGCCCGCGAAAGCAATGGCGAGGACAATTCCCGAGATCAGATTGACCCCTCGTCCCTGCAACACGGCCGCGGTCGAAGCCGCCGGAGCGGCGGGCGAGTACGTGACATTAGCGACGGGGTCGAATCCACTGAACAAGCCGAAGTGCTCTTGCACGTAGGTGAAGTTCGGAACCAGGTACAGAACGGCGAGGCCAAGCATCGCGGGTCCGACCCAGCGCGGCCGGAAGAACCCGAGCACGCTCAACGGCAGGACGGCCATCACCGCCAGAAAGGGCGTGAGTTGGTGGCTCGCCACCATGACCGCCTGCAGCAGCAGCACTCCGATCGTGGCGGCGAGCGGTGTCCCATTCCGGGGCGGCTCGTCGGAGGGCGTGCCGGGACCCGCTCGCAATGCCGGCCGGGTCAGCAGGCGTTCGGCCCAGCGGCCCAGCCGACCCGGCTCGGCGGTGGCGTACCTCAGCAGCAACAGGCAGGCGGTGAGATACAGCGCGAAGCTGAATGCCTGCGGCGCGTAGTAGTTCTGCCCGACCCAGTTTCCGACGGCGAACAACAGCGTGACGGTCCAGGTAAAAGCGGCACCGCGCCGAATAGTTCGCGCGATGGCGAACACCAGCAGCACATCAAGCAGCGAGAAACCCAGTTCGGCCCAACCGGCGTAACTCAGCGGATTCAAGAAGCCGACAATGTGCCCGACGAACGCAGTCAGCGAGAAGAAGCCCGGCCACCGGTTGTAGAGGTCGACATCGGGTCGACTCCGCCGATCACGTCGATCAAACGGGTCACCGCGATGTGCTTGTACGACCACGGCAGACGCGGAGTGGTTTCCACGATGTTCGCGGTGCCGTTGAGTATCAGCACCAGGATCGCCGTCGAGGCCGCCATCAACCGGGAGTCGATGGGCCGGGCGGCCAACTCCCAGATGATGACCAGCAGCACGAGAGCCAGGGCGAGGAACAGCACGATCGGCAGCCGAGGCAGCAATCCCCAGTCGCCGAGGTCGGTCGGGTCGATCAGGGCAAGCGCAACCGCCCACAAAGCCACCGCCACGGCGAGCAGCGCCGCCCGAACGACCCGAGGGGTCAGGCGGGGCCGGCGGCGCGGCCGTGGTGCGGCGGCCGCCCATTGCTCGACCAGGGCTCGATTCGGCGAGCTCAGGACGATTGCCGCGGAACTGCCGAACAGGAGTAGGCAGCCGGCCGCGGTGGGGATCCACCAGTCGGTCCACACCATCAGCAGGCTCAGCCCGGTCGAGACGACGGCACTCGCCGCAACGGTCAACGCCAACCGGGTGACCGCATCGTCGATCGGGAACCGCCGTATCACCGCCCAGCCGGGCAATACCAGCCACACCGCCAGGGCCAGCACGGCACGGAACGGTCCGACCACGTCGAACGCGACCAGCAGGCCGACGAGCAGGCCCGCGCCGGCCAGCCAGAGCTCGGCCTGCCTGTTTCGTCGGCCTACCTTTCCGGCTGGCACCCGAAACGCCGTCGTCACCATTCGTGACCGGAGCTATCACTGACCGGGTGGACAGTGGCGGTGATCACGACATCCCGCGGCGTCGCGTGCCGGGATGCGGACACACCGTGCTTGTGTGTGACACACGACCGGGTGGCGCTAGGCATATCGTTTCCTTCTCTTTTCCTACTCGTTTCGTGTGTGCACGGCCCGCATCCGTGCCGGATGTGCTCGGCAAGTCGATGGCAAGTCGAGCGGCGAGTCAGCTCCATCGTGCCTGTACTACCGTAATCGCGCGGATCGCGTCGGGTATCGCGATCCATTTCGGCTTGAATGTGACCTTTTCGACTCCCGGGAACGAACCGAGCCGCAAGACGTCGACCGATGTGGCCGCAACGGGGAGAATCGTTCGGCGACCGGCACCGACACGTGACCGTTAGTATTTCAAGCCCGACGACAACAACGGACAGATCGGTGGTGGATGACCATGGCACGGCATTTCGCGGCTCGTTCGCCGGCCACCGCGCCGACCCGATCGAAGCGGTTGCCTCGATGACGATCCCACCCGCACCCGACCCGGCAGCGACCGGCGGGTTGCTCGCGTGTGTCGTGCTCGCGCACACCGATCCGGTCCACCTGCACCGCCTGGTGCGCGCGCTCGATCCGTTTCCGGTCTATCTGCACGTCGACATCCGGACGCCGCCCGACATCCACCGGGCGATGGTCAGCGGCCTTCCCGACTACTGCCGACTGCTGCCGAGAATCGCCACCGGCTGGGCCCGGTGGGAAAACGTCGCGGCCGAGATCGCGGGCTATCGCGCGGCGCTCGCCGAGCAGCCGCTGACCCACGTCGCGTTGTTGACCGGCACCGACTATCCGTTGGCGTCCACCGAGTCCATCCGAGAGTTGCTCGGACGCCACCCGACCAGCACGTTCGCCGAGGTCAATCCGCTCCCGTACGCGCAATGGGGACGTAGCGGAGGCATGGCCCGCCTCAGGTATCCGCACTGGGCCCACCAGAAGCGGATGATCCGTGTTCCGATCCCACGTCGGCTTCCGGCCGGCATCCGCTTCGCCGGCGGCTCGCAACTGAAGATACTGGCCAGTCGGCACGCCCAGGCCGTGGTCGATACGACCGACGGCCGGCCGGACCTGGTGCGGTTCTGGGCGCGGTCGTGGATCGCGGACGAGACCTACATCCCGTCGCTGTTGAACTCGCCGAACGTGGTTCCCGACCTCGCCCAGCACCTGGTACCGATGATGCCGTGGTGGATCGGCTGGGACGGCGCCGCTCGCAAGAGTCCGCCGTGGTTGTCTCTCCGGGACTACGACGCGATCCGGAGTCGCCGGCTCCTCGACAGCGATCCCGAGCCGCGTTTGTTCGCCCGGAAGTTCTCCACCGACCTGAGCACCGAACTGCTGGACGCAATCGACGCGACCATGCGCGAGCCGGGTGGGCAACTCGGATGACGGCTGACGGTCCCGAGGCGCCCGACCGAGGGCCGGACGAAAACGACTACGAACACCCCGAACTCGTGCGCATCCCGTCGACGCCGGCCAACGCCAGCGACCCGGAGGTGCATCCGAACAGCCAGTTGTTCGGTCGTGGGCTGCTCTACGTCGTCGTCTGGTCGCTCCAACTTGTCGCCGGCACGCTGGTGTCACCGATCCTGGCCTACCTGCTGGGTCCGACGGAGTTCGGCGAGTTGGCTTCCGCCATCGCGCTGCACCAGGTTCTCACCGTGCTCGCGCTTGTCGGGATCGACCAGGCGCTCGTCCTGCAGCGTGCCGAGGACGCCGACGACAGTCGGGCACGTGGCCTTGTCGCGTTCGGTACCACGCTCTCCATGCTCATCACGTTCCTGCTGGGGCTGACCGCCTTCTGGTGGACCGAACCGTTGGGATTCGGCGAGTATGACGGCCTGGTCCTGGCGGTCATCCTGTGGACCGCACCGGGCGCGGCCGTGCAAGTGATGCTCGCCCTGCTGATCAGCGAGGATCGGCTGAAACCGTTCGCGCTGGTCAGCGCCTTGTCGGCGGTGGGTGGGCAGATCATCGGCATCGCATTGCTGCTGTTCGTCCACAACGACGCCACCACGTACGCCTGGGGCGGGGTGGTCAGCCAGTTCGCCGCCATGCTGATCGGTCTGGTGCTGACCCGTCCGCGACTGCACGGCCTGCGGGATTGGTCCGTCGCGCGGCGGGCGATCCAGATCGGATTCCCGCTCGCGCTCGGCGGACTCGCTTCGTTCGTGATGAACGCCGGCGACCGAATCATCATCCAGAGCATGCTGGGTGCGGCGGAGGTCGGGCGCTATCAGATCGCCTACACCGTGGGCTTCGTCGTGGTCCTGTTGCTCTCGTTCACCAGTTCCGCCTGGACCCCGCGATTCGCCCAGGTGCGCGACGATCAGGAGCGGGCCGCGCTGTCGATGCAGTCCCGGGACCAGCTGTATCGGCTGCTCATGCCGGTCACGGTCGGCATCACCCTGGCGGCACCGATGGTTCTGCGGCTGGTCGCGCCGTCGAGCTTCGATCAGGCGTCGCTGGTCGTCGTGGTGTTCGTGGTCGCGCTGTCCGCCATCCCGGTCGCCGCCAGCGGCGCATCCGGGCGGCTGCTCATCACGATGCGACGCGGGCGCACGCTGGCCGTCATCGCGGGGGTGGCTGCGGTGGTCAATATCGCGGCCAACTTCGCGCTGATCCCCTGGCTGGGTATCACCGGCTCCGCGGTGGCGACCCTGCTGGCCTACACCCTGCTGGCGGTGCTGCAACGGGTGGCGCTGGCGCCCGAACTCGGCTGGCACGGCCCGCCGACCTCACTCGCGCTGACTCTGGGTGCCGTCGTGCTGGCTTCGGCCGTCACCTTGTTGCTGCCGTACACCTGGTTCTGGAACATCATCCTGCTGATCGGTGCACTCATTTGCCTGCCGTGGCTGTTCTTCCAACTCCGCAGCGCCCGCCGGCCTCCCGGTCCAACACCCGTCCCGAGCGACCCGCTGACGGCCTCCTGACCGTCGCCACCCGCCCAAACCAAAATGGAGCACCCGTGACCGTAGACGCCGAAGCATCGGGTCCATCCCCGGCCAAGGTCGTGACAGTGGATCTCGACGGCCCGCCGCCGGACCTCGAGATTGCAGATCACTACCGGACGGCGGTCGTGGTCGCCCGGCGCGGCGGTGTGCCCGTCGCGATGGTGGACATCGATCTGACCCGTGACGCCCCACTGCGCGATCAACTCGCCTGGGTCGCCGCCGAGGTGGGGGGTCGGCCCGACCACCCGGTGCCGGACCCGATTACCGACGAGCTGCTGCCGAGCATCTCGGTCGTGGTGCCGACGATCGTGGCCCGCGTGGAGGACCTCGAGCTGTTGCTCGACGGCTTCGCCGCCTTGGTCTACCCGGATGTGGAGTTCATCCTGGTGGACAACCGTCGGGAGCTGCCCGACCCGGATCCGCTCCCCGGTCTGATCGCGGACAGAACAGGGGTGCGCGTCGTGCGCGAGCCACGGCCTGGCATTTCGGCGGCGCGCAATGCCGGGCTCGCCGCCGCGCGGGGGCAGATCATCGCGTTCACCGACGACGACGTCCGGGTGGAGCCGCAGTGGCTGCGGGCGATAGGGAGGCGCTTCGCCGCGGATCCGGCGCTCGACGCGGTGACCGGACTGATCCTGCCGGCCGAGCTCGAGACACCCGCCCAGATCTGGTTCGAGCGGTACTACGGCGGGTTCAGCGGCGAGCGGACGTTCGCGCCGTTGACCCTGAAGGGGATCGGGTCGGGTCCGCTGCGCGGCTCGCAGGTGCAGGTGCGCGACGCGGATGGGGCCATCCTGCGGCAGTTCGCGGTCTATGGCGTCGGCGCCTACGGCGCCGGTGCGAACATGGCGTTCCGGGTGGACACGTTGCGCCGGTTGGGTGGCTTCGACCTCGCCCTGGGCACCGGGACGCCGGCGCGCGGTGGCGAGGACCTGGCGACGCTGATCGACGTGTTGTGGTCCGGCGGCACGGTGGGTTATGAACCGGCCGCGGTGGTCCATCACCGGCATCGTCGCGAGGTGCCCGAGCTCATCCGCCAACTCCAGGGCAACGGACTCGGATTCACCGCGATGCTGACCTCGCTGGTCACCCACCATCCACGGCATCTGCTGACGCTCGGTGCCCAGGTTCCCCTCGCCGCTTGGCGGTTCTCCAAGCAGAGCGCGACCCGGTTGCGGGGCCGCCGACCCACCGATGCGGACGCACACCGGCAGGCCGGCGAGCAATTCCCACGGAAGCTGGTCACAAGCGAACTCAGGGGATATCCGCGAGGACCCGGTGCCTATCTGAAGAGCCGGCGGGCGGCAAGGGCGTGGACGCCGTCGGGAGCGACCAGGTGAGCCGCGGGCCGTCGATCCCAATCGATCGCGGCGTTGCGCCGGCTGACCGGCGCACCGCAGCCGAGGGCGCCACCGGCCTCCTACGCCGGTGGGGCGAGGACCTTCGGTTCGCCTGGCGGGACTTCGTGTTCTCCGGACTGGGCGGCTCGAAGTGGCTGCCGCGGACCGTTCGCCGAGGGATCTTCACGATGGCCGGTGCCTCGGTGAAGTCGGCGCCGGGTGCCGCGTTCAGGTTCGCCGGCCGGCCGCGGAACCTGACCCTCGGATCCAGCGTGTACATGAACCAGAGCGTCTTCATCGAGGCCATCGCTCCGGTCACGATCGGCGATGACACTGCCGTCGGGATGGAGGCGATGGTGCTCACCAGCCACCATCCGCTCGACGACGCCGGCGCCTGGCAGGTGAAGGCGCAGGGCCGTGAGGTCGTGATCGGCGACCGGGTGTGGATCGGCGCGCGAGCGATTGTGCTGCCCGGGGCCGTCATCGAATCCGACGTCGTGATTGCCGCCGGCGCCGTGGTGACCGGCCGATGCGTGGCCCAGGGTGTCTACGCGGGCGTGCCGGCGCGCCGGATCAGGGACTACTCGAGCCGCTGAGGCTCACGGCCAGGCCTTCCACACG
>Ga0164241_10001324_pt1 | contig 31535 bp, 25 predicted proteins | sample OricomyardsoilBY_FD_108780 | JGI IMG/M metagenome (GOLD analysis project Ga0164241, IMG submission 108780) | Backyard soil microbial communities from Emeryville, California, USA - Original compost - Back yard soil (BY) | ecosystem: Environmental > Terrestrial > Soil > Unclassified | place: USA... | reverse complement strand
GTGCCGAACGGCGCCGAGTGGGGCGCGACAGTGCAGCTCGACTTTGGCTCGGCGAAGGACGCCAGCAGTTGGGAAGGCGTAAAATTCTGGGCCAAAGGCTCGGGCAACGTGCGCCTCAATCTAGTGACCAAGGGCACATTGCCCGCGGACGCCGGAGGAACGTGCCCCGACAATTGCTACGACTCTCACGGCGCACGACTCTCGCTGGGCACCGAGTGGAAGGAAGTGAAGATCTATTTCGAGGATGTAGCTCAGGAGGGTTACGGGACCCCGGTCGACTTCAGCCCCGCCGATATCCTGGCCATCGCGCTGCAAATCAAAGATCCGGGCACGTACGACGTTTGGATGGACAACCTGGAGTTCTTTACCGAAGAGGGAACCGCTGATTGTACGAACTATCCAGGCGATTCGCGCTGCGAGGCGACGGAGGCCTACTGCGCCGAATGCGCTCAGGACCCGCGCTGTGAGTGCCTGTTGATGGAGTGCGTCGAGACGGGAGTGCTCGAAGGGCCCCTAGCCTGCAATCAGCAAGTGATGAATTCGCGTAGTGGTGGCAGCACTCGCTATTGGATTAACCAAGCGAGCGCGGATCGCGACAAAGCTGGCGGCTACGAGTCCCTCGGTTGTGGGTTCCCTGTTATCAGCAAAGGCGGCGATCAGGGCTCGGCTGCGAGTCAGGACAAGGTCGCCGGTGCACCCGGAGGCGGCACGCTCTTCGGCGCGCTCAACAGCACCGATTTCGGCACCGACGCGAAGTTGTGCGGAGCTTGCGTGCGCGTCAACGACAAGGTCACGATTCAGATCGTCGATGAATGCCCGAACCGCGCTGGCGCACAAGGTAACCCGGCCTGCGTTTCGGGGCACATCGATCTCTCCGTCGCGGCTGCCAATCAGGTGGGCGGAGATAATCCGGGCATCTCTTGGAAAGTGGTAGAATGCGACAACACCGCGCCCGAGTACTTCTGGCATTACGATAGTTCTAACTTCTGGGGCGCGCTTTCCGTCGCGGGCTTGCGCTATCCAGCCGCACGTGTCGAGCTAAAAGACGGCGATAGTTGGGTCGAAGGCAAGAGGAAGGCCTACTGGGGCGCTTGGGTCTTCGGGAAAGACGACGAAATCGCAGGCAGCTCTGGGCAAGTTCCGCAACCCCCGTGGACGGTGCGAATCACGGACATCCACGGCCAAGTGATGCAAGACAAGTTCACTTCCCAGAACGGCCAAATCCCGAACCCCGTCCAAAACGGCACTCAGGTCCCCTATCCGAGTCTGGGCATGATTCAGTTGCCGATGTGCAGCCTCTAAAAGGTTCGAAAAATCGACACAAGGCGACTCCGGCTAAGCGGCTTCGTTGGTCGCGGCGCTAGGCTTGGCGGAAGCGTTGAGCAACGCTTCGGTACAGGGCAAGACCACCTGGCTGAAGGCCTCCCGATGAACGAGCGCGATCGCCTCCGGGGCGAGGAGCCCGACCCGCTCGGCTTGAACTTGTGCCCTTCGTTCGCTCATCGACGGTAACTCGGAGCCGAACTTCCCACTCACCTCGAGCGCTTCGGAACGTGCCTTCTTGAGCTCAGACGCCAGAACCGGCCTGAGTTCAGGATGCGCGTCAATCAAATACCGCACCACCCGCCACGCTAGCTCGGCGTGACGGCCCTCGTCTTCAGCGATGCCTTCAAGCGTCCGGCGAAGCTCTGGCTCTGCACAGCCAGCCGCAGCGCGTGCGACCTCGAGCGCCGCCCGCGTCTCTCCGACACATCCTTCGCGGAAGGTTGTGCGCAATAGATCCTCGGGGCGACCTGTCGAAGCGAGCGCGCCATCCATGCAGAGTGCTCCGGGAGCGAGGGCTCGCCCGGCGAACGTGGACGCAAGCCCAAACGCGAGCCTCGCGTGCCTCGTCTCGTCAACCACTGCTTGGTTCGAAAGTTCGATCAAGTCTGCAGGCGCACCGAGCGCCAGGAGCTCGAGAGTGAAGCGCGCGAAGGCGGCAATCGAAGCGTGTTCCATGAGACCCACGCGAGTCCAATGCTCGGCAAGGCTCTGGCGAAGCTCAACTGAGAGGCCCTCCGGCTCGGCTCGGTCCCCGCTCAACCAACCGTCGCCCAACTCGACTGCTGCGAGCCGCTCAGCGTACTCGACCAGAAACGGGCGACCGCAGACGGGTGCGCTATCGCAAAACTTCCCCTCAGCCCCAACCGCGCAAAACTCCCCGAAGCTGCTCGTGCAATCGGAACAGTCGTCCTCGGGCCGAGAGCAAGAGAACACCGAATGCTGTCCCCACTCGTCGGTGTGAGCGTTGTCGAGACAGAATGAATCGGGCCCGCAATCCGCGTCCTTTCGGCATCCGTCCACCGCGGCCACAGGACGACAGGCCCCGATGATAGAGCCGCAAATACACAATTCGCTCTCTTCACAATCCGCGTCGACCCGGCAGCCTGGCTGACAAACCCGCGCGTAGTCGGGCACGAAAGGCTCGGGCGTTCCGCCCCTGCAAATGCTGTCGTTCGTGATGGTGAGCGTGCAATAGTGGTTGGTCGAACAATCGCTATCGGTCTCACATTCATCCGCCGAGGTCGTGTAGCCGGGGGAGCCAGCGGCCCCCATATCCTCGGGCCAAGCGACGTGACCCTCACGCGGCAACAGCGAGGGACACTCCTTGGCCTCCGCGCGGCGGTAATAGTCGCCGTCGCAGCGATAGAGTCCGGTGTCTTGATCAGCCAGGGCGGGCTGCGGATTCTGGCACTCCGCGGTCGAGGCGGGCGTCCCTGCCGACCCTGGCGATCCACCAGAACTACTCGCTCCACCTGAGCTATTGGTTAGCCCGCCTGAGCCATCTTGCGCCCCTCCTGTGCCTGTGGCCCCGCCCCCTCCGACCCCCGGGCCGCATTTCGTACCACTCCGACAGCCCGTGGGTGTAGCGCTCTGGCAGGCCACGAGCGGCGCTCCTATGGCTGCGAGAAGGATCCATCGGAGAGAAGAAGAATTGATACTTGTCATTACCGAGCTCCCATTCGTCGCACAAGCCGAGTGCTGCAGCCACGTAGCCAGCAGTTAAGCAAAGCCCGCGCCAAGAGTGAAAACCCCTGCGCGGAAGCCCAAATCTGCTCTCATCCGGCCCCAAGAACCCGAGCATCTATGTGGATCGAAATGTCCGACCGCTGGCACAGAGCGGCACACATCACGGGTCGTTGACCCTCGCGCTCAGAGCTGGGAGATGAACTCCCAGGCCAAGGGAGGCACGAAGGCCTGGAGGCCATCATCGCCGCCGTTGCTTCCGTCGTCGACAGCGGATGGCGTATGCCCGCCGTCAAACGTGCATACTTTGACGGGGTAACCCGCCTTGCAACCCTCGAAGTCATAACAGACGTGATCCTTGCTGCCGACCATTGCCGTCTGGAGGTTAGCGGGAACCGTGCAGCCGTTGTCTTCAGCGTGCGTGAGGACGCAATACTTCCCGCCGGTCTTGCTCGCGTCACTGTTGACCCACTTACAAGTGCCATCGCTCATGCCAGTGATCCCAAAATAAGCGATGTTGGCTGGTTCATTCGTTGGCTGGGTGAAGTTGTAGTTGGCGGCCGCCATCGCAACCGCGCCGCGCAGCTTCGACGCGCGCCCAATCGAAAGCGCATGGCTCATCATCGCCCCGAAACTGAAGCCCGTGGTAAAGACACGGCTCTCATCGATGCACAGGTTCTCTGTGACGCGGGTGAGCAAAGCGTCGAAGAGCGCAACGTCACGCTCGTAGTCCCACGGGAAATCGCTGATACCCTGGGGTGCTATGAAGATGACTGGATCGTTAGCCGCAGTCGCTTCGCGGTGGAGCCCAAAGAAGGCATAGTGTTCGGCGTCGAAATTGGGGCCGTTATTGGCTGGATAGAGGCCTGTCGCATTGCCATTGGCGGAACCATAGGCTTGGTGCCAGGAGAAAATCAGACGGTAAGGGTGCGTCGGATCATAGTTTGCCGGAATGTCCACGATGTAGTCGCGATTCGAGCCACCGCTCATGATGCTGAGCTTGACTGACGTGGCAAGACCGCCCGCCACCGACGAGCCGCCAGACGTCAGCATTTCCGCACCATCGACAACGCTACACCCCTCACTCGGACGCACGTCTTCGCCCGCGGCTCCGCCGCTTCCATTGCCACCTGCGCCGTCGTTTCCGCCGCTGGACGAGTCCCCGCCACTCGAGCTCCCTCCCGAGGCCGCACCGCCTGAAGCTCGGCCACCGCTGGCGGTCCCGCCAGTCGCGCTACCACCAGTAGCCGCGCCACCCGCACCACCTGTCGCTGCGCCACCACTGGCCGTGCCCCCTGCCGAGACTCCCCCGCTAGCCGAGCCACCTACCGACGCGCCGCCGCTGGCACCATCCGTAAACGCAGGGGTCGAGCTTCCGCAGCCAACGATGGCTATCGCCAGCCCGACCGCCCCTGCCGCCAACCACTTGGCATTCCTTTGATTTCGTCCGGGTAAGCTCAGGCTTCCGAGAATTCTTCGCTCAGGGCGTCGCATATTGTGAGCATTCTGGCTCCAAACTCGAAGCCCCGGCAGATGTTGCATCCACCCGCCCCTCGATAAAGAATTCCGAGTTGGATGGAATCCGGGAACATCACCCCTGGTTTTAGTGCCGCAGACTGGCTGGGCGACGAAGCTCGACGCAAGGCGTCGGCACCCCCCGGCGCGGGACACCAGAGAGGAGATCTCGAGCCAGTTTCTAACATACGAGGGGGGAGGAAAATCACCCCGGCGAACAAAAAGGCAACCCGAGTAGACGATAGCGGGGCGGAATCGTTTTAGGCCCTCCTGAGACGCAGGTTCAGTCGAGTCTCGGGGAAAGCAGGCCTCGCCCTTCGGGAGGCCTCGCACATCTCACACAGGGGAAATCATGCGAATGAAGAAATTGATCGCTCGTGGCCGTGCTGCGTTCTTGGCGCCGCTCTACTTCAGCTTGGGCTGCGCGGTGGAGCCGCTCGACGTGCAGGAGGCGGATTTGGCCGATGCTGAATCCTTGCGCGACTCCCAGCAAGCGCTCGGCTCGACCAAGGCGCGCGTGGATGTCTCAACTTGGAATGGTCTCGTTGCCATGGCCGCGGACGGTAACTACCGATTGACCGCGGACATCAACGCGAGCGGGAAGAGCTGGAGCCCCAAATATTTCAGCGGAACCTTCGACGGCAACGGCAAGACGATTTCAAACCTCACCATCAACGTGAGCGGCGATGCCGGGTTCTTCAGTTTCTTGAATCAGGCAATCGTCAAGAACGTGAAGTTCACCAATCTATCCGTGACCGGTACTTGGTTGGCGGGCGGGCTGGCAAGCCTGTCGCAGGACTCTCAGGTGGAGCGAATCGCGATCGAAGGGACGATCACGGCGGCTAGCGGCTTCTCGGTCGGTGGGATCTTCTCGGAGATGATCGGCGGCAGCCTGCTTCGGTCTTATGCGAAAGGCACAGCGCAATCGGCCCAGTACTACGCGGGCGGCCTGGTTGGATTCGCATCGGACAGCGATCTCGGACTTGCTACAATTGCGCGGAGCTACGCTCAAGTCACCGTTTCGGCGAACACCTCGGACGCAAACCGGACGGTGAACGCTGGCGGGATCGTGGGTCGCGGCCACGGAGTAGACATCCATGACGTCTACGCGGTGGGCAACGTTACGGGGCGAAACGGTGTGGGCGGCCTGGTGGGCTACCTAGATTGTCAAAACGACTCGTCCTGGTTGCTCTACAAGGGGATCTACCGGGGCGACGTGGTCGACAAGAACGTTACGAATGGTGGCTGGGCTGGGACGATGGGGGGCTACGACAACTGCCACGGGCGCCTCGCCCACCTCTTCTGGGACGCGAGCCTCGACCCATCGACGAACTGGCTCAATAGCGCAGAAGCTCTTCTGGCGCAGATTCGCGGGACAACCGCCGAGCTCCGCGCTCCAACAACGCCCTATGGGGGAATCTATTGCTTGCGCCCCGACAACTGTCCCACTGACGGCAATTTCGATGCCTCCACTTGGGATGCCGGGACGTCGTCCCAACACCATGTGCTAGTCGGAATGCCTGGACCCAACAGCCAACTTCGCTGAGAGCACGCTCACGGGCCACCGCCCCAGCGGTGGCCCTTTGCACGCGTGAGGGATTGCTTTGCCTCGGTCGCGCGGCAAGCTTTCTGGCGCTATTGCCCTTGGGAACGCGGCGCATCGGGGGGCCTTGTCTTCTGAAGAAGCGCGCGTCATCCTGTCTTGGATAAGGGGGCAACGGCAAAAATGTCGGCACAGATCATCGCGGAGACGACGCGAATGTCACTCTGGTTCCATCCAGAGGATTTGATCGTTCAGCACGAAATGCATCAGTATCCGGGCCGAGAGACGCTCGAGAAAATGCTGCTGCGAGGACTCGCGCTGCTGCAGGAGCACGGCGCGTCCAAGTGGCTCTCGGACGATCGAAACGGTGGCGCTCTGCCCCGCTCGCATCATGAGTGGGGAGAGAATGTATGGGCTCCTCAGGCCATTGCCGCCGGCTGGAAGTACTGGGCGCTTGTGCCTCCCGCGGAGACACTCGGAAACTCCAACATGACGCGCCTCGTTGATACGTACGCGGCACGAGGTGTAAAAACCAAGATCTTCCGCGATGTGCCGAGCGCCTATCGCTGGCTTTGCCAGGTGGACCCTCAGCCCGCGAAGAACCCGCAACCTGTGATAGGATGAGTTGACCGCAGATTGAGGTCACCGCTGCGCGGGCCCCTGGTTTTTGGCTCTACGTTCTCGGTCTGAGGCATTGATTAGCAAGCGGTTATGAAGCAGTGCTCCGCGCCAGCTCTAGGAGACCCTGAATTGTCGAAGCGACGGTCCAGACTTTCCATTCGCGCGGATTGAGCTTCCGGTCTTTGGTTCCGTGCGACGACTGATAACCCCGGGTCGGCCACCGCCGACGATTGTGGCCAGTCTGACTAAGATTCAGATGAATCGGCGCAAGATATACTTGTACGGGATATAGCCGCCCATGCTGTAAGTGCTACGGGGCTTCTACGTCGCGGTACCCCTTCCATCTCCGGCCATGTCCGCGGTTGCCCGGATCCTGCTCGCGATGTTGCCAGTAAACGCCCCGGATTTTCGTGTCACACGGCTGCGTTTGTGCTTTAACGATGTCGTCAGGGGAAGCCTTTTTGGCTACACGCTGGTTAACTCGACCAGCCGGGCTTCACCCATAAACACCTCATCTCCCCAGTGGATCTATGACTCGAAGAAATCGGCTTCACCTCGCTTCCCTTTTCTCCCTTTTCGCCGGGATGTCCGCATTTGCTTGTGGCCAATCAGGCACCGATGGCACCGCTGGAACGGGTGGAACTGCCACCGGCGGTTCTGCTACGGGCGGGGCTACCGCTGGTGGCCCAGGTGCCGGCGGTACAACGACGAGCGGAGGCGCGACCTCTGGGGGGGCTCCTAACACCGGCGGAGGCAATGTGGGAGGCGGGGTAACGGGCGGAATGCCGAGCGGCGGAACCGGCGGTGGAGACGGAGCTGGCGGTAGCACCGACGCGGGGGGCAGTGGTGGGAATGGGAGTGGTGGCGCTAGCCCCACCGTTCTGACCGTGCAACTCGGAGAGGTTCATCAGATCATTCGCGGTTTCGGCATCAACGGAACCCTCGTCAAAGACAGCAAGGCACTTCCCTGGACCCAACTCTTCACACTCGATGGCGAAAACGCGCTCGGTCTTTCCATCCTGCGTGTCGGCATGAATGAAGATGGCGGCCATCGAGACGTTTCCAATGGCTGGGAAACGGTAAAAACCCTAAACGCAAGAGTCATTGGCTCGTGTTGGAGCGCCCCCGCATCGTGGAAGGATAACAACAGCACGACCGGGGGCGGACACCTGCTTTCGAACCGCTATGCCGACTGGGCAACAAGAATCGCGACGTTCGCGAAGGACAACGACCTCTACGCGATGTCGATCGCGAATGAGGCCGACTTTGCGTCGTGTGCTCCCTCTCAAGGCAGGCCGTGTAGTGCACCGCTGACCGACGAATATGCGTCGATGGTTTACACCGGCAAGGAGATGGCTGCCTTCGTCAAGGAGGCCGGGCCAATTTTTGACAGCGTGGCGCCAGATACCAAGATGATCGCACCAGAAGCATCGCTCTGGATCCACGTCTGGAGCAATCAATCGCCTACGAACAAGGCGAACGGCGGGTATGATAGCTCCGACCCGCTGGAATGCGGATGTTACGCCAATGCCATCGACCCAACCGTTGCTGCAACCTGTGCCGCACAGTGCAAAAATGGTGCAGCAGGCGAGCTCGCGGAGGCGGGTTACGATTACGGTCACTGGCTGGCCAAAGACCCAACGGTGTGGAGCTCCTTCGACATCATGGGGGTGCACGAGTACGAATCGCAGATCGCCTATGCATGGCCAGCCGACGTCAATGGCGGCGTGAAGGACAAGGAAGTTTGGCAGACGGAGATGTCCGGCGTGATGTACTGGCCGGAGCAAGGGCCGTCGACGAACATCGACAACGGTCTCGCTGTCGCACGCTGGATTCACTCGGCCATGACGGTGGGCGAGGCTTCGGCCTGGCTCTACTGGTGGTACGAAGCGTACTACCAGAACGATAACGAAGGTCTGGCCCTGACCCAGGGTAGTAGCGACATCGCCAAGCGCTACTACACCATGGGCAACTTCAGCCGCTACATCCGCCCCGATGTATTCCACGCCGTCAAGGTGGCCGGCCCTTCGCCGGCTAGCGTGATGGTTTCGGCGTACAAGGGTGATGGTGGCGAGCTCGTCATCGTGGCGATCAACGAGACGAACGCAGCGGTCGAGCTCCCGATCGCCATCACGGGTGGAACGGCGCCCCCGACGATGGTTCCCTACGTCACCTCGGCCTCGGCTAACTGGGCCAAAGGGACGGCTGTTGCCGTGGCCGACGGCTCGCTCCCGGCAGCCCTACCGGCCAAGAGCGTGACGACCTTCGTCAGTGAGTAATAAGTGAGCGCTTGGAGGCCGCCTTCCGGGGCGGCCCAAGCCGGCCACCTCCAAGCGCTCTGGGCAAGAGCGGCCGCACGGCGAGCGGCGCGAGAAATGCGTAGGCGATAGTGCTGACGCGTCCAGGTCGTTTTTGATCAACGAATTCTGCGTCAATAGCCTGTACGTGCTCGATTGAGGGGGCTCTGATGACTCCTTAGCGCGAACAGAAATCGTTACCAGTGACACTTGCGGGGCAGCACATGCGGAAGATCCCGCTGCCGAATCCTTCGCAGCCAGCCTCCTCGAGACCCGGATATGGAGGCGAATCGCAGGTCCAAAGCACCGCATCTTCTCCCAAGCTGCTCCCAAAATCCTCACAACTCACACTGGCCCCCCTTCCGCCACGCGAGCACCCACAGCTCAACTCACCACCGGCTCCTCCGTCCTCGTCACCGCCGCCTGTCGCATTCGAACCGCCAGCAGCGTGTGCTCCACCCGTCTCTACGCCGCCGCTTCCGATGCCTCCGCTCGAGGCGATTCCGCCGCTCGTCAGGCCGCCGCTTCCCGGAGAGGCTCCGCCCGTACTCGCGGGCACGCTTCCGCCCACCCCGCCTGTTTTGACGGCAGGCTCGTCCCCGTCAGACGATTCGACGAGGCCACAGGCCGTGAACGGAAGGAGGAGCGCAAGCGCGAACCAGCGTTTCATGGCCCGCATTGTACCCTTCCCGCTTCTGGGTCGCACCTCGGTAGCTCTCGGTAACTCTCGGTAACTCTCGGTAGCTCTCGGTAACCTGGGGCTCGGTAACCCTTGGGGGACCCCAGGGCTAGCCGTTCCTTGAGGGACGGCCCTTCCCGTGGTAGCGTAGCCTCAGATGGCTTATTACCATGATCCGCGGCTGCTGCCCCCGACCCAGGTCGCGTCTATGCGCGTCCTGGCGCCGGTCGTCTGCTGCACGGTCTCTGGTTAGAGCCGCCCATCAGCGCCCGGCTCAGGCCGGGCGCAATCATGCGGTCCGGCCTCGGCGCTTCTCACGAAACGAGGTTTGATCATGACATCACCGCCGCCCATCATCGTTGCCACCGAAGACCGCGATCGTTTGTTGGATTTGGTCGCCTGCTCTCCAGCCAACCAGGTGGCAGAGCAGCTCGAAGCCGAGCTTGAGCGAGCGGTATCGATACCGCTCTCGCAAGTGCCCAATGACGTCGTCGTAATGAACAGCGCGCTCGAGTACGAGGTCGTCTCGACCCACCAACGTCGGCGAATTCACCTCGTCTATCCCCAAGATGCGGAGTCGAGCGCGGGTCGAGTGTCGGTGCTCGCACCGCTCGGCTGCGCGCTCCTCGGCTTGCGCGTGGGGCAAGAGATCGACTGGCAAATGCCCGGTGGTCCGCGAAGTCTGCGTGTCCTTTCTGTCGGACGAGCTTCGTGAGGGCATGAGCGCCACTACCTCGTGCCGACCTCCCATCGCGCCGTAGCGTCTCCCACGTGAACTAGATTTTTCGAATGGCTCACCCCTTCAGCAGCGTTGAACTCTGCACCCCTTCCCTCCGCACACCGCGCTCACCCCAAGATCGGGGGGTACGTCTATCGCATCCGGTGGAGGAGGAAGCGACGGGAGCGGCGGCGGCGGTGCGAGTGGAGGGCGACGACAAACGCGCAGGGAACACATTTCGATCCGCTTGCCCCAAGGGCGCTACGCGAGCACACGGCGCGGAGCTTAAGGTCTATGGATTTTTCAGCTTCGCGCATGGCAATTTGCGTGATTGTCCGGTGTTGTCGGCGCTTTTAGTCTAATTCGGTGCGTCGCCATTGGACGCGTTCGATCATTCCGACTCACCGAGGAACACCTGGACGCGAGTCGAGTTGTCGCTTTCGCCTGGGACCCATCGAACGACGTCCTCGAGGCCGTCGTTGTTCAAGTCCGCAACGAGGCTGCTCTTGAGCAACCGATATTCTCCACACGAAAACGAGCCATCGCCCATACCACGCAGGATCCAGTCGTCGAGAACGAGGTCGATGTGACCATCGGCATCGACGTCTCGAGCAACTGCTTGAGGAGAAAAATGGAGCGGGACCTCTCGGCGTTCGGGGCCGAACGAGCCAGCGCCATTGCCCGGTGCCACCGTGAGCCAGGTCGGGAAATTGGATTCGTCGGTTCCGATTTTGATAGCGTCAAGAACGCCATCTTCGTCCAAATCTTCGAGCGCGACGAGTTCTCGAGTCGCAACTGAAACGCCTGGCTCGAAGGTCCCTTCTCCCCGTCCGAGCATGAAGTAAACCTCGTTGAATGACATTGCGACTACATCGAGGATGCCGTCGCCGTTGAAGTCTCGTAACTGGGGCAGCAAGGCGTATCCGAAGGAGTGATCGACGCCGGGAGTGAAAGTACCGTCGCCCGTCCCGATGAGGACCTTCATCTCGGTCAACATGCCCTGGAACGATGGAACGCACACGAGGTCGAGAGTTCCGTTGCCGTCGAGGTCACCGATCGCAAGGGCGAGCCATGAGCCTTCGAAAGGATAGTCGGTGCGCTTGTAACTCCGGTCCTCATCCGCGATGAGAATACTGATGCTGGCCCCGGACTTGTCGCCCGCGAACGGATCGGAATTCGTGGTGAGAAGGTCCACGCGGCCATCCCCATTCAAATCCGCCGCGAAGACCTTGGTGGGCACGTCTTTGACCGCATATTCGTCCCCACTTATGAAGCGTCCGTCTCCCGTTCCTTCACCCACGAGGACAGAGTTGTTCGTCGTCGGCAAGAGGAGATCCGGGACGCCGTCGCCGGTTGCATCGGCAATTGTCAAAGGAAAGGGCGCCCAGAGGCCTGGGGGTTCCCCATCGAGGATAGACGATAGATCTCCCTCAAACGTTCCCTCTTCGTTGCCTCGAAGGATGTACGCGGCATGACCGTCTTGAATCACGACCGCTACATCGAGTGCTCCGTCGCCGTTCCAATCCGCCATGTTGAAGGGGTGGGCGTCGATCAATTTTGGAGACTCGACCCATGCGTCCATGACGCCGTCATTGTCGGAATCAGTCAAGAACGCGTCCTCTGCAAGCCGCTTGTCCCATGCAGGGGCCTCGAACGTCCCGTCTCCAATTCCGAAGAACACCCCAACTCTCTCATCGTCAGAAGGCGAACCGCTATTGACGACCACAAGATCGAGAATCCCATCATCATTCAAGTCAGCACTGGAAGTGACGGTTGGGTTGTACCCCGCCTCGAACTCCCCCAGGCGCTCGAAGTCTCCCTCTCCCTTTCGCTCGCATAACCGAACATGCCCGCATAATTTCGATCGCCGGCGATGGTCTGATTCGTGATCTTGAACGTCTTGCCATCGAAGCTGCCCGTGAAGGGCGCGGCTTGAGTGCCGATAGGCACGAAAGGTGTGCCCAATGTAGACGAAGCGTTGATGTCATTGGCGAGTTCATAGGTTCCGCTCCCCGACATCGCCCGTAGCTGCGCGAGCGTCGAGATCTTCACGACGGCGTTCTGGCTCGTGTCCCGAACGTCATTGTCGGCGTCGAAAATCTCCGGGGCATCGAGAGTTTCCGCTCCGTTCATCGAGGGATCGAAGGCGCACCCGAGCGACAATAAAAGGAGCCCAGACAAAAGAGTCCCCAGCTTACGCGCACCGAGCGCGCGCATCCCTTTGTGTTCCATGTAGTTTCTTCCTTCCGCCAACTTTGGCTGCGAGGCGCAGCGCCACCCTCGGCAGTTTTCGCTAACCATTACATCCCTTTTAGTCAAGAGGAGGAAAACCGCCTCTCTCACCTCCTGGCTTCCGGATGAAAGTGATGAAGGCAGGGAGTGTCGACAGCGGACCCTATTTTCGCTGCGAGCCGCGGCTCCAACGCACAGTTGTCATTACTTCATAACAGCGACGCCTCAGCTACTCTGAGGCTGAGGCCGACTTCGACGAAAGTAAGGCGACGAGGTCGTTCATCCTGCGCCTATCGGTGCGCTTCGTCCCAAAGAGCGCCTGAATCGCGAGGGTGAGGGCTGCCCCGACCTCCGAGCTTACTCTTTTGGATCTGCTTCTGAGGGCGAGCTCGTGGTTTTCAGAGTCGTGGTCGTCGTGCCCGCTGGTGGATTCGGAGCCGGATCCGCGGGAGCGAGCTCTGCGAGTCGTTCAACGATGTGATCGCTCATCTGCGTAACTACGTCCGAAAGGGCGACTCCCAGCGCCTTGACCACGGGTTCAGGGTCCTCTTTGTCGATGCCTAGGACGTCCCGCTCGACCGTAATGGTGCGCACGCTCGCGCCTGTGGTGGTGGCGTCGTCGAGAGTCATCACGATCTTCACCCTCACCTCGTGCTTTTCGCCTTTGATTTCGTCGAACTCGACAAGCTCCACGTCGAGCGTCGGAGCTGCACCAGAAACGGCCTGGTGGATCCCTCGCTCCTCGAAGAGTGAGCGTGACAGCGCGCGGCGCAGGTAGACTTCGGGCCGCTCGGTCCAGCGCCGTTCCAAATAATAGCCGACCTCTTCTTCGGAGGTTCGGTAGACCATGCGCTCGCGCAAGTGGGTTCCTGCTTCAATGCGACCGAGGCGAAGCCGCTCGTTGCTGGGCGCGCGGCTCTTGGAACTTTCTGTGGGCGTATCGAGATCCGGCGCGAAGTAGCGAGGGACGAGCGGTTCGCTCTTCCCGAAGAACGCGCAACCCGACCCTGCGCCCAAGAGACCAGCCAAAACCGCCAGCGAAAACCAAAGATTCTGTTTCATTGCGCCACCGAGCGTCCCTTGACGAGCATGTCCGAGTCGAGTTCGAGAGCCTCGAGAAGTTGTTGGAGAGAGACGGCCGCTTCGCTGATGTCTCGCAGCGTATGGGACAGGTCAGGCCCCACGTTCCGAGCGTTGCCCGCAACATCACCCACCGAATCTGAAGCGCGCTGCATGCTCACTAAAGCCGCCTGCGCCCCGAGAGCCGTCTTATCTAAAGTGGCGATGAGCTTCCTCGTGTCATCCGAGAGCGCCGCGGTGTCGAGTCCCTTCAGTTTGGTTTGGAGAAGCAGCAACGTATCGTCGATATTGCCCAAGGTGGCGACCGCCCGCTCGGGCACCTTTTGGCCCTGGATGTCAGCTAAAATGGCGTTTACTTGATTCAAGACGCGCAGCATCTCTTCGGCAAGACCTGGAAACTGATCGACCGCTCGCACCACCGAGCTCTCCAGGTTCTTCATCATCGACGCTTCGCCCGGGATGTAGTTCTTCGGCACCTCAAAGCTGAGCTGAGGGGCGGGATGCGTCTTGCTGTCGAAATAGTCGATGAGGACATATTTGAGACCGCTGAGGCCCGAAGAGCCAAGCTGAGCCCGCAGGTCGACCGGAATGCGCAATTTCGTGTCGAGCCCTTTTCCCGAAGCTATCCCGAGGCGATCGAGCACCGGCACTCGCAGTTCATAACTGACCTCGACGTGCCTGCGGTCCGGGGCGACCTCGATAGCAGAGACGGTACCCACCGTGACGCCGCGAAATTTCACGGTCGAGCCAAGATCGAGGCCGGTGACAGACTCGTCGAAGTACGACGTATAGGTGACGGACTCGTCGTTCATGCTGAGCGAACCCACGAACACCACGGCCCCGAGGCCTATTAGACCGCTCGCCACGACAAACAACCCTAGCTTCCAATGATTGGTAGGTGCGCTCATAAATCGGTCTCGGCGGTGCGGTTGAAGAAAGCCCTGACCCGCGGATCTTCGCTCGTGTCCCTGAGCTCGCGCGGGTTGCCTCTTGCAATGATGGTCTTACTTTTCTTATCGAGCATGATGCAGTGCTTGGCTATCTTGAAGATGCTGTCGAGATCGTGGGTGACGATGACCACGGTCATGCCAAGCTTCTCGTTTAGGGTGATGATGAGCTCGTCGAGCTCAAAAGCGCTGATGGGATCCAAGCCAGCGGAGGGCTCGTCGAGAAACACGAGTTCAGGTTCGAGGGCCATGGCGCGGGCAATGGCAGCTCGCTTCTTCATGCCGCCCGAGAGCTCAGCCGGCATTTTGTCTTCGGTGCCTTGCAGCCCGACGAGGCGCAGCTTGGCTTCGACAATCGCGAGCACGGCTTCCCGCGGGAGTTTGGTCCAAGCCTGAAGCGGAAGCGCTAGATTCTCGCCGACTGTCATGGAGCCGAGCAGAGCGCCAGACTGGAACATCACGCCGAAAGGAGGCCTACCCACTTCTTTGTGTTCAGGCACGGCGCCGTCGATCTTGATGAGTCCGGACTGCGGCGTCTCGAGGCCAATCAAGTAACGCAGCATCGTCGACTTACCGCAGCCGCTGCCACCCAAGATCACGAAGATGTCACCGCGTTCGACCTCAAAACAGGCGTTCTTTTGGAGCACGACATCGCCCCAGCCCATGGTGAGGTCGACGACTTCAATGAGCGGTGTCGTCATAAACCCGCCGCCTGGAAGGAGACCGTGAAGACGGCATCGAGAACGACCAGGATGAAGAGAGTTGTTACTACAGCCGAGGTGGTGCGTCGGCCCACTCCCTCAGCGCCGCCGCTGGTAGCTAGCCCCTGTTGGCACGAAATCATCGCAATCGAGAGCCCGAAGAACACGCTCTTGGTGAGCCCCGAAAAGATATCAGACACGCTCACGGCCTTTTGTAGCTCGGTCACGAAGCTGACGGGCGTTAGGTCCAACGCTGCCATGCCCACGACCAACCCGCCCAGGATCCCGACGACATTCGCGACCAGGGTGAGCAGTGGCATTGCGCACATCAAGGCCAGGACACGGGGAATCACGAGATAGCGCATAGGACCGAAGCCCATGGTGCGGAGAGCGTCGATTTCTTCGTTCACCGTCATGGACCCGAGCTCCGCCGCAAAGGCCGCGCCCGAGCGACCACAGACGACTATCGCCGTGAGGAGTGGACCCAACTCTCGCGTCATCGAAATGCCGATCAAATCGGCCAAGAAGATGTTGGCGCCGTATTGCTTGAGTTGTGGTGATGACTGAAATGCCATGACCATTCCTACGAGGAAGTTGATGAGCGTCACGATAGGAACCGCGTCGGCTCCTGTGCGCTCGAGTGTCGACGGAAGGTCGCGCCAATTGGCCGTCTTGGGCGAACGCAGGACGGCCATCCACTCGACCACCAAATAGCCGAGGAACGCGAGCCCGAGCTGCAGCTCCGTGAGCATGCTCACGACTGAATGACCGATTTGGTCGAGGGAACCGCGGGCCCGGCGCCTCTTCTTTCGGCCCACCCGCACGTCGCCACGGTAGAGACTGATAATCTCTTGAACCAAAGGAGAGGCGTTCACGAACTCGGCGTGCACGCCGCGCTGCTGCAGGCGCGCTCGAAGATGAGCCAGCATGGCCATCGCGCTTCCGTCGATGTGCTCCACACCAGACATGTCGAAGTTGAGCGTCTCGCCCTTGGTCGCCATGAGCGCGTATTGGTCGATCTCACTCCAAAGCGGGCCGGCTACAACGAGCAGTAGACGACCGCGAAAGTGGAGCTCGGCGACGGCCGGCTCCACCTGGACGTGCTCGATCTCGAAGAGGCGCGCGTCGTTTTCCTGAAGGGCGGAGGCGTTCATGGGAAATCTGTAACGATCCCATGATAGTGGCCTGCGCCTCGCGAAGGTAAGGGAATTAAGAGTAGATTCTCTATCGAGCGTGCGAGGGCCCTGGGGCAATTTGTCTCACACACTCTCCGCGCGGCTTACGCCCTCGTGCAACTCAGTCTCGACCTTATGCGCGAGCCGTTCGGCCTTGTCCGCTAGATCTCCGCGGGCGTCGCCCAGCCATTCCTTTTCCTTGTGCGTGATAGGAATGGCCATTCCTACTAGGGCGCCTGCGGCCAAAACAGCCGCTCCTACGGCCAGGGGATTTTCGGTGAAGAACTCTCCAGCGCGCCTTCCCACTCTTTCACCCGTTTCACCGGCGGCGTGGGCGAGATGCGAAATTTCATGGCTTGCTGCTTCCGCCGCCTCGTCGGCCGATTCTTTGACGCGTGTGGCGGCGTCTCCCAAACGCTCACCTGTTGTTTGCGCTGCCTCGCTCACAGCTTGGGTGGCCTGACGAACCACCTTACTCAGGCCGGATGACTTTGAGCGTGAGCGAGAGAGCGAATTGGTGAGCATCCACACTAAGCCTACGCCAACGAGCGCTGCTGGAATGGGATTTTCTTTGACCGTGTTGACGAGCGCGCGTCCGGCACTGCTGACGGATTCTCGGGTGCTTTGAACCATGTCCTCAACCTTTCCTACTACTGCGTCTCGGAACGCAGCTTGGGCGCTCGAGAGCTCTGTTTTCACTTCCGCAGAAACTTGATCCTTGAGCTCTCGATACTCAGCGCCCAAGAGCGCTTTCGCTTCGTGGAGCTCCGCATGGAGGTCGGCTTTGAGTGCTTCTTTCCCTTCGTGGAGCTGCTTCAGAACGTCGTCCTTCATCACGCGGGGGTTGAGCTGATGATGGAGCGCCTCCAAGGTCTTGCTGATCTCCTCCCGAGAGCGAACGATCGCTAGCTCGAGCTCTTTGGAGTCTCGTTCCGACCCGGTGGGCGGCTTCACTGAACGAGTTGTCGAGCCCATGCTTTGCTTTCCTTCAATGTCTCAATGGTTTTGCGGGGAGAGAGTTCGATGCGAGCCATCGCGGACCGCCCCGAGGCGATCACAATGCCTCCCACGAGCAGGAGCGCGGTCCCTACTGCTAGGGCCGCGAGCCACATTGGAAGCGCTTCCGCAAGTCCTAGCACCGCGGCCAGGGCCAACGTTTGGCCACCGACGAGCCCAATCAGCAGCCCCGCGCCGGTACTCCAAGCAATTCGGGTGATCGCTCTCGCCTTCTCGGAATACTCCAACGCAGCCAGCGACACTTCTCGACGAATCAAAGAGCCCGTTTCCGTCGCCAGCTTGGCGAAGAGCTCGCTGACGCTGGTTGTGTCAGGCGGCACCGGAGGTTCAGTGGGTTGAGTCATCGTGGATCCTCTGACGGCAATTTCGCGCCGTGCGGGGCGCTTTGTGGTGCTGAGGGCCCGGCGCTCTTCATGAACCGTGAGCCGAAGAGTCCTAAAGCAAATGCTCCACCCAAGAAGAGCACAGGATCTCGCTTCGCAAATTCGGCGACCGATTCGACCATATCGCGAGGTTCTACTGTGCGCAGGTAGTGAGATGCGTGATCGATTTGTTCTGCGACCCTTCGTACGTAAGGACCCGCAATGTTGCCTCCGAGCTCTCGGCCAGACTGATGCAGAGCTTGAGCGACCTCACTCAGCTCATCTGCTCCCTGTAAACTGCGCTTCTCGATTTCGGCCTTCAGTCGGCCTTGTGCTGAAGCGACTTGAGACGTAAAGCTCTGAGCCTCCCCGGCGTGAGGTGAGGCAGCTTTTGACTTAGTGCTGGCATTCTGCCCCACCTGAGCGCCCGAAGCGGCCGCGTGTCGAGTCGACTTTTTAGGATCTGGGTGCGTTTCCGCGCCAGATTGCGCCTCGCTTTTGATGTTTTTCATGGACTCCCCATCGAAGATCACGTCTTCGGCGGGGAGGATGCGAATCCCGTGCCAGCGCTCGAGCCGTCAGCTCCATGGCCCACGAGCACGAAGCGCCAGCACCTTGCGATGAGCGAGCGGCGCACTGCGTCACGCAGCGCAGCGTGCTTGGCGCGAATTGAGAACCAACGAGCTTTCAACTCGGCGAGGGCTTCTAGCCTGCCCCGGAGATTGCGGCTCCGAAGCTCTGCCAAAGCTTAACGAGAGTGAACTCCTGCCCCATGGGATTGAGACCTGTTGCCGTTTCCAGACGCACACGGAAGCCCAGATAGAAGGTACAACAATTCTACTGATTCTATCATACCCTCCCTCAAACGCAGGCAACTTTTCCTAGTCCCGGGCCACACGGCCTGAAAACCTGCGCGCAATGACGAGCTCAACCCAGCAAGTCGAGCTCGACGGGTGTCGAGTGACTCGCCGAGGCGGCGCTCACGGTCGGCACGGCGAGCCTCGACGCTGGCGCGTCGCGCTGGCTTGCAGCCACTTTACGTTCCTCGTATACGCCAAACGTAAATGCTGTCTGCAAGAGACCGCGAGGACGGCGCCCACTCCGCATCGCAGCCCGGGACGGCAGCTCGGCTCGCTGACATCGCGTGGGTGTTCCTGCGCCTAGGTTGCCTCTCCTTCGGCGGCCCAATCGCGCATCTCGGCTACTTGCGCGCTGAGTTCGTCGAGAAGCGCAAGTGGCTCGACGACGCGCACTACGGCGAGCTCGTCGCGCTCTGTCAGTTTTTGCCGGGCCCTGCGAGCAGTCAGGTCGTGTTCGCGCTCGGTATGCGTCGGGCTGGGTTGCTCGGAGCCCTCGTCGCGTCAGTGTGTTTCACGCTCCCGTCAGCCTTGTTAATGATCGGCTTCGCGTATGGCGTCACTCGCGCCGCAGACCTCAGCCGCGCAGGTTGGCTGCACGGCTTGAAGCTCGCCGCTGTCGCGGTCGTCGCGCAGGCCGTTTGGGGCATGGGCAAGAAGCTATGCACCGACCGGGCGCGCATCTCGCTGTGCATCGGCTCGGCGGCCGTGCTGCTCGCGTTACCGGGTGCCGTCGCTCAGCTCTGCGTCATCGCGTTCGGTGGTCTCGTTGGCTTCTGGCTCTATCGCGACACGATCGCTTTCGGCTCCGTGCCCGGCGGGACGACCAACGGGGCACGCGGGCACGCCGCTGCTGCCGCAGCGCTCCTGGCGTTCCTCGCTTTGCTCATCGCGCTTCCGGCGCTCGCCTCCGCGACGATGTTGCGCGACATCGCGGTCTTCGACACCTTCTACCGATCGGGCTCCTTGGTCTTCGGCGGCGGCCACGTCGTGCTCCCGCTCCTGCGCGCCGAGGTCGTACCGCGCGGGTGGCTCTCCGATGACCAATTCCTCGCGGGCTACGGCGCTGCGCAGGCGCTGCCAGGGCCTCTGTTCGCGTTCTCCGCGTACCTCGGCGCCGCGATGCACTCTGGCCCTGCGAGTTGGCTGAATGGTCTCTGGTGCCTCCTTGCGATCTTCTTGCCCGCCTGGCTCCTCATCGGCGGGGCCCTCCCGTTCTGGCACCGACTGCGGGCGAAGAGGTGCGTGGTCGCGACGCTCGCCGGGGCGAACGCTGCCGTCGTGGGCATGCTCCTCGCGGCACTCTACAGCCCCTTATTCACAGAGGGCGTGCGAAGCCCGGGCGACGTCGTGACGACGCTCATCTCGTTCGGCCTCCTCGAGCACTGGAAGGCGCCCCCCTGGTCGGTGGTGCTCGGTGCTGCCGCGACGGGGCAGTGGCTGCTCCCGGCATAGCCTGCTGGTCGCCGCCGCTGCTGATTCGCCCGATTGCCGGCCTGGCCGTCGAGCATCTTCCCCGCTGCACCAGCTCGCTCCCGAGACCGAGCTGGTCACGCCCGCCGAACCCACGCCCGAGATGTCGCTCCTCACGAAGCTGCTGGGGTGAACGCGCGAGAGAGCCGTCTGCGCGAGCCAATCACGACCGATCGCGCAGGCGGTATCCGACACCCGGCTCCGTCACGAGGAGCTTGGGCCGGGACGGATCGGCCTCGACCTTCTTCCGCAGCTCAGCCATGTGCACCCGAACGTAGTGCGTCTGCGAGGCGAAGGCTGGGCCCCAGACCTCCTTCAGGATGTGGCGGTGCGTCAGCACCTTGCCTGCGTTCTGCGCAAACAGGATGAGCAGTTTGTACTCGATGGGCGTGAGGTGAAGTTCCTCAGTTCCGCGAAACACCTCGCGCCGTACCAGATCGATCTTCACCTCTCCGAACTCGAACCTCTGGACAGCGGGATCATCTCCCCGGGTTTGAGCGTGGCGTAGCGCGACGCGCATGCGGGCCAGGAGCTCATTCACGCCGAATGGCTTGGTCAGGTAGTCGTCTGCTCCGGCATCGAGCGCGGCAACCTTGTCGTCCTCCCGCCCTCGGGCCGACAAGACGATGATCGGGATGCGACTCCACTCGCGGATCTGCTTCGCGAGATCGATGCCATCGCCGTCTGGCAAGCCGAGGTCGAGCAAGACCAGCTTCGGGTTGTGGCTCGTCAGCATCATGACGGCTTCTGCGGCACGCTCCGCTTCGAGCACCCGATAGCCGTGGGAGGAAAGCGAGGCCCGGATGAACTTCCGCATCTGAAGCTCGTCTTCGACGACGAGAACGACGGCGCCGAGATCGCTCATGCGCTGCCTCCCGCCGAGGGCATGGGTGGTGGCGTGCCCCCGCGAGGGATCAAGATGTGAAACGTGACCCCTCCAGGCGCGCGCGACTCGGCGCGGATGGTTCCCCCGTGAGCTTCCACGATCCCCTTGCAAATCGAAAGCCCGAGACCCGCACCTGAGACGCCGAGGTGCGGACCCCGATAGAACTTGTCGAAGACGCGACTCTCGGCTCCCGAGGGCAACCCAGGGCCGTGATCAATGACGTTGATCTCGACGCGCTCGCCATCGCTTCGTGCATCGATCTCGAGCGGGCTCCCGGCTGGCGTGTACTTCTCCGCGTTCTCAAGCAGGTTCACGAAGACCTGCTCGAAGAGTACCGGGTCAACGTTCAGCAGAGGCACGTCGGTAGCAATCGACACCGTCACTTGGCGGGCCCCCAGGCGAGTCTCGAGGCGCGTGAGTGCAGAGCCGACCATCTCGTCGAGGGGCACCCAGTCTCTCCGGAGGGCAACGCCGCCCGACTCGAGGCGCGTCATGTCGAGCAGGTTCGCGACCAGGCGCTCGAGCCGTTCGGCCTGGTCGACGATCGACTCGACGAGCTCTCCCCTCGTCTCGATGTCGAGGTTCGCGTCGTCGCGCAGCGAGGTGGCTGCGCCGGTAATCGAGGCCAGCGGAGTGCGAAGGTCGTGGGACACCGCGGACAGCAAAGAGGATCGCATCTCTTCGGTCTTGGCGCGAAGCGCAGATTGCCGGGCTTCCTCGGAGAGGCGTGCGCGCTCGAGCGCCACCGCCACTTGGCGACAGAGGACGTCGAGAAAGCCACGCTGGTCGGCGCGGAGCTCAGCCTTGTCTCGCGGCACGAGCGCGAGCACCCCGAGGCGGGACTGCCCTGCACGGAGTGGCGAGCAGAGCGCTTCGGCCCCTGGCAGCGTGTCAGTCGCGAGCCCAGCCAATGCGTCGTGCTCGTGGCTCCACTTGGCCACGCCAGCGTCCTTCACGTCGAGCTGGGCCCCCTCGGGAGACGTCCCGAGCGGATGCAGCTCACCTTCGGCCGAGACGCCGAGCACGATCGCCTTCGCGGCGAAGATGTCTGCCGCGTGCCGCGCAGCAATGGCCGCGATCCGGGTGGGCTCATCGGTAGACGAAAGCTCACGCGTCAGCGCGTAAAGGACGGCTGTGCGCTCCTCCCGCGCCTGTGCGTCACGCTGCTGTCGGCGAAGTCTCCCCGCCAGCTCGCTCATCGCGAAGCTCACGGCGAACATCATGCCGAAGGTCAAGAAGTAGCGGCGGTCATCTACGGTGAACGTGTGGAACGGCGCGACGAAAAAGAAGTCGTAGCTGGCCACACCGAGAGCGGCGGCGAGGATGGACGGGCCGCGGCCAAACCATACCGCGGCAACCATCACGGCCAGCAAGAACAGCATCTCGAGGTCGGGCAGGTCCATGAAGCCACGCAGCATGAGAGCCAGCCCCAAGGTGCCAGCGACGAGGAGCGTCGCCGACAGGTACTGCCTCCCGGGCGCGCGCCCGCTCGCCCGGCCGTTGTCGCGTGGTGGCGCCTCGTTGGTGCTGTCGCCGCTGATGACGTGCACGTCGATCTCGCCGCTACCGCGCACGACCTCGTCGAGAAGTGAACCGACGGCGCGGTCCCAAAACCGAGAGTGTGTCGGCTTGCCGATGATGAGACGCGTGACGTTGTGCCTACGCGCGTAGTCCAGCAGCGCGCCGGAAACACTTATCCCCGCGAGCCGGGTCACCGTGGCGCCGAGCGTCTCAGCCACGCGCAAGTGGCCCTCCAACTGAAGCCGGTCGGTGTCGCTCATCGGGCGTGCGGTCGTGGATTCAACGTACGAGGCCACCCACGGGCAGCGTAGACCCGCCGCCATGCGTGCCGCCGCGCGGATCAACCTGCCGGAGCTCGGTGCTGGACCGACGCACACCACGATTCGCTCTCCAGCTGGCCAAGGAACGGAGACGCCGTGCTCTTCACGGTACTCCAGCACGTCCTCGTCGACGTGCTGAGCCGTTCTTCGAAGGGCAAGCTCACGCAGTGCGAGCAGGTTGCCGCGCTGGAAGAAATGCGCTGCCGCGCGCCTTGCCTGGTCGGGGAGGTAGACCTTCCCCTCCTTCAACCGTTCGAGCAGCTCCTCGGGGGCAATGTCGACGAGTTCGATCGCGTCGGCGCGATCGAGGACGGAGTCGGGGACAGTCTCGCGCACTTGGATCCTGCTGATCTGCGCGACGACATCGTTCAGGCTCTCAACGTGCTGCACGTTCATCGTCGTGAAGACGTCGATGCCAGCATCGAGCAATTCTTCGACGTCTTGAAAGCGCTTCGGGTGCCGCGTGCCGGCGGCATTCGTGTGGGCAAGCTCGTCGACCAAAAGGACCTTTGGCCTCCGAACTAGCGCCGCGTCGAGGTCGAACTCGTCGAGCGTGTGGCCACGATACAGCACCTTGCGACGAGGCAGGAGCTCGAGCCCGAGCACCAAACGCGCAGTCTCGACCCGGCGGTGGTCCTCGACCACGCCTACCACCACGTCGAGGTGCTGGTCGGTGACGAGGTCCCGCGCCACCTGCAGCATGCGATACGTCTTGCCGACACCGGGCGCGAACCCAAAGAAGATCTTCAGCTTACCGCGCTTCGCCCGCGCCTCTTCATCCTGCATGCGCCGCAGCAGCAAATCGGGGTCGGGTCTGTCGCTAAGGTCGCCCATGCGTGAAATTCCCGTGCGTGCGTTCGTACAGTTAGGCGCCGCCTCTGGCCAGTTCGTCAAGCGCGGCGTTGAGCCGAACGACGTTCACGCGCGGCTCGCCGAGGAAGCCGAGCGATCTGCCCTCGATGTGCGCGAGTACGAGGGACCTCACGAGCCCCGCGGCCAGCCCCCGAGCCTCTGCCACCCGGTGCACTTGGTAGAGCGCGGACGCGGGCGAGACGTGCGGGTCGAGCCCGCTCGCTGACGCGGTCACGAGGTCGACGGGGACCGGAGTCGATGCTTGGTCCGGATGAGCCTCTCGGACGGCAGCTACACGCTCACGCACTGCCGTAGCGAGCGCGGGGTTCGTTGGACCGAGGTTCGAGCCCGTCGACGCCGAGGCGTTGTAAGCGTCCGGCCCGGTCGCCGAGGGGCGGCCCCAGAAGTACCGCACGTCGTTGAACGGTTGACCGATGAGATGAGACCCCACGACTTGACCGTTGCGTTCGAGCAAGCTGCCGTTGGCCTGCTCCGGAAAAGTGACCTGCGCCGCCCCGCTGACGGCGAGCGGATAGGCGATGCCGGTGAGCAGAGTCAAGAGCGCGAGGAGCGAGGCTGCGGGACGAAGGATAGAGAGCACGGAGGACTCCTTTCAGCTAACGCCCATCGCCGTCAGTAGGGCGTCGATGAGCTTGATACACGGGAACGGGAGCAGGACGCCGCCGAGGCCGTAGACGAGAAGGTTCCTGCGGAGGAGCGCGGGCGCGGGCGCGGGCCGGTACTGGATGCCTCGCAGCGCCAGCGGGATGAGGGCAATGATGATGAGCGCGTTGAAGATGACGGCGCTGAGCACCGCCGTCGTCGGCGAGTGCAACCCCATGACGTTCAGCGCAGCAAGCGCCGGATAGGTCAGGGCGAACGAGGCCGGGATGATTGCGAAGTACTTTGCGAGGTCGTTGGCGATACTGAACGTCGTCAGCGCCCCACGCGTCATCAAGAGCTGCTTGCCGATCTCGACGATGGCCAGGAGCTTGGTCGGGTTCGAGTCGAGGTCGACCATGTTCCCGGCCTCCTTCGCCGCCTGGGTACCGGTGTTCATCGCGACCGCTACGTCCGCTTGAGCGAGCGCAGGCGCGTCGTTGGTCCCGTCACCCGTCATCGCGACGAGGTGCCCCTTCTGCTGGTAGTCGCGGATCATCGCGAGCTTCGCCTCTGGGGTGGCTTCAGCAAGAAAATCGTCGACGCCAGCCTCTGCCGCGATCGCCGCAGCCGTGAGCGGATTGTCCCCGGTGATCATCACGGTCTTGATTCCGATGCGGCGCATCTCTGCGAAGCGCTCTCGGATCCCGCCCTTCACGATGTCCTTGAGCTGAACGACGCCTAGCACGCGTGAGCCGTCCAGGACCACGAGCGGCGTCGCCCCCTGCTTGGCCACCTCCTCGACGATCGCGCGGACCTTGGCCGGGAAGGTGCCGCGGTTCTCCTCGACGAATCGGACGATGGCATCCGTCGCGCCCTTGCGAATCTGCCTCCCGGCGAGGTCGACACCACTCATCCGGGTCTGCGCGGTGAACGGTACGAACGTAGCGCCAAGCACCTCCACATCGCGCCCGCGCATTCCGTGCTTCTCCTTCGCCAAGACAACGATCGAGCGCCCCTCGGGGGTCTCGTCGGCAAGCGATGAGAGCTGCGCCGCGTCCGCCAGCTCGCTCTCCGTAACGCCAGGAGCCGGTAGGAAGTCGGTCGCTTGGCGGTTACCGAGCGTGATTGTGCCCGTTTTGTCTAGGAGCAGCACGTCGACGTCGCCCGCAGCCTCGACTGCCCGCCCGGACGTGGCGATGACGTTGGCTTGAATCATGCGGTCCATCCCGGCGATGCCTATGGCCGAGAGAAGGCCGCCGATCGTCGTCGGGATCAAACACACCAGGAGCGCGACGAGGATGGTGAGCGGCACCGGGCTACCTTGGCCCGAGCTTGTCACCGCGTACTGCGAGAATGGGAGCAGCGTGACCGTCGCGAGGAGAAAGACGATGGTCAGCGCGGCGAGCAGGATGTCGAGCGCGATCTCGTTGGGCGTCTTCTTCCTCTTGGCTCCCTCGACCATCGCGATCATGCGGTCGAGGAACGTCTCGCCAGGATTCGTCGTCACGCGGATGACCAGCCAGTCGGAGAGGACGCGAGTGCCCCCGGTTACCGCGCTGCGGTCGCCGCCGCTCTCCCGGATGACCGGTGCGCTCTCGCCCGTGATGGCGCTCTCATCGACGGAGGCGACGCCCAGGGTGACCTCGCCGTCGGCAGGGATCAGCTCACCAGCAGGGACGAACACCACGTCGTCAACGCGAAGCGACGACGAGACGACCTCGTCGAGTGCGTCGGCTCGCCGCGCGAGATCGGTCAGGTGGACCGTGGGCTCGACGCCGCGTTTTAGGCGCTTTGCGATGACATCCTGTCGCGCCTTGCGGAGCGTGTCCGCCTGCGCCTTGCCGCGGCCTTCAGCCATCGCCTCTGCGAAGTTCGCGAAGAGAACCGTGAACCAGAGCCAGAGCGCCACGGCGAGGATGAAACCGGGGTGGGCGTCTCCACGTCCGGTGAGCGCGGCATGGAGGAACAGGAGTGTCGTGAACGCGCTCCCGACCTCCACCACGAACATCACGGGGTTCTTCACCATGCGCCGGGGATCGAGCTTCTTGAATGCGTCGACGATCGCGGGGCGCACGATGGACATCTCGAACAGCGGTCGCGGGTGATGTGCAGAATGAGACATGACTTCGTCCTTTCAACGGTCCGAGAGCTGGAGCTGCTCGACGATGGGGCCGAGCGCGAGTGCGGGGATGAAGGTGAGCGCTCCTACCAGCACGATCGTCCCGATCAGTAACCCCACGAAGAGCGGTGTGTGGGTAGGCAGCGTCCCCGCGCTCGCGGGCACCCGCTTCTTCTTGGCGAGGGAGCCAGCGATAGCGAGCACCGGGACGATCACCCAGTAGCGTCCGATCAGCATGCAGATACCGATCGCAGTCGCGTAGAACGTCCCGCTGGCTGTGAGTCCGCCGAAGGCCGATCCGTTGTTGTTCGCTCCCGACGAGAAGGCGTAGAGGATCTCGCTGAACCCGTGCGCGCCAGGGTTACCGAGCGGCGCGGTGCCGGCGGGCACGACGCACGCGACGGCCGCGCCGATCAGGACCGCAGCCGCCGGCAGCAGGATGACGAGCGACGCCATCTTCATCTCATGCGCTTCGATCTTCTTGCCGAGGTACTCGGGCGTGCGCCCCACCATGAGCCCGGCGATGAAGACCGCGATGATGGCGTACACGAGCATGCCGTAGAGGCCGGAGCCGACGCCGCCGAAGATGATCTCGCCGAGCTGCATCAACCACATGGGCGCGAGCCCACCGAGCGGAGTGAAGCTGTCGTGCATGGCGTTCACGGAGCCATTCGACGCCGCGGTGGTCGCGGTCGCCCATAGAGCACTGTTCGCGATGCCGAAGCGAACCTCCTTGCCCTCCATGTTCCCTCCCGACGAGAGTGTGGACGCGATCTGATCGACTCCCTCTGCGTTGAAGAGCGGGTTCCCTGCTTGCTCGAAGTGAGTTGTGGCTACGAGCAGCGGAATGAAGAGGGCGAGCATCGCAGCGAATACGGCCCACCCTTGTCGTCGATCCTTGGCCAGTGCGCCGAACGTGAAGCACAGCGCAGCCGGGATGAGCAGAATCGCGAGAACCTCGAGGACGTTGGAGACCGGCGTCGGGTTCTCGAAGGGGTGCGCCGAGTTGACGTTGAAGAACCCTCCACCGTTGGTTCCGAGTTGCTTGATGGCGATCTGCGAAGCAGCGGGCCCGAGCGCGAGGACTTGGTCGACGATGGTGCCGCCTTGGTCGGTCACGGGATCGAGGAGGTGCGCTATGGCCGAACCTTCGAACGTCTGCACCACTCCCTGCGACACGAGCAGCAGCGCGAGAACGAACGAGAGCGGCAACAGGATGTAGAGCGTCGAACGCGTCAGGTCGACCCAGAAACTCCCTAGCCCCTCGGTCGTGCGCCGGGTGAACCCGCGAATGAAGGCCACGAGCACGGCCATGCCCGTCGCCGCCGAGACGAAGTTCTGTACGGCGAGCCCCAGCATCTGCGTGAGGTGACTCATGGTCGTCTCGCCGCCGTAGGCCTGCCAGTTGGTGTTGGTCGCAAAGCTGACCGCGGTGTTGAAGGACACCTCCGGTGGTACGCTCGGGAGAGCCGCGGGGTTCAGCGGCAGCGCGCCTTGCAGTCGCTGAAGCAGGTACACGAGCAGGGCCCCGAGTAAGTTGAAGACGAGCACGCTAGCTGCGTACTTCTTCCAGGTCATTTCCTCGTCGCAACGTACGTTCGAGAGCCGATAGAGGAGCCGCTCGATGGGGCCGAGCACGCGCTGGGCGAGCCTGGCTTCGCCGCCATACACGCGCGCCATGTACCAACCGAGCGGCAGCGCGAGCCCCACGAGCAGGGCGAAATACACCGTGAACTGCAGTACGGCGTTCGCGGTCATGACAGTTTCTCCGGATAGAGGAGCGCGAATCCCAGGTAGATGAGGAGAAGCGCGGCCAGGACGCCGCCAACGATGAGCAATGGCGTCATGGTTAGACCCTCTCGCAGAGGCGCACGAAGCCCCAGGTGAGCAGGAAAAACCCACAGATGATGGTGATGAAGACGACGTCCATGATTGAGCTCCTCAGCAAGATGGTTGGGGTGCGAACCGCGCAGCAAGTTCGCGGCACTCGCTGTCGCACTCCGGAAAGCGTTTGATGAGGTCGCTCCGCGGGTGAGGGTGGCTTGCGCGCCGCGGTTCAGGTCGACCTGCGCCAGAGCCTGCCCCCCAAGCCCCAGCGTCAGAACGACGGTGGCGCCGCACGCGAGAAGGATCCTGTTGGACGGTGAGGACATGGGTGACTCCGTTCACACCCCTGCTCGTACCGCATCGTCGATCTCGGCGCGGTCAAGCCGCGCCTCCTCGGCATCAAGAAAAGATCAACTTGGCCTTCGTCACCACGAGGGCCAGCGTGAAAACCTTCGCAGGCGATCGGCCATGCGGGCCCGCGCTCCGTGGGACGTCTGGAAATACGCGCGAGATGCCCCAGCCTTGTGGCCCGTCGACTCTCGGGAGCAAGGCTGGGCTCTTCCCCGCGTGAAAAGGGGGGGGGGACTGGGCGAGCGGTAGCCGAACGGAGAAGGTGCTGCCCTGCGCAGGCAGCGTGGCTACGGCGGGATGCGTCGAGGAGGCAAAGCGTTCGGGCAGGCCGTCAGTCGACAGGTGTACCCCGAAGCTCGAGGTGCTCGGCAATCCTCTTGAGCGTCGCAAGCAAGGATGCCCGCTGGTCTTCTGCAAGGTGCCCGAAAGCCTCGGCATCGTTCTCGTCTGCCAAGGTCGCGAGCTTCGGGACGAGCCGTCGTCCGGACGCCCTCAGGGTGACGAGCTGGGCCCTTCCATCGTGCACGTCGCTGCGAACTGATACGAATTGCTTCGTCACCAAGCGGTCCACGAGCTTCGAGATCGCGCCGCATGTCAGTCCGAGCGTCGTCGCGAGTTCGCTAGGCTTGACGCTATCCGCATCGAACAGGGCGCGCAGCACCACCCACTCCGCGACGGTCACGCCATGTCCCTCCACCTTCGTCTTGAAGGCCTGGGACACGTGGTTCGACACGGCGCGAAGCCAGTAGCCGAGATGCATCTCGAGTCCACTGACGTCTGCTTGCGCTCGCGGCGTCTGGCATGCGTCGAGCTCCTTTCCGCGTGTATGCAACCTACTGCGGGAAGTGCTCAACATGCGTCTCCGCCGTGCGCCCGAAGTAGACGACGCGCTTTCCAAGGAAGGAGACCATGTAGCCAGCACACCCGGCGGCCTTCACCTTCGCGCAGAAGCCGGCGTACGTGTAACCAGCGGCCTTGCTCTGCGCCTCGCGCACGGCTCGCTCCACGTCGCCAGCGTCGAAATCGGAGGCTACTTTCGTGTCTGATGTCGGCAGGGAGAGCTGCACGCTCTCGCCAGTGGCGAGGAAGTACGTCGACGTGGCTCGCCGGTAGTCGACGTCATAGCCCTCGAACCCCGCTTCAATCAGGGCGCGGACGATGGTGGGAAAGTCCATGCTGCCGGCATACGCGGCATCCAGGCTTTTCTGGGCGGTTGCGGTCAGTTGCTCATTCATGTGGTGGGTCCTCGCTTCGAGTCCAGCGGCAGGCTCGCGTGTATCCGCGAACGCTACAGGGCATGGATAGCGGCATATGGTTTCCTAGTCAACTATGTTATGGGCTGCCTCCGTTTCGGCCGTGGTAGCCGAGCACAGCGCTCCACTCCCCTGCCCTGGTTCGCGTCGATGACGATCGCGGAGCTGCAGACGATGTACCTCGACGTGGTTCAAAGGCCTTCGGGTTCGAGTGACCGCAGTGCCCCTTGACGGCCTCGTCATCATGTAACATCATAAGTTTCATGAGACGGGACAGCCGCTTGTCGGGAGTGCTGCACGTCCTTCTGCATATGGCGCAGAAGAACGGTCCGGTGACGTCCGAGGTCCTCGCCAAGGCGATGGACACGAATCCGGTAGTGCTCCGTCGAGTGATGGCCGGTCTCCGTGACAAGGGATACGTCCAGTCGGAGAAGGGGCATGGCGGCGGGTGGACGCTGGCATGCGACCTCACGAAGATCACCCTGCGCGACGTCTACGCAGCGCTTGGATCGCCATCGCTGCTCGCGATCGGGAACCGAACGGAGACGCCCGGCTGCGTCGTTGAACAGGCGGTCAACGCGGCGCTTGGCAAGTCTTTTGATGATGCCGAGGCGCTCCTTCTCGAGCGCCTCGGCGAGGTGACGCTCGCGGCTCTAGGCGAAGACGTGCGAACTCGGGTCGCTATCCGTGGCGCCTGCCGAGGCGGGAGGAAGCATGTTGTATGACGTTTTAATTGTGGGCGGCGGTCCAGGCGGCCTCGCCGCGGCTCTCGCTCTCGGTCGAGCGCGCAAGCGTGTGTTGCTCTGTGATTCCGGCCCCCGTCGGAACGCGGCCGCCTCTCATCTTCACAACTTCGTCACGCGAGATGGAACGCCTCCCGAGGAGTTTCGAAGGGTCGGTCGTGAGCAACTCGCTACCTACCCGAACGTGGAGGTGCGGGACGCGCGCGTCGAGTCGGTTTCAGGGACGAAAGGAGCGTTCTTCGTGCGACTGGGATCGAGCGAAGTCCAAGCGCGCCGGGTCCTCTTGTGCACCGGGATGATCGACGAGGCCCTACCGATCGAGGGGTTCAGCGAGCTCTGGGGCCATTCCATTTTTCAGTGCCCGTATTGTCACGGTTGGGAGGTGCAAGATCGTCGTTGGGGTGTCCTCCTCGACGCAGTGAACGTAGCCATGCTCGTGCCGTTCGCGCTCATGCTCCGCGGGTGGACTCGAGACCTCGTGGTGTTCAAGGCCGAAGCTTTCGATGTTCCCGAAGAGACCATCACGAAGCTCCAGCAGGCCGGTGTCCGGATCGAGAGCGCACCCGTGCGGCGCCTCATCGGGCAAGGCCGAGCGCTCGAAGCCGTCGAGCTCTCGACTGGTAGCCGCGTGCCTTGTGACGTCCTCTTCGCGCACCCGCCTCAACACCAGGTGGACCTCGTCCGATCGCTGGGCCTCACCCTGGATGACCACGGCTTCGTTCGGGTCGAAGCGATGAAGGGCGAGACATCCATCCCGGGCATATACGCCGCGGGCGACCTGACGACACGAGGCCAGGCCGCCATCTTCGCGGCATCGGCCAGCGTTCTCGCGGC
>Ga0164241_10001323_pt1 | contig 31545 bp, 19 predicted proteins | sample OricomyardsoilBY_FD_108780 | JGI IMG/M metagenome (GOLD analysis project Ga0164241, IMG submission 108780) | Backyard soil microbial communities from Emeryville, California, USA - Original compost - Back yard soil (BY) | ecosystem: Environmental > Terrestrial > Soil > Unclassified | place: USA... | reverse complement strand
GGTTGGAACTGGAGTTCAAGAGCGTCTGTTGGAACCTGAAACGGCTGGCCACTTTGACCCCGGCATGAAAAACCATGCCACAACCGCCCGCCGACGGGCAGAGACACCCGGTCGCGCGGCACCCAAGCGCCGTGGCTTTCAGTTGGGAAGAGTGTTTTCACACTAAAAATCTCGGTGACATCAAAATTAACAGCTCATACAGCCTTTTTCAGAGGTCTCAGAGTGTCATTTTTTGACATTTCAGAGGTAGCGATGAAACGAAATCAAGTTATCTTGAACGCCATATCCCAAGCCGGCTTTACCCTGATTGTGGCCGCGTCGAGAAATTTGAAACTTGAAATGAGAAACAAAATGAAAATCGGAATGATCCTGTCCGCCGCCCGCTTGTTGGTCATCGCCGCCGCGTTGACGGGCGGGTCATCCGCCCGCGCCGCGACGGTCGCCTACTGGCGGTTTGAAACCGGGCCGGCCAACAGCAATGTGTTGCATCCCGGAGCCGATGGAACTTTCAGCGGCGCCATCCCGGACGTTTCCGGCAACGGCAATGATTTGTCCGTCTGGTCGCAAGGCGGCGGCGCCGGTTTCGCGTATCGTTCGGACGTGCCGGCGGCAACCGTGCCGATCAACAGCGCGCCGAATCTTTTCAGCGTCAAGAACACGGGGTCGTATCCGGCCATGTTCACCTCGGCGGCGGGCAGTTCGCCGACGGGCATCAACGCCGAGACCATGACGCCCGCGCAGTTCACCGTGGAAGTTTCCTACAAGCCGGAAGCCAGCGCCTCTTATCGGACGATTGTCGGCCGGGACGCGAAGAACATCGCCAGCGCGAGTGCCGATCTCGCGGCGTTCTATCTGCAAATCCGCCCGGACGACAGCTTCTGCGCGTCGTTCACGGACATGGCGGGCTACACGCACACGGCAAATTCGCCGCCGGGCTGGGCTTATGGTTTTAATTTCAGCGCCAATCCCGAAGGCGTGGGCGCGCCGTGGTATCACATCGTGGCGGTGAGCGACGGCTCGACCTTGAAACTTTTCGTCAACAACCAGCTTGTGGGCACCAATGATCTGATCGCAAGCGGCAGCCCCAACCGGGCGCTGGCCAAAGGCTCGGTCAGCGGCGCGGATTGGACGACCGGCGCGTGGTCGGTCGGTCGCGGACTATATGCCGGCGGGCATACCGACCGCGCCTATGGCTTGATTGACGAGATGCGCATCTCCAATTCCGCCCTGACGCCGGGCCAGTTTTTATTCGCGCCCCGCCCGGTGATCGCCAACTGTCGAGCCGTCGGCAACAATCTGACCTTCGACGTTTCCGGCGGCCAGCCGGGCGTCGCCTGCCTGGTGTTGCGTTCGGTGAACGCCGCCGTCTCAACGGCCCAATGGCCGGCGGTGAGCAGCAAGGTGTTTGACGCGAATGGAAATTTTTCCTTCAGCACGCCCATCGTGCCGGACGTTCCGTTTTTTTACGCGCTGAAATTCACCCCGCAAACGGCGGTGCCGGCGGGGGCGTTGACGTATTCGTTGAACGGCGACTGGCCGGCGGATGCCAAGGCGCGCATCATTTACGCGCTGGACGGAGCGGTGGCGGAATATAATCGCTACGGGACTTTCAACGAGCATGTGACTGCCAATTACAGCCCCGGCACGCCGACGGCGGACGGCAGCTTCGGCGGCTGGATCAATTTCGGCAGCAACGCGTCGTATCAAAACATGCGCACGGCGCTCCACGAGATCGGCCACACGCTCGGCATGGGCACGACGTGGCAATGGGACGCAAATCTTTCCGCCGTGCCCGGCGTGTGGATCGGCGCGAATGGCGTGGCCCAGGCCCACGCTTTTGACGGCCCGAACGCGCAGATGTATTCCGACGGCACGCATTTCTGGGGCATCAACGGCGGCGGCAGCTATGGGCTGAATTATGACAGCGAAGGCAGCACGGAAAATTTCCGCCGGCACGTGCTGATGATGGCCGCGTTCCGCAAGGACATGGGCCTGCAATAACCGGGCGGTCATCCACCGGCGCGAAATTTCTGCTGGTTCAGCCACTCGCGGAGCTGATCGCCGGCCGTGGCCATCGGGCCATCAAGGCCGGCGATCAATTCACCGGCATGGCCGGCGTCTGCAAGGCTGGCCGCCGTTTCAACCGCTTGGAAAACTTCCGACCATGACGGCAAGCCGAACAGCACGAGGAGTCCTCTTAACGAATGGGCCGAGCGCCGCAGTTCCGGCCATTGGGCGGCGGCGTGCAACCGGCGGATCGTGGTGAGCCGTTCGGGCAGTTCGTCCAGGAAGTCAGCGACCATTTCGGCGGCCGAATTGCGGCCCATTTCATGAACCAGCTGCTCGATGCGGGCCAGGTCAAAATTTCCGGCGGCGCCGGGTTGCACCGGGCCGGCGGCCAGCAGGGCCTGATACAATTGCTGGGAGTTGAACGGCTTGGTGATGTAATCGTCCATCCCGGACGCCAGGCAAAGTTCCCGTTCGCCGGCCAGGGCGTTGGCGGTGAGCGCGATGATGCGGACCCGCGACGGCGGCACGGCTTCCGCCTCAAGCCGGCGGATGGCGGCGGCGGCTTCATGGCCGTCGAGTTCGGGCATGTTGCCGTCCATCAGAATGACATCGTAACGCCCGGGTGAAAATTTTTCCACGGCCTCACGGCCGTTGACCGCCCAGTCGGCGCTGGTGCCGAAGCTGTCGAGCATCAACTGGCAGAGCTTGCGGTTGAAGGGATGATCCTCGGCGGCCAGGATGCGGAGGCCGGCGACGGGCGTGCGTCGGGCGGCGGGCGGCTGGCGCTGGAAAAGCTGCGTGTCGCCGGGCTGGCGGACTGGCCGGGAGGAATCCAGTCTTCTGCCGATCACCACCGCGACCAGCGCGTCGAACAGGGATTGTTCACGCACCGGCTTGAGGAGGACGCTGTTGAACAACGCCAGGTCGCCTTCCTCGTCTTCCAAGCTCGCCAGCGGGCCGGCGAGCAGCAGGCATTGCACCTGGCCGTTTTTTTTACGGAGTTGGCGGCGGAGTTCCGCACCGCCCTGCGCGAGCATTTCATCGTCGCACAGAACGAGCGGCAGCACGGCGGCGCGCAGGTCATGTTCGAGCCGGTGGGATAATTCTTCGGGTGAAGCGGTCTCGCGGCAGTCAATGCCCCAGCCGCGCAATTGTTCGATGAGTCCTTCCCGCAGGCTGGCGTTGGGAACGGCGACCAGCACATGGGCAAAAACAAAACCGGGAAAACCGCGCGGGGCGGAGGGCGCCGGCGGCACGGCAAACGGCAGTTCAAACCAGAAAGTGGAGCCGGAACCGACCACGCTCTGGACGCCGATCCGCCCGCCCATCAGCTCGACAATTTTTCGCGAAATGGCCAGCCCCAGGCCGGTGCCGCCAAATTTGCGCGCCGAGGAGGCATCCGCCTGCACGAACGGCTGGAATAATTTTTTGATCTCGCCGGCGCCGAGGCCGGCGCCGGTGTCGCGAATTTCAAAGCGCAGACGGATGCGGCCGGGCGCCTGAAACACGGGCTGCACCAGCAGGACAACTTCGCCGCGCTCGGTAAATTTGATGCCATTGCTGACGAGGTTGAGCAGCACCTGCCGGAGCCGGTTGGGATCGCCCTCCAACTGATGAGGCACGGCGCGGCGCAGGATGGCGGCGAGGGTGATTTTCTTTTCCGGCTCGCGGGCGGCGGCGTTTTCCAGCACGCCGTCCAGAACATTGCGGAGGGAAAACGTCTCCCGGGCGATAAGCATCTTGCCGGCCTCGATCTTGGAAAAATCCAAGACGTCGTTGATGACATGAAGCAAGGCGTTGGCGCTCTCGCCGGCGGCGGCGGCAAACTCCTTCTGGCGGACATCCAGCCGGGTCTGGGCCAGAAGCTCCACCATGCCCATGATGCCGCTCAACGGCGTGCGGATTTCATGGCTCATGTTGGCGAGAAACTCGCTTTTGGCGATGTTGGCGCGGTTCGCCTCGGCGGCGGCGGCGCGGGCCTCGTTGGCGGTGACCTGCAATTTGTGGTTCACCTGCTCCAGGGAGATTTTCGCCTCCTGCAACGCGAGTTCCGCCTGCTTGCGCGCGGTGATGTTCTCGATGACGGCTTGAAATTCATGTTCATCGCCGCCTTCCGGGAGCAGCCGGCGAATCTTGCATTGCTGCCATTCCACATGGCCGTCGGCGGCCTCGGCCCGTCGGTCAAAAGACCAGGCCGGCCGTTTGTCCGACAGTCCCGCCAGATTTTCCCGCAGCGCGGCGGCCTCGGTCGGAGCCAGTTTCCGAAAAAAATCCGCGCCCAGCAGTTCCGCCTCCGTCTGGCCGTAAAATTCGCAGCAGGCATGGTTCACGAACGTCAGCCGGCCATCAGGTTGAAAACGGCAGATCAAGTCGCCTTGATCCACGAGCATCAGTTGGAGCCGCTGCCCATGATCAAGGGCGTTCAAAAACGCCCGGCGGCGTTCACCGGCGGCGGCGGCGAGGAGCAGGTTGGCGGCGGCCACGACGATGAGATAGCCGCCGACCAGCCGCAGGTTGCCGGCCGGGTTGCCGGTCAAAAACGGCCCCCGGCCGGCCTGCAAAGAATAGAGGGCCAGACCGGCCACCAGCAGCGTGCCGGCCGCCGCCCCCCGCGAACCAAACCGCACGGCGCCCCAGGCCAGAAACGGGGCAGGCAGATAGGCGAGGGGAAATTCCGGCAGGCCATGCACAAACCAGGTGTCAAAAGCGACCAATGTTCCGCCGGTCAATCCCGCCACGCACACGCCCGCCTCCACCCCGCGCCAGAAATTCAACCGGACCGACGACGGCGCAAACCAAGTGATGATGAACGGCGTCACCACCAGCAGCGCCAGGGCGTTTGGCACGCACCAGGCGAGGAAAGCCGGCGCCGTTGCCGCCGACGAAATTGTATGGTCAAACCACAATCCCGCCAAATTGAACAACGTGTTGATCGCAGTGGCCAGGCCGCCGGCCAGCAGCAGGTAGGCCAGCGCATCACGGGTTCGCTCCAAGGAATTTTCAAATTTTGCCAGCCGCAATAAAAAAGCGCAGAGGGCCGCGCCCAACGTGTTCCCCGCCGCCGTGGCCAGCATGAAAAACCCGAACGGCACGCCACGGACAATTGAAAACACCAGAGTTCCGAGCGCGATGGCGGGCCAGAAACGAAACCCAAAAACCAGCATCCCCGCCAGGGCGATGCCCGCCGGCAGCCAGTCCAAGGCGGACGCCCCGGAGAGCGCCGCGGTATGCCGCCCCAGAAAACCGCCGAGGACATACATTGCCGTCAACACCAGCAGGCGGGCCGAGGGGTTGAGGGTTGAAGATGAATTTAAGTATTTTGAGTTCAACCGGGCTTTTCTAGCACATTGTTTTTGGCAAGCCCAGTGAGAAGTGGCCTAAAAATCCGGCTTCCAAAACGGCGGCCACGGAGGGATGACAATGAACTGGAAAACCAGGAATTTCCTGTGGAAAAAGGTTGCCCAAAAACAGTTCCGCCAGCAAGCTTGGGGCCAAGGATTCAGTCCGCTGAAAATCCAGCGGACTGGGAAACACCACGGTTTGCCATGAACAGCCAGTTGCCCGCGCATCTTATTGCCCATATCAATGTGAAACTCGCCCTGATCGGCTGCCAGCCGGTGCCGATGAAGGGCGACAAGGAATTTGTCGAAATCGCCGCCGCGATGGCCGCGCAGTCGCGCGAAAAAGACCGGCTCCTCGGCCAGCATCTCTGCCCCGCCGACCAGCGCATCCAGAATTTTCTCCGCGATTATCTGCGGGAGATTCCCGCGCCGAAGCTGCCCGCGCGCACGTTCAGACTGGACCGGCCCGGCCTCGCCCGCGTGCTGTCGCTGCCGGTGGATCGCGATGATTTTTCGTCGGACATCATCAATTCCTACCGCGTCAAACAAGGGGTTTTGCATAATCCGCGCAGCGACCGGCGGACGACGGCGGGAATTTTCCACGTCACCGAGGGCGGCCTGCCGATTCCCGACGACAAGCTCGGCGTGCCGAAGGCGGCCTTCGCCAAAATTCTCCAGTTCGCGCTCACGCCGCCGGGCGCGTTGCTGCAACTGCCGTTCACCTCCACGCAGCCGAAGCCGGCGGAATGTTTCGTCTCGCTGCTGCTGCGTCCGCTTGTCTGTCCGGCGGTGCCGGGGTTCACGGCGGAAAAAACGATGGAAGTCCGCCTCTTCGTGCCGGGCAATCTCGTGAGCAACCTGGATTTTGTCGAGGCCATCTTCACCAATGGCGGCGATCCGCTGCTGCCGGAGAACGATGCGGCGCTGGACAGCGAACATTGGACCGGCCACACCGGCTGCGTGATCCTTGCGCCGCACCTGGCGAAGATGACGAAAAAATCCGCCGGCCTGCCGCACTTTGACCAGGCCACGGAACGCCAGCGCCGCGACGGCATGTGCTGGAAAAACGAGGATGAACTTTACAACGGCGGCAACGCTTTCAAGCTGACCTGCCGTGATGAAACCGGCGTGATCGTCACCATCATCGCCGACAATTATTTCGGCTATTGCAAAAAGGAAGTGAAGACGCAGTTGAGCTACGCGGCGAATCTGTTCGGGCTGGCCGAGGAGGAACACGCGGGCGGCGCGCTGGTTTTCCAGAGCTACGATCTGGGCGAGGAGTTCAGCGGCGACGCGCATGTCCGCCGGCTCGGCCACCGGTTCGAGGAAGTGGCCCGCCTGTTCGCCGACGTGCTGGACGTGAGGCCGGAAGGTTACGCGGTGGATAAAAATTTCCCGGAAATTCTCTACGTTCCGCACGACGCCAATTTTGACCTGCACACGCAGAAAGTTTCCTGGGCAAACACGGCCGGCGAACACAGCATCAAGCTCTCGCCGGAAAAAACCTACGTCCGCCCGTCCGGTTACAAGGTGAAAATGGAAAAACCGCCCGGCCGCGACCGGCAATGGCGGCTCGTCGGCACGGTGGCGGAAGGCACGGTCTGCCACAAACCCTGCACGGTTTCCGGCGGCGGCAAATCGGAGATTTCCAAGCCCATCACCGACGCGATCCTCACCGGCCCGGTTTATGTGGCCGACTTGAAACGCGATTTCGACCGCGTGGAGGAGTTGATCAACCGTGATTACGCGAAGCGTTTTTTAGATGCGGCGCGCCAGGATCAGCGCACGGTGCTTTCGCCGGAACGCTCGCTCGGCTCCGTCATCAAGCTGCTCACGCCGGACGAACACGACTACGCGCCGGAATACAACGCCTGGCTGGCCGGCGTGCCGCAGCACGTCAAGGAACTCGCCTTCGTGGTGAAACGCTGTTACAAGCCGGAATGGGGCGCGGGCTGGCGCGAACATTTCAGCGTGGACATCGTCAACGGCACGCCCGGCAACGAACTCAAGTGCGACAACCACAAACTCGTTACGACCTATCTGCGCGTGGGTTTCGACGCGGATGGCGCGTGGCGCACGTTCGGGTTGCGGAAAGATTTTCATCCGGCGGTGAAAGTGCAGATGGAGGATGACATCACGGCTTCCGTCGTCGTGCCCGGCGCGCGGCTGGAAAAGCTGCCGGATGGCGCGGACAAAAATTTATCGTTCAAATTCGCGCGCAACTGCGAACAGCGTTTGTTCCAGCGGCCGGATGACGCGATCCATCGCGGCTACGACAAGCAGGCGGAAGCGGATTTTATCCAGCCGGAGAACTTCTTTTCCAACTACGAGCCGCTCACGCCCGCCGACGCCCGTGAAATGGTCGAGGACGCGCTGGGTTTTCACCAGTTCACCAAGCCGATGCAAAGATTTGTGCGCGAAGTGGCCGAGACCGGCACGCCGGATTATTTTGTCTGCACCGCCAGCCCGCGCCTCGTGAACGGCAAGCCGACAAAAAATCCGCGCTATCTTCAGAAGCGGCCCGATGTCGTCCGCGCCAGCGAAACGTATCTGGCGGAGATGTCCGCGCGTTTGCGCCGCCGCGCGCCGATGAGCCAGCCGCTGCACACGCCCGTCACCGCCGTCCTGCCCGGACGCCGCAACAATCCGCCGGACACCGGCGTCCGTCCGCTCGCGTGCTACAATCCGATCCATTACATGGAACTGCCGGAGCTGTTCATGGAAGTGATTTGCAGCATGACCGGCAAATCGCCGTCCACCACCGGCGCGGGTTCCGAAGGCGCGCTGACCAAAGGACCGTTCAACGCGTTGCCGCCGATCATAGATTTGAACAATGCGCTCGTGGCGTTCATCCTCACGGGCCACAACGGTTTCGTCACCGCCGCCGGTTACGTCGGGCCGAACCTCCGCGTGGATCATGATGTCAGCCTGCTGGTGCCGGAAGTCTGGTGCCGCATGACCGCCGAGGAACACGATCCGAAATTTCTCATCGCCGGCCATTACCTGGAAAAATGCCGCGACTTCGAGCATGACGGAAAAAAAGTCCTGACCAGCCGGCTGGGCTGGCGCATCAACGCGCGGTTCGTCCACGCGTTTTTCGGCCGCGTTTTCAATCATCCGCACGCGCTTTTTACCGAGGCGATGCTCAAGCCGGAATTGCAAAGCAAGGATGTTTTCGCGGACGGCATGGACAACATCATCGCCACACAGAAGCGCGTCGCGAAAATGTATTTTGACGACGGCAGCATCGCACAGGCCAGCCCGCCGTTGAAGGCGCTGCTGCACATCATGCGGCACGACGAGTTTGAGGGCAAAGGACTGGAGCATCCCGAAATCCGCGAACTATTCACGCGCGAAAACCTGCTTGCCAGCCCGTGGTATGCGACGCGCCTCGCCGCGAAGCAGAAAATTGACCGCGCGCTTTGGAAACGGCACGTCGAATACCTGAACGCGTTTCTCCACCGGCCGAGCCATGCGGACATTTCAGAAAGCATGAACATCGCCGCGCGTCTCGCCGCCGCTCAAAAAACGCTGGCCGCCGTGGAATCACCGGATTATCTGAAACAACTCGCCGGCACCATCGGCGCGGAGCCGGTGGAGAATTACATCACGCAGCTCAAATCGAAATAACAAATTTTTACCGGGCGGCGTGAAACTTGCCTTTAAAAATTAGGCTTGGTTTTCCCGGTAATAGTTGCCGAACCCTTGCATAGAAAATCCACATTGACAGATGACCCTTCGCCGGTTCCATCGGTCATTGAGCCAGTAATGGTTTCTGTATAAATCCCATTCACCGGCGCGGTGTCCGTGATGGTTTCACTCAAAAAACCTTGTAGATAAAATTTTAACTGATTGCCGCCGGCGACTTGCGAATCATCAAAGGTGATATTTAGAATTTGAAGCTTTTTTTCGCCCTTGTGCGCCAGTCCAGTGACATCATCTTGTGTGCCCGATGTGATTTCCTTGTTGCCGAATCCAAGCTCATTATGTCTGAAACATCCGCCAAAACATTGGTTCCTTTGACCACGAGAAAACCTTTGCCGTCAGTCGCCAGTCGCGCGCTTTTCGGGAAGCTGTTGCTCGGCCAATAACCTTGGGCAAATTTATCGGACGCCAGCACCTTCAATATATCCTTTGTTGAATACTTCAAAATTTTGGGAGAAGCCGTGATTGTGGTTGCCCCGTTATCACGGCTGGTGTTTTGCTTATGCAATGTAAGGTTGATTGAAACATTGAGGAACGACAACGCCGACTCTCCCTCCGATTCAAGAGCATACAATTGGGCAACTTCGGTTGGCGACAAAGCGCGGTTATAGATGCGCACGTTGTCTATTAACCCGGCATAGTTGTCCAGACCATTCTCGCTATTTTCACCAATTATCAGATTGCCAGAGTTGTTAAAAACACAAGAGGTGGCAACCGAGCTGTCAAGCACGCCGTTGATATACAAGTTTTTATTGGTTCCATCATACGTCGCAACAATATATGACCATTCACCAGCGTTAATATATTGAGTTGAAGTTAATATGGCGGCATCGGCGTATGTGTAAAATCCAACTTGCCTCTGGCTGGAAGTTCCCCAAGTGAAAAGTTCGAAGCCATTAATGTTAAATTTTGAAATGATTCTTGGGTTGTAATTTCCTCCCGCATTGAAGTTCACCCACGCCGCCATTGTTAGTCTATTTGTGAATTCCAATGAGGCCGAATCCGGCACAAATATGTCCTGTTGACCACCATTGAACGAATATGCCTGATTAGCATCTGCCCCGAAAAGATTCGTTGTTAACATAGTTAAAGCAGCTCCATTCACAACCCCATCGTTACCTTTGCCGCTTGCGTCCTGTGCATTTCCGTTAAACGGGTAATACGCAACCAAGCCATCAGTCAGTTCTATAGTAGTAATCGGCGGATTTACACCCCTTGTGGGAAATATGCCATTCGCAGCGAAGGAGTGGGCCTGCGACGCAGTCGTTAACCTTGGAACAAACGCCGAGGTTGTAGGCGTCAATGATCCCTTGAAGAACAAATTGATTCCAACATTCCCGTTGTCAATTCCGCTCTCGGTGTTGATTACATTCGTTTCTGGTGAAAGAATTATGTCCGGCTGGGCATTTGTATCGCTTGGCCCATTGTCAGGCTGGCCACTTGAACTCCCTGAGGCATCTGCTCCGAAAGTTATCACGTCTGTTAAACGAACCTGTGCGATGGCGGCGCCTTGTAAAAAAGTTGCCGTTAAAAGAATCACCCATGACCAAGTTTGTCGTTTCATATTTTTTGATCGCGTTTGTCAAAAGAGTTTCGTTTCTAATTCCCAAGCAACCACATTTCTTCACGCATAGAAACGAAATGAGGCGGCTTGTATTCTAAGCACATTAACGAGAACTCCAAAAAAGTCTAATAAATAAAACCCGTTGCTTTCCGCCGTTTCAATGGATGCAGTCCGTCGGAATGTTTTCCGGACGGAGAATCACTTCGCGGCCTTTCCAACAAGGCACGCCGACCTGGTTGAACTGGCCAAGATGCCAGCGCCAGGAACTGCCGTAAAACGGATTGTGCGTGGGCCAGAAGGAAATGATGTCCACGCCGATCTCCTTTGCCATTTCAATCGCGCGCTGGATGGTTTGCGGATGGTCGTTCCAGTTGAAGATGACGTATTTCCATTCCAGCACGGGGAGTTTTTTTCCGCGCGCGTCGCGGTAGGCGACCATTTCTTTCATCGCGGCGAAGGCTTTGTCAAAATTGCTCCGGTGCATGTAGCGGCCCAGCATCTCGTTGCTGATGCCATGCACGGAAAATAAAATATGGCTCAAATACAGCGCGGCCTCGCGCTTGGCATCCGTGTTCAGCAGCACGCCGTTGGTGGAAACGACGATGCGGCAGTCGGGATTTTTTTCGCGCAGCACCGGCAGTTCCTGGCAGATGTTCGGCGAAAGAAACGGTTCGCCTAGGTTCAGATAAAATAACTGCTTCATCCCCAGCCGCGCCACGAGATCGCCCATCTGCGTGAGTTCCGCCAATGTCATCTGCTTGCTGGTGCGGATGTTCGCCGCGCCCTCGCGGGCGCAGCCGATGCAGTCCACGTTGCAGCGCACGGTATTCTCCAGCATCATGCCGCGATACGGCAGACGCGGTTTGGGCGGGGCGCCACCCTCCGGCAGCCGGCGCATGGAACAACGCACACAAGTCGGGATCGGCACCTTGCCCTGCGCCAGTTCATCGCGGAAACGCTGCGCCACCGGGCCGAAGAAAACTTCCTCGAACGTGTTTTTTTTCAAGTCGCCAATATGGCCGCTGCCGTCCGTGTCCTGGCAGTTGCAGGAAACGGTGAGGTCGGAATTGATGGTGAGATTGTATTCATCCTCGCCGGCCAGCGTGCTGCAATAGTAGCCGCGCCCGGACATCTTGGCCTGCGTTTCCCGCCATTGCTGGATCGTCCAGCGGATGAAATCGCTGACGCGCCAGTTGAAGCGCGTCTTGGGATTTTTGATCTGCCGGGCGATGGACGGGGTTGCCATGTTGGAAGAATGGTTGGGTTTGCCGGCGGCGGGCAATGAAAATCTCAATTCACCAACTGATACCAGTTATTGCGCTGGTGCGGTTCGTAGCCGAGGTCGCGGATGAGCCGGTGCATGTCGGGCACGGCCATCTGAAACGTCGTGCCCGCCTGCGAGACGACGTTTTCCTCGATCATGATGCTGCCCAAATCATTCGCGCCGTATTTCAACGCGATTTGGCCGATCTCCAAACCCTGCGTCACCCACGAGCTTTGCACGTTCTCAAAGTTGTCGAGGTAGATGCGGCTCAATGCCTGCATCCGCAGATATTCATGCGCGCCGACGGTCGGGGCGCGCAGCTTCGTGTGTTCGGCTTGGAACGTCCACGCGATGAACGCGGTGAAATGAGCCGGGGAAAAGCGGAAAGCGGAAGTCGGAAAAGCGGAAACAGATGGTGACGCGGAAATTTCCGCTTTCCCGCTTTCCCGCTTTCCGCTTTCTGCCTGCTCGTATTCCGCTTTTCGTTTGAGCGATTTTTCCTGCTGCGCGCGCAGCCGTTCCAAATGTTCGATGCGATCTGCCACCGTCTCCACGTGGCCGAACATCATCGTCGCGCTGGAATAAAGGCCGAGCCGGTGCGCCACGTCCATCACTTCCAGCCAGTCGTCGCTCATCGCCTTGAGCGGCGCGATGCGTTTGCGGACGCGATCCACGAGAATCTCGCCGCCGCCGCCGGGAATGGAGCCAAGCCCCGCCGCTTTGAAATCGCCGATGATTTTTTCCAGCGGCTCATTGAACACTTCGCGAAAATGCACGAACTCGCTCGGACTGAAACCGTGGATGTTGAAGCCGGGAAATTTATTTTTGACGTGCGACAGCAAATCCAGATACCACTGCTTCGTCAGCTTCGGATGATGCCCGCCCTGCATGAGCATCTGATTGCCGCCGACCGCAATCGTCTCTTCAATTTTTTTGTCCAGCTCGGCCAGCGACATGACGTAGGAATCATCGTCCTTCTCCGTGCGGTAAAACGCGCAGAACTTGCAATACACGTTGCAGACGTTCGTGTAATTGATGTTGCGATCCACATTGTAAGTGATGATCGCGTTGCCACGTCCGTCGTAGGAATTTTTCTTGGCCAGATGGCGGCGATGATCCGCCAGCGCGCCAAGTTCCTCCAGCGGCAGCGCATAAAGCCGCAACGCTTCGGTCTGCGAAATGCGTTTGCCATCCCAGACTTTCTGGAGCAACTCATCCAATGACGCATCATAAATCACCTGGAAAGTTTAATGAATCCGCGCATCCAAAACAACCGCCAAGACGCGGGATGGAATTTGCGGGATTGCTAACATCAAAAACGCGAAGCGAGAACAGGAAGAATTCTCGCCGGCGGCAGGTTGAAAGAAACGAAAATTCCTGGCAGCCGTGAAAAACATCCGGCCCGGCGCGAACAACGCCTTAATGATATTCCTGCACCGTCTTCACCGCATAGCCGGATTTTTTCAAGGCGGCAATGCCGAGCGCGGCGGCTTTGGCCCCGGAGAGCGTCGTCATGATCGGCGTGCCGGTATAGACGGCGGTGGTGCGGATCTTCACTTCATCTTCGCGCGGCGCCGCGCCGGACGGGGTGTTGATGACGAGCTGGATTTCCTTGTTCTTGAGCAAATCAATCACGTTGGGCCGGCCTTCCATCAGCTTCAAAATGCGCTGCACTTTCAAGCCGGCTTTTTCCAAAACCGCCGCCGTGCCGCTCGTGGCGACCAGTTCAAAACCGAGGCCGGCAAATTGTCTCGCCACGTCCGCAACGTGCGGTTTGTGCAGGTCGCTGACGCTGATGAAAATTTTTCCGGCCAGCGGCAACGGGGAGTTCGCCGCCATCTGCGATTTCGCGTAAGCCGTGCCAAGGTCGGCGTCGAGGCCCATGACTTCGCCGGTGGAACGCATTTCCGGCGAGAGCAAAATGTCCTGGCCGATGAATTTGTTGAACGGGAAAACGGATTCCTTCACCGCCCAATACTTCGTCCAGACTTCCTCGGTGAAATTCAATTCCTTCAAGGTTTTTCCCGCCATGACGCGCGCGGCGATTTTCGCGAGCGGCTTGCCGATGGCTTTGCTCACGAACGGCACGGTGCGCGAGGCGCGCGGATTCACTTCGAGGACATAAACCGTTTCGCCTTTGACGGCGTATTGCACGTTCATCAGGCCGACGACGTTCAATTCCTTCGCCATCGCGTGCGTGTAAGCGCGAATCGTATCAATGACTTTTTGCGAAAGCGTGTGCGGCGGCAAAACCATCGCGGCGTCGCCGGAATGAACGCCGGCAAATTCGATATGCTCCAACATTCCGCCGATGACAATCGTGCCGCCATTTTTCAAACCCACGTCGGCGATGCAATCCACATCCACTTCCGTCGCGTCTTCGAGAAATTTGTCCACCAGCACCGGACGTTCCGGCGAGGCTTCGACGGCGAATTTCATGTAATGCGACAATTCGGCGTCCGAATAAACAATCTGCATCGCGCGACCGCCCAGCACAAAACTGGGCCGCACCAAAACCGGATACGTCAGCCGCTTGGAAATAACGAGCGCTTCTTCCGCGTTTGTCGCGAGGCCGTTCGGCGGCTGCGGAATGTTCAGCTTGTGCAGCATCGCCGCGAACATCTTGCGATCCTCGGCGATTTCGATGCTTTGCGGCGACGTGCCGATGATGTTGACGCCGTTTTTTTGCAGACCGAGCGCGAGATTCAGCGGCGTTTGTCCGCCGAATTGCGCGATGGCGCCCCAGCATTTTTCGCGTTCGTAAATGTGCAGCACGTCTTCGAGCGTCAGCGGCTCGAAAAATAATTTGTCGCTGGTGTCGTAATCCGTCGAAACCGTTTCGGGATTGGAATTGACCATGATGGTTTCAAATCCGTCTTCCTTGAGCGCGAACGCGGCGTGGACGCAGCAGTAGTCAAATTCGATGCCCTGCCCGATGCGATTTGGCCCGCCGCCGAGAATCATCACTTTGCGCGCGGAATTATTTTTCACCTCGTCGTCGCCGCGGTCGTAGGTAGAATAATAATACGGCGTGTAAGCCTCAAATTCAGCGGCGCAAGTGTCCACGAGGCGGTAGCTGGGCACGAGGCCGAGCTTTTTGCGTTCGGCGCGGACGGCGTCTTCGGTGGAACCGGTCAGGTGGGCGATTTGCCGGTCGGAAAATCCGAGCGACTTGGCGCGGGCGAGTTTTTCAGCGTTGAGTGATGACATTCGGCGAAATTAAATTCGCCATAGTAAGCCGAAAATTTTTGCGCGTGTCCAGAAAGTTGAGCGGAAATGACAGCGAAGAGCAATGAAAGCAAAGTTAAATTTTGCAGCCAATTTCTATATTTGGCCGCATCGTCAACCTATCCATGTGAAACTATCGAGTCGTTGATGGCCTTGGCAATCTCCGAAATGTAACCTCGATCAAAACTCGTATAGGCAATAACGTCACCGCCCGCCGTCTTCAGAACTATTTTGAACGCTTGCTTTGATTGAGTCATAAGTGAACCAGCAACAATAAACATCACGATGGCTATGATTATCGCGCCAACCACAATCCAAAAACTGAACTCATATAAAATCCAACAGTAAAAACCTCCAGCAATGACAAGCAACGCTGCAAATCCTATCACGGCGGCAATAGCACCTGCCAATGATTTGTCGGATTCTCTTTCTACGACTTCTTCTGATCGAGCGACCTCAACTGATGTGATGCCTCGCATGGCGAATGTCTTCGCACCAACTACAAATCTTGCGTTCGTAACCATGATGTCACCGTTCTGAAAAAACAAGGATTCATCTTTGGATACGCTCGCCCCAATCTTGGTAAAATCAGGCGTCAATCTGCGACTGCGAATAGGAACCTCAATGGTCTGTTTGCAAGACGAACACTCTATCAACTGGTTCGCCATCTCGCTTGACGCTGTCAGCGAAACGCTACAATTAGGACATGGAAAACTAATATCTGACATACTCGTGTGCGGCCTAACAGCTAGGCAGGCCATTGGTTTTGCCGCCAATCTCGTTTCACAATTTCGAGATTGTGCTGGCCGCAAATGATTATCAAGCCTCTTTTCCTGCCGCCCTTCCGGATTTTTGCCACAGAGGCACCGAGCGCACAGAGGAAGAAAACTCCCTGCTCTGTGTTCTCTGTGCCTCTGTGGCCAATTTTTCTTTTTTGCGCTCCGGCCAAATCGCTTGTCGCCGGTGCAAATTTATTTTATCAATCCGCCAATGTGGCAACGACTACGCCCAATCCTGTGGTTGATCCTGCTGCTGCCAGTCGTGGCCTCGGCGCAGATTGATCCGGTGAAGCGCGACTTGATCCAGTTCGGCTACAATCAGCCGCTGGAAGGCCAGGCTCCCATCGCGGGCTACGCGTTTTACTATCACAACCAGCCGGATTTTCTCCATACCAACCTGACGCTGCGGCTGGCGCTCGCGCCGGTTTATTTGGATTCGGAACTTGGTTTTGTCCACGGCCTGGGGCCGCAGACGGATTTTGCCATCGGCGCGGCGGGCGGCGGCTTTGCCGACAGCTACAATGAGATTGACGCGGGGAAATACGACAAAACCCAGTCGTTTGGCGGCGATTGCGGGGAGCTTTCCGCCAGCGTGTATCACCTGTTCAATCCCGACAGCATGATTCCCTTGAACTTGGTCCTGCGCGGTTCGGCGCATTATGCGGCTTACGACAAGAACAGCACCACGGCGTCAAATTTCCGGCTTCCCGAGGACGGCGAAATCTTCAGCGTGCGCACCGGCCTGCGCTGGGGCGGCATTGAACCGACCTTGATGCCGGCGCTCGCCATGGAATTGTCCGTCTGGTATGAGGGCATGTTCCGCTCCGACCCGGGCCATTACGGCTTCAACAACGACCGGGAGATGGAGGCGGCCTCGCATGTGTTTTGGGGTTCCGCCGCGCTGTCCTACACGCTGCCGGACAGCAAGCAGAATTATTTCGCGCGCCTCGTGGCCGGCACTTCGGTGGATGCCGACCGCCTGAGCGCCTTTCGCCTCGGCGGTTTTCTTCCGCTCGTGGCGGAATATCCGCTGTCGCTGCCGGGCTATTATTATCAGGAATTCAGCGCCCGGCAGTTCGTGCTGTTGAACGCCAGCTATCTTTTGCCCATCGCGCCCGACCAGCGTTGGAACCTGGAATTTACGGCGGCGACGGCGGTGATTGATTATCTGCCCGGCACCGGCCAGCCGGGAAATTTCGTCAGCGGTGTCGGCGGCGGCATTCTCTACCGCGCCCCGTCGGACAAGTTTCGTTTCATCGTCAACTACGGCTACGGCATCAACGCCCTCCGTGACGGCCATCGCGGCGCCAACAGCGTTGGCATCCTGCTCCAGATTGATTTGGACAAGCCGCACGGCGACAGTTTCAATGCCACACAGCCCAACCACTGGCGCGGCTGGAACTGGCTGCTCGGCCGGTAAAGGCCGGTGAAAAAACTTGCTTCCGTAAAGCCGTCAGGCAACATGCCTACCCCGGTTGCGCATATGGTGGAATTGGCAGACACGCTACTTTGAGGTGGTAGTGCCGCAAGGCATGCAGGTTCAAGTCCTGCTATGCGCACCACTTTTCCCGGGGAAACCGGCGTCCGTCTGTTTGAAGCTTGCACAAAACTTTCGTTCGTTCATCAGGCTGCCAGGTGAAATTCTCCGTCACCACCAAACGCGAAACCGGCAAAGTGAAAGCCTGATGTTCGGCGGGAAAATTCAATTGCCACCATCTCACTCAGCAGCAAAATGGCCGTTGGCAGAACAAACAGGGCAACTCGAAGAAAAAAAACTGACGCGCGCGTTCAAGCGTGCGATATTTCAAAGGTCATGGAAACAGCAGCCGTTTGATTAAAATGACATTTTTCCTTTCGTCAAGCATCACGTTGACGAGCAACCGATGCTCAGGCATGGTTGGTCAGGATGATGACGGCAAAGACGCGGTAAGTTTGACGAACGACAGGAGAAAACAGAGAATTTTTTAAGCAACCGAAACCAAGCATAGAAAGGATAAAAACATGGAAACCAGTTATGAAGCCATTGAAAAAGCGCACAGTGACGCCGCCCGCGAACAGGCCATGGAAGACTTGCAGGCCCTCTCGCGCGACGCGGAAGATTTGTTGAAAGCCACGGCCGGCGATGTCAGCGAGAAGGCAAAAGAAGCGCGCTCACGGGTGACGGCGGCGCTGGAACGGGCCAAGGCCAGCTACACGCGGCTCCAGGCGCAAACTCTTGCCACCGCGAAGGCGGCGGCGAAAAAGGCGGACACCGTGATCCGTGAACACCCGTATGAATCCATCGGCGTCGCATTCGGCGTGGGGCTGTTGATCGGCGTGCTGGTCGCCCGCAAGTAAGTCATGAGCGCTTCCCCGCCCAACCCCGGTGGATGGCTCGAATCGTTGCGGCGCATGGGCGACTCGTTCCTCGCGCTGACGCGCAACCGGCTTGAGTTGTTCACCGTGGAATTGCAGGAGGAAAAACTGCGGCTGCTCAACCTGCTGATCTGGATCACGCTGGCGGCGGCCTTGGGTTTTGCGGGCGTGTTCATCCTTGTGATCGCCCTGGCCTTCTGGTTGTGGGCCGTGGCCGGCTACCTTGGATTGATCGCGCTCGCGCTGGCGGCTTTGGCCGCGGCCGTGGGCATTGTTTTTGGCATCCGCAATAAACTTCAAACCAGCCCGGCGCCGTTCGCGCAGACCGTGGCTGAATTCAGAAAGGACGGCGGATGTTTGCGCAAAAACTAAACGACCTGGCCGAACGCCGCCGGCGGCTGGTGTTGGAGGCGGATTTGCAACGCAGCCTCATTGCCTTGGAGCGTGAACATCTGCGATCCAAACTTGCCTGGATTCATCAGGCGCGGGAAAAGGTCGCTGCGGGCGGCCCTTGGCTGACGATCGGCGGCACTTTCGCCGGCCTGCTGGCCGTGCGGCATTGGCGAAAATTAGTGCGCTGGGCGCCGGCGGGAGTGGCGGCAATGCGTTGGCTGAAATCGCTGAAGGCGAAGTAAGCGAAATTTTCTTTCCGAGCCGGCCGTTTCTCCCGGCCAACAAAAAGCCCCCGGCTGCGGTTGCAGCCGGGGGCTTTGATTTAGGGTAATTGTCAGTCAAATGCGTGGCCGGCGCTGCAAAGCACGTCTTTGACCTTGTGACGGACGAGGTCTTTGACGGCGGTGCGGGCGGGTCCCATGTATTTGCGCGGATCGAATTCCTTCGGGTTTTCCGCGAACACTTTGCGGATGCCGGCGGTCATGGCCATGCGGAGATCGGTGTCAATGTTCACCTTCGTGCAACCCACGCGGCGGGCGATTTCGATGTCGGCTTCGGGCACGCCTTGGGCGTCGGGCATCTTGCCGCCGTATTTGTTGATCTCGTCCACAAGATACTTGGGCACGCTGGACGCACCGTGCAACACGAGCGGATAATCGCCGAGGTTCGCATCCATCAAAGCTTTCTTGATGAGTTTGAGCCGTTCGAGATCCAAGTGTTGTTCGCCCTTGAATTTGAAGGCGCCGTGGCTGTTGCCGATGGCGACGGCCAGCGAATCACAGCCGGTTTCTTTGACAAATTTGACCGCTTCCGCCGGATCGGTGTAATGGCCGCTGGTGGAATGAGCGCCGCCTTCTTCGCCTTCGTCAAACTGTGCGCCGACGAGATGGCCGAGTTCGGATTCCACGGAGCAATTATGCTTGTGCGCGTATTCGACGACTTTCTTGGTGATTTCGACATTTTTCTCAAACGGCTCGTGCGAGGCGTCAATCATCACGCTGGTGAAACCTTCGTCAATGCACTGTTTGCACAACTCGAATGTATCGCCGTGATCCAGATGAACGGCGATCGGAATGTTTGAAAGGCTGACGGCGGCCTCAATGAGTTTTTTGAGATAAACCGGGTTGGCGTAAGACCGTGCGCCCTTGGAAATCTGGAGAATGAGGGGAGCTTTTTCTTCTTCGCAGGCTTCGATGATGGCCTGGATCAACTCCATGTTGTTCACGTTGAATGCGCCGAGGGCGTATTTGCCTTTGAGCGCCTTGGCGAACAGGTCTTTGGTATGTGTCAGTGGCATAAATTATATTCTTTTGAAACCGGGCGGAATGCCCGAATTTTCCTTTCAGCCGTGCATCATAGAAAATTTCTGGTGAAAGAAAATCAAAAAATGAGGGCGTTTTTGGGCCGAAATCAGCTTCAACAAGCGAAAAAATCCTTCACCACCGTTGCCACCCGCTGGATTTGCGCGTCGGTCAATTCCGGGAACATCGGCAGGCTCAAGACTTCGCGGCTGGCTTTTTCCGCCACCGGAAAATCGCCCGGCTTGTAACCGAGAGGCGCATAGACTTTTTGCAAATGCAGCGGCATCGGATAATGCACCGCGTTGCCGATGCCATTCGCATCAAGATGCTTTTTCAGTTCATCCCGGCGCGGATGGCGCACGGTGTAGAGATGCCAAGCGCTTTCATTGCCGGCGGTGACGGTCGGAAGTTGCAACGGCGTGGCGGCCAGCAATTCCGTATAACGCGCCGCCACGCGCTGTCGTTCCCGCGTCCAGTGCGCCAGATGTTTCAATTTCACCTCCAGCACCGCGCCCTGAATGCCTTCGAGCCGGTAATTGTAGCCGACTTCATCGTGATGATACCGCACGGTGGAACCGTGTTCGCGCAACGATTTGGCGCGGGCGGCATACGCGGCATTGTTCGTCACCAACGCGCCACCTTCGCCGCAGGCGCCCAGATTTTTTGCGGGATAAAAACTGAAGCAGGCGATGTCGCCGAGCGTGCCGGCGGGCTTGCCCTTGTATTTTGCGCTGACGGCCTGGGCGGCGTCTTCGACGAAAGGCAGATTGTGTTTCTTACAGATGGCTGAAATTGCCTCTACATCGAACGGCTGACCATAAAGATGCACGGGCAAAACGGCTTTCGTGCGTGGCGTGATGGCTTTCTCAATCAGCTTCGGATCAAGATTGAACGTCGCATCGTCAATGTCCACATACACTGGTTTCGCTCCGCAATAGGAAATCGCCCAGCTCGTCGCAATGAACGTGTAGGGCGTCGTGATGACTTCGTCGCCCGGCCCGATGCCGAGCAGCAGCATCGCGACGTGCAGCGCGGACGTGCCGCTGTTGAAACCGAGCGCGTATTGCGCCTCGCAAAATTTTGCAAAATCCCGCTCGAACTGCGCCACGTCCGGGCCAAGGCAGAAAGAGCAGTTGTCCAGCGTGCGGGCGATGGCGGCGTCAATTTCTGCGCGTAACGGTTTGAGTTGGGCGCGCAGATCAAGGTAGGGAACCGGTTCAGACATTTGCATAATTTATCCGCCATTCACCGGTTTGTGAACTCTGAAAATCTCTTCGCCCATCAGTTTATCTGGCCGGAAACGTGCATTTTAGATTCATTCTCATCCTCGTTCTCGTCCTCATCCTCGATTTTTCGATTCCCCTTTAATTATTTTAAGCCAGCACTGGCAAAAGCGGTCAATCCTTCAGTGTCCTAAAAATGGCCCAAGATGTCTCATGGATGGATAGCAGGCTTCCCTCGGCTATGTTTTAATCAGAACATAGAATTTTAGCTAAACATTAGATTTTACCGTATGAAAAAGACATCTTTACTGTTCGGCGCAATCGGCTTGCTGTTTGCAGGGAATGCGTTTGGGACGATGACCATCAAATTAAGCACGGATTCCCACACCGGCGGCAATGGTGGCGGCGCGTTCTACGCCCAAACCAGCGGCAATGGAAATTTTGAGACATTTTGCATTGATCCATCGCATAGTTTTACCCTTGGCAAAACGTATAATTACACGATTTCCCAAAATACGACTGATCCCAATGTCAGCGGATGGGGCTACCATCCTACATATACAGATAATTTTATTTCCATCGGGACGGCGTTTCTTTACAGCGAATTTTTGGATGGAAATTTAGACGATCATTGGACTAAATCAGATTCCACCTTGTTGCAGCAAACATTCTGGGCCTTGGAAGGCGAGATCAGCAGCCGCGGTATTTTAGACCATTTCAGATATGGTCAGAGTAACAAGTTCCTTGACGACCTGCTAGCACAGTTCGACACCATCGGTGCCGCAGAAGCTGACGCGGGCGAGGATAATATTTACGGCGTGGCCGTGATGAATCTGTATGACCCCAAAACCTGCGCGCTGGCACAAAGCCAATTAGTTCGGTGCTACACGCCCCCGGTTGTTTCCGTTCCCGAACCTTCAACCATTGTTGCCGGTGCTCTGCTGTTGCTGCCGCTTGGCGTCAGTGCTTTGAAAATTCTCCGCCGGAAACAAACGACAGTCAGCTAATTTCCATCAAGCTTTGATTTTATATTTATCAGGCCGGCCATCATGGCCGGCCTGATTTTTTGTGCGTGGCTGCAATTGTGATAATGGTGCAAAGCTCCATGAAAAACTATTCTATCCGATCCACGCAAACCCCTTCAGAGATGTGTTTTTTCCTTCAAAGACCAGCGCGGCGGAATAATTCGGAATGACCTCCAAGGAATTTAGAGTCCATTTCTTGTGCGCATCCATTTCATCCGCCATTTCCAACAGCGCTGCCGGCTTATCCGGGGCCAGTGAGACCGAGAAACAATTGAGTGGATAGGACAGCCCCAGACCAATGGCTTTGACGAAGGCTTCCTTGCGCGTCCAGCAGTTGAAAAACCCTGCTAGTTTAAGCGCCGGCGGCAGGCTCGCCAGTTCGCCAATTTCGGCGCCGGAAAAAAAACTTTTCGCCAAATCTTCAATCTCCGCCATCGGCCGATGTTGCTCTAAATCCACACCAAGCTCGCAGCCGCGCGCCAAGGCAATCAATGCCCAGTCTCCTGAGTGGCTGCAGCTAAACCGGAGGCCGCCGGCACCTGTCTGCCCGGAAACAAAGGGCTTGCCGTGCGGGGCTGATTCAAACTGAACCGCCGGCGGCGTAGTGTCCAGGCCCGCTGCCAGCAGTTGCCGCAACACGGCGCGGCGGATGACAAAACGGTGCTGGTCGCGCGCAAAATGAAAGCGCCCGGCCCGGACGCGTTCCTCCGGGGACAACCATTCATTTGACTCCGCTTCCAAACCGGGGCAGCCGGCCAGGGAAATCCGCCAGACATGGATTTCAGATTGGCCTAGAATCGGGACTTTTGAAGTTTCGCACCATGTTTCAATGCCGCTCATGTATCTTGGAATTGCTCCAAGCATTGATTAAATTTTTCAGCAAGTTCCGGCAGGTGGGTTTCGTCCAAAACCGTCACATGATCGCCAGGCACATTGATGACTTCCACATTGCCGGTGAAAAATCGGTCGGCCCCAAGGCTGTTTTCAATCGGCCGGTAGGCATTGGCGAGCCAGTCGTCCTGCGATAAAAACAGAAGGCCGCGTCCAGCCAATGGTTTGGGCTGGTAACCTCGCACGGCGTGCCGGTAAATGCGGGTGATGACGGTCAGCGGCACATACACATTGAAATTATCGTGAATGGCCAGCTTGAGCCGGGAGGCCAGTTCATCCTTTTCCAAGCTGATCCGGCGCCGGCTTTTGCGCCAAAGATACCCCGGACCATGCCGCAGCAAATTTCCCAGATGCTCCCGGAGCCAGGCTTTTCTCTCCCACCAGCAGGGAGGATGCATCATCCAAGTGTCCAACAGCAGCACCGCTGCCACCGGGATGCCGACGGCCTGCAACTGATGCGCCACTTCAAACGCCAGCATCCCGCCAAAGCAATGGCCGGCGAGCAGCACGGGTTTGCCGGGCTGATGCTTGCGAATCAAGGTCACATGTTCGGCCGCCAAATCCTCCATCCGGGGCAGCGCGGAAAACTGTTTCTTGGCCGCCGCCCGCAATGTCGCCTCCGGCAACGGCACCACTGAGCCATATAACCGCCGGTCTTTGCTCAGAAAATGAGCCAGCTTGAACAGGCCCAGGCTGCCTTCATCAATCAAAAAAAACACTTCCGGGCCGGTCCTGCCGTCCTGCAATAGGATCAATTCGGGCTGGTGCGCCTGGGTTTTCTGCGCCGGCAAAATCTGCGCCAGTTCATGAATGCTAGGATGCTGAAATAACATCCGCAAAGGCAGGTCAAAATTCATCTGCTGTTTGATCTGGTTGACCATGCGGACGGCCATCAAGGAATGGCCGCCTGCCGCAAAAAAATTCTCATGAACACCAATTTGTTCCACGCCGAGAAGCGCGCGCCAGATTTGGGCCAGGGCAGTTTCCGTGGGCGTCCGGGGCGCGATAAATTCATTCTCCAAAACAATTCGATGTTCCGCAGGGACCGGCAGCGCCTGGCGGTCGATCTTGCCGTTCGGGGTCAATGGCAGTTTTTCAAGAGTGACAAATACGGACGGAACCATGTAGTCCGGCAGCCGCTGCAACAGAAAAGCCCGCAGTTCCGTTGCCGTCGGTGCGGCTCCGTCACGCGCCACCAGGTATGCCGCCAGATTCTTATCATCCCCCTTGTCCTGCCTGGCCGTCACCACGGCATTGGCAATACGGGGATGAGTGGCGAGCGTGGCTTCAATTTCACCCGGTTCAATCCGATACCCTCGAATTTTCACCTGGGCATCATTTCTGCCGAGCAGTTCAACATTGCCGTCCGGCAGATAACGCCCCAAGTCGCCGGTTTTATAGTAGTGATCGTTTTGGTTGTCGGTATAGGAGTTGATGGGAAATTGTTCCCGGGTCAGCGCCTTGTTGTCCAAGTAGCCATTCGATAAATAAGGCGTGCGGACGCAAATCTGCCCCAGCTCGCCAATGCCGGCCAATTTTTCAGCGGCATTAAGGATCAGCAACTGAACGCCGTGAATACCTTTCCCCACCGGCATGACTTCACATTGATTCATTTCAGAATCCGCATTTTTGCCGGCAACTCCCACGGGCATGAGATAATATCCCACGCCTTGCGGTGTTTCCGTCGTGCCGTAGAAATTAACAAAAGTGGCCCCCGGCGCCAGGTTTTGCAGTTTGTCGATCAATTGCCGTCGGAGAGCGTCACCGCCAAAAAAAATGTGGCGCAATGCGGGCAGCTTTTCTGCGTCCCCAGATTCCGCCAGCAACTGCCCCAACGAAGGAGCCAGGTGCATGACAGTGATCTGTGCGGCTTGGAGCCAGGCTTTCAATCGTTTGGGTTCCCAAATCGGCACCGGTTCGGGAATGTGAACCGCGGCCCCCACCCAGAGCGCGGTAAAAACATCCCGCAACAGCGGATCATGCGACAATCCTGACAACATGCTGAAACGATCCGCCGACGTCAGGCCGAAGTGCTCTGAATGCCACTGAAAAAAGTGCGACAACGGCCGATGGCTACCCAAGACACCTTTGGGCGAACCGGTGGAACCGGAAGTGAATGCGATATAGGCGAGGTCATCCGGGCCAATGCAAATCGCTGGCGGAGCCACGGGATATTTTTCCAGAAAATTTGAGGCCGCAGCCACTGGCTGGGTTGGCACTTCAAGGCGGCACGGCAATCCGGCAGCCAATTTTTCCAGCCCCTCGGGAAGCGGCCCGGCGACGGTAAGTTGCAGCCACGCTTTCGGCTTTGCCATTCGGACACATTCTTGCAAACGCCCCGGCGGATGGGCTGGATCCAAAATCACGAATGCCGCCCCCGCTTTCCAAGTGCCCAACATCGCCCAAACCAAGGAAGCGCTCCGGTGTCCATAAATTGCCACCACATCCGACTGGTTCACATTTTGCGCGCTCAGATAATGCGCCAGTTGGTTGCTGCATTTTTCCAGCTCCTGATACGTCCATTGATCATTTGGATCGGCCACCGCCAGGCACCGGGGCGTTCGTTGCGCCATTGCCGAAAACCGGGCCGGCACCGATTCCATCCATTCAAAACCAAGCTGCTGGGCTGGATCAGGCAGATTCATCCTAACGGCTGGCGTTACCAAGTTGAACCCGTTGATTTTCTCATCGGGTTGATCCACGATTTGCTCGAGCAATTGTTGGTATTGCGCCAGCATCTCGACCATGCGCGCCGACGCAAACAGATCGGCATTATAGACCAGATTAAGTTGAATTCCCTGACTGGTGGGCGTGACATACAGGGTCATGTCAAATTTTGACTGCAATCCATTTTCAACCGTCAATTCAACCTTCAAATCAGGCAGGTCACAATGAAAGTCAGGAAAATTCAACAGGTTCAGCATCACCTGGAACAGCGGGTTGCGATCTTGACGCCGTTCGGGCTGCAGATGCTCCACCAATTTTTCAAAAGGCACGTCTTGATGCGCATAGGCTTCCAAGCAAATCTTGCGAACACGTCTAAACAATTCTTTGAACGATGGATTGCCTGACAAATCGGCGCGCAACACCAGAACATTCACAAAAAATCCTATCAGCCCTTCTGTTTCTGCATGGTTACGGACGACATTCGGCGATCCCACGATGACGTCGTCTTGCGCGGTGTAGCGATGCAACAGAATTTTGAACGCCGCCAGCAGCGTCATGAACAATGTTCCCCCTTCCTGCTGACTCAAGTTTTGCAGGCGTTCTGCCAGCGCCTTCGGCAATAAGGTCACCTCCCCGGCTCCATGGAAAGTTTGCGCCGCCGGCCGGGCATGATCAGATGGAAGCTCCAGCACCGGCAGGCCTCCGCCCAACTGCCTCTTCCAATAAAATAATTGCTCTTCCAAAACTTCGTGGCATAGCAAACGCCGCTGCCACGCGGCAAAATCCGCATATTGGATTGGCAATTCGGGCAGATGTGGCGGCCGGCCTTCGCAAAACGTCGCGTATCCCGCCATCAATTCCCGCAGCAAGACATCCACCGACCAGCCATCGAATACAATGTGATGAATCGTCACAATTAAGATGTGGCTCTCTTGCTCCAAATTTAATAGATCCGAGCGAATTAACGGTCCGCAACTCAAATCAAACTGTCGGCCGGCGGCATTCCTCAAGATCTGTTGCACTTCAGCTTCCCGTCTGGGTTCGGGATGATTTTTCAAATCTACCACGGGCAGTTCAATCTCCAGTTTTGGCGCGATCACCTGCACCGGCTCGCCATTTTCAGCATAAAACGTCGTTCGCAAAACTTCATGTCGTTGGATCAGATGATTCAGGCTCTTTTGCAACGCAACTTGATCCAGCCTTCCTTTCATTCGGATGACCAGCGGTATGTTGTAAACCGACTGTTTAGAATCCAATTGGTCAATGAACCACAATTGTTGCTGGTTGAATGAAACGGGAAATGCAGCGGGCAACCCGGAGCCTGGGCGGGGCAGATTTACGGGCCGGTTTTGAATCAAATTGTTGTTTCCGCCTTTTGTGGTCCCGTCAACCACCATGCTTAATGCAGCAAGCGTTGGGTTTTTCAAAACTGCATTCACCGGCAGGTCAACTCCAAGCGCATTATGTATCCGAAACAACATCCGCACCGCTATCAACGAATGTCCGCCCAAAGTAAAAAAATTGTCATGGATGCCGATGCGTTCCACGTCGAGTAGTTCGCACCAGACTTTGGCCAGAGCGGTTTCCGTCGGCGTGCGCGGAGCCACATATTTCATGCCCGAAGCCAGCCGGTTTTCATCCGGGGCCGGCAGCGCCTTCCGATCCACCTTCCCGTTGGGCGTCAGCGGCAGCTTCGCCAGCACCACAAACGCCGCCGGCACCATGTAGTCCGGCAGCTTCGCCAGCAAAAATTCCCGCAACTCGGCGACCGTCGGTGCCGGCTCCGCGCTCACCACCAGATAGGCGGCCAAAGTTTTAGTGCCGTCCGCCGTGTCCGCTCGCGCCATCACCACGCACTCGCGCACCCCCGGATGCCGGCCCAGCACAAATTCAATCTCGCCAGGTTCAATCCGAAAACCCCGAATCTTTACCTGTTGGTCAATCCGGCCGAGAAATTCAAGGTTGCCGTCGGGAAGCTGCCGGGCCAGATCGCCGGTCTTGTATAATCGTGTTTCGGGTTCACGGCTGAATGGATTGGCAATAAATTTTTCAGCCGTCAATTCCGGCCGGTTCCAATAGCCGCGCGCCAGGCCGTCACCGCCAATGTGCAGCTCTCCTGGCACGCCCGGTGGCACCGGCGCAAGTTGATCATCGAACAGATAGCATTGGGTATGGGCGATGGGCCGGCCGATGGGCACGGAACCGTTTGGAAAAATTTCTCCGCGCCGGATGGCATGACAACACGCGAAAGTGGTGGATTCCGTTGGCCCGTAGCCGTTAGTCAACTGCAACGCGGGCAGCAATTCCAGAGCCTTCTGCACATGCACCGGTGACAGCGTATCGCCGCCGGCCAGCACATGTCCGACCGTTTCCAAAACCGAGGGGCGGACGCTGATGATCTGGTTGAACAATCCGGCGGTAAGCCACAGGCAGGTGATTTGATGCCGTCGGATGAATCCCTCTAATTGCTGAAAGTCCAACGGTGATTTTGGAAAGATCACGCATACGGCACCGTTCAACAAAGGCCCCCATAATTCAAAAGTGGCCGCATCGAATGACGTGGAAGCCAGCATAAGAAAACGCTGGCGGTTATCAAATCCGACGTAGTCCTGGCCGCGCACCAACCGCACCACACCGCGATGAGGAATTGCCACCCCTTTGGGCTGACCAGTGGAGCCGGAAGTATAAATCACATAGGCGAGATTTTCGGCTGTGTTGACCAAATCCAAGTTGTTTTTGGCGTATGCACCTACCAGCGCGACGTCCATCGTCAAATCAACCAAGGTAATTCCTTGAAATTTCAATTCTTGAGGTAAGGGCTGATCAGAGATGACGACCGGAGCGCCTGAATCTGCCAGCAGAAATTGCAGTCTATCCACAGGATAATCCGTATCTAGCGGCACATAGGCACCGCCGGCTTTGAGTATTGCCAAGACACTTACAACAAATTCAGCCGAACGTCCCACATGCACTCCCACCAGCGTCTCCACTCCCACCTTCAGCATTCGTAAATGACGGGCCAGTTGATTGGCCCATTCGTTCAATTCTTGATACGTCAGTCGTCCTCCTGACCATTCCAAAGCCAAGGCTTCAGGCGAATGCTCCACCTGCGCCTCAAACAACTGAGGAATGCAAGCATCTCTGGGATAATTCAAAACAGGCTGCTTCCAATCGGTCAACGACGAATACCGTTCGGATTCAGTCGTCAAAACCGGCATTCCCACAAGTGATGAAGCTGGTGGGATGTTTGAAATATTGATCGTTTCCTTCACGATTACATCAAATTCTAGCCCTTGTTCGGGTTAAAACTCATTAACATGCCACTGTATTCGTATTTTTACTCTCCAAGTTTTCGCATTTAGCCGGGTGCGTCAATGATATTATAATTCAGATCACTGTCGTTTACCTCGCAACCGCTTATCCATGTCATGTTTTAATCAGATTTTGCCAGTTTTGCGCCTGCTGCCGGTGTCCCAAAAACGGATAAACATGTCCCATAATGCAATAGTATTAAGGCCAGCCAATCAGCGAGAATGACCACAGTTCTGATCGGAGATTGCCTCCAGCAGAGTCAATAAACAAACCAAAAATGAAGAATAATCGGGCGTTTGAAAGATAAATTGTGGCTTGGACGTCGAGCCAGAATTCATTTTGAATAACCGGTAAAAAACAAAGGAAAATAATGAAAACAGTCAAAACATATTGCGCCTTGGTGGGAATGGCAGCCGCCATGGCTTCAACAAACCTGATTGCAGGACTTAATTATGGTGACACGGGAAACATCAGCGTCGCCGGAACTGGTGCTCCCGGCGGCGGTGGCCCCCTGTTTGTCCACACATCAGGCCTTGGTAACTTTTACACCTTTTGTCTGGAGGTGAACGAGCATTACAGCGGAGCCACCATGTATACCATCAACAGTGGTGCCATTAATGGCGGGATTAGCACCGCCCCCACCGGGACTGCCACGTTTGACCCAGTTTCGCTCGGAACTGCTTATCTCTACAGTCAGTTTTTGGGTGGAACATTGGGTGCTGTGTCTGGATACAACACCGCTGCAGAAATCGGCGCAGGGGTTCAACAGGCCATTTGGTATCTTGAAGGCGAAACCACGACGGAAAACGGTTTCAACTACGGAGTTAGAAACGGCTATGTTGACCTCGCCATAACTGGACTCGGTAAATCTAACGACGCCGATGTTGAGGCGGACGCCAATGGTTACGGTCAAGTAGTAGTTTTGAATCTGACTGATGCCAATGGCGGCCTTCATCAAGACGTTTTGGCCGCTGCGGTTCCCGAACCCAGCACGATTATTGCCGGTGCCTTGTTGCTCCTGCCATTCGGTGTCAGCACCTTGCGTATCATGCGCAAGAGCAAACAGCAATAAGCCGCATAACCAAACAATAAATCTCGCAACTGGCCGGTCTTTTGACCGGCCAGTTTTTTATTTTGAATGGCTGGCTCCTTCGGAATCCTCCTGAATAAATCGCAAAACTTGTCTCTTAATTCTGAACGCGAAACCTCAAATCTCATGTTTCTGGACGACATTTGCAATGCTCTAGAATGGTGGCGGCGCGATGAAATTCACCGGCGGGTCAGGGCGGCGCGCGCGGCGGTGAGTTGCGCCGGGGTGCCGAGCAGGAGAAGCTGGCTGCCCGGCTGAAGTTCTTCGTCCGGGCCGGGGTTGATGAGGTTCGTCCCGGCGCGTTCGATGCCGACGATGCTTGCGCCGGTGTGCGTGCGGAGTTCTAGTTCGCGGATCAGCTTGCCGGCGGCGGGCGAATCCGCCGCGAGCGTCACCGTTTCCAGATCCGCCTCGCGCAGCAGCGTGGGCAGCGCCACCGGCGGAGGCGCTGGTTTCGCCACCGGCGGTTGCGCGAGGTTTTCCTGCAACGCCACCTGCGCCTTGGAATAGACCTTGATGAAAGAACGCCAAAGCAGCCAGGTGATGAATGCCACGATGACGAGCAGCACCAGCAGCACATGAAAACTCGGCAGCAGCGTGGAACTGAGCGCCAGCACGAACAGCCCCAGCGTGACCATGCCGGCGAGGGGCACCACCTGCGCCACCACCGCGCGGATCGCCGCCGTGCGCTGGCCCGCCGCCGCCACGCTGACCCGCGTTTCCGCGACCAGCAGGCCGAGCGCCTGGAGTTTGCGGAAGGTGGCGATGAACAGCGGCAGGGAAATGACCACCGCCGCCAGCCAGAACGCCGCCTTCAGGTTTTCTTCGTCCAGGTTCAGGCGGGTCAGCCACGTCGGCGGATGCCGTTCGGCGTAGGCCACCATGATGAACACCGCCGTGATCAGCGCCGCGTTCAACGTCATCTGCCCGCACCAGCGGCGCGTCAACCGTGCCGCGAAGCTTGTTTGGCGCTGGCTGCCAAGCTGGCCGGCCCACCGCGTGTAAATTTCCAAGGTGTTCACCAGCGGCCGGGGCGCCAGCCGGTCGAACCAGTTGACCACGCCGTCCGTGCTGCGAATGAGATACGGCGTCAGCAGCGTGGTCACGACGGACACAGCCACCGCGATGGGATAAAGAAATTTGCTCGTCACGCTCAACGTGAGGCCGAGGGAGGCGATGATGAATGAAAATTCGCCGATCTGCGCCACGCTCATGCCGACACGCAGCGCCGTGCCGCGGTCGTAGCCGCCGATAAAGGTTCCGCTCGCGCAGGCGATCACTTTGCAGACGATGACGGCCAGCGTGATGACGATCACCGGCAGCCAGTGGAGCCGCAGCATGTGGGGGTCAATCAGCAGCACGATGGTCACAAAAAACACCGCGCTGAACATGTCGCG
>Ga0164241_10001322_pt1 | contig 31557 bp, 20 predicted proteins | sample OricomyardsoilBY_FD_108780 | JGI IMG/M metagenome (GOLD analysis project Ga0164241, IMG submission 108780) | Backyard soil microbial communities from Emeryville, California, USA - Original compost - Back yard soil (BY) | ecosystem: Environmental > Terrestrial > Soil > Unclassified | place: USA... | reverse complement strand
ATCAATACGGTCTCTACAACGGCAACTTCGACTACTTCACGCACCGGCGCGACGGGGGGCTCGACTGGCACCGCGACGACCGGGCATTGAACGAGGAGGGCTATTCGACCCACCTCATCGCGCGCGAGTCGGTCCGGCTTATCCGGGAGCGCCAGGAAGACAGGCCGCTGTTTCTCTATGTGGCGTTCAACGCTGTTCACACGCCGTTCCAGGTGCCCGGGAGCTATGCGGCGCCCTACACGGACATGACCGGCCGGCGCAGGACCTACGCCGGCATGGTCGCGGCGATGGACGAGGGCATCGGCGAGATCCTGGCCGCGCTCGACGAAAAAGGAATGAGCGCGAACACCCTGATTATCTTCTGCTCCGACAACGGCGGCCCCCTGCCGGGAGTTGTCACCAGCAACGGCCCGTTGCGCGAGGGCAAGGGCAGCCTCTATGAGGGGGGCGTGCGCGTGCCGGCCGTCGCCGTCTGGGCGGGCCGGATCAAGCCCGGCTCGACGGTCGGCGCGCCGCTGCACATGGTCGACTGGTATCCCACGCTGCTGAAGCTCGCCGGCGCGCCGCCGGCGCAACCGCTGCCCCTCGACGGGCGCGATGCCTGGCCGGCGATCACCGCGGGGGCGCCGTCGCCTCACGCGGAGATCCTCCACAACATCACCACCACCGGCGGTGCGATTCGCGCCGGCGACTGGAAGCTCGTGGTGAACGGCCAGGTCAAGGACGGGGAGGAGGGCGGGGTGGAAACTGCCGCACGGCGGAGAACAAAGGAGAAGGCCATCGCGGCGCCCGTGATCGAGCTTTTCAACCTGAAGGACGATCCTTGCGAGAAGACGAATCTCGCCGGGCGGAATCCGGAGAAGGTCCGCGAACTGCAGGCGCGGCTGGAGGTTTACGCCAAGGCTGCGGCGCCGTCGAAGCAGGCGCCGGCCAGGGCGGATTTCAAGGTGCCGGCCGTCTGGGGCGACTTTGGCGGCTGAGTGTCCGCCCGGCGGTCACTGGAACTGCTTCATCCACGCGAGTTGAGGCCAGTCGTTGCCGCCGGTATTGCTCTGCGCCGGGCCGGCGGTGCTGCGGCCGTTCAAGACCTGTTGCTTCAGCAATTCGCCGAGTTGCCGCACGATTTCCGGGTGCCGGGCGTAGAGATTGGTCGTTTCGGCGGGATCCCCCTCGAGATTGAACAGCTGGAACGGCGGCGAATCCGCGGGGGCCTGGCCCGGCTTCGGATCGCTCCAGCCGCCGGAGTCGGGGCAAAGGCAGAGTTTCCAAGGGCCCTGCCGGATCGCAAAGGAGCCGTTCACCGAGTGATTCACCAGCGTTTCGCGGATCTGTTTTTCCCGGCCGGTGAGAACGGGCAGCAGGCTCACGCTGTCTTCCGCCGCATTGGCGGGCAGCGTCACACCAAGGAGCTGCGCGCAGGTCGCCATGAAATCGATCTGACAGGCGAGGGCGTCGCTTTGCGTCCCCGCGGCGATGTGTCCCGGCCAGCGGGCGATGAAGGGAATGCGATGGCCGCCCTCATAGATGTCGGCCTTGGCGCCGCGCAGGCCGGGCTGGGAATCATGGTGGAATTTCTTGAGCTGCGCGAAATCCGCGGCGGGACTGCAGCCGTTGTCGGCGGCGAAGATCACGAGCGTGTTCCGGTCGAGGCCCCGCTCCTCCAGCGTCCGCAGCACGGCGCCGACGGTGGCGTCCACCTGCGCGCAGAAATCGCCGTAGGGTGTGGTGTGGGTGCGGCCGGCAAAATCCCGCGACGGCACGATCGGCGTGTGCGGGGCAGCCAGCGCAAGGTAGAGGAAAAAGGGTTTTTCCCCGTCCCGGGCAGTGAGATACTTCACGGCCTCGGCCGTGAGGCGCGGCAGCACATCCACGTGGGCGAAGTCATCCGCGATGGCGCCGGGACGCCACATGGCGGGAAGTTTGCTGGCGGCGACCTGCCGGTGCGGCGGCAGCTCCACATGGTCGTCGCGCAACCAGACGTAGGGCGCCATGTCCAGCGATGCACTGATGCCGAAATAGGATTGAAACCCGTCATCGATGGGACCGCTGCCAAACGGCTTCCCATAATCGATCGTGCGTTCGAAGGCCGGGTTGTTCTCGGGAGCGCGCACGGCGGATTCGTTGTCGGTGGGATCCAGTTGTGCGGGGCCGTCGGTAGGTGCCGTATGCGCCCAATCGAGGCCGAGGTGCCATTTTCCGATCATGGCGGTGGCATAGCCATGCTCACGGAGTAGTTCCGCGACGGTCAATCGGCCTCCTTCAATGATGGGAGCGGAATAGCCGAAGGCCACGCGGGACTTCAGCCGGCTGCGCCAGGCGTAGCGGCCGGTCAGGATGCTGTAGCGCGACGGAGTGCAGACGGCCGAACTGCTGTGGGCGTCGGTGAACCGCATGCCATCCCGCGCGAGGCGGTCCAGATTGGGTGTCGGCCAGGCGCTGGCGGCGTTGTAAGCCGACACGTCGCCCCGGCCCATGTCGTCGGCGAGGATATAAACGATGTTCGGCGGCCTGTCCGCGGCGGCCAGCGCGGCGGTCAGGAGCAGGCTGAGGAGCGGGAAACGCATTTTCATGGGATGACAAAAACTACCGGACGACGGTGTCGCCCTCAATCTCAACCACGTAGGTTTCACCGAGCGGATTGGAGCCGGCGGTGCGCGGGTTGAAATAGCGCCGGCCATCCGCGGCGGTCTTCAATTCGCAGGCCGGGTGTGCCGGATCGCCCAGCGAGCGGATGGCGATGACGCGGTTCTTGAATTCCGGCAGGGCGAAGAAGCCCGTTCCCATGTCGCGCTCCACGGTGAAGATGGTGAAATACAATTTGCCGGGCTTGGCCGTGCAGCGCCAGCCGGTGAAGGGCAGGAAGACGGGCTCGCCCTTCCGGTTTTTCAGGTGCGCGGCGTTCTCGCCGAACTCCTCGCCAAAGGGAGACCGGCTCGCGCCGTAGATCGCCTCGCCGTTTACCTTCAACCATTCGCCGACGGCGCGCAGGTTGTCCTGGCTGGGTTGCGGGATGACGCCCTCCGCCGTGGGCCCGACGTTGAGCAGGTAGTTTCCGCCCTTGGAGACGATATCGACGAGCTTGAAGATCAGCTCGCCGCGCGGCTTCCAATTCGGGTCGTCGCGGCGGTAGCCCCAGGTGTTGTTGAGCGTGGCCGGAACCTCCCAGACATCATCCTGGGCCTGGTTGGGAATGGAGTTGTCGCCCATGCCGCGATAGTCGCCGGGCACGCCCTGGCGGAGGCGGCCGTTGATCAGGCAGTCGGGCTGGAGCGTGCGGACGATGTCGCGGAAACGCTGGGCGCGGTCGCCGGTGTCCATCATCTGCGGCGTGTCGAACCAGATGAGCGCCAGCGGTCCGTAGTTCGTGAGCAGTTCGCGGATTTGCGGCTCGGATTTCGTGTGCAGGTAGGCGTCGAAGCTGCCGTCCCTGTCCTTCACCTCGTTGGGGGGGAAGTCCCAGTCATTGCCGCCGCCGCCCGGCTCGTGCCAGTCCTGGGCCTGCGAATAATAGACCCCGAACCGCAGGCCGCGCCGGGCGCAGGCGTCGGCCAGTTCCTTGATGATGTCGCGGTGAAAGGGCGAGGCATCGACGACGTTGTAGGAGCTGGCCGCGGAGTGAAAGAGCGCGAAGCCGTCGTGATGCTTGGCGGTGATCACGACGTATTTCATCCCGGCGTCGACGGCGAGCCGGGCCCAGGCGTCGGCGTCGAATTTCACCGGATTGAATTCCGCGGCGAGCTTCTCGTAGTCCTTCACCGAAACCGGGGCGCGTTTCATGAGCCATTCGCTCATGCTGTGCACGGGCTTGCCGTGCCAGTAGCCGGCGGGAATCGAGTAGAGGCCCCAGTGGATGAACAGGCCGAACTTGTCGTGCCGGAACCACTCGACGCGCCGGGCCTTGGCGGCGGGACTTTCCGGGCCGGTCCCGGGCGCCGCGGCGCCCCGCGAGCCTGACAGGCAGATTCCGAACATGAGCAGGCAGGGCAGGAGGCGGGCGGCGAACGATTTCATGGGTGCGGCGGGGTGGCTTGGCCGGAGGACGGAATCAGGCGGCATCCCTTCGTCGCGGGCAACGCGCTCCGAGCTGAAACAATTAAGCCCTCCGCCGCGCCAGTGGCGGAGTTCCTCCGGGCCGGGCGTGCCCCGGTCACTTAATCGTTTTAGTAAACAAACCATTGTCTGTCCGTCCGCTTCATCCCTGGATGCGCGCCGGGCCGCTGCCATCCAGGCGGTCCTTTTCAACCCCAACGCCTCCGCCCTCATGCTACTCCAAAAATTGAATCATCGCGTCCGGTTCGGCCGCTTCATCCGGGCCAGCTTTCCGCCCGTATTCGCCAGCATGGTCCTGTTCGCGGCCGGCTTCGCGCAGACCCGGCCGGCGGCGGCGCCCGGGCCGGAGGAAGCCACCGTCGAACTGCCCCCCTTCACCGTCGATACCTCGCGCGACGTCGGCTACCAGACGACCAACACGGCCTCGGTCAGCCACGTCAACCGCTCCCTCAAGGACATCCCGCAGAGCATCAGCATCCTCAATGAGGAGTTCATGCGCGACGTCGGTGCGCTCGATTTCTCGCAGGCGGTCCAATACTCCACGAATATCAATTTCCAGATCGCGAACGCCGACACGAACTTCACGATCCGTGGCCTCACGTCCCGCTCGTTCTTCGTCAACTACCTCACCCGCGTGACGCCGACGGACAGCTATATGACGGAGCGCATCGAGGTGGTGCACGGCCCGGCCAGCGTCATCTACGGTCAGCAGGACACTGGCGGCATCGTCAACACGATCACCAAGCACGCCCGCCTGGGCGGGACCAAGGTCACGGCGGATTTCACCATCGGCGACTACGGGCTGAAGCGCACGACGTTCGACGCGAACATCGCGCTCGGCAGGAATCAGGCGCTGCGCGTCGCCGGCCTTTATAACACCGCGGACAACAACCGCGCCTTTGCCCAGCTGGACCGCGAGGGCATCTACGCCGACTATCTCTGGGAGATCAATGACACCACCTCCCTGCACTTCAGCGGGGAAAGCGGCTTCGATCACCGCACGCCATTCACGGGCATTCCCACGCTGCAGCTTTATGCCAGCCCGCTGTCCGTTGCCGCCGACCTGACCCTCTTGCCGCAGGAGTATGCCCAGAGCGTGCAAGGACCCGACGCGCGGAGCAACCTCGACTACTTCTTCTACAACTTCGGCCTGACGAAATCGCTCTTCAACAAGAGCCTGAACATCGAGCTGACGATGAACGAGTCGCTCCGCAACCGCAACCAGCGCTGGGGTCCGACGATGAAGGCGATGACGAAGAGCACGACCACCGTGGCGCCGCTCGTCATCAACGGCATCCAGGCCGCGCCCGGCTACGGTCCCGGCGTCGCCACCGGGCCGCAGCAGTGGCAGTGGGTCGGGCTCGACGAACATTTCCGCTTTTACCGGCTGCAGGCCGCCTGGCAGGTGCCCGACTTCGCGGGCAAGCACGTCCTCACCTTCGGCGGTTCCTATGAACCGAACGATTTTCCGACGCGCAACGAGGTTGACTTCCTTTATTTGACGCCAACCGGATCGCCGCGCGGAACGATGTTCGGTGCCGCGGCCAATCAGCGCATGCCGTACACCGCCGCCCTCAACGGCGGCATGAGGCTTCCGGTCTCGCTGATCGGCAACGGCCTCTACCAGCGCCCCGGCAACGGCTTCCTCCTGGGCAAGACCGTCAAGGCCGGGTTCGCGCTGCTCGCCTCCGACTGGGGCAAGGACCGCCGCCTCAAGACCCTTGTCGGGTTCCGCTACGACGACATGTTCAATGACAACCAGACGGCGTCGTTTGACAACAACGACGTCCGCGGCAACGGCGCCTACAGTTTCAACCACATCCGGCAATGGTCGAAGTCCTTCGGCGCGGTCTACGCAATCACCCCCGCGATCAACCTCACGGCCAACTACGGCACCTCGCTTTGGCCGAACGTGAACCAGTTCGACCTCAACCGCGACCTCTTTGGACCGACCCAGGGCGAGAGTTTCGAGGGAGGCCTGAAGTCGGTGGCCTTCAACGGCCGGCTGTCCGCGTCGTTCACCTACTTCCGCATGACGCAGATCAACACGCCGCTGTCGGTGCCGGCCGCCCTGCTGATCGCGGAGTTCGGCAGCGCCACGCCGACGCGCTCGGTCGCCGGATCGGTGAAATCGACGGGCTACGAGTTTGAGCTCGTCGCGAACCCGACGCCGGAGTGGACGATGCGCGCCGGCCTGGGCAACGCCGATCCGGTCATCACCAACGACCTGCCGCAGTTTGGCTATCCCCAGGGCAAGAGCCTGCCCGGCGTCACGCGTTACACCGGCACCTTCTTCAGCCGCTACCTGTTCACGCACGGGCCGGCGAAGGGGCTGTTCCTCGGTGGCGGCTTCAATTATCGTTCGCGCAACTACGCCGGCTACATCGACACCGACAACGACAACGTCGGCGACCTGCTCGCGAGCTTTGGCGGCTACACGACCTGGGATTTCCTGGCCGGCTACAACTGGAAGGTGAACTCCAGGCTGCGCGTGACCTTCCGCGCCAACCTCCGGAACGCCTTTGACCGCAGCTATCTCGTCGCGACCGATATCAACTTCGCGGGCTACGGCGACGCCCGGCAGTTCATGTTCTCGACGGGCATTGAATTCTGAGGCGGCCACGCGGTTCAAGGCGGGCGCCGGTCCGCGCCCGCCTTTGCCATTTCCCGGTCCGATTCACGGGATGGGCCGCGCGGTTCCGCCGGAGTCCGGCAGCGGCATCCAGCGGTCGCCGATCGACTGCTGCCATGCGGCCAGCAGGCGCGAAAGCCGTGCGGTGTTCTCCCGCTGCGCCGGTTCCCGGATCCGGTTGTGCTCCTCCCGGGGATCGTTCTTCAGGTCAAACAGCTGCAGGGTTTCCCTCCCCTGCACGTGGTACCGGATCAGTTTCCAGCGTCCGTCATTCACCATGCGCTGGCAGTCCTTGTAGAGGGCGAACACCTGCGCGCGACCCGGGGCGCCGGCGCCGTTCGCCAGCAGCGCGCGGCTGTCGAGTCCGGATGGAACCGCCAGTCCGGCGAGTTGCGCCAGCGTGGCAAAAAGATCGAGCGAGTAGGCGAGGCCGTGATCGACGCGGCCGGCGGGCACGCCGGGACCGCTGAGCAGCAGGGGCACGCGCACGCTGTGCTCGTAGAGGTTCTGCTTGCCGAGCAGGCCGTGGCTGCCGAGCGCCAGGCCGTGATCGGAAACGTAGACGACGATCGTGCTGGACTCCAACCCGGCCCGCCGCAGCGCCGCAAACACCCGGCCGAGCTGGGCGTCCTGATGCGCGATCATGCCGTAATAATCCGCGAGTTGCCGCCGGATGACCGGCGGGGTCAGCGGTTTCGGGGCGAGGGTTTCGTCGCGGATCTGCATCTCCCCGTTGTCAAAGGGATGTTCGGGCAGAAAGCCCGGCGGCAGCGGCAGCGTCGCGGGCGCATACTCGTTCGCGTAGGAGCCGGGCGGCGTGCGGGGATCGTGCGGGGAGGTGAGGGACAGGTGGAGGAAAAAAGGCGCCGGCGCACCCGGGCGCGCGGCGAGGAAGTCGATGGCGGCGTCGCAGAAGAGCTCGGTGGAAAATCCGGTCTCGAAATGCGGCGCGCCCGAGTAGTCGCCGGCGGGCGAATAATCGTGCAGGGGCACGCGGGTGTGGTCGCTCATGCCGCCGATGAAGATGCGCCGGCCCGCGGTAAAGGAGCGGTGGAGGGCCGCGGGGTCGTTGTGCCACTTGCCGGTGAGGAAGGTTTCGTAGCCGGCCCGGCGGAAAATTTCCGGCAGCGTGGCGAGCCCGGCGGGGATCGCAACCTTGCAGGCGGGATCGCTGCTGGCCTCCGGCGCCGCGTTGGCGGCGACCACGTGGCGCCCGGTCAGCAGCGAGGCCCGCGCCGGCGAGCAAACGGCGGCGATGAGCCCGCCCATGTGATAGGCCTGCGCGAACCGGGTGCCGCGCGCCGCCAGGGCGTCGAGGGCCGGGGTCCGCACCACCGGATGGCCGCCGGCGCCCAGGGGGTCGTGGCGGTGGTCGTCCGCGATGACAAGGAGCACATTGGGCCGGGGACGTTCGGTGGGGGAGGGCATGGAGGGGAGGGCGTGAACCGGAAACGGATGCGCGGCCGGGGCGGCCTCCCGGAAACTGAATTACGTTGACTCGCCGATTTTCGCGGGGAAATGCTTTTGGGATTAAAACAGTTAAGTGAGCTGGCAAAAACGCACCACCCTGAAGGACATCGCCCGCCGCACGAACCTGAGTGTGGCGGCGGTCTCGCTGGCGCTGCGCAACCACCCGTCGATTTCGGCCGCGACGACCGGGCGGGTGAAGGCGGTCGCGGCGGAGCTGGACTACGCGCCGGATCCGGGGCTCTCGGCCCTCGCCGCCCACCGCAACCGGCTGAGGGTTTACCGGGATTTCTCCGTCATCGCCCTCGTGAGCAACTGGGCCACGCACGACGCCTGGACCAGCCGCCCCAGCGCCCGGCAGGCGATCGAGGGCGCGACGGCGCGCGCGCGCGCCCTGGGTTATTCGCTGCAGCACCTCTGGGCGCGGGAAAAGGGCATGAGCGCGCGGCGGTTCGGCCAGATCCTGTTCAACCGGGGCATCCGGGGCGTGATCCTGGCGCCGTTCGAGTTTCCGGACGACCGTCTGGAGCTGGAGTGGGCCAGGTTCGCGGTGGTGGCGCTCGAGCGGCCGGCGCATTACACCTGCTTTCATCATGTGGTGCCGAATCATTTCGCCGCCATCCTGCTGGCGTGGGAACAGCTGCGCGCCCGCGGCTACAACCGGATCGGCATCATTGTGTGGACCGACCTGGCCGAGCGGGCCTCCCACCAGTGGGAAGCCGGCTACGCCTACCTGCAGTCGCGGACGCTCGAACTCAACCGCGTCTCCGCCCTCGTGCTGGAGCCGGACGACTCAGTGGCCCAGATCCGCAGCTGGATCCGCCGCGAGCGGCCGGAGGCGGTCATCAGCCGCTCGGAAGGTTTTTTCGAGGCGGTGAAACAGGAAGGCCTGAAAATCCCGCGCGACATCGGCTACGCGAGCCTGAACGTGGCCGACGACCAGCCCGGCTCCAGCGGCATCCAGCAGCACCGGCAGGCGATGGGCGAGTTCGCCGTCGACGTCCTGAACAGCCTGCTGCAGAGCAACCAGCGCGGCTTTCACGCCATCCCCCACGGCACGCAGGTCGACGGCACCTGGCAGGAGGGAAAAACCCTGCGTCCGCGGCCCAAGGCGGCTGTCCGGACTTAATTGATTCAGGAAACCACCCCTTGAGCACGAGGTGCCGTTGCGGCACTTTCAGGCGCCCCGGTTTGCCGGCAAACCGCTACCCAGCCCATGGTCCTGCTTCCCTCCCGCTTCCTTGCCCTTATCCGTCGCCTTGCTGCAGTCGCAGCCGGCATCGTCTTCTTCGCGGCCGTGTCCCGCGCGACGGAAATTTATGTGTCGCCGTCCGGCGATGATCGCGCCGACGGCACCCAATCCGCGCCGGTGGCCACCCTGGCGCAGGCGGTGCGGCTGGCGCGTACCCGCGCACCCGCCGCCGATACGCGCATTGTTTTGCGCGCCGGCATGCACCGGCTGGAGCGGACTTTGGTGCTCGGCCTCGAGGACAACCCGGCGGCGGGTCGGACCCTGAGTTTTGAAGCCTATCCCGGAGAGAAGCCCGTCGTGAGCGGCGGCCTGCCCCTCACGCAGTGGCGCCGCCTCGCCGCACACGAGGCCCCGGCGCTGCCGGTGGCCGCGCGCGCCCACATCTGGGTGGCGGACCTGCCGCCCGGCCCCGACGGGGTGCTGAATTTCCGCGCGCTCTACGATGGGTTCACCGCGTTGCCGCGGGCCCGCTCGGTGGAATATCTGGCGCGCGGCGCGCACCGGGGGCTGGCAAACCGCCTCGAACACCGGGATCTGTTGGAATATCCGGCGGGTTCGATCCGCGCCTGGGACAATCTCGCGGACGTGGAGATCCTCAGCCGGCCCAATCACAACTGGCTCGTCAACTATCTCGGCATCGCCTCGATCGACGAGGCCGCCGGCACCGTGCGCACGACCATTCCCGCGACCTACACGCCGACAGGGAAATTCTGGGTGGAGAACGTGCCCGAGGCCCTCGACGAGCCGGGCGAATGGGTGCTGAATACGAAGGAGCGGCGCTTGTATCTCTGGCCGCGCGGTGCCGGGCCGGGCCGGAACATCGTGGCGCCAGTCGTGCGGACGCTGATCCGCGTCGAGGGCCGCGAGGATTACCGGGGCGACACCGACGTGCCGGCACACGGCTTTCGGTTTGCCGGCCTGACCTTCGCCCACACGGACCGCGACGTCTGGCTGCCGAATGACGCCGGCCTTCAGCACGACTGGGCGATGTGGGACAAGGACGACGCCTGCATCCGCTTCCGCGTGGCGCGGGATTGCGAGGTGACCGACTGCACGTTCACGGCGGCGGCGGGGCAGGGCGTGCGCGGGGATCTGTATGCGCACAACCTCCGGATCGCCCGCTCGACGTTTCACCACCTCGGTGCGGGCGGCGTCCTGCTTTGCGGCTACGGGCCGGGCACCAAGGACGTGAATTACGGCAACGAAGTCACCGACTGTGAATTTCATGACCTCGGCACCCTGTGGTGGCACGCGCCGGCGGTCTTCCTCTGGCAGAGCGGGAAAAACCGGATCACGCACAACTACATCCACGACCTGCCCTACAACGGCATCGTGCTGAGCGGCGTGCGGCCGCGGCATTTCAACGTCGGCACGCCGAAGGTGCCGGTCCCCACCTTTCCCCCCGGCATGCGCGAGGATCTCCGGCTGATGCGCTGGCGCGAGATCGGCAATCCGCGCACGGTTGACGAGCTTCTGCCGTTTGCCCACTCGCGCGGGAATCTCATCGCCGACAACGAAATTCGCGACGCCATGCAGGTGTTGCACGACGGCAACGGCATCTACCTGTCCAGCGCCGGCAAGGACAACGTCATCCGCCGCAATGTCGTCTACAACATGGGCGACTCCGCCGCGATCCGCACCGACGACGACCAGTCCTGGTGCTCGATCACGGAGAACGTCACCTTCGGCGTCGGGATCGTCATCAAGGATTTCAACGCCACCTGGAACAACATCATGGTCAACGGCGGCCTGCGCATCACCTCCGACCGGCCCGAGTCGCGGGTGGAACGCAACGTCTACGCGTCCTTCGTCGGTCCCCTCCCTTTCTATGTCGTGGACATAACCAACAGCTATTTCGGGAATGCGGCGAACGACACGATGCTCGACAACTACAACCCGCACCACCGGGCGATCATCCCGCCGAAGACGGACCACAACCTGTTTTTTTCGGGCGACCGGGCCGCCGACGCCGCTTTCATCGCGGACATGCGGCGGCAATGGGGCAACGACCTTGCGAGTGTCATCGGCGACCCCGGGTTTCTGGACGCGGCGCACGGGGATTTCCGATTCGCCAAAAACTCGCCGGCGGCCGCGCTCGGCATTCAACCGGTCGACACGACGCAGGTCGGCCTGCTCCGCGAACCCATGGTCGAGCGCCTGAAGCGCACGGGCGGCATCGACCTCACGCAGCACAGCACCAGCAAGGACAAGGGATGAAAGTTGGATTGGTCCTGACCGTGCTCGCCGGCTGTTTCCTCGCGGCCGGGCTCGCTGCGGAGAATCCAGCCTTCACGGGTCTGCCCGAACGCCTCCGGCAGCGCATCGGGAAAAACCGCAGCCAGCGGGCCGGGGCCGCCGAAGAGGCATGGATCGCACGGCTGCCGCCGGAGATCACGGCGGAAGCCAATCTGCGCTACCTCGAGGTCGCGGGCGCCGATCCGAGACTCACGAGCCTCGATGTGTTCCGGCCCGCTGCCGCCGGGTCGCGGCGACCGATCGTCATCTTTGTCCACGGCGGGGGCATGTCGGCGGGCGACAAGTCATCGGCGACGCTCGTGGAGAACAAGGCGCGCTTCTTTCCGGCGCACGGATTCATCTTTGTTTCCGTCAACTACCGGCTGGCGCCCGAGGTGCGCCAGCCCGTGCTCACGCGCGACGTGGCGGCGGCCGTGGGCTTCGTGCGGGCGCGCGCGTCGGCGTGGGGCGGCGATCCGGATGCGCTGTTCCTCATCGGCCATTCGGCCGGCGCTCAGCTTGTCATCGAACTGGTGACGGACGCGCCGCTGCTCGAGAAGTTTGCCGTGCCGCCGATGGCCATTCGCGGCGCGGTGATGGTCGATACCACGCTTTACGACATTCCGTTCGCGCTGCCATTCCCCGACAGTGACGGCCTGCAGCGCGAGATCGTGGAGATGGCCTACGGCAATTCGCCCACGCAATGGGTCGCCGCGTCGCCCATCAACCGGCTCGGGCACGGGCTGCCGCCGCCCTTGCTCCTGTTTCATGCGAACGCCCCGGCCTCGCTCAGTTAGCAGGCGGCGCAACGCTTTGCCGCGCGGGTGCGCGCGGCCGGCGGCATCGTGCGGGTCGAGGGTGCGCGGGAGAAGGACCACTCGCATCTCGGCCGCGACATCGGGACCGAGGGCGACTGGATCACCGGGGTCGTGATGGACTTTCTCCGCCCGCCGGCGCCGTAGGCCGGTCGTATTGGGGTGTCGGTTGTCCCCAGAATGTGCCTTTGGGCAGATGTCTGACCTGACCGTGGGAGACGAGGAGAGGCAGATTCGCGAGGCAGTAGCGGGCGATCCGGCGGCTTTGTTCCGGCGTGGCGCAGCCGACATACACGGCGAACAGCGAACCCCATACCGCCGGCTGTCTCCAATGTTCGCCGGCCGCGACGAACATGCCGGTGCGTTCGTCCCACAGGCTGGCGAGCGCATCCTGCACACGCGCGGCTTCGCGCCGCCAGGGCTTGGCGCGGTCGGGCTCGCCGTCGGCGGCAAACATTTCCGCCAGCCGGCCGCACGCCTCCTGGAAAAGCACCGAGTCGAACTGCTGGTCGCCCGTCAGCGGGACGGTATCGAGAAAACTGTAGGGCCGGAATAAGGTGGCGTCAGCGATGGTGACCAGCCCGTTGGCCGGGTTGCGCGGCGTGAAGCGCAGCGCCTTTTCCAGCGCCCCGGCCGTTTGTCGGAACGGGCCGAGGTCGCCGGACAGCTGCCAATACTGGTGGCAAAGGATGACCATGAACGGCGACTGGTCCACCGAACCGTTTTGGGAAAACGGTCTTGTTTCCCGGCCCGGGGAGTAGATGCCCTGGCCGTCGGCCCGCACGCGGTCGGGCATGCAGCCGTCCGCCCGCTGCGCGGCGGCGAGAAAGAGATAACCGGTCCGGATTTCCGCGAGCGTGAAAGCCTCCGGACATCCCTCGATGGCGTAGGACCAATCCCGGACCCAGAATGCCCCGTAGCGTCCGCTGGCGTCGGGGGTGAAGATCCGCACCCCGTCCTTCCCCAAGCGGGAACCGTCCCGCAGGATGCGCCGGGCCTGTGCTGCCAGCCACTGCTCGTCGGCGGTGAACCGGGCCGCCAGTTCCGGCGGCAGATGCCGTCCGTGCTCCGCCAGGAACGCGCGCAACCGTTTCGCCCCGGCCAGGGGCAGGGCGGCGCTGGCGCCGTAGTCGCGCGCGCCGCTTTTTTTAACAGCATGGTCGTTGACCCACTCGTTGATGTCGTGGCGCGCCTGGAAATCCTCCACTGCTTCGCAAAACAAGGTCGCGGCGCGCGCCGGGTCGGCGGGCATCAGGGTTGCCATCAACCAAGGCAGCGGCACGGTCCAGTAGCCGCCGTTCTGGTAGGTGCCGTCGTCGCGCAGCCGCCGGGCCGCGGGAGTCCGGGCGTGGCTGGCGACCGCGCTCGCCAGCAGCAGTCCGGCGGCGAGGCAGCGTCGAATGACCGGTGGATGGGCAACCTGGCGCATGGAGCGGTTATCCCCGACCTGGGTGGCGCCAGGCAACCGGTTGGATGCTCAATCAGTTCAAATGCTCCCGGTCGCGGCTTAATTGATTCAGCCGGGACGGGATTGCCGCCGTCGGGAGGATGAGGTCAACTATCCGGCATGATCCCCTTCAGGCTGGTGTGGCTGCTCTCTTGGTTCGTCCCGTTGGTGCTCGGCGCGGCTGAACCGCCGGCACCCCACCGTCCGCCCAACCAGATATTCATCCTGGTTGACGACATGGCGCGCGACTGGGTGCACGCCTATGGCGCGTCGAACCCGACGCCGAACTTCGACCGGCTCGCGGCCGAGGGCACGCGCTTCGAGTCCGTGTGGTGCACTCCGCTTTGCACGCCGACGCGCGTGTCGGTGCTGACGGGCCAGTATCCGTTCCGCAACGGCTGGGTGGTGCACTACGACGTCCCACGCTGGGGCGGCCGCGGCCTCGACCCGGACCGGCTCCGCACGATGGGTGCGTTGATGCATGACGCCGGCTACGCGACGGCCATTGCGGGCAAGTGGCAGATCAACGACCTGCGCGCGGACCGCGCGATCATGCGCCGGCACGGCTTCGACGAATACTCGCTGTGGACCGGGGTCGAGTCCGGCAATCCCGCGAGCGAGAAACGTTACTGGGATGCCTACCTCGAACAGAACGGCGAGCGCCGCGCGCACACGGGCGAATTCGGTCCCGATGTCACGCAGGCCTTCGTCCTCGATTTCATCAGGCGCAACCGGGACCGGCCATTCTTCCTCTATTACCCGATGATCCCGGTGCATGCCCCGAACGAACCCACGCCGTTCAACCGCGCGCATCCGCCGGAGGGGGAGGCGGCGTTGTATGCCGGCATGGTGACCTATGCCGATCACCAGGTGGGCGAATTGCTGCGCACGCTCGACGAGCTGGGCTTGCGGGAAAACACGGTGATTTATTTTGCCGGCGACAACGGTTCCTCGACCGGCGGCACGCATGGCGGCCAGCCCGTGCCCTCGGCCAAGGCCCGCGTCAGCGACCTCGGCGTGCATGTGCCCTTGATCGTGCGGGCGCCGGGCCTGGCGCGCGCGGGCGCGGTGTCAACGGCGCTGGCGGATTTCACGGACCTGCTGCCCACGATGCTGGAAGTGGCGGGCCGGCCGTTGCCCAAGGGCCGGGTGTTTGACGGCCGCTCCCTGGTGGCCGAGCTGAAAGGCACCGCATCGCCCGCGACGCGGCGGAGCTGGATCTACACGCAATACGGCACCCACCGCGCGGTTCGCGACCAGCGCTATTACTACGACAGCCAGGGCGCGTTCTACGACCTGACGGCCGATCCGCTGCAACAGCACGACCTGGCGGCGGACACCACCCCGGCCGTGGTGGCGGAGCGGGAGAAATTGAGCCGGGTCCTGGCCGCGCTGCCGGCGGACGCGGCGCCGCCGTTCCCGGAATTCGTCAATGCCGGGCGACTGATGGCGGAGCACCAGCGAATGAATCAGGCCAAACGGAAAGCCCGGTAGGAGAAACAGCCGGCATCCCGGCGCCGGGGCCGGGTTCCGCTCCGGGCGATACGTGCGAGGCCGCCCCCATGGAAACTTTATGAATCCGACCAGGCTGCTGCCCGTTTTGTCCGTCGTTGTCCTGAGCCTGGCCGTCCGGGTGACGGCGGCCGTGCCTGATCCCGATCGCACCGCCTGGTTTACCGAGGCCCGCTACGGCCTTTTTATTCACTGGGGGCTGTCGTCGGTCCCGGCCGGTTCCTATCACGGCCGGCGCATCGACCGCGGTCCGGACACCGGCAACGGGCTCGGTGAATGGATCATGTATAACGCGAAAATTCCCGTCGCCGAATACGCGGGATACGCGAAGCGGTTCAACCCGGTGAAATTCGACGCCGAGGCCTGGGTGCGGCTCGCCGAAGAGGCCGGCATGAAATACATCGTGATCACCGCGAAGCACCACGAGGGCTTCGCGATGTTCAAGAGCGCCGCCTCGTCGTTCAATATCGTGGACGCGACCCCGTTCGGACGCGATCCGCTGAAGGAACTGGCGGCCGCCTGCGCGCGCCACGGCATCCGGCTCGGCTTCTATTATTCGCAGGCGCAGGACTGGCATCATCCCGGCGGTTCGGCCAAATACGGCACCGGCTATGGGACGCCCGGCCGGCCGCCGAACGCCGGCCATTGGGACCCGGCGCAGGACGGCGACTTCGACGACTATCTGGCCAAGGTCGCGATCCCGCAGGTCAGGGAACTGCTCACGAACTACGGGCCGGTCGCGGAATTCTGGTGGGACTCGCCGCATGGCATGACGCCGGCGCGCGCCGCCCGGCTGGCGGAGTTGCTCAAGCTCCAGCCGGGGATCGTCACGAACAACCGCCTCCTGAATCCGAGGCAGCCCAACGCCTTTTCCGGCGACACGGAGACGCCGGAGCAGTTTATTCCGGCCACCGGCATCAAGGACCGCCTGTTCGAGGTCTGCATGACCATGAACGAGACCTGGGGCTACAAGGCGCACGACCACCACTGGAAGCCGGCGGCCGACATCACGCGCAAGCTGATCGACATCGCGAGCAAGGGCGGCAACTTCCTGCTCAATGTCGGACCGGACGCGCTGGGCGAGATTCCCGACCCAAGCGTCGGGCGTTTGAAGGAATCGGGCCGCTGGGTGCATGCAAACGGGGAGGCGATCTACGGGACAACGGCCAGCCTCTTCCGCCGGCTTGCATGGGGCCGCAGCACGACGAAGGGAAACGCGGTTTATCTGCACGTGTTCGACTGGCCGGCCGACGGCCGGCTCATCGTGCCCGGCCTGAAGACCCCCGTCGCCCGCGCCTCGCTGCTCGCGTCGGGTCGGGCGCTGGCGACCGGAACGGAGGGCGGAAATTTTGTGATATCCCTGCCGATGGCGGCTCCCGATCCGGTCGCCACGGTCGTCAAACTCGAGTTCGCCACGCCGCCGCTTGTTGAGCAGGCGCTGCCCGGTCCGGATGAAACCGGCGTGATCGGACTGCCCGCCAGCCTCGCGGCGGTGGTGAACGCCTACGCGGGCAACGCGCGTCTGATGGGTTCGGGTCCGACCGCCTACATCGGTGCCTGGGACCACGCCAACACCACCTTGATCTGGGAGTTTACGGCGGCTCGGGGCGGGACGTATGCGATCGAGGCGGAAGCCGCCGTGGCCGGAGCCGTCTCGGTCGACGTGAAACCGGCCGGCTCCCGGACGGTCGCGAAGCTGGAGCCCACCGCGGGACTCGAGGACTACCGTCGCGTCAGCCTCGGCACGATCGATGTCGCGACCGCCGGCGAACAATCGCTCGAGATCAAGTCGCTCGGCGACGACTGGCAAGAAGTCCGCTTGCGCGGGCTCCGGCTCGTTCCGGTGCGTTGACCGGGTTCTTATCGCATAACCTTTATGCCGAAAGGCCGGGGATGATGCGGGAGCTGAAAGCCTTGCTTGAGGAACACCGAAAATCAGGGTCACGCTGAGTCCAGCCACCGGGGCGCGGCTTCTTGCGGACGGGCAGGCGCGCGCCCCGGCGGACTTTCCGGCTCTTTTGACAATCCACTTCAAAGCGATTACCGCTTGGTTCGCTGCATCATGAAAAGCATCGGCTTCCTTTCCTTCGGCCACTGGACACCCTCGCCGCATTCACAGACACGGTCGGCCTCCGACGCGCTGTTGCAATCGATCGAACTCGCTGTCGCGGCCGAGGAACTGGGCGCGGACGGCGCCTATTTCCGGGTGCATCATTTCGCCCGCCAGCTCGGCTCGCCATTTCCGCTGCTGGCGGCGTGCGGCGCGAAAACGAAGCGGATCGAGCTCGGCACGGCGGTCATCGACATGCGCTACGAGAACCCGCTCTACATGGTGGAGGACGCCGGCGCGGCCGATCTCATTGCCGGCGGACGCCTGCAGCTCGGCATCAGCCGCGGCTCGCCCGAACAGGTGATCGATGGCTGGCGCCACTTCGGCTATGTCCCGCCGGAGGGCATGACCGACGTTGAGATGGCGCGGCGCCACACAAAGGACTTCCTCACGGCTTTGCGCGGCGAGGGCTTTGCGCAGCCAAATCCGCAGCCGATGTTTCCAAATCCGCCCGGTCTGCTGCGTCTCGAGCCTTATGCCGCGGGCCTGCGCGAGCGCATCTGGTGGGGTGCCAGCACGAACGCCACGGCGGAATGGGCGGCAGAATTGGGCATGAATCTGCAAAGCTCGACGCTCAAGATCGACGAGAGCGGAAAACCGTTCCACGTCCAGCAGGCGGAGCAGATCCGGATCTTTCGGGCGGCCTGGAAGGCGGCCGGACACCCGCGCAAGCCACGGGTATCGGTCAGCCGCAGCATCTTCGCGCTGATGGACGACCGCGACCGCGCCTATTTCGGGCGCGATGGCGAGGTCGGGGACCAGATCGGCCTGATCAGCGAAAAGGAACGCGCTATTTTCGGTCGCAGTTACGCGGCCGAGCCGGACGCCCTGATCAAGCAACTCGCAAAGGACGAAGGCATCGCGGAGGCCGACACGCTGCTGCTGACCGTGCCCAATCAACTCGGCGTCGCGTACAACGTCCACGTCATCGAGGCGATCCTCCGGCACGTCGCGCCCGGCCTCGGCTGGCGCTGACGCCTGGGAGTGGAGCCTGGCCGCAGGCGCGGGGACGGCCGGGTTGTGTTGCCCGCCGCAAGATGGCCATGCAAACGTACGTGGCACGCATGGTCGCCATCCTTCCCCCCTGCCGATTCCAATCGCTTGCGTTGACGTGGTCCTTTCAACGTTCATTACCTTACGAGAGTCCGCTCTTGGTCCGGCAGAACTGGCCATGTTGCTCGCTTTCCTCATCGGCGCCTGCCAGATCGCGGCCGGTCTCATGCGGTTCGGCCAAAACTGCTTCACCGAGGTGATGCGCATGGTGCGCTTGGACTGGTAGCCCAGCGTGGCGAAGAGTCCGCGGGCAGCCGCAGGCAGCGGGGCCGAACCAAAGACGGCTAGGGCTTGCTGGATGGTGGCGCGGGGATCAACGGTGGCGGACATGGTTTATAAACCGCTTGCGGGAAATTGGGTGTCTTTAGGTGTGTATTATATACACATGAAACAGAACGCTTTGAGAATCATAATGGACTTTCTTAAGACATCTTGTCTTTAGCCGTGTTTTTAGCCGCAAACCACCGTCCCCAGCGCCGGGCGCCACGGAGGTCTGCCCGGCCCTCATCGCGAAGCTGCTTCAGGAGGTGGCTCACCTGCCGGGCAGAGAGAGTGGGCAGCACTTGGTGTAGTTCCGAATGGGCACAGCCCTCGGGAGCCGCATCGCGCAGACGTTTTTCCAGCAGCACTTTGTTGGTTTCGTGGTCCAGACCCTTCCGCCGGGTATAGGCCCCGGCCTGACCCAACGCAGAATAAAACCGGCGCGACAGCAGCGGGTGGGCACCCCGGCCATGCCCCACCGTCTCGACCAGCCCGAGTTCACGCAGCCGGGGCAACCGGCCGGCGAGTGCCTCGGGCACCGCGACCTCGCGACGGATCGAGTCGAGGGCGAGAAAGTCTTCCGTGGCAAAAGAAGTGACGGTCTATGCACAGCCGCGCGGCACGCGGCGCACCATCCCCTGCCAGATTTGTGGACGGGGCTTCGATGACCACGAGGTTCTTGAAGCCGCCAAACGCTTCGACGCAGCCAAAGTGTCTCCGATTCCTGGGGTTCCTCACGACGAGGCGGTTAAAGCTCTCTTCGCCGCGAAAACGGACGCGACCCAGCAACGGCTGAGGTCCGAAAAGCGCAAGAACGCCACGATTTTGACCCCACAGCGTAATCGCCGCCTCAAAATGAGGCGATCCAGGCAGGACTAATTCTGTGCGCCAAGTCATCTAACTATGTCCATGGGGCTTCAGGAATGAATACAGTGTTAACCGTGAACCGACACACCGAGCAATTCCCAGCGAGGTATGGTGCCCTCGACGAATTCCGTCCGTTGCGATGAAATCCAGAGATTGAGGGTCTCTTCCGCCCGCTGTTCGGTATCGCCATCGATGGCGGCACAGGTGGTGGGCTGCGGGGCGTTGAAACGGCCTGGATCGCGGCTCAACTCTTCCACCTTGGCAGTCCCGTTGACGCTCACGATGACCATCCCGCTGAAGGCGCCTTTGTCGGCACGATCCCACGTCACCCGATAGCGGGCTTCGACGTGGGCCCCGCCGATCTCGCCGGGCAGGCAGGCGACCTCGGCGGCGAACGGCGGGCTTTGCAGGTGACGAATCAGGCCATCCACAAAGGGATGGCCGATGCCAAAGAGTTCGGAGCCTTTCTTCCGCGTCGCGAGATCACGGTCGAAGGTCACGTTGTCGTAGCGGGCTCCCACATTGGGGAAGCCCTTCAGGCTCTCTGGTGTTATGATTTGCCAGAACTCGCCTTGGGGAACCGCACTACCGCCCAGCCGCACCACGGCTTCGCGGCACCATTCACCGAGTTGCTTGAGGTGAAACTGCCCGGAGATGCGCCGGTATTGCTCAAGGTTGAAGCTGGTGAGGTCCTGCGACAGGTCCTGCAGGGCGGACCGGGCTTTCTGGGCTGTTTGCATCATCCGGTCCAATTCCCGGCTCGTGCGGTTGTAGTCCCGGTCAATCAGAGCCTGCTTGAACAACTGTTGGTAGTTCGGGGTGGAGCCGAGGAAGCCCAAGATGTCGCTGCGGAAGTCCTCCAATGGCTCCCCCGTTTCAGGGTCGGTCTTGCCAATGGCCTTCGCGATCTGCTCCAGCTTGTTCCAGAGCAGCGTGTAGATGTTCTCCTCGACGGTGTCCTTCGCGACCAGGTTGTAAACCTGCGATACCTCCTTCTGGCCGAAACGATGGATGCGGCCGATGCGCTGTTCGACGGCCATGGGATTCCAAGGCAGGTCGTAGTTGAACAGCACCCGGGCGATCTGGAGGTTGATGCCTTCACCGCCTGCCGACGTGGAGATCAGGATACGGGCGCCGTTCTCTTCCCAAAACTTTTCCGCCGCTGCGATTTTATCCTCCAGCGGTCCGCCTTGGATGCTGACTACCATTTCGGGTCCGACAATACGGCCCAATTCCGCTTTCAGGAATTCGAGCGTTTCCCGATACTGAGTGAAAATGACGAACCGCTCGTGCGGATTCTCGTTCCGCAGCTTGCCGATGATCGTTTCCAGGCGCTCAAACTTTCGGTCCACTCCCTCGGGCACGATCCGCAATAGCTCACGCACTTTGGCTGTTTCGTCTGGGATCTCGGCATCCGCATAGATACCATCGTCGCCTTCTTCGTCGGAATCGAGCGACCAGTTGGTCTCGTCCTCGGCTTCGATCAGCTTCTTGAGGGTGCGCTCGCGGACTTGGGCAATGCAGGTGTCGGCTTGGGCATCGGTGGCCGACGATGAAGCGAGGGCGTAGATTTCCTTGGCCAGCGAACGCATCTCATCCTGCAAGCGGAGAACCCTTTCGGCTAAATCCGGTGTCGGGGTGGACTTCCGCTTCCGCTCCAGGTCAATCTGGTGGCGCACCAGCAGCACCAGCAGGCGGCGCCGGAGCGCCTGCCGGATGGCGCGCGGGCTTGACGACATCATCTTTTGAAACGCCACCATCACAAACCCGATGGCTCGCTGATCGCGTGAGGGACGGCCAGACCCGCTGCCAACGCCGGCGGCACTGTAGCCATCTTTCAGGTAGTTGGTCAGCTTTTCGTAGAAGCGTTGTTCCCGCAGGGCGGGCTCAAATCGCTCGGTGGTGACTTGCCGGCGCACAAACAGTGGCAGCCCGTCGGCATCGGTGACTTCGCGCTTGGTGCGCCGGATAATCACACGATTGAGCAGGCCGCGGTGATTTTCCAACGCTTCCGGTGAATCGAAGAGCTGGTCATCCAGCAGGTGGATCAGCGACCAAAACTGGAACGCATCGCCTTGATGCGGTGTGGCCGAAAGGAATATCAGATCGCGGGTGTGGCCGCGCAGCGCCTCGGCCAGCTTGTAGTTGAGCGTAGCCTGGACCTTTGAGCCGTAACGCAGCCGCGTCAGGTGGTGGGCCTCGTCGAAGACGATCAGGTCCCACTTCGGCGCAGCAAGGAGTCTTTCCATCCGTTGCGGCCGCTTAAGCGTATCAATTGAGGCAATGACCCGATGATGGTTTTCCCATGAGGTCGGCGCGTAGTCTTGGAAATCGGTGCCCAGAATCTCGAACTCCAGCCGGAAACAATCGCGTAGCTCCCGCTGCCAGTTCTTCACCAAGCCGGCAGGTGTGATGACCAGCACGCGGCGGGTTTCGCCCCGCGTGATCAGCTCGCGGATAGCCATGCCTGTTTCGATGGTCTTGCCGAGGCCGACATCGTCCGCAACCAGCAAGCGGCGGCGCTGCATCTTCACCAGATCGTGGGTGAGCAAGATTTGATGCGGCAACAGGGCGGTCCGCGCGTTGGACAGCTCGCCGCCGGAATTCCCGAGCGCAAATTGCCATGCAAGCTGACGGAGCAGAAAGTCGCGCGGATCGTCGTATTGACCGGCACGCAGGCGATCCCAAGGCGAGGCTGCGCGTTCGAGGCGGGCAACCGGCAAGGTCTCCAGTCGGCGACCTCCTTGGCTATCAAACACGACATCCGCAATAAGCATGCCGCCGGTCTGCTGCACGCGAAGTATCTCACCCACGCCGCTCGAGTAGCGACCGGCGACCCGCACGCGATTACCAACCTGAAATTCAGGCGATACTGCTCCCAAAGCGCTCATGAAAGATTTTCTCCGAAGTGATAACCGACCAGGCGCGGAGCGATTTCGCCCCGCGACGTAGGATTGTGCCCGAAAAGACGCCATAAGGGCACCTGATCCAAGGCGGTGTGAGAGGCTCCAAGACGATTCTCACCGCCCAGCACCAATGGGTATGCTATAGGGACCTGAATGTCGGCCAGATTGCCAATCTCGACGGCCGCATGCTTCAGGCGGGCCTTATAGCCCTGCAACAATGCCACTTCCTTCGGTGTAGCACGCTTGTCAGTGCAGCCGAGCGTGACCAACAATTCATCCAACCCCGTGACACATAGTTGGGCGCGCGGCGCGAAGGGAAACGGGTCCTGCTCGATCTCCCGCAGGAAATCCAGAAATGCAATCTGCTGCGGCGCAGCCGGCACGGGACCGCCATGCGTGTCGAGTGCCTGACGAGGAAGGACAAGGTAGCCGGACATAATCAGGACTTGGGTTCGGTGGGGCTGAGCAGAGACGTAAGCTGCACGTCGGAGTAGAATCCGAGTAACAAATCACAAGAACTGGCCCAGCGGTCCGGGTCACGAGCCTTGAGCCATTCGAGTGCGGCGCGAATTGGGCCGCGTTGCGCGTTGAAGAAGCCGATCAGCGGGTCGAGCCTTTCGCCAGTCTCTGCACTCGCAAGCAGCAGATGCAACACGTCCACCAAGGGAGGACCGACCACAACGCTTTTTTCGCTACCAGCGATACCAAGATCGAGCTGCTCAATGGTCGGCGGGGCCTTCATGAGAGCTTCGCGAAGCCCGATGATGCGCTCGGCAGGAGAGAGAATGGCCCAGGACCGGCTCCCCTTGGCTCGTTTTTTGTGAAGCAAGGGTGGTTTGTGGTCGGTTAGATCGCTGGCCTCAAATACGCCGCGCGTCGTTTTGCTTAAGGAATCGACCGTGATCTCGCGCTTGTCGGCCAATGCGAGGAGCCAGACTTGAGTCAGTGCGTCGGCATTTTCGAGTTCGCTCGGCAGCGGATGTTCGCTGCTGGCTATCTGTTCGACCATGAGGCGGATGTCTTGGAGCGCGGCCCGTAATGGCAGGGACTCGCCCTGCCAATCCACCACGGTGCCATAGTGCTGGGAGTAAACCTCAAGGCACTTGCCGATGAGCACCATGCGAACATCACCAGTCGGCAACGCTTTGCCGCCGTAACGACCGGTCTCGATCTGACGAATTTCTTCATGCGCACGCCGCCTGACTTGGGCTTTCAGACCAGCCCAACTGCGCCGATTGGCGACTTCCTCAGGACGGCGCAAGCGACAAACGTGAACGAGGTCGTAGGCGATATTGTCTTTATCCTGAAGGTGGAGTGATGCCTCGCGTTCGGAATGAACAGGGTAAACAGCCTCGATCGCCAGTCCTGCCCGGCAAATAGAATCCAGCACGGATTGCCATGCGCTATCGCCAGAATGGTGAAATGTGAAAATGACATGGCCGCCCGACTTCAAGCGAGCCGCGGATTTTTCTAGGACTGCCGTAAGGCCGTCTTGAAAATCTTCTAACGACTTCCCTCTCGTTTCGTTCTCCACAATTTCCTCTATCTTTGGAGTATATTCCGGGAGGAATTGAGGATAACGCGACTTTAGTGCGAGCCGGAGCCACACGTAAAAGAAATCGGCAAGTTCAGAGTAGTTGACGTTATCCGCATAAGGCGGATCGGTAATCACCACATCAGCAAGTGGCGTGGTTAGTAACTCGCGACGCGAGTCACCACAACGCAGCTCAAAACCATTACCATTTGAAAGTGGGTCAAGTCCTTCGAGCTTTTGATGCTTACCCTCCTCAGAGAAAGAACCTTCAAAAGGAGTGATCGCATAGGCGACACCTGCTCGAAGAGATGCCATACGGCTAATGTAAGTGTTATTACCAGATACCGTGCCCCAGACGTTTTGCTCGCAGAGCGTGATCTTCGGCTGAAAGTCGTGACGCGCAAAAATCCCGGCCGGAGCCGTGCCTCCGGGAGTCTTTCGAGCAGGGATATTCCGGGTGAATTGATTGTTCGCCTCCAGCATATTTGAAAATGCGCAGAGGAGGAGGTCTTGGAGTTTGATGTCCGGTTCGGCCAAAATCGCCTCAAATAGCGTGCTAATCGCGAGCAACTGGCGCGGCAGAAACATATCCGCCCAACGACGATAGTTGTGCTTGATCATCTGGTTTGTGTTGAACCCTTCAGGAATCTCACTCTTCGGATGTGGCAGTTTGCCAGAATTCTCCTGCCAGTTACGCTCAGCGGTTTGATAGCGGGTAAGATCGGCCGGACTATGGCGGGCGTAGTATTTCCCTTTTTGCAGCCAGACGAGGTTGTGAGTGCGCGAGACGGTGACGGCTGGTGGCATAATCTCGATCCCCAGTGGTTCGTCTTCAGTCTCTTCGGCGTCATCAGCTTCGCTGGAAGCGGTAATAACTGGGTCGCCAAGGTCTAGGGCGGGCAAATTGTCGTCTCCTTGTTCGCGGAGAAACCGCGGATCGCAGCCAGGGGCGTAAGCTTGAAGCGCATAAGCTGAGAGTGGAAGCCGTTCGGTCTCGGGCAGACTGCGGATCGCAGCAATGACGGCATCGTTATTGCCGCAATGGGGACAGACAAAGCGTCCTTTGTCGGGAAGATTGCCGGTATAAGGCGCAAACTCATGGCCACCTGGGCTGCGCACGCGGGCATCCTCAGCGAGATCGCCGCGCCATTGAAACACCTCTTCCGTGTGCGGGCAGAGTAGAACAGTGAGTGGAACCTTTTTTCGCTTGGGCTTGTGGCCCTTGCCACCCGCAGAGGCTGCACCTTTTCCAACGACCGGCTTTACGATCTCGACACAATGGGGGCACGACACATGGCCCGACGGAACTTGGCCGAAGCGAACGGAGGCTTGTCCAGCAATAGGGTCACCTTGAGTGACAAAGATGCCTCCTTCGGGGTGCGCATAGGTCCAGCGGGCGGTAGCACGGCCCGCTCCGCCCGAATAAGTGGCGGCATGAACCATTAGACGGGGATCGGCAACGAGGGCCGCAGGCTCGATTTCCCAATCGAACTGCTTTTGGCAGCGCGGGCATGTGCAGTCGGGATGGTAGCGAACGGTGGGACTCTTGCCGGCCACAATATAATCGCCGAAGAGAGGCACTGGCTTACGACAGGTGGGGCTGGTGCAGGGAGCAGACTTCACCCAGTAGGTGTAAATGACATCAGACGCACCAAGAGCAGTAGAACCCGAGGCAGGTAATGTCCATGGGGCGTCAGTGCGATAGAGATCGAGCAAGGTCTCGCGGAGCGGCTTGCCCGACCAAGCGACGGGCCGGTTGACGAGGCGCGCAAAGGCCGCGTCTAGCGAAGGGAGATCGACGGGCTCCACCTGGGTTTTAACCACGAACCACGCGACAGGGTTAAGATCGATCCCGACAACCTTACAGCCGAGACGCAACGCTTCGACGACGGTGGTGCCACCACCCATGAAAGGATCGATGATAATTTTACCCTGCGTGTCGGGATCGTTGCCATGATCCCGATAGAACTCGGCCATGATGTCCGTGCCGGCCGGTTTGAGCGCACCGAGTAGAATCCCGCGAAAAACACACGAGGCACGACGGGCAAACCACTTGTGCATCATGTAAATCGGCTTGAACGAATTGCGCTCCGGCACCGCAAGCCGGTTGATTGCAACAATGGGGAAAGACTCCTCGATGGCCCGTTTAGACATATGAAAAGAGGTAATTAACGGAAGAGGCGTGGGCTATTGGAAGTTGATTGGGTTGGCCAGCGTGAGCGCCGCACAGCGGCGTTCCGCGTAACTGTTACATCATGGTATCGCTGGCGTAAATCACCGAGAAATTTCTCATCGTCCGCGATATGGGAAGTGACCCATTGAACAAAAAGGTCGCTATACAAGCAGGAGCCAAATTTTGGACGGTAACAAAGAGAACGGTCGTCCTCAATCTTGTGGAGGCGACGGATTGCGACGATGTCGTTACTAGTTACATGCGCACGTCCGGCGAGGATTTCATTCACCTTAGCAACGACTTCCTTCTGCCGGTGTGGATGAGTCACATTCGGGTCTAGCATGGCCGCCGCTGCGGCCGTCGGATCTTGAACGAGGCGAATCGGTCGTGCGGACATGTCTGTCGGCGCCGCAACCACCGGGGCAATCGAGACGACAGCCCCCGCAGGTGCCTCAATGACTTGGCGTAGATTTGCGAGTAACGTCGCGCGCGCGTTCTTCAAATGGCGCTCAAGGATATTGCGCATGTCATCAGACGTGCCGGGTTCACTTTTTGCACCGTGGCGAACATAAAGAGTGCCCGCACTGAATGCGTTTCGCTGCTTCCCTTCGGCGATCTGGTAAGTGCCAGGTTTGCTGAAAATCAACGGGGCCGCTGCCTCATCAATTGCCAGCACGGCCACCTGCGTTTCTGCGTGATTTTCAATCACCGTGCGCACTCCGGCAAAGTGAACGCCCGTGTAACTAAAAACTTTATCAACGAAAACCGCAGGGTCGATTCCGTGGATTTTCTCGGCACTTATTCCCGAAGGCGTGCCGTCGTCGTTTAGGCCAATGATGATCCGCCCACCTCCGGAATTTGCCATGGCGACAATATCCTTCAAGAGTTCGCACCACTCGCCGTTAACCGCCGGATCAAAGTTGCATTTCAGATCGAGCGAGGCCGTTTCCTGCAAAGCAGGCATGGCAGCGGGTTTGGGCGCGACCGCGTTCATGGCATGAGGATGTCGGTAGGCTTATAGACGATGAAGCCTTGCGCGGCATCAAAACCACGATCCGCAGTGGCGATCTCGGAAACGCCGAGCCGGCGCGCGACGGCGAGGTTGAGCGAGTCGATCGTGAGCAGGCTGAACTGCTGCTGAAATTCCAGCGCGAGGTGAAAGTCTTCCGGCTGCACGGCCTCGACGAACAATCCACCGCCAAGAAGGTCGCGCACTTCTTCGGCATAGGCGGAAAGCTGCCGGATCATCTCGCGCCGCTCAGAGAGAGCGCGCGCCGGGTTGGAGCCGACCAGGCCCTTGGCCTTGGCTTCCTCCATCATGCGTCGGTGGCAAAATTCCGCGATGATGTTGGTTGAGACAATGCCCTCGACCCCGCCATCGCTGCAGCGCGTGAGCAGGTCGAGACACTGCCGGGAAGAACGCCGGATGCCATAGATAAGCACGTTGGCGTCGATGAAAACGCGCGTGCCGTTGCGGATGTCCTCGATGTTCATTGGTCGAAGAAATCCGCGGTCATGACTTCCTGAAACTGGGCGTCGTTCAGCTTGAAGGCAGGCTCGCGCTCCAACAGGCGGGCGAGGCCGGATTTGCGCTGGCGGCGCAGGTAGCCGGTGACGGCGTCCTGGATGACTTCGCCGACCGGCCGGCGCTCGCGGGTCGCGGCAAGCTTGAGCTGCTGGTAAACGTCTTCTTCGATTTGGGTGCCGACTTTTATTTTACTCATGGCGGATGATTAGTTGCGGTTGAGGAGAACCCAGGGAACCAGCACTTCCATCAGGGAAAATCCGCCATGCTGGTAGAGATGGCGGGAGCTGGTGCCCTTGGGACGGGTTTTGAGACGGCCGCGCAGCATCGCAAGACGCTGGGCCGGGAAACGTTGAAGATCGGGATGAGGAGGCGGGTAGGCGGCCTGTTCCTCGAATACCCGGTGGCGTTGCTGCTTGAGTTGATCGGCCGCGGCGGACTCGCGGGCGCTCTCGGCGGCACCACCGAAGAAAATATACCCGTGATCGCTGGTAATGACGATGGGCATGCCGGGAGGAATGGCCTGCACGGTATATTTCCACAGCGTGGCGACATGATCGCAAAACTGCGGGAAAAGTTGGGTGTCGAAACGGGCCTCATCGTTCTTGAAGAGACGATCCGGCCAGGTGGACCAGAGGAGAAGCGACTTTCCCGTGGGCAGTGCGACCCGCGGGTTGAGGCTGTCGAGATACTCGGCATGAACGCCGCGTGTCTTGAGAGCTTTGACCCCAGGCAACTGGCTGGGGCCGTGACCGTGGGCGGCGTCCGGGCCCAGCACGCGCTGGGAAACGAAATCGATGGTTTCCGTCGGCAATGAGGTGGCAATAGCTCGTGATTCATCGACCCGGAAGCCGGTCTGTCCCGCCAAGGCAAGCAGGAGAGGCAGTTCGCGGAGGGAAAGACCGTCAAAGACCACAACAGCGCGAGGCGCGTTGGAAGCGTAAGGCGCGGCGTCCAGACCAAGAAAGGCGCGCGGCGTAGGGGCGCGGGTGGTTTCAGTCACCAGCTCATCCCATACTCGCGCCGCTCCGAGGGAAATGAGTTCCTCGGCCCGAGCTACGGCGGCTTCACCCGTGCGCAAATAGTCCTCGCGAGGCACGGCAGCGAAGCGGGCCGACGACCACACGGTGTGCAGCAACCAATCAGCAATCGCAGGAATGCGAGAGCCGCTGGTTGTCAGCACGTCGGGCGATAGGTCGAGCGAGGACATTGGATTTAAGAGCTGATCGTGAGGCTCACCTTTGCCGAGCCGGGAGAAAAGTCGGGCAGGCGCTCCATCATGTCTTCAACCGCGGCCTTGGTGAACGAGCCAGGAAGCTCCAAGGTAACTTCGCCATTGAAGGTGCCGGCGCCTGTAAGTGAGCCGCGAAGGAATGACGGGAGATTGGACATCTCGGCCGTGCGCGACTCAAAGGTCATGCCAATACGGACCCGAACCACGGGGCGACCCTCGGCTTGGTCAAGACGGGCGGCGACCTCTTGGCGAAGTTGCTGCCGAGATTCGCAAAACCCGGTGGAAAGCTGCTGATCGGTCGGACCAATCGGCAATGGATCGATGCCACCGGAACCGCCACCGACTCCCGGTGTGCGGCTGGGAGTTGGCCCAACAGGCGGCTGGGGGCGTGGTGACGGTGTGGTAGCAGGACGAGCCAAGGGCGCTGCGAGAGTGGCATCCATCAGCTCGGCTGCACTGAGCGTGGGAGTTTCCCCCGCATGCTGGGTGCCAGACGGATGAGCGAGATTGAAGATGCCGTCCAAGACCAGGCTCTGTATGGCGCGGTGAAACTCGATGGTGTAAACGATCACCGGATAACTGAGCGTGTTGCGGTATTCGGCCTCCAAGGCGGAGACCTTGTAACCGATCAGTTCAGAACCGCGGTTCTGGATATGCTCAGCCAGGTAGGCGCTGGGAAAGAGATTGCGGGAGAGATGAAGGAGAACGGCGTCCTTGGTGAGCGGCTGGACTGGCTCCAACGTGTATTCCGAATCCGCTGCGGTCGCGCCGTAACGGTGAATCTGAACATAGGCATAGTTCACCTTCTTGATCGCGTCAGTGACGGCGGATTTTTGGTCGCCGCCAATCTTGGTGAATTCGCGGACTTTCTCGGAGTCGCCGCTGGCCGCGGTCGCTAGGGCTTCGGCAGCAATGGCCTTCTTTGCCCAGATAAGAATATCTTTGTTAAGGCGCAGATTCTCCTTGTCCGCTCTGGGCTCCAGGAGAACCACCGTGTTGCGGCGCTTCAGGCCAAAATAGAGATCCTGGCGCTCTTGGGCCGTCAGGCGTTGGGGAGCGATAACGAAACGAAGGCCGTCGGTCTGCAGCGAATCGACCCGGCTACGGGCAAGGTTGATGTCCGTGACGATAACCGCGTCGGATTCCTTGAATACCTCTGTGCGCCACCACTGGCTGATGCGCTCCCAAGCGTCGTTGTCCTGCACCGAGAGACTCCGAAGCTCCACCTTCGCGTGAGCATTTTCTTTCGTGTCGAAAAAGACATATTGGTCCCGACGGTGAAAGTAGGAAGCGAACTTGGTGAAACCGTCGAGGGTCAGCTTGAATTGGTTATAGTCTGCCGCCGGATCGATGGCCTGCCGCGACAGCTCGTCTTCCGATATACCGGCATTCTTCGAGGGGGCGAGGCTTGCTAGCAAGGTCGCCGAGGCAATGCGTTCAGCCAAGGGAAGCTTGGCCAGGTCCCGGAGATTGGATTCAGCGGAGCGGACTAGATTTTGCGATGGTTCGAGGTCGGCCAGCCAAGTGCGGATTTCGGTATCGGCCAACGAGACATCGGCCAACGTAAGCAAATTGGTTTGCGCGCCGCGTAGCCGGACGAGGGAAGCAAGGAAACCGAGAGCGCCACGCGTTCCCTGAAATCCGCCGCGTTGCGGAATCCGTTGGAGCACGATGTCGAGTAGCTCGGGTGAAAACGGATAGTGTTCGCGAAGTCTCTCGGCGTAATCCGCATTGGCCGGAATGCCCACCCGCTGCCAGCCGTTGACGTAACTCTTGACGATGTTGTCGATCTCGGGGTTCGCGCCGTCGGGGGACTTCTCAAACAGTCTGTGATAAAGAATGCGGAGCCGGTCTCGTGAATCAGTAAAACGAATTTCAGCAGGGCGAACGCGCTTGAGCGTGAGTCCGGGCTCGATGTTGCCGTCGTAAACCGAGGCGATAAGCACGACATTGGAGTCGGTGCGCCCAGACTCCTCAGATAGCATTTGAAGGAAGTTGATGTTAGCCTGGCGGCGATTGTCGTCAGAGATCGCCCGGATGCCGCTCTCGAGTTCGTCGAAGAGCAGCACCAGCTTTCTGTTTCCCAAAGCCGCCCGGAAGGCATCTTTGTCCGGCGGGGTCTCTCCCATGAACGAAGCTTCGATCTTGTCACCGATCACTTGCCAAAGGGTCTCTATGGGGAAATCGGTGAACTTCCGGAGCAAAAGCAGCGTGTTGGCGGGAATTGACAGGTCGAGTTTGTGCTCGGCCAACCACGCCGCCAACTCGTTGCGATGTTCAATGAGATGGTAGGCGAGCGTAATGAGATGGCTTTTACCTTGTCCCTTCGGGCCCTCAAATAGGATAGTGCCAATCTCGGCCTCGGTAGAATTGAGGCGGGCATGAAGCGTCTTGATGAGACGGCGGATGTCAGTCGAGACGAAGGTCGCACGGGCGAAATCAAGAGGCTTGGCCTCTAGGGATTTCTTTTTCGGGTCCAAAATT
>Ga0164241_10001321_pt1 | contig 31588 bp, 25 predicted proteins | sample OricomyardsoilBY_FD_108780 | JGI IMG/M metagenome (GOLD analysis project Ga0164241, IMG submission 108780) | Backyard soil microbial communities from Emeryville, California, USA - Original compost - Back yard soil (BY) | ecosystem: Environmental > Terrestrial > Soil > Unclassified | place: USA... | reverse complement strand
GCGCGGGAAGCGCGGGAAGCGCGCGCGGGCGCGCCTGGATCGTCGCAGGCAACGAAAAGGCCTCGCGATCCCGGTGCGCTGGTGTTGTCGGACGCGCTCGAGGCGCGGCTCGACGCCGGCCACCCGTGGATCTACCGCGACCACGTGCCGCCGGGTTATCGCGCCAAGGCGGGCGACTTCGTGCACGTCCAAAGCGGTCACTTCGACGGTTGGGCGCTGTGGGATCAGGATTCGCCCATCGCTTTGCGCGTGTTTTCGCGGCAACGCCGCCCCGACGCGGCCTGGGTGAGGGCGCGCGTGGACGAAGCGTGGGCCCTGCGCCAGCGCTTGTTGCCGGCGCAAACGGACGCTTTTCGCCTGCTGTTCGGCGAGGGCGACGGCTTGCCCGGCATCGTGGTCGACGTGTACGCGGTCTTCGCCATCATCGTCGCCTACTCGAGCGCCTTGACGCAGGTGGTGGCGTGGGTGGCCGAAGCCCTCGCCGGGCGCGCGGAGATTCAGGGCGTCTGCGAGCGCGTTACCCGTCGCAAAGAGCGCGCCTCCGAGCTGCGCCACATCAGCGGCGTCAAGCCGCCCGACGTCGTGCTGATCGAAGAGCATGGCCTGCGCTACGAGGTGGATTTCGAGGCGGGCCAGAAGACGGGGTTGTTCCTCGATCACCGTCCGAACCGCCACTACTTACGCGGTTTGGCCGCGGGCAAGACCGTGCTCAATCTGTTCTCGTACACGGGAGCGTTTTCGGTGTCGTGCGCCGCCGGCGGAGCCCGCGAGGTGACCAGCGTCGACATCGCGGCGCCCGCCATCGAAGCCGCGGCCCGCAACGTCTTGCACAACGCGCTGCCGCCTGCGGTCCACGAAGGCGTCGCCCAAGACGTGTTCGAATTCCTCGACGCCGCCGCGCGCGCGGGCCGGCGTTGGGACATCGTGATCGCCGATCCGCCCAGCTTTGCCAGCTCGCGCGCGGAGCTGTTCGGCGCTCTGCGCGCCTACAAAAAGCTGCATTCAGCCTCGCTCTCGGTGCTCACTGCCGGCGGCTTGTACGCGGGCGCCAGCTGCACCGCCCAAGTCTCGCCCGACGCCTTCCGCCAAACGCTCGCCGAAGGCGCCGCCCGCGTCGGCCAACGTCTCACCGTCGTCCACGAGGCCGCCCACGCCGTCGATCACCCGTACGCCGCCGGCCATCTGGAGGGCCGTTACTTGAAGTTCGTTTTGTGCCGCTCGCTGCCCCTCGCATAGGGGCGAGGAGTGAGGGTTGGGCCTTAGTCGGCGGAGGGGTTAGGCAGAGCACGGGCGTCACTGATCGCCAGCCGTGCGGAGCTGTCGACCCGGCCCGCCCTCATCCCGAGCCTCGCGGAGCCATGGTCGCAGGCTCACTCGTGTCGTCGCCCCATCCGTCGGGCCGCGCGTTAGCGCCCCTCTCGAATCCCTATCCCCTCCGCCGACTCACCCCTCGCCCCTCAAACCTTCTTGTACTCTTCGACGAATTCCCAATCGGCGATCAGCTGCTTTTTCAACATCAACGACAGCAGCGCGGAAAATAGCGCTTCCCAGCGCACGTTCTCGCCCAAAATTTCGCTGGCGTCGGCGCCGTGGGAAAGAGCACGCAGGGTCGCCACGAGATCGCGCGCGGTCAGGCCATCACCGGCGGGAGGGGTAGGCGCCTCGGTGGCGGGCGGATCGCTCGGCAGGCGCTTCTTCTTCGGCACCGACGATTTGGCGGGCAGGTTCACCTTCGTGCCGTCGAGCAACGTCAACGTGACCATGCGCGGTCCCTTGCCGCGCGGCGGCAGTGGGATCTCGTGGGCTTCAATCGTGGGTCCGCTGTCGGGGCCCTCGCCCTCGACGCTCGCGCTCTCGACCGGCGGAGGAGGAACGGAGGGCCTGAGCGAGCGCGGTGGCGGCTCGCTGGCGGCCGGTGAGGGCACGACGCCAGGCTCGGCGGGAGCGTGTGAGCTGGGCGCGCTCCGCCGCTCGGCCGACGCTCGCTCGGCTTCCGCTTCCGCCATCGCCTCCGAAAGCGACGAAGCGTCTTTGCCGGCGCCGTAATACGCGCGAATCGCCGAGCGGATGTCGGTCGGAGGCGCGATCATGGCTCGCACCGGTAGGCCCGAAAACTGCGCGACGTCGGCCTGCGCCTTCTCGTCACTCGGATCATCCATCGCGACGTACAGGGTTTGGCCCAGCCCCCGCACTTTGCGCACGAAAATGGGCACCAAGCAGAAACGCTCGGCGAGCTCTTGAGTCACCAAGTTGAGCAGCTGGCGCGAAAAATCGATGTGATAGAGCGAAACCCAAGGCACGCTCAGCTGCTGGCTCAAAATCTGTGTGACCTGCGTCTCACTGACCAGGCCGGCTTCCACCAGCAAGGTCCCAATGCGCCGCCCGTCCTTCTTTTGGAGGGCCAAAGCCTCGTCCAGCTGCTCGCGGGTAACGATGTGGGCGTCGACGAGCAGCTCTCCCAGTCTGACGCGGGCCGTGGCCATATCTCTCAATCCTAGCCTCCCGCCACCAAACCGGCCACTTTCAGCCCTGTCACGGCGGCGGCGCGAACGCTGCTCGAAACCCTAGCGGTCCGGTTCGGCTCGGATACAATGGCCAGTCCCGGATTTGTCGGTCCCGTGCCCGCCTCTCCCAGGTACGCCCCGTTGAACGCTCAAGCCCCGTCTTCCCTTCGTACCTGCCCGCACTGCGGTGCCGGCTGCGCGAGCGAGCACCAATACTGCCCCGCCTGCGGGTTTCCGATCGGCACCATGGGCTCGGCCACCGACGACAAGTTCGTCGGCAAGACCTTGCCCGGCGGCTATCACATCCTCGATTTGATCAGCGTCGGCGGCATGGGCCGCGTCTACCGCGCCGAGCAGTCGGCGCTCGGCCGCACGGTGGCGGTGAAGATCATTCACCCCCACCTGCTCTCGGACGAAAACTCGGCGCTGCGCTTCATTACCGAAGCGCGCGCCGCCAGCCAGCTGAACCATCCCAACTCGATCGCGGTGTTCGACTTCGGCCGCACCGACGACGGTCAGCCGTATTTGGTGATGGAGTTCTTGCGCGGCAAGGACTTGGCGCGCGTCTCTTACGAAGAAGGGCCGCTCGCCTTCGGTCGCATCGTCGACGTCTTGCGCCAGACCCTGGCCGCGCTCAGCGAGGCGCACGACTTGGGGATCGTCCACCGCGATCTCAAGCCCGAAAATATCATCCTGGAGCCGCTTCGTCGCGGCGGTGACTTCGTCAAGGTCGTCGATTTCGGTTTGGCCAAGCTGCGCGCCGACGCGCAGGCCCCCAGCGTCACCAGCCCCGGCATCGTGCGCGGCACGCCCGATTACATGGCGCCCGAGCAGGGCCGCGGCGATCCAATCGACGGTCGCAGCGATCTGTACGCCATGGGCGTGATCTTGTTTCAGCTGCTCACGGGGCGGCTGCCGTTCGAAGCCGACAGCCCGACGCAGGTGGTCATGATGCACATGACCATTCCCGTGCCCGATCCGCGGCAGGTCGCGCCCGAGCGCAACATTCCCGAGCCGCTCGTGCAGGTCGTGAACAAGGCGCTCTCGAAAGACGCCAAGAAGCGCTACCAAGACGCGATCGAGTTTCAGGACGCGCTGAAGAGCGCGCTCGCGCTCGCGGAGAGCGTGCCCCCGGAGCAGCGCTTCTCGGTGCCGCCGCTGGGCGTGCTGCTGGCGTGTCCCAGCTGTGGGCATCAGGTCCCTGCGGCCAAGTTCTGTTTGGAGTGCGGCGTGCGGCTGCCCGCGCGCAGCGCGTTGCCTGCAAATCCGACCCATCCGGCGTTGCCCTTGCCGCTGGTGGCCCGTGACGACGACGTGTCCTGGCTCGAAGATCGCCGACAGCAGGTGCGCGGCGCGCTGTTGGGGGCGCGTCTGGTGGGCGAGCAGGGCGCGGGCAAGACCCGCCTGCTGACCGAGCTCTTGACGCGCGCTTCCGCCGACGGCGACTTCGTCGCGCTGACCGGGCCCGACCCGCATCACGCCGAAGTCGCGGGCCACGCCCTGCGCACCGCCATCGAGGCGCTGGCGGGGCTGTCGGAGCTCGAGATCACCGAGCTCGCATTCGAAGACGCGACCCCGGATGCCGAAGCGGGCCTGGCCGAGCTGTTCGACTCGGCGCCCAAGCGCCACGACATTCGCTCGCCGCAAGAGCGCCGCCTGGCTCTAGCGGAGGGCTTGCGTTGGGCGCTGTCGCGCGCCGCCAAGCGCTCCAAGTCGGGCCGCACCGTTCTGGCCATCGATGATTTGCAGAGGGTGGACGGGCCGAGCCGCAACGCCTTTGCGGACGTGCTCGGTGAGCCGCCGCGCCTGTCGGCCCTGTTTTTGGCGACGCACACCCCCGGTTTCGATGCCGGCTGGGGCGCCGAAGCAGCCGCCCGCATCGTGCCCGGCTTGCCACCGCCCGCGGTGTCGCGGCTGCTGCGGCCCAGCCATGGCGGCGCGCGCGCCGACGATACCGGTCGCGGAGTCCTGCCCATGTACGTGGAGCAGGTGCTTCGCTACAGCCAAGAGGGCGGCAGCGACCCGCCCGCGCGTCTGGCCGACTTGATCGCCTTGCGCGTCGACACCCTCGACCCGGCTGCGCGCCGCACGCTGCAGGCGCTCGCGGTCATGGGTGATCACATCAAGCCCGAGGTCGTGTCGGAGATTTTGCGTGGCGAAAACGTGGAGGGCACCCTGCCCGAGCTACGCAAGGCCGGCATGATCGCGCACGCGGACGGTCGCATCTCTACCTCGCACCCGCTGCTGCGCGACATCGTGCTGTTGGGCATTCCGGCCGCGGTGAAGAAAGATCTACACAGTCGTGCCCTGCGCGCCTGTGAGCGACTGCATGCGCCGATCGAGGCGCGCGCCCAGCACGCCTATTACGCTGGCGATTCGTTCCAGGCCTTGCTCTTGCTCGAGCAAGTCGCCGAGCGCGCGGCGGCGCGCGGTGACACCGCGACCGAAGTCCTGGCGTTGCGGCGCGGTTTGGAAATCGCCCGGCAAGAGATCGCGCGCGGCGAGCTCGACGACCCGTTGCGTGCGGTGTTGATCTTCGGCCGCAAGTTGGGCGCGTCCCTCACGCGTGCGGGCAACTTTGCCGACGCCGAGGGCGTCTTGCGCGAAGCCCTGGATGTCGCGGGCCCGAGCGGAACGGATCGCGCGCGGGTGCTGTCCGCGCTCGCGCACGTCGCGCACGGCCGCCGTCGCGCGCCCGAAGCCATGGGCTACATCGACCAAGCCATCGCGGTAGCTCGCGATTCGGGCGCTCACGACTTGGTGAGTGCCTTTGCGGACACGCGACGGGCCTGGGCGTCCTGAGGCGCAACGCCACGGCTGTCCCACGCTTGCCCCAAGCGAGCTGACGGCGGGCTCACTTTTGTGCGAAATCGAGACAGAAAACAGGCCTGGGCGGCGTAGAAATCGCGAGCCTCGCTTGGTTTGTCTCGCTCCGGAGACGGGTCAGGGAGTAAAACCGAGATTGACTCCCGCTTTGGGAGCCGAGCCGAGCTAACTGGTTAGCTTGGCCGTTGGGACGCACGAGGGTAGGGCACGCCGCCCTATTCCGTTGGTTGAAGGGAACCCCGATGACCGAGCCCGAGCACCGCGAACGCCACACGCGTTCGGGCCCCAGTAGCGGCTCGTTCAAAGTCGCGCGCGTGGAGGTGCAGGAGCTGGCGGCGCTGGCGGGCCCGGAGCTGGGGACGGCGGGGGCCGAGCTGCTCAGTGACGAGCTGCTGGTCGACCGCGTGCTCGAAGGCGAGTCGGAGCAGTTCGTCGTGCTGATGCGCCGTACCGCCGCGCGCTTGTACCGCATCGCGCGCGGCATCAACGGTAACCCGCTGCGCGCCGAAGACTTGGTGCGCGACACCTTCGTGCGCGCCTACGAAAACCTCTCCAGCTACGACCGCAAGCTGCGCTTCGGTGATTGGCTGAGCCGTATTGCCATTCACACCGCGCTCGGCAGCCTGAAGCGCGACCCGCAGCTGCTCGGCGCCTCGTTGCGTCGCCGACAGCGTGAGCTGGTTCGTCAATTGGAAGACGGCGTCGACGCGCTGCCGCAGCAATTTCGGGTCGCGGTCACGCTGTGCGTGCTCGACGACATGGTTCCCTCCGAAGCCGCGCAGACGCTGGGCATTTCCGAAGACGCCGTGCGCACCGCTGCGTTTCGCGGCCGCTTGCGGTTGCGTCGACAAATCGGCTTGCGCTTCGACGAGGCCGAAGCTCGCGCTTTCGGGCTCGATCTGGCCAGCGCCAACGAGATCATGATCAAGGTTCGGGCGCGCCTCGGCCTGGCCTGAGCGCCTCTTCAGCGGAAGCGCGTCAGCGGTCTCGGCGCGGCGTCTCGCCAGCGCGAGCCCACGGCCGCCTCGCCGAGCTCGGCCGGGCGGCGCCCCGCGTCCTGATCGGCTTTGGCCGCCAGCGCCGTGAGCAGCAAGGCTTCTTGCAGCCGCTGCTCGTCCGTAGCCGGGTCGATGCACAGCGCGGCCGCGTGCTGCTCCACGAAATTCGTGTCGTAGTCGCCGGCCACGACGCTCGGGTGCGAAAGCAAGCGATCGAGAAAATCGAGGTTGGTGGCCACGCCCAGCACCGTGTACTCCGACAAGGCCCGGCGCAGGCGCGCGAGCGCGATTGGCCGCGTCGGCGCCCAAACGCACAGCTTGGACAGCATCGGATCGAACTCCGGGCTCACCCAAGAACCGGAGCCGACGCCGCTGTCGTTGCGCACGAACGGGCCCGCCGGGGCCGCAAGGTGCTCGATGCGGCCCGGCGCCGGCATGAAGCCTTGGGCCGGATCTTCGGCGTACACGCGCGCCTCCAACGCGACCCCGCGCCGCTCCACGCGATCGAACGACAGCCGCTGTCCGTTGGCGATGCGCACCATCTCGTGCACCAAGTCGACGCCGGTGATGAGCTCCGTGATCGGGTGCTCGACCTGCAGGCGCGTGTTCATCTCCAAAAAATAGAAGCTTTGATCGCGAGCCAGCAAAAACTCGAAAGTGCCGGCCGAGTGGTAGCCAATCGCGCGCGCGCCCGTCAACGCCACCTCGCACATGGCTTCGCGCGTGGCTTCGCTCAGGGCCGGACACGGTGTTTCTTCGATGATCTTCTGGTGGCGGCGTTGCAATGAGCAGTCGCGCTCGAACAGGTGCACCAGGTTGCCGTGCTGATCGCCCAGCACTTGAATTTCGACGTGGCGCGCCGAGGTGATGGCTTTCTCGATATAAACCGTGCCGTCGCCGAACGATTTTTCGGCTTCGCTGCGCGTGCGCTCGAGCGCCTTCTGCAGCTCGGCCTCGCTGTCCACGCGCCGCATTCCCTTACCGCCGCCGCCTGCGCTCGCCTTCAGCAGCACCGGGTAGCCGACGCGGGCCGCCGTCGCCTTGGCTTCGTCCAGCGTCGCGGCCGGGCCCCCGGGTACGACGGGCACACCGGCGTCCTGCATCCGTTGCCGAGCCCGGGTCTTGTCGCCCATTTCGTAGATGGCACTGGCGGGCGGACCGATGAACACCAGACCGGCTCGCTCGCAAGCGCGGCACAGCTCCGCGCTCTCCGACAAGAATCCATAGCCCGGGTGAATGCCCCAGGCGCCGACCGAGCGGGCGGCACCGACGATGCGCTCGGCGTCGAGGTACGCGGCGCGTCCTTCGCCGATGCGCACGGCCGCGTCCGCGCCGCGAATGTGCAGGCCGTCCTGGTCGGCGTCGGTGTAGACCGCCACCGAGGGCAGGGACAGCTCGCGCAAAGCGCGCGCGATACGTACGGCGATCTCGCCGCGGTTTGCGATCAGCACCTTACCGGCCATGGCCGAAGCATCGTGCCCGAGCTTGTTCGCCGATCGCATTTTAACTGATTAGGTCAATAAAATCAGTTAGTTATGCTAAATGTGGGGCCGGCGGGGGCGCGCTCGACCGATAGCCGGCAATCCGCGGCGCCTGCGCTGCTATACAGGCGCGCCCCCGGGAATCGAAAATGGAGTCCGACGACGTCATCACCGTTGGCGAGCTCGATCGGCGTTTGCGTCGCGCAGTCGAAGTCGCCTCCGACGACTTCTGGATCGAAGGCGAGGTAGCGTCGCTCAAGCGAGCGCCTAGCGGTCACGTGTACTTCACGCTCAAGGACGAGCGTGAGGACGCGGTGATCGACTGCGTGATGTACCGCTTCGATGCGCAACGGGCACGCCGAGTGCTGACGGAAGGCGCGCGCTTGCAGCTCAAAGGGCGCGCGACGGTTTGGGCTCCACGCGGCCGGCTTCAGCTCGTCGGTACGCTGGCTCGCTTGGCCGGCCGGGGTGAGCTGTTGCTGGCGCTCGAGAAGCTCAAGGAGCAGCTGGCGAACGAGGGCTTGTTCGACCCCGCCAAAAAGCGGGCGCTGCCCACCGCACCGCGCATCGTGGGCGTGGTGACGAGCGGTGTCGGCGCGGCGTTCCACGACATCCGCACGGTGGCGTTTCGGCGCGGCGGCTTGCGGCTCGTGCTGGCGCCGGCGCTGGTTCAAGGTGAAGCCGCCGCCGTCAGCATCGTGGCCGCCTTGGACTTGCTCGAGCGTTACCCAGGGTTAGATGCGCTGATCGTCGGTCGCGGGGGCGGATCCGGCGAAGACTTGATGGCCTTCAACGACGAGCGCGTGGTCCGGCGCGTTGCCCGCTGTCGGGTGCCGGTCGTCAGCGCCGTCGGTCATGAAACCGACATCACGTTGACCGATTTGGCCGCGGACGTGCGCGCGGCCACGCCGTCGCAGGCAGCCGAGCTTTTGGTGCCCGATCGCGCCGCCCAACGCGAAGCGCTGGCTCGTTGCGAACGGCATTTGGTGCGCGCCCAGCTCTCGTTCATGGCGGCCGCGCATACTCGCCTCTCGCGTCTAAAGCATCGGGTCAGCGACCCACGCTTCGTGATCGCGGCCCGCCAGCAAGAGCTCGACGAGCTTTCGGAGCGGATGGCCCAGGTAGCGCGCCAACGCCTTGCGCGGACGCGGCGCGCCCAGCACGACCTGCTGCAACGCTTGGCGCACCGGCACCCGGAGCGCGTGATCGGGCGCGCGCGTGAAAAGCTGGCTACGCTCGCGGGGCGCCTGGCCACGGCTCAGCGATTCGAGCTCAGCCAGCGCCGCCGGGAATTCGGCACCCGTGTCGCGCAGCTGCACGCGCTCTCGCCGTTGGCGGTGCTCGGGCGCGGGTACGCCATCGCGTTACGCGACGATTTACCGGTGTTGTCGAGCCAAGAGCTCGCGCCGGGCGATCATGTCGAAGTGCGCGTCGCCCACGGCGCGTTTCGAGCGCGCGTGACGCAGGTACAGGTCGAAGCGCCGCGCGAAGCGAGCCGCTCCGAAATATTGGACGTCGACGACGCCGCCCCCCACCGTGAGGTCCGTTCGTGAAGTTTGCCTTGCTCGGCCACCCCGTGGCCCACTCGCTGTCGCCGGTGATCCACCGGGCCGCTTACCACGTGCTGGGTCGAGCCCACGAGTACGATGTCATCGACGTGCCCGATGAAGCGGCGCTGTTACGGGCTGTGGCGTCGTTACGCGCCGGCGCGCTCCACGGCGTCAACGTGACCGTTCCCTGGAAGCGCGAGGCCTTGGCGGCCGCGGATCGGCGCAGCGTTTTGGCCGAGCGCCTGGGCGTGGCGAACGTGCTCGCGCGCGATGGCGACCAAATCGTGGCCCACAACACCGACGCTTTGGCGCTGGAAGCCGAATTCAAGCAACTCGTCGAGACCGATCGGGTCGTCGTGCTCGGCAGTGGCGGCGCGGCGCCGGCCGTGGTTGCGGCCGCCGTCTCGGCCGGCATTGCCGAGGTCTACCTCAGCGCGCGGCGCTTCGATCCCCGGCAGCCGCCCCGCACTTGGCCCGGCGCGGCCGAGTTTTTACGGCTGGGCGCCAAGCTCGTGCCTTGGCCGGCCACCGGCGACGCGTCGCGCTCGGCATTCGAAGAGGTGTGCCAATCCGCAGGGCTGGTCGTGCAATGCACCAGTGCCGGCATGCAGGGCAAAGACTCGGGCGAGCCGCTGGCGACGCTCGTGCCGTGGTCACGACTGCCCGCCGATGCCCTGGCCTATGATTTGGTCTACGCGCCGCTGGAAACGCCCTTCTTGCGCGTTGCCCGCGAAGCCGGGCGCCGCACCGCCCACGGTCTGAACATGCTGGTCGGCCAAGCGGCAATGTCCGTCGAAATTTGGCTTGGGCAACGACCGCCCGCCGAGCCGTTGCTAGCCGCCGCGCTCGAAGAGCTGGAACGACGGAGGCGCTCGTGAAAAAGCCCCCCGCCTGGCTCGGCTCGCGTGACGGCGCCTGGCCTTCGGTCGACGTGAACGGAGCCATCGAACGCGCCGAAGCCGAATGGCTGCACACCAACGGTGCCGGCGCCTACAGCATGAGCACCATCGCGCTCATGCACACGCGCCGCCATCACGGTGCCTTGGTGGCGGCCCTGCCGCCCCCGCTCGGTCGGCACGTCATCGTCAGCCATTCGGATCTGACTTTGACCGTCGAAAACGACCGCCGCTCGTACCGGCTCGCGACGCATCAATTCCCCGACGTGGCGCCGACGCCGGGCTATCGCAACCTGCTCAGCTTCGCGCAAGATCCGATTCCGCGCTGGGTTTTCCGCACCGGCAGCGGCACCCTCGAGCGCACGTTGTGCCTGGTGCGCGGCCAGAACGCCGTCATCATGGGCTACACGTGGTCGGGCGTCGGGTCGGCGCGCATCAGCTTGCGGCCGCTGATGCCGCTGCGTCACGTCGACTCGTTGATGCACGAGCACGGCGGCATGGAGCAACTGGTGGCGTTGCGACCCGGCGCGGTCGAGCTGCGTCCGGTCGAGCGCTTGCCGGCGATCTTCTTCGCCCACGACGGCGTCTTCATGGGCGGGCCGGACTGGTGGCGTCGCTTCGAATACCTGGCCGATCGCGGTGAGCACGCCGAATTTCAAGAAGACATGTGGACGCCGGGCGTGTTCGAGCTGCCGCTCGAGCCTGGGCGCACGTCGTACCTGGTGGCGTCGGTGGGCAAGTTGCTCGATCGTCCACCGGCGGAGCTGGTGATGGAGGCGTGCGAGGCCATCAGCCGTGAGGCGTTGGGCGTGGGGCGCCCGGCCGCAGTGCGTTTGCTGTCGGTCGCGGCCGAGCAGTTCTGTTTGGACGCGGCCAAGCCGCCGATGGTGATCGCGGGTTATCCGTGGCACGCGCCTTACACGCGCGATTTCTTGTTGGCGTTGCCGGGGCTCACGCTGGCTCGCGGTCGCGTCGACCTGGCCGCGCGCGCGCTACCGTCCTTGCTCGCCTCGCAACACGGCGGGTTTTTGCCGGAATTTTTGCCGCAACCGGGGCAGCCGCGCCCCAAGCCGCTGCCCGACGCCACGCTGTGGTTGTACGAGGTGGCGCGCCTGATGTTGCCGGAGCTGGGCCCGGAGCACGCGCCGCTCAAACGTCAGTTGTACAACGCGCTCGTGCGCAGCTTTGCGCGTTTGCGCGGCGGCTTTCGGCGGTGGGGCTGGCTGTCGGCCGATGGTTTGCTGGTGAACGGCGCCGACGGCGTCGCGCTCACCTGGATGGACGCGCGCGTCGGTCCCGCGCCGGTCACGCCGCGGAGCGGCATCGCGATCGAGCAGCAGGCGTTGTTCACGCAGGCCACCGGCACGCTCGCCACCCTGGCCGACGAAGCTGGCAATGCAAAGCTCGCCGAGGCCTGCCGCGAGGCCGGCGTCAAAGCGCGCGCCGCCTTCAGCGCGCGCTTCTGGTGCCACGATACGGACTTCCCGTACGACTGCGTCAGTGAATCGCGGGATGCGCAGGACGCCTGGGTCGATCCCAGTATTCGTCCCAACGCGCTGATCGCGCTCGCGGTCGATCCGAGCTTGTTCGAGGAGTGGCAAGCGCGAGCCATCGTGGCGCGCGTCAAAGCCGAGCTGCTCACTCCGCGCGGCATCCGCAGCCTCTCTCCCCTCGATCCCCGCTACGTTTCGCAGTTCGCGGGCACGTTGGCCGAAAAAGAGCTGGCCTACCACCAGGGCACCGCTTGGACGCACCTGCTCGGCTTCTACGTCCGGGCCGCCATCCGCGTCGCCCCCCACGACGAAGAGCTGCGCGACGAGCTACGCCAAGTGATCGAGGGCGCGCTCGACGGTTCGGTCATTCTTGGACAAATCGCCCAGTTGGCCGACGGGGACATGCCGCACCGTGCCCGCGGCTGCCCGGCCCAGGCGACCAGCGTGGCTGAGCTCATTCGCGCCCTCGTGGTAGATCTGGGCGTCTAACATGGCTTCGCGCGACCTCGCCGATCTGGGCTACCGGCGCATCGTCATCTTGCTGGTGTCGCTGGTGGTGGTGCCGACGTTCTTGTTGGTGTCGCTCGGCGTCATCCTGCTGTTTCTAGGGGAGGCCCAGCTCAACCTGCTGATGGGCATCTTGGTGATGGCGCTGTCGGGAGCAGCCGTCACGGGCGTGATCTTGGTCTGGGTGTTCGTGCGCCGCGAAGCGGGCTTGTCGCGACTGCAGAGCGACTTCGTGTCCAAGGTGTCGCACGAGCTGAAGACGCCGCTCACGTCGATTCGGCTATTTTCCGAGACATTGGCGCTGCGGCGCGGGGACCCTTCGGCCGAGCAAAAGTGCATCGAGGGGCTGGAGCGCGAGACGACCCGCCTGCAAGAGCTGATCGATCGGCTGCTGGACTGGGGTCGCATGGAGTCCGGACGCCGCGAGTTCGTGTTGCGGCAGACCGATCTGAAATCGATCTTGGACAACGCGCTCGACGCTTTCGAGACCTTTCGGCATCAACGCAGCGTCGACCTGTCCGTCGACATGCCGCGTGACAGCTTGCTCGTGATGGCTGACCGCGGCGCCGTGTCCGACGCGCTGCTCAACCTGCTGACGAACGCTTACAAGTACGGTGGAGATCCGGTGAAGGTCAGCGTCGGCGTCGAAGAGACCGACGGGGTCGTCAAGGTGAAGGTCACGGACAACGGCGCCGGAATCCCCATCACCGAGCACAAGCGCATCTTCCAAAAGTTTTACCGTCTGGATGATCGCCTCTCGCGCGAGCGCGAAGGCTCCGGCCTCGGCCTCGCCATCGTCAAACACGTGATGAAAGCCCACAAGGGTCGGGTCGAGCTGGTCAGTCACCCGGGACGAGGCAGCACGTTTTCGCTCGTCTTGCCGAAAGCTCAGTAAGGGCCCTAAGTAGAGGGGCTGCCGCCCCGCAGCCTTGCTCGCAGAAACTGCCGTGTCGTCGCGAGGCCAAATCGATCGACCGCTTCGGGCGGCCGCCGTGCTGACAGCCGCTGCCGAGTCCCTCCGAGATTCACAGGGATCGCGCATCGTGGCCCGTGGCCGCCACGGCAGCTTCTGCGATTGAGGCTGCGGAGCGGCAGCCACGAGACGTGAGGAAACTCTAGCCTCCGCAGTTGCAGGGATCGTAGCCGGTGCCGGTGGCGTTGCAGGCTTGGCCGCCTGCGCAGCCGGCGGGGCCGACGCACGCTTGGGTCGAGCCGGGGACGCAGGTCGGGGCAGGCTTTGGAGGAGGAACGGCGGCGGGCGCTGGTGAGGGCGCCGGCGCGGCCGGCGCGGGCTCGCGCTTCAGCTCGATCGGCGTACGCGGAGCGTGGGTACCGCAATAGATGGTCGCGTCACTCTTCTGGATGAGCACGTGCGACTGGCCCGACTCGTGGCCCACGAACTCGCGCACGTCGCGCGCGTCGGCCACGGTGTAGCCGTCGTCTTTGCACAGACGCTCGGCGTGGTGCAGGCAGTCGCTCAAGGGGCCTTTGCACGACAGTGAATAGCCGCCGTCCCCCTGGCGAACGGGTCGTCCCGTTCCATGCGAGCAGGCCACGGAGAGGAGCGCGAGCATCCAGAACGGTCGCAACATGGGAGCCGCGGTTGTAACGCTTCCCCTCATAAAACGCGAACAGTCCGAAACTATTGATGTTTTTTGCCACTTATCTCAACCTGAGACGCGGCCGTATAGTCCAAGGTCGGTTTTCCCATGCGGCTTCGCTCGGTCCTCGCTTCCATCACCTTGGTCTCTTTCACTGGCGTCGCTCACGCGGAGCCGCTTCGCGCCCACGGCTCGCTCGGCACGGGCCACGCCGTCAGCGGTCACCAGAAGGACGAGTACGCCTGGGGTGCCGGCGCCTGGTTGGGCCTCGAGTACCCGTTCGTGAAACAGCTCGGCTTGGAGCTATCGGCGAGCTGGCTCGGGCTCGGGCAGGGTGATCCCACGACCGACGCCACCGTCGAGCCGATGACGAGCGGAGCGTCGGGCCTTGCGCCGTCGTTGGGTATTCACCTCACGCCGTTCGCCGCGAGCCACAACGGCAACTTCCTGAGTCCCGCCGGTCTGTGGACGAAGGTGGCCGGAGGGGTCGCGTTCACGGGCGGTCTCACGCGACCAATGTTCGACGCCCAGCTGGGCTTCGACGCGCTCAATGCCTCTGGACGCATGGGGGTGGGTCCGATGGTCGCGTTCGTGCACGTGTTCCAACCCGACGACGAGTTTCGGCCCGCCGACGCGAACCTGCTCTTGTTCGGCGTGCACGTGCTGTACGACTTTGGTGCCGACGCTCCCGTCAAGGGCGACCGTGACCACGACGGCCTGATGGACGACGTCGACCGTTGCCCCGATACGCCAGAAGACAAGGACGGCTTTCAAGACACCGACGGCTGCCCGGACCTGGACAATGACGCCGACGGCATCCCCGACGTCAGCGACAAATGCCCGGATGTGCCGGAAGATCGCGACGGCTTCGAGGACGAGGACGGCTGTCCCGAAGCCGACAACGACAAGGACGGCTTGCTCGATCGAGCCGACAAGTGCCCGAACGAGCCAGAAGACAACGACGGCTGGGACAGCCTCGACGGCTGCCCGGACCCCGACAACGACGCCGACGGCATCCTGGACCTGAAGGATCTGTGCCCGTTCGAGCCGGAGACCGTGAACGGCTATGCCGACAACGACGGCTGCCCCGACGAAGAGCAAGTGCGCGTCCTCGGCGACAAGATCGTCCTCGACGACCGCGTGCACTTCTTCGTCAACAGCGCGGTGATTCGCCAGGTGAGCTATCCGCTGTTGCGCCGGCTGGCGAAATTGGTCGCCGAGCACCCGGAGTACACGCATATCGCGGTCGAAGGTCACGCCGACGTGCGCGGCGCCGAGGACTTCAACCGCAAGCTCAGCGACGATCGCGCCCGCTCCGTGCTCGAGTTCATGGTCAAGCAAGGCGTGCAACGCGATCGCCTGAGCTCGCAGGGCTTCGGCTCTTCGCGGCCGCTGGTCGACAGCAAGAACGAATACGCTTGGCTGTTGAACCGCCGCGTCGAATTCACGGTCACGCGCCAGATGCGTCAAGGTGGCAGCACCTCGAGCGCCACCGGCGTCAACGTGCCCACCGAAAACAACGTGCCGACGACGGCGCCCGCGCCCGCGCCCGGACCTTCGGACATTCCCCCCGCTGACGCCAAACCGCCGCGGAAATCCGGCGATAACGAGCCCGAATCGGCCACCCCGCCGCCGGAAGCGGGCCACCCCGACGCCTCCAAGAAGGGAGGAGCGACCAAATGAGCTGGATGCGCGCGTTACGCTTCGTCGCCCTTGGTTTGGCATTGGCCTGCGCCCTTCCCGTCGCTTGCGGCAGCAACGGCTTGGTCGGCGGCAAGTGTAAAAAAGGCCATTGTGACGACACCGCCGAGGGTGGTCAAAACCAAACCACCAACGTCAAAGGCGGCGCCTCCAACGGGGGTACCAGCAATACCGAAGCCGGCAACGGCGCCGCCGCCGCTGCGGCTCAAGGTGGCGACGGCGAGCTGCCGGATGGCGGCTTCTTCGACTCGCCCGTGGACGGCGAAAGTGACGCCATGGCTCCGCTCGAGTGCCTACCGCCCCACGATGCGCCCTCGCATTGTGGCGATTGCGACACCAAGTGCAGGCCGCCGACGCCGTTTTGCGCGCCCGACGGTGACGGTAGCTTCGAGTGCATACCGCTGTGCAAGCTGCCGCTGGTCGAATGCCAGGGACAATGCGTCGATCCGGAGTCGTTCAACAGCGATCCGGACAACTGTGGCCGGTGCGGCAACGCGTGCCCCTCCGACATTTGCCAGGCCGGAAAATGCGTGGGCGCGCGCTACGGAAACGTCGCTCTCCTGTGCATGGATTTCAACGCCGTCACCTCGGCCTCGTCGCCCACGACGTTGCTCGGTAACGCTGTGTTCACTCCGACCACCAACCCCGTCAAGGTGATGGCCTACACCCGCGGCGCGAGCGCGGCCGCGGTAAACCGCGTCAACCAGGTGATCGCCTGGGCGGGTATGCCGCGCAACCGCAGTGCGGACATCACCGAGGCGAAGACGGTCGACTTCGTGACCGCCAACCTCAATACCACCGACTACCAGGTCTTGTTGATTCACGATCTCGATCAAGCCAAGACGGGAGACCCGGCCGCGGCCGCGACCACTTGGGAATCGGGCAGCGTTTTGTCTTCGTTCACCAAGGCGGGCGGGGTCATCATCGTGATCGACGGTGGCGACGGCACGGGTGAGATGAACGAGCTCATCAACGCCGGTAATTTGCTCGATCCGAGCGGACAGGTCGCGATAACCGGGCAAACCGACGTCACGAACGAGCAAATCTGGAACAACGCCCCCTTCGATATCGTGGGCTCGAACGTGTTGTCGCCTTTCCTCGCGACGTCTCACACCTGCACCTTCGATACCGCCGCCAAAGCCAACGCCGACACCATCTTCGTTCTGAGTGACGACGAAGCCGGCGGCGAGCCGATCGCGATTCACCGTGTGATCGCTCCTTAAAGCTCTGCGCGCCCGTGGGCGCCGCCTGCACCATGGACGCCGATCGCGGTGGCGACCGCTATTGCTGCGGCGACGGCTGCCTTGCCGTCGCGGGTGACGAGGTGTGCATCCTTACGGGTTCGGACCCCGCGGCAAGGCGTGCGCCGTGACGACGACATGGGATGCACGGGCGGGTCCATGTGCGCCGACGGCTACTGTCGCTGCACCGGCAATGCGCAGTGCGATCCGGGCACGACCTGCGTGGCGCCCGTTGCCGGCACCGCCGGCACCGGCAACGTGTGCCGCGCCACCCACCCGGACACGCCCGAAACCGCTGGCGGCCCTTAGCCATTCGCGGGCCCTTACTTGAGCTTGGGCGGTATCGGGCGGGGGGGCGCGTGGGTCTTGGGGGTGGCCTCGCCCCGTGCGTCGCGGTTGGTTGGGCCAGGAGCCGCGGACATGCGGCCGGTGACGAAATCCAGGGCGCGCTGGCGGAGGCCCAGGGCGGTCGTGGTCACGTCGTCCATGGCGGCGGCGGCGGCAGGCGTGCCGAAGACGGCCTTGGCGTGCTCGAAGCCGGTGTGGCGGCCGAGTGGAACGTACAAAAAGCCCAGGATCGCGAACAGGCCGACCACGCTCTCCACGAGGCGCCGGCTGAGGTTACTGAGCCCGAACACGGGCGCCATCGTAGGGGCCTTCGCCAGGAACTGAGAACTTTTCAGCGCGCCGGGTCGAGCCGCCCTGGCTCGAGCTTGACCACACTGAGGCGCGGGGTCGTCATGCTCACGGCCCCGAGCGACGTCGCCAGCCCCGCGCGCTCGCGGGTCGTCACCAGCCAGCGGGCGCCGTCCTCGTGCAGACGCGCCGCGAGCTCTGCCGAAGAGCGGGGCCGAGCCGCGCGTTTCCGACGTGGATCGTGGTCGTCCAAGGGACGGCTCTTGCCGTCGCCGAGCGCGGCCTGCACGGCAAAGAAACCGAAGTCGTCGGTGTCGAGCGCGACGTTGCGCGCCCCCAGCCGCCGCAGCACTTCGCCCACCTGCTCTTCTTCGCGGCGATCACCAAACGTGCTTCGCACGTCGGGCCGCAACAGCAGGCCGGCCGCGAGCGCCAGCGGTAGCGCCAACGCGGGCAGACGCCAGGGGCGCTCGCCTTCGTCGGCAAAGCGAGCCACGAGCCCCGCCGTCATCAGCGAAAGAAACCAAAATACTGGCAAAAGCGAGCGCTCGGGGTGGTGCGTCGCCGAGCCGCCGGTCCCGTCCGCGATCATCAAGAACAGCACCAAGGCGCCGAGCGCCGCCAACGGGCGCCACGCGGTCGGCCCGAACGGCGACTGGCCCTCACGCAGGCTCAACCCGAGCGCTACCGCCGTGACCGCGAATAGCTCGGGCTCGAAGCGGACCAGCGAAAACGGCGTCCGCCATAGCGCGGCGAACCAGCCCGGCCCTGGCCCGCCGAGCGCGGCGCGGTACTGCTGCACGCGCGCCACGAAGAACAGCGCATCGCCGTGACGCACGACGCCGTGCAACAGCCAAAGCGCGATCGGCAAGATCGCCAAGGCCGCCGCGACGCCCAACGCGCGTTGGCGCGCCCGCCAGGCGTCCAGCCCCGTCAACAGTCCGAAAACCAGCGCTGGCGCCCAGCTTTCGTAGCGACAAAAACAAGCGGCGGCCATGGCCAACCCGCCCCAGGCGCGCAGCCGGGGCTCGGGCCGAACCAGGGTGACGCAACCGAACAACAGCAGCGCCGCCGTTGGCGCTTCCGGAACCGTGGCCGCCGACAACCACGCGCCGTAAGGCAACAGCACCGCCGCCAGCGCGCCCCACAGCGCCGCGCGCTCGGAGAAGCCCAAGACTTTGGCCGCCAGCCAGACCAGCACGCTGCTGGCCGCGCCCAGCAACACCGCGACCGCGCGCGCCACGAACAGCGAATCACCGAACAGCGCCATCGGCACGCCGTACAGCCAGAACGGCAAAGGCAACCAGCTGGTGCCGCTCGGATCGAGCGACGGATGGTGGGCGAAGCGCGCGGCGATCACCACCCGCGAATAGTCGTCGTCACTCACGCCGCGGAAACCGCTGTACAAGCAGGTGAGCGAAACGAGCACGCGCAGAAGCGCGACCCCGAGCGCATGGCGCAGTGCCCTCGACGAGGGCACCGCGTTACTTCTTGCTCTGACCCGAGCCAATCGGCACGGGCACCGGCGCCTGCTTCTCGAGCGCCAGCTTGCTCTTGCGCTGCAACGACTCGTCTGCCGACGACGACAGGTAGGCGAGCGTCATGCTGGTCGCGAAGAAGATGCCGGCCGTGGCCCACGTGGTCTTGGTCAGGAAATTCCCGGCGCCGCGACCACCGAACACTTGCTGCGCGCCGGCGCCGCTGAGCGCGCCCAGCCCGCCGCTCTTTCCCGGTTGAATCAACACCACCAGCATCAAGAAGGTGCAGGCGAGCACGTGAATCACGGTGAGCGGCGTATGGATGATCTCGGCCATGGGCGTCTCGAAACGAGGGGGCTACTTAGCGCAGTTCCGTCCGTCTACCCAGCGGCCTGGGCGATCTTCGCGAATCCGGCCGCGTCGAGCGCGGCGCCGCCGACCAGGGCGCCGTCGATGTCCGGGCAGCCCAGGAGCTCTTTGGCGTTGTCGGCTTTGACGCTACCCCCGTAGAGAACCCGAGTCTTTTCCGCAAGTTCCGCGTTCAGGGCGGCCAGCCGTTGGCGAATCGCAGCGTGCACTTCTTGGGCTTGGGCCGGGGTCGCGACCTTGCCGGTGCCGATGGCCCAAACCGGCTCGTAGGCGATCACGCCAAAGCCCGGGTTCTTGAGCAAGACCTCGGCGAAGGCGTCGAGCTGGCGAAAGCAGACCTCGAGCGTCTTGCCGCCTTCACGCTCGGGCAGGGTCTCGCCGATGCACGCGATCGGCTTGAGACCGGCGGCCATGGCCGCGACGACCTTGTCTTTTACCGATGCATCGGTCTCGCCAAAGTACTGACGACGCTCGCTGTGACCCAAGATCACCCACTTGCAGCCCGCCTCGAGCAGCATCGGAGCGCTGATCTCGCCGGTGAAGGCGCCGCTGTCTTTCGGGTACAAATTTTGACCCGCGACTTCGACGTGGGTGCCGTGCAGCTCGGCGGCGACGGCGGCGAGCGCCGTGAACGGAGGCGACACCACCACCTCGGCGGCGACGCCCTTCGAGGCTTGAGCCACGTCGGCGGCGAGCTTGAGGCCCGTGGCGCCGCCGTTGTTCAACTTCCAATTGCCAGCGATCAGGTATTTGCGATTTGCCATGTTCATCCGCGCAGGGCTTCGACGCCCGGTAGCTTTTTGCCTTCGATGAAGACGAGCGGCGCCACGCCGCCCGCCGAAACGAAACCGATTTTGCTCTCCAGCTCGCCGCCGAGCGCCGCGGCCGTGCGCCCCACCGAATCGCCGGTGACGACGCCAATGGCGGGAGCCTCCGCGAGCGCGCTGAGCAGGCCCTGAGTGCCGCGGGAAAATGCCGGATTTTCGGCGACCCCGAGCGCGCCGTGCCACAGCACCAGCTGGGCGCCCGCAACCTTGGCGCGAAAGGCGTCGAGGGTCCGGTGGCCAATGTCGAACGCGCCCGTACCGTCGGGGATCGAACCGACGCTGACACTCGAACCGTCCGCGGCGTCGCGGCTTTCGGCAACGACCACGTCGACGGGCAACACCAGGTCGATGTGGTGATCGCGGGCTCGCGTCAGCAGCGCGCGGCCGAGGGCTAGTTGCTCACGTTCGAAGGTCGACTCTTTCATGTCGACGCTGCGAGCGGCCAAGAGCGTGTTGGCGACGCTGCCGCCGACGCAGATGCTGTCGCAGCGGCGCAGCATGGCCTCCAGCACCGGCAGCTGCTGAGAGAGCTTGGTTCCGCCCAGGATGCCGACGAACGGTTTTTGCGTGCCTTGCAGGGCCAGCGTCAACGCCGCAAGCTCCGTCTTGAAGCCGTAGCCGATGCCGCGCTCTTTCAGCAAGCGAGGCAGCGCGACCAAAGATGCTTGGGTGAGGTGAGCGCAACCAAACGCTTCACCAACGTACACGTCGCACAGCGCGAGCAGCTTGCGGGCGAAAGACTCGTCGTTGTTCGTCTCTTCAACGGCGTAGCGTAGGTTTTCGAGCAGGCACAGCTGACCTTCGCGCAGATCGCTCACGACCTTGCGCGCGGCGTCGCCGACGCATTCGTCCGGCAAGTACACCTCTTGCCCGAGTAGCTCCGCCAAGCGCTCGGCCACCGGCTCGAGGCTGACGACAGGGTCGCCGGCGTCGCCCAAATGGGTGGCCAGCACGACCCGCGCGCCTTCCTTGAGCGCCTTTTGGATGGTGGGCAGCGCGGCGCGGAGCTTGCGGTCACTCGCCACTTTGCCGTCAGCGTCGAGCGGTACGTCGAAATCCACGCGGATCAGCACGCGCTGATGAGCGAGGTCCAGCTCATCGATGCTGCGAAACGCGTCGTTGGGGGCCATGCGCGGTCCTTATGCCACAAACGCGCCCAGCTTGCGGAACCGGTCGTAGCGATCCTTGCGCAGCTCTTCGGGCGAGAGCGGGGTCAGGGTCTTGAGCTCACCGTAAAGCGCCGCATCCAAACGTTTCGCGGCGGCGTCGTGATCCTGGTGCGCGCCGCCAGGGGGCTCCTCCACGATCGTGTCGACGATGCCCAGCTCCAGCAAATTGGGAGCGGTGATCTTCAGCCGGGCCGCCGCCTCCGGCGCCAAATCTCCGCTCTTCCACAGAATTGCCGCGCAACCCTCGGGAGTGATGACGGAGTAATAGCTGAACTCGAGCACCAAGACCCGGTTGGCCACGCCCAGCGCCAGCGCGCCGCCCGAGCCGCCCTCGCCGATGACGGTGCTGATGATCGGCACCGTCATGCGCGACATGGCCTCGATCGAAGCGCCGATGGCCTCGCTCTGCCCGCGCTCTTCGGCACCGATGCCGCAGTAGGCGCCGGGCGTGTCGACGAACGTGAAGATGGGCAAACCGAAGCGGTCGGCCATTTCATACAGGCGGATGGCCTTGCGGTAGCCTTCGGGGTTGGGCATCCCGAAGTTGCAGGCCATGTTCTCCTTGGTCGAGCGGCCCTTGCGGTGGCCGACGATCGCCACGCTGCGACCGTGAAAGCGGCCCAGCCCGGCGATGATCGCCTGATCGTCGGCGAAGCGCCGGTCGCCGTGCAGCTCCACGAAATCCTCGAACAGCCGCTCGATGTAGTCCTGCGAGTAGGGCCGGCTCGGGTGCCGCGCTACCTGCACCTTCTGCATCGGGGTGAGGCCTGCGAACACCTCGCGCGCCAACACCGCCGCCTTCTCTTCCAGGCGCTTGAGCTCGGCTCCGAACCGCGCGTCCTCGTTGGCCAGCTCACGCAGCTCGCGTACGCGCGCAACCAGCTCAACTACGGGGCGTTCGAATGCGAGGACGACTGCCATGCGGGTTCGGCTGCACCCCTGACGGGCGCGAAGGGGCCGGACTTTGGCGCGAACCCCGCCCTCTGTCGAGGCCCCGCGATTTACGCACTTCGCCGCAGCGCGTCACCCCCGACGGCGATGGGAGGACCCAGATTTTTTCACAGGAAGGTCAGAAGAACAGAAGGGTAGGTTTGGGCGCCAAGCCGATCAGCCAGCCTATGGCGTCGCCTTTCACGGTCCCAAACGGCACGACGCTAGCGCCGTCCCGGTTCTGCGCCCCACAACCCGCATGGGTCGTCGCACCGCCGTTACTCTCCCGAATGCCCTTCTGCCCTTCTGATCTTCCGGTGAAACAATCCGAGCCGCTACGGCGCTGGGGCAACGTTTCCGTGCGAAGCCCAGCTGGGCGCTGGACCGGGCCTACCCGCGGATTAGGACCCGGAGCGGAGGCTGGCGGGGACTTGGGCGCTGGGATGGCGACGTTTGATGTCGAACATACGGAAGGGCTTTTCTTTGCCCTTCAGGTTCGCGGGCGGCAGCTCTTCGGTTTCGAATTTGCCGCCGAGCCGGGCTAGCGTCGTCTCGCTGATCAGAATTTGCCCGGCCGCCGCGACGCCGCACAACCGCGCACTGGTGTTCGCAGTGTCGCCGATGACGGTATAGCTGAGCGCCTTGGAGCTGCCGATGTAGCCGGCGACGAGCGGACCGGTGTGGATGCCGATGCCCATGGCGAGGGCGGGGTGGCCCTCTTCCATGCGCGTGCGGTTGAACTTGCCCAAGATTTCCATCTGCTCGAGCGCGCATTCGACGCTGCGGAACGCGTCGTCGGGGTGCACGACGGGGGCCCCCCACAGCGCCATGATGCCGTCGCCCATGAACTTGTCGAGCGTGCCTTCGTGCTTGAACAGCACCTCGACCATCAGCTCGAAATAGTCGTTCAGCATCTCGACGATGCCCGCCGGATTGGCGCCGTCGCTCATGCGCGTGAAGCCGCGGATGTCGGAGTTGAAGACGGTGCACTCTTCGACGAGCTGACCGCCCTTTTTCACCTCGAGCTCGCCGCTCATCACGCGCGAGGCGACGTTGGGTGAAAGCAGGCGGCTGAAGCGTTCACGATTGACGATTTCGTGCTGGATCTTCTGACCCAGGATGTTGATCTCGATGAACATCGCCGCTTGGGTGGCGATCGCGGTCACGATCTCCATGTCCTTGGGCTGGAACTGCGCCAAGGTTTCGCTGTCCAGCCACAGCACGCCCAAGATTTCGTCGTTGTGCAGCAGCGGCGCTACGATCGCCGAGCTGATCCGATTCAGGATCATGCTCTTGCCCTTGGACGCCGCGAAATCCATGGCTGCGTCGTGCGTGAGCACGGTCGCCCGCTCACGGATGACGTGGTTCATGATCGTCGAAGACACCGGGATGGGCTGATTGGTGCCGTCGCGCCGCTGGCTGGCACCGGGCACCAGCTGACCGTCCTTCGCCTTCAAGAAGATGACGCCGCGATCGGCGCGCACGAACTTGAAGATGGTGAGCAAAATCTTGTTCAGCAGGCTGGGCAGATCGCGCTCGAGCGCGATTTCACGCGAAAGCTCGTGCGAAAGCCGCAGCCGCTCGTAGTCGGCGGCTAGCTGCTGGGTGTTGCCGCTCACGCTGTCGAAGGGCAAAAAGCCCTTTTGAGTCGCGGCGATCTGCGTGCCGATTTGGCGCGCTTTGTCGTTGATGTCGACGTTGGCGGCGGGGGGACCGGACGGGATGCCAGGAGGCTGGCCCTGCAGCGGCAGCGGCTGAAAGCCCGCGGCCGGCGTGGGGCTGAGATGAGGAGACCCGATCGGGAGCCCGGACATGGGCGTCATCGGTTGGGGCACGGCGCCATAGGGGGCGGCCGGCGCGCCGACGGTAGACGGCGCGCCCATGCTGTTGGGCCCCGAAGGTTGCCAGCCGGACTGGGGGGGATGCTGAGGTTGGAAGCTTCCCGCCGCGGGCGGGCTGTACGCGGGCGCGGCCGGCATGGGCCGACCGCTGCCGTCATCGTAACGGGCGCGCGTTTGGCCGAGCGCGATGTCGTCGCCGTGGCGGAGGTCGCGCTCACCGGCGACACGCTCTCCGTTGACGTAGGTTCCGTTCAGGCTACCGAGATCGCGGAGCGTGAAACCGTTCGGCCTTCGCTCGATGATGCAGTGCTCCTTCGACACAATCTTGTCGAGGAGCTGCACCGTGTTCGACGGGTGACGCCCGAGGGAGTTGTGATCGCGGAGCTCGACCACCTGTTGGCCTTCAGGAGATACGAGCAGGATTCGGGCCATGCCAGCCAGACAGGCTAGCTTTGCCCGGCCGATGGCACAAGAGTGTTCACTTCCGGTAGAGTCACGAGCGTAAGCTATGCATCTTTTAGCCATCGATCAGGGGACGACGGGCACGACCGCGCTCGTGATGTCGCGTGAGGGCGTGACGCTGGGCCGCGCCACCCGTGAGCTTCCTCAGCATTTTCCCCAGCCCGGTTGGGTGGAGCACGACGCGCTCGAGATCTGGGCGTCGGTCGAAGCCGCAATTGCCGGCGCGCTCGAGGCGGCGGCCGTGCGCGGGGCCGATATTGCCGCGATTGGCATCACCAACCAGCGCGAAACCACGCTGCTGTGGGAGCGAGACACCGGACAGCCGGTTCACAAGGCCATCGTCTGGCAAGACCGCCGCACGGCCGCCTTTTGCCAACGCCTGAAGGACGCCGGCGAAGAGGCGCGGGTGCGCGAGATCACGGGGCTGGTGCTGGACCCCTATTTCAGCGGCACCAAGCTCGCGTGGTTGCTCGACCACGTGCCCTCGGCGCGCCGGCGGGCCGAGCAGGGTGAGCTCGCGTTCGGCACCGTCGACTCGTACCTCGTGTATCGCTTGGCCGGCGGTGGCAGCTCGGCGCCGCACGTGACCGACGCGACCAACGCGTCGCGCACGCTGTTCATGGATCTCGAGAAGTTGGAGTGGAGTAGCGCGATGTGCGACTTGCTCGGCGCGCCGCGCGCGGCGCTGCCCCGCATCGTACCCAGCGCCAGCGTCGTCGCGACCACTCGTGGCGTGCGCGGCCTGCCGGACGGCATTCCGATCGCGGGAATCGCCGGCGACCAGCACGCGGCGCTATTCGGTCAGGGTTGCTTGGCGGTGGGTGATGCGAAGTGCACCTACGGCACCGGGGCGTTCTTGCTGGTCAACGTCGGGAGCAAGCCGGTCCCGAGCCGCTTTGGGTTGCTGGCGACGCTCGGATTTCAGGCCGGAGGTGAGGTGACGTATGCGCTCGAGGGCAGCGTGTTCATCGCGGGTGCCGCTGTCCAGTGGCTGCGCGACGGGCTGGGTGTGGTTGGCTCGGCCAAAGAGATTGAAGCGCTGGCGCGCAGCGTTCCCGATAGCGGCGGCGCATCGTTCGTGCCCGCGCTCTCGGGGCTGGGCGCGCCTTACTGGGACGCCGACGCGCGTGGTCTGATTTGCGGCATCACGCGCGGAACGACGCGCGCACACTTGGCAAGAGCGACGCTCGACGCCATTGCTCTATCTGTGAACGACGTGGTGCAGGCAATGCGCGAAGACTCGGGTCGGCCCATCGAAAGGTTGAGCGTCGACGGCGGTGCGGCAGAAAATGACTTACTGATGGAGCTGCAAGCGGGCATCTCCGGCGTCACCGTCGAGCGCCCCCAGGATCTCGAATCAACCGCCCGGGGCGCGGCCATGCTTGCCGGCCTCGGAGCCGGTATTTATGCGTCGGCCAGCGAAGCCGCAAAAATCGTCAAGCTTGACAGGGCTTTCCCTGCCAACATGGAAGACCGAGAACGAAGTTCTCGGCTCTCGGCTTGGCACGACGCCGTGGGGCGGGCTCGCTCCCATCGGCAGCCGTGACGGGCCGGGTCGAAAGCGAAAGGAACAGAATCGATGTCGGACTCGGACAAAGGCGGTGCTGGAGCGGGACAGCCGCCGCGCGACGTCCCAATCGATTGGGAGGCGCTCGAGGACGCGTTCGAGAACAACGCCCCCGAGGTTCACAGCTATCTCCATCTGGCGACGGGTGAGGTGCTGCGCGTCGTGGACGGTATCGCCGATCCGGAAATGCATTCGCGCATCGCCTCCGACGCCACTTACTTGCGCATCGAGCCCGTGAGCTCGCGCGAGCAGTACCGTTGGATGGAGCGCTTCATCCCGATGGTCGAAGACAAGCCGTTGTCCGACCTTTTGGTGCAAGCCATCGACGGCAAGGGCGCGTTCCGTCGCTTCAAGGACGTGTTGATGAGTCACGGCGCCGAGCGCGAGCGCTGGTTCGCGTTTCGCAGCGAGCGCCTGCGCGTATTCATGGAAGCCTGGCTGGCGGCGCACGCGTTGAAGCCCGTGCCGCGCGTCGTCTGGCCTACCGATACGCCCAAAGAAGGGTCGCGCGACAAAGAGCTGGCCGCGCCCCAAGAAGCGGCCGCGCGTCGTGGACGCAGCATCGATTCGTTGCGCAAACAGCTGCACGATTTGGTCGAAACCTTGAGCGTGCGCGACCTGGACAAGGTGATGGCGTTCGCCGAGTTCGTGAAGGCTAGGCGCGCGGCCCGCGGCTTCCCGCCGCGCGAGGGTCCGAGTGAAGCGGCGCTCGAGAGCGATCCTGCCGCCTCGCAAGAACCTTTGACGTCACCCGCTGCGGCCCCCGTGGCGGTGGTCGAGGTGCCGACCGAAACCGCTGACGACGAAGCCACGCCCTCCTCGCGTAAGCGTCCGGCCGCCCGCTGAAAAGCTAAGGGCCCGCGAATGGCTAAGTCGGTCGAAGATCGTGGTCGAGGCGCCCGGATGGCGAGGCGCGACGAAGGCGCATACTGCAGTATGTAACTGAGGCTCGTGAACTTCGTTGCCCCAACCTGCCGTTTGTCGCACTAGGCTCGCCGGCATGCGAGGCTTTCGTTGGCTCTTGGTCACTGCCGCCGTCTGGGGTGCGGTGCCGTGCGCCAATGCGCGGGCCGCGCCGGTGACGCTCGATCGCGTCGTCGTCCGCTTTTACGCGCCCGAAACGGGCGGGGTCGAGCGGCCGCGCTTCATCTCCGAGCGGCGTTTGGCGTTCGAAGCGCGCGTCGAAGCGCTGGCGGATCAAGATCGCGGCAGCGACGAGGCCTACCGTGAGCGTCACGTCAGCGCCGCGCTCGAGCGCCACATCTCCGAGGTGCTGCTCGCGAGCCTGCGTATCGAACCGGAGCCGAGCGAGGCCGTCATGACACGACAGCTGGAGCTGGCGCGCAAGCTGATGAGCGATCGCGTCGGTGGTGACGATGCGCTGGGCGCCGCGCAACGGGCCGAAGGCATCAGCAACGCCGAGCTTTCGAGCATTTTACGTCGGCAAGCGCGCGCCAGCTTGTACCTCGATCGCATGGTGGCGCCCATGCTGCGGCCGAGCGACGCCGAGCTGGAAGCCATTCAACGGAGCGCGCCCGCGGCTTTGCAGAACGAGCCGTTCGTGCGCGTGCGCCCGCTGCTGTTGCGCTGGTACGTCAGCCGGCGGCTGGCATCGGCGATGTCTTCGTTCTTTCAAGAGGCCCGTTCGCGGGTAACCGTCACGCTGCTTTGAGCACGAGCATGGGACACGGTCAGGGAGATCCAAAAAAAGTAGTGGTGGCGGCGCTGCTGGGTAACGCCGGCATCGCCATCGCCAAGTTCGTGGCCGCGTTCTTGTCGGGCAGCGCGACGATGCTGGCGGAAGCCGTGCACTCGGTCGCCGACACCGCCAATCAAGCGTTCTTGTTGGTGGGTATGAAGCTGTCCGACCGCAGCGCGCCCGAGAAGTACCCGCTCGGCCGCAGCAAGGAAGCCTATTTCTGGGCTTTCATCGTGTCGCTGTTCTTGTTCTTCATGGGCGGCGTGTTCGCCGTCTACGAAGGCGTGCACAAGCTCACGTCGCCCCCCGAGGCGCCCGGCTCGCAGATAGCGCCGCTGATCGTGCTCGGCATCTCACTGTGCATGGAGGGCTGGAGCTTCAGCGTCGCGTTCAAGGAGTTCAACAAATCGCGCGCGGGCAAGAGCTTCATGCGCGCCCTGTTCGACAGCCGGGACCCGACGATTCCGGTCGTGCTGCTGGAGGATACCGGCGCCGTGTTCGGGCTTTTGTTCGCGTTCGTGGCGGTCGCGGTGACGACGATCACCGGCGATCCGCGCTTCGACGGTATCGGCTCGATCGCCATCGGCACGCTGTTGTGCGTGATTGGCGTGGCCCTGGCGCGAGACACGCGCAGTCTCTTGATCGGTGAAGGTATCACCGACGAGATGCGCGAGCGCGTGCTGGAAATCGCGGGGCAAACGCCGGACGTGCTCGAAGTGCGGCAGCTGCTCAGCCTGCACCTCGGACCGGCCTCGGTGCTGTTGGCCCTCAAGGTGCGCTTTCGCCCGGAGCTGGGCCTGAAAGAGCTGGAGCGAGTCATCAACGGCTTGGAGCAGCGCATTCGCGCCGAGCTGCCGCAAATGAAGAAGATCTTCGTCGAGCCCGACAGCGAATACGACGCCCGCCTCGACCCCGAAGCGGCTCAGAGCTAAGAGCCCGCGAATGGCTAAGTCGGTCGAAGATCGTGGTCGAGGCGCCCCGGACAAAACGAGTTTACGAGCCGGCCGGCTCGTGACTTTTGGTCTGACCAGTCGGAGTGACTTCGGAACCGAAGTGACTTTTGATTGTGGGAGGGGCTCTCCGTTTCGAGCTTTTAGCGAGATGAGCGAGGCGAGAATTTTGGGGTTCGAGCCGCGCGGAGCCTCGAGTCGACTGCGCAGTCGAAGCGCAATAAAATCTCGGGGTCCGTCTAAGCCACTACCATTTGACGTTCACGACCGGAGGCTGGATCTCGGCTTCGGCGTGTGAGAGCGGCAAGGTGACTTTGACCGAGACGGAGCCGTGCTTGAGCTCTTTGAGGTCGAGGCCTTCGACTTTGGTCAAGTCGGCGACCGGCACGATTTGGTCGGGCCGGAGCGCGCGCACGATTTCGGGGGGGCCGGCGACGACCACGTCGACGGTGCGTGGTGCCAAGCTGGCGCCCGTTACGCCCAGCACCTCGATCGGCCGATTTTCGAAGCGTACTTCGCTCACGCGGCGGGCGACGCTGACCGAGACCGTCGCCGCTTGCGGGCCGAGGTAACGCACGCGCTGAGGAGGAGAGTCGATGCCGAGCCGGCGTTTGTGCACGCCTTCGCTGAGGCCCGAGACGTCGAAGGCAGAGAGTCGCGCGAATTGCAGCACTTCGATCGAGCTGACGGGACCGCTCACCGTGACCGTCTTCGGATCGACCTCGGGCTCGCCCTTGACCACGTAGCCATCCGCCGGCTGGCCCGTGATGGCCGCCTGAATCGGGATCTGGCGCGTGGCTACGTCTTCCCACGTCAGCTCGATGCTCGAAGGATCGATGATGGTGATCTTCGTCTCGGGCGGGAGCGTGAACATGCTCTCGTCGAATACGACCGATTCGCGCCGGCCGTCGCGTAGGTCGATTTCGACGGGGGGGATGCCGGCCTGCAGCAGATTATCGATGGCGCGCGCGCTGCCCTGCAGGGTGACGTGGATGCTGGCCGGAATGGGCGTCATCAGCTCTCGCTCGGACGCGGTGAGCGGTAGGCGCATGACCAGCGGCACGGGCACGGTGCGCTGCTGCTCTTCTTCCTGGCCGTGCACGAAGGCGAACAGCCCCAGCGCGAACGCCATCGCCAACGCTTTCAGCCCTAAATTCTCGATCAAGGACTCGCGCACGAAGGCGAGCAGGCTGGCGAAGAAAGTCCGCCACATGTCAGCTGTCTCCGTGCGAATCGCGGTTACCGGAGGCGGGGGGCGTGACGACGTCGGTGCTGGTCGTGACGGGCGTGCGCAACGGCGTCGCCGGGTTGACGGAGGGCGCCGCGCGCAGCGGCGCAGACGCGGGCGGAGTCGGCGGGGTCAAGATGGGCGCGGTCGTGCGCAGCGGCGGCGGCGGCTCGCTCTTGGGGCGCACGATCAGCGGCTCGGGCTCCGACGCGATCAAGCTGATGCGCGGCGGCGCGATGACATCCGGTTGGCTGTCGCGCGTGTCTCGAGAGTCACGACGGCTGGCGGGCGCGACGTCGAGCTCGAGCGGGGGCTGGGGCAACGACCGCGATTCGGGCGGCGCGGTCTCGCGCACGGATTTGTTGCGGCGCGACTTCTTGCGGACCTTGGGGCTGAAGATGGCGTCCAGCATCGTGCGCAGCTTGGGGCCGTCCAGGTTGCTGGCGATGTTGCCGTTGAAGCAGAAGCTGATGGTGCCGCGCTCTTCGCTCACGATCACGACCACCGCGTCCGTCTCTTCGGTGATGCCCAGCGCGGCGCGGTGACGGGAGCCGAAGCTGTCGTCGACCACGCGGCCTTCGGGCATCGGGAAAAATACCCCCGCCTTGGCGATGCGGAGGTTTCGAATCACGACCGAGCCGTCGTGCAGCTTGTTCATGCCTTCGGGCAGAAAAAGAGCCACCAGCAGCTCGCGGGTGACCTGCGCGTCCAAGACGTGCCCTTTGTGCACGCCCACGAACTCGTCGAGGTTGGCGTCTTGCTCGAAGGTGATGAGGGCGCCGATGCGGTGGCGCGCCAGCTCGGTCGCGGCCTCGACGACTTCGTCGATGACCTTGGTCTCTTGCGCGCGCACCAGGCCGCTGAACCACGCGCGGCTGCCGACGCGCTGCAGCCCGCGGCGGATGTCGCTCTGGAACACCACCACGATGATCAAGAGCATGCTGGAGATCAACGCCCCCATCACGCTGATCACGGTGACCAGACGCAGGAACTGCGCGAACATGTAGAGCACGAACACCAGAGACAGGCCGAGCCCGACCTGCATGGCGCGCGTGCCGCGCAAAACCAGGAGCGCGCGATACGCCAGGTAGTAGACCAGGAACACGTCGAGCGCGTCCTTGGCCAGCAGCAGCGGCGTGCGGCCCTCCCAATAGGCGCGGACCGCTTCAAACATGGGCCAGCTCCAACGTGGGCTCGGGACCGAACATTTCCGTCACGGACAAGGCTTGGCGTACGGCACGCACATCGTGCACCCGCAGCACGTCGGCGCCCTGGGCGGCGCACCACAAGCAGGCGGCAATCGTTCCACCGAGTCGTTCTTCGGGGCCGGCGTCGTCGACGGCGCGAATGAACGATTTACGGCTCGCTCCCACCACCAACGGCACGCCCAGGCTGCGGAGCTCGCTCAGGCGGCGCAGCAGCTCGAACGACTGGCGAGCATTTTTCCCGAAGCCGATGCCGGGGTCGAACCAAACTCGCTCGCGCGGCAGCCCGGCCGCCACGGCTCGATCCCGCGCCGCGCACCACTCGCGCTGAACGTCAGCCACGACGTCTTCATAGGCGTCGTCGGGGTAGTCCGAAAAGCCCGCCATGGACCCGAGCGCGCCGCGCGTGTGCATCAAGATCAGCGTGGC
>Ga0164241_10001320_pt1 | contig 31600 bp, 26 predicted proteins | sample OricomyardsoilBY_FD_108780 | JGI IMG/M metagenome (GOLD analysis project Ga0164241, IMG submission 108780) | Backyard soil microbial communities from Emeryville, California, USA - Original compost - Back yard soil (BY) | ecosystem: Environmental > Terrestrial > Soil > Unclassified | place: USA... | reverse complement strand
GTCGTAGTGCGAGCCGAGGCGCTTCACCATGTCTTCGCGCGACGCCCAGCCGAGGACGTTTCCGCGCGGCGTCTGGTATTCGAGATAGAGGTTGTCGTCGGTCGACACCATCGACTCGACCGGGACGCCGGCTTCCTTTGCGGCGTCTTCGACGAAGGCGTCGAGGCCGCCCTCGTTGGCGAGGACGTCGACTGTCAGCGTGGAGAGGCCGCGCGATGGTCGCTTGTCGCCGAGTCGTTCCTCGAGCGCGTCGAGGGCGCTCTCCGATGCGACGAGCGGAGCGTTCGATGCGACCAAGATCCCTTGTCCGCCTCCGTAGAAGAGCGCCACGTGGGCGAACTCGAGGCGCAGCGTGTGAAGCAGCGTGGCGAGGTCTTTCGCATAGATGTGATGCAGCTGGACCCACTGCTGCAGCACGCCGTCCGGCGCGAGTCGCTGTTTCACGAGCTGGTAGAACTCGTGGCTGTACAGGCTGGCCGCGCCCGCGAACCACACGCTCGTGAGCTCGATGCCGATGAGATCGTAGGTGGCGCTGCTCGTCAGCAGGTGGTTGCGACCGTCTTCCAGAAAGAGCGAGACGCGAGGATCGTCCATCGCCGAGCCCCCCTGATCCCAGAAGTATTTACGCGACGCGGCGATGATCGCCGGAGAGATCTCGGCGACCTCGACGTGCTCGAACGGGTAGCTCGCGACCGTGCCGAGCGTCGTCCCGGTGCCCAGTCCGATGACGAGCGCGCGATCGAAGCGCTTCGTGAACATGAGCGGGTAGTGCGCGAAGAAGCGCTGCGCGTGCATCTCGGCGCCGTCGTTGCCTTGAAACTTTCCGTTCGTGAGCAGCGTGTGGACGCCGTCCTTCTCCGTCACGGTCGTCACGCCGCCCTGCGTGTCTTCGGCGACAGAGACGATGGTCTCTTCGCCGCGGCCCCAGTCGAAGTAGACGTTGTAGCCACCGGTCAGCTTCTCGAGGTCCCACGGCGGACGCAGCACGCCGACGAGACAACCTACGACCGCGAGCGCCATGGATGCTGCGCGGACGACCTTCGTCTTCTTCGTCGCGGCGCCGTGCGTGAGCGCGACTGCGAGCGACGCGATGGCGAACGTGATCGCGACGGCGACCAAGGTCTTCTGCGAGCCGAGCAGCGGTAGGATCCAGTAGCCCGCGGCCAGGGAGCCGACGACGGAGCCCACGGTGTTGATCGCCGTCAGCCTGCCGACGAACCGCCCGACGTCCGCGCGACCCGCGACGCTCTGAAGAAGGAGCGGAAAGCTGAGCCCCATCAGTGTGGTCGGCAGAAAGAGCGCGACGAACGCGGCGGTGCCGCGGACGACCTCGCGTCCTTCGAACGTGGTCACGCGGTCTCCGACGCCGCGAAAGTAGTCCGGCAGGGATTGCCAGATGCCGAGCGTCCCCGCGAGCGCCAGCGCGGCGAGGGCGAGCCCGAGCGCCAGCGCCCCCGAGCCCAGGAACCGATGCACGATCGGTGCGAGCGAGGCGCCGAGAAACAGGCACACGAGGAAGATCGAGAGGATGACACCGAAGGCGTAGGCGCTGGTTCCCACGATGAGGACGAGAAGGTGGACGAAGACGACCTCGCACGCGAACACGAGCGCGCCCGACGCAAACGCGACGCCGCTGAACACGAGATCGCTGTCTGCTTGGGTCGGTGGGTCATCGGCCGACGTGGTCCCGATCGCAGCCGCTCGGTCGGTCGTCGAGCTCGCCGATTCGGCCGCGACCGTCGGGTCCGACGCCTCGGCCGGAACGACGACGCTCGCTGGTTTCGCCACGCGCGCGCCGCGGGCGAGGAGGATCGCTGCGACGCCCACGACGACGCTCGCGCTCGCTGCTGCGAGCGTCGTCCGCAACATGCCGAGCGACGGAAGGATCCAGTACGCGCTCGAGATGGAGCCCGCGGCGCCTCCGAGCGTGTTCGCTGCGTAGAGGATGCCGAGCGCGCGCGAGCGGCGCTTCGGCTCGCTCGTCTCTTCGACGAGCCGACTGAGCAGCGGGAGCGTCGCGCCCATCGCCATGGTCGGCAACACGACGACGAGCACCGCCAAGAGCCAACGCGACGCCGTGACGGCGGCCAGTGACCGCGGTAGCGCGTGGACGAGGCCGACGTAGACCGGCGTCAGGAGAGAAAAGAGCAACGGCGAGAGCGCGACGGTCACGCCGACGAGCACCTCGAGCGCGCCGTAGGCGAAGAGCGGTCGCTTCACGCGCGACGCAAACCGCCCGCCGAAATGCGCGCCGAGCGCCATGCCCGCCATGAACGCAGCGAGCACCGCAGAGACCGCGTGCGCCGTGGAGCCGACGACGTACGAGAGGTACTTCGAGAAGCAGATCTGATCGACGAGGCTGGCCGCCCCCGACACCACGAACAGCGCGGCGACGAGCGACAGCTTCGGGTTCGCGCTCTTCACGCGGGCTTCGTAGCAGGCCCGCCCTCGTGCGAGGAAGCTTCCCGCTCGAGCGGCGCCGTGTTGGCATCCACGTTTGGTGACGCGGAGTCGTCTCACATCCCGCGGCTGCGCGGCGCTCTTCGTGGCGACCTGCTCAATGGTCGCCTTGCCCTCTGTGGCGCGCGCCGATGGGACGCGACCCGACTTCGCTTTCGGTGACGCGACCGGAGAGGTCGGCGTCGCCAGCTTCGCAGCGGCCGCGAACCTGACGTACTTCCTGCCTCAGCACATCGGCGCGTGGTCGCCGTCGACGGCGAACGCGATCGATCCGGTCGCGAACGCGTGGAGCAACATGGTCGGCGGGCTCGGCGGCGCGGCGTTGGCGCTCGGGACCGGCTACGTCTTCGAGTCGAGCTACCTCGCCGTCGAAGACGCAGCTCACCCGGGCGTGCAGGCGTTCTACGAGGTCGGCGTCGAGCTCGAGTCGGTCGCGCTGTCGACGGCGATCACCTCGTTCGTGAAGCGCCTCGTCGGGCGTTGTCGGCCTCGTGCGTTCGGTCAGGTCGGGTGCGCGGAGCACGACGCGTTTCCGTCGGGCCACACAGCGGCGATCGCGCCCTTCGCCGGAGCCCGCCTCATCCGCCTCGCGCAGACGCCTGCCAGCGACGGCTTCGGTCTGCGCGCGGCGTCGTTCGGCTTCGCAGAGGCCGGCACGATGCTCACGGCGATCCTTCGCGTCGCCGCGGGAGCGCACAGCTGGGAAGACGTCCTCACCGGCGCAGCCGTCGGTCACCTCACCGGCATGCTCGTGGCGTACGCGCACCCATCCGTCCGGATCGATCGCGACGCGCCCCGCGTCGGAGTCTCGTCGTCGGCCGTGAAGGAGCGACGGTTCTACTTCTCGACGGGGTTTTCGTTCTGAGGCGTGCGGCTCCGATCGACTGCTTCGCGATCGGAGCGCCGTCGACTCGAACGACTACTTCTTGAGGAGCTTGAACGCGTGCGACCAACCCCCGCCGCGCATGCCGGGGATGCACCAGAGCATGCACAGCGGCTCGATCGCGCGTGCGGCCTTCGCCGTGCCCATGTCTTCCGTGTCCCAACCGAACTGCGTCAGGATCGCCGTCACGTCCGCTTTGGCGGTCGCGTCGTTGCCGCAGATGAACATCGTCGGCTTCGGCCCGCCGAAGTCGGGGTCGACCATGAACGCATTGCCGACGCACGAGAAGGCCTTCACGAAGCGGGCGCTGGGCGCCGCGGCGACGAGCTGCTCCATCAGCGACTCGTTCGGGCCCGTGAAGAAGCGGATCACGCCGTCTTCTGGCGGCGCGTCTGCGATGGGGTTCGTCGCGTCGATCACGACTTTGTCGCGCAGACCGTCTTCTCCGCAGAGCTTCACGGCGTCGACGGCGACGCCGCCCTTCACGGCGAGGACCACGGCCTCACCGAACGCGGACGCCTCTGCGAACGTGCCGACGGACGCCTTGTCGCCGGCTTTTTCCTTCCACTCGGAGAGCTTCGTCGGCTCGCGGGTCCCGCGCATGACCTCGTAACCGTGCTTCAGGAAACCGTCGGCGAGGACTTGCCCGACGACTCCGGATCCGATGACTCCGACCTTCTTCATGCGATCTCCTCCGCGAATGTCGCACGGCACGAGCCGTCGCGCCGGGCGGGCATCCTCGCTCGGATCCGGGGTGCGGCGCTACTCAGACCGCCTCTTGCTCAGAACGAGCACACCGTCGCGACCTTCTTCGCGGCGTTGCTCGAGCCGACGTAGCGGTCCGCTTGCTTCGGCGAGGTACCGTCGATCGACTGACACCCCTCGTTCTCGGGCGCGGCCTTCGCCATGCAACGACCGCCGACCGACGTGCTCGCGCAGAACGTCGGCGCCTCGCCCGGCGCGTCGGCGCAGTAACCCTCGCAAGGGACGGTGCAGAAGCCGTGACCGCCGTTCGTCATGCAGCGCGCGGTCTGTCCATCCACGTCGAAGTCGCAGTCGGCATCCGCCGCGCACTCGGCGCCGATCCACGGATCGTCGGACTCTTCGACGAGGCTCACGCCGGAGTAGAGGTCTTGCTTCACCTCGCCGCGGTCCTCGCACTGGTGGCCGTCGAGCGGCTTCTTCGAGTCGTACGCGCAGACGATCTGCGGAAGCTTGCGCGAGTCCCAGGTCGAGAACATCTCGACGTTCGTCGTCGGTCGCTTGACGCTCCCGAGCGCGGGGTAGTCGACGTCGACGTACTTGCCGTCATACGTGTCCCACTCCTTCGAGACGTCGACGCTGACCTCGATGGTCGAGTGGTCGCCGGACTTGTGCGGACCCGACATGTTCATGCCGAGCATGTGCGCGAGCTCGACGACGTGCTCGCCCTGCATGCGCTCGCAGCCGTGCGACACCGGACCGCGGATGAGCGACCACTCCCAATCGCCGGTGTCGGCGTTGCGCACCGACGTGATCGGCCCGTGGAACGCGAGGCCGCGCGTCGGGTGGTACTTCAAGAACGGGAAGCCGCCCCACGCCGCGTCGTCGGTCGTGGGAGTGAACGGGATGCCCCAGAGCGTGCCGTAGTGACCGGGCGCCATGGGCGCGTCGCCCGTCGACGGATCGATTTTGCCCGTCGCGACGGGATAGACGAGCGTCACGCGCGTGTGGCCGTCCGACTCGATCTTGCTCTTCGCATAGAACGGGAGCTTCTCGGCGTACCCGTCGGGGAGCAGGCCGGTGACGCGGAGCGTGTTCGCCTTGAGCGAGACCACGATCGCCGGAGCGTCGAGCTTCGGCATCGGCCCCTCGTAGAGCCACTTCTGACTCGAGCCGCCGCTCTTCTCTGCGTCCTTCAGGAATGCCTCTTCGCTCTGCGTCGAGGTGTCGCCCTCGGGTGTGCAACCAAGGGTCGAGGCCGTGAGCGAGAGCGCGAGGGCGGCGAGGAGGAATCGCATCGTGAGACCCTCACTGCACGGGGCGCGCCAGCGAACCCACATTGCCATACACTAGTGATTACGCATGGTTGCGATGCGGAATGGTGGCGCGATCCAGCCAGACCGGATCCCAGTTGTCCTACATGTGGGCAACTGTAGATCCAACGCCAGGCTCGCCGTGGCCCGGCTCGATGTCCGCGAAGCGGATAGGATTGGCGTCCCGTGTCGGGCTCTCTTCACGTCAAGTCGTTGTCGTCGATCCCTGCGGGGACACGAACGTGGCGATCGCAGCGCCGTGGCTTGGCGCACACCGTCGTGTGCAAGGGGACGTATCAGCTCGACGCTGGTGAAGCCTCGCTCGCTCCGGATCAAGAGCTGCTCACACAGGTCGACGCGCACTGGAACGACGATCCGCGCAAGAGCCTGCGCCTCGCGTCGGATTGGGCTCCGTTCAAGCGACGCGCCGACGTCGTCCTCGTGGGCAGCGCGTTCGCGCCCGGCAGCACGCAGGTGCGCCGCCTGGTCTCGTGCATGGCCGTGGGACCGATGGAGAAGGCGCTCGAGGTTCGCTGCGATCGTTGGGTCGGCATGGACGAAGAGCTTCAAGAGGGGCCGCCGTTCGCGCGCATGCCGCTCGTGTGGGAGCGCTCCGGCGGCGGCGCCGACACGAACAATCCCGCTGGACGCGCGCCCCTTCGCGACGCGTTCGGAAAGATTCAGCTCCCGAACGTGCAGCCCGTCGCGTTCGATCCGAGCGGTCCCGACTGGGAAGTCCAGCCCGTAGGCTTCGGGCCGATCGCGCCGACTTGGCCGACGCGCGCGCATGCCTTGGGCGCGCATGCGCGAACCGGAATCGACGCGCTCCTCGAGACGGGTCTGCCAGAGGACTTCGACTACTCGTATTTCCAGATCGCTCCGCGCGATCAACAGCTCGATCGCTTCAGCACCGACGCGCAGGTCCTCCTCGAGAACTTGGTCGGCGGAATCGATCGCCTGGTGACCAGGCTCCCGGGTCACCGAGCGCGCGCGATCCTCGAGCCGAGCGGGCGCGAGATTGAGCTTATCCCCGACACGGTTTGGATCGACACCGACCATCTTCAGCTCACGATCACGTGGCGCGGCACGGTGTGGGTCTCCGAGCATCCGACGGCGTCGCGCGTGCTCATCGCCGTCGAGCCGCGCGACGCACAATTCACTCCCGAACAGATCCGAGATCTCGGGGGCGGCGGCGAAGAGACGATGAGCCTTCGCATGGCCGACGAGCCATCGCACCCGGGGCTTCCCTTCGGGGCGCCGCGCTCTACCGAGCCGCGAAAATCGCATGACGCGTACGTGGGGACGCCCTTCGGCCCGAGCGCCGCGACGTCGGCCGCGGCAAAGGCGTTCTCGACTCCACTCCGGCGCTACGAGACCGCAGAGCTGCCGGCGATCTCGGACGACATGTCGACGAGCGATCTCATCCGAGAGCACATCGGTCTGGCGACGAACGGCGCCAACGCGCCGTCGACTCCGCCAAACGTGCCCGTCGCGTCGGGATCGCAACCGGGCGTCCGCATGTCGTTCGGACAGCCGCTCTCGAGCGCTGCGGCTGCCCCTCCTGCGGCCGTGCCGCCGCCTCGCGCGGTGCCTCCTGCGGCGGTGCCTCCTGCGGCGGTGCCACCGGCGGCCGCCTTGCCCGGCATGGTGCCACCACCACCCGTGGGTTCCCACGGAGGGGTCGCCAACCCATCGCTCTCCTCCAGCGGTTTGCCGGCGATGCATTCGCCCGCCACGACCTCGCCGATTGCGACGCCGCAGCCGCCGCCTTTCAACACCGCGGCGCTCGCGGCATCGGCGGCGCCGCCTTCGTACTTGAAGGACGCGAAGGGCGCGGCTCCGCCGGCTACCGTCGTCGGCCACGCTGCGAACGCTGCGCTCGCCGGGGTCGCGGGCGCTTCGGATGCGGCCGCAGCGCAGCGCGTACAGCAACGACAGGTCGCCGGGCCCGCTCCACGTGAACGCCGGACCGGATCGTTCGTCGATCTCTTGTGGTTCCTACCGACGCTCCCCGAACGCCTCCACACGAGCACAGACTGGGCGAAGCTGATGCGCGGCGCGACGAAGGGCGCCGAGTGGCTGACGGCGAAGGGCGGCGGCGAGGCGCGCGCGAAGGACGATCCACCGCGGGACGTCGCCCGCGCGCTCGCGCGAGGGACGCCTCTCGACGCGAACGGCGTCACCAAAGCCGTTGAAGAGGCCGTCGACGAAGACGGTTTCCTGGTGCGGCCGATGGTCGTCGTCGAAGGCGACGTCTCGATGGCGCTCGATCCGCTCGTCGCGCTCGAGACCGCGCTGTCCTTGTCAGAGCCCCTGTCCGCCACCGACAAGCGCTTCAAAGAGACCCACGACAGCTCTTCGGAGCTGGTCAAATCGAACCGCAAGGTCACGGCGCCGATGCTCGAGGCCGCGCGCGAGCGGCTGCGTCAGGCATTCGTCACCGCCGGATCGAAGGCGTACCCAGCGAACTATCTCGAGACGACGACGGATCGAATCTTGATCGACGAGAGAAAGTTCTTGAAGAAGACCGTCCTGGGCGACGCGCGTCTCGTCGCGACGATCACGCCGAACGGCTCCGGGACGCCGATCCCCATCTACCTGCCTGCAGAGCTCGAGAACGTGGTGCCCGCGCTCGCGAAGTTTCGAGCGCGCGTCCTGGCCGAGCCGCACGCCAAACAAGAAGCCGGCGAGGGCGATCCGACGACGCTGCTCGTGCTCGCGTTCGGCCGTGTGATGGGCCGCTGAGTCAGAAGCTCGAGCCGGGCTGCGCCAAGAACTCGATCTCTTCTGCCGTCGACGCGCGGCCGAGGATCTCGTTACGGTGTGGGAAGCGGCCGAACCTCTCGATGATCGCCGCGTGCTTTTCTGCGAACTCTTTCGCCGAACGGAGCATCGCGACGAGGCCTTCGGAGGCGCCGGCTTGCTCTGCCTCTCGACCGAGCGTGTCGAACTCTTCCACGCCGCGGCGTTGCAGCTCTCGATCTTCTGCGTGCATGAACGGCATGAGGAACATGTAGCGCTCGCTGAACGGCAGCTCGCGATCGGTGCCGTTGCCGATCCCGCCCAGGCAGATCGCGAGCGCACGCTTGTCGTGGGCGAAAGAGCCCGGTGTGCCGCGGTAGACGTTGCGAGACATTTGATCCAGGAGGATGACGAGCGCGAGCGAGCCCTTCGCGGCGTCTTCGCCCGAGGCCCACGCGTCCAGCTCGCCGCGCTGCGCGCGCTCCATGAGCGGCAGGAACTTCTCGCCGACCTCTCGATCGAAGTCCTCGTTCTTCGCGAACCAGCGCTTGGCGGCGACGGCGAGCTCGAGCCTGGGCTCGCCGAACCAGAAGTCGAGCACGCGTGTGATGTCTTCGTTCATGCTCCACCCAACATGGGGTTCGTTCGACGCACCTCGGCGAGCGGGGCGCTCTCTCCGCCATAGGCGTGACCGGGGTACAAGATGAGATCGTTCGGAAGCTTCGACAGACGCTCGGTCAGCGTGCGCTCCATCTCTCGACGATCGCCGCCGGGCAAATCGACACGACCGCAGCCCTGCAGGAACAACGTGTCTCCGGAGACGAGCCCGTCGCCGACGCGGAAGCACTGCGAGCCCGGCGTGTGCCCCGGCGTGTGCAAGAGCTCGATCGCGACGCTGCCGACCATGACCTTGTCGTTCGCTTCATGGCGCACGAGATCACCCTCGCTCAGGCCCGTCACCGCGATGACGCCGTCCGCCTCGAGCTTGTGAACGTGGACCTTGCACGGATTTTGGCTGATGAGCTTCGCGAGGCCCTCGATCACCAGGCCGAAGATCGAGCCGCCGACGTGGTCGGGGTGGTAGTGCGTGACGAGGGCGCCCTCGATCTGAAAGCCCTCTTCGTTCGCGCGATCGATGATCCCCTCGATGTCCCAGGCCGGGTCGACGACGACGCACTTCTTCGACTCGGCGTCGCCGATCAAATAGACGAAGTTTTGCATCTGGGCGCCGGCGCGATCGCCTCGCCCGATGTCGCGACCGACCAAGAGCTGCCGAATGACGGGGGATGCCACACTGGCTCCTTACCCCAAAAACGCCCGTGAAGTGGCCCATACTTGACGCTCGCGCGGACAACCGCGAGATCGAGCGTCGCCCCGCATGACCGAGCTTTGGCGTGCCCTGATCGACGGAAGGTCGAATTTCTTCCTCTACGGCGCGATGCCGTCGATCGTCGTCACGGTCTCGTACCTCTTCGGGTCGCTCCTCACCTGGCTGCTCGAGCGATCGAAGAGCAACGATCGCTTCAAGATCCAAGCGAAGACGCAGCCGGCGAAGGCCTGGCGCGACTGTCTTCGCCACGTCTTCCTTCACAAGCTGACGAGCGAAATCCCGCTCACGCTCGCGGCGTATCCGGCGTTCGTGGTGCTCGGCGTGCGCTCGGATCTGCCGCTGCCAGGCGTCGGCACGGTGCTCGCGACGCTCGTGGCGTGTCTTCTCATCGAGGACGCGTGGCACTACTTCGCGCACCGTTCGCTCCACGCGAAGTGGGCGTACGCGAAGATCCACCACATCCACCACCGGTACACGACGCCGTTTGGCCCCGCGGCGAACTACGCGCACCCGCTCGAGACCTTCTACACGGGCTTCGGCACGGTCATCCCGGTGCTCCTCATCCGACCGCACCTCTTCACCGTCCTCGTCTGGGTCGTCGTCCGGCAGTGGCAGGCGATCAGCGTCCACGTCGGCTACGAGTTCCCTTGGCGTCCGAGTCGGTTCCTCCCCTTCGTCGGCGGCGCGCGCTTCCACGATCGACACCACGAGCGGTTCACGTGCAACTACGCGCCGACGTTCGTGTGGTTCGATCGACTGCTCGGTACGGCGGACGAGAAGAACCTCGGCATCGCCCGGCCCGAGCCCGCCGCCGAAGAGTAAGCCGCGGAAAGTTACGCGCGTCGTCGCTGCGCGCGTTGGATGTCGCGTGAGCGCCGACGTTACGTGAGCGCTACGTCTTCGCGATCGTCGTGCTCGCCGCGATCGTCGTGCTCGCCGCGACCGCCGTTCCGACCTTCTCGTCGAACTTCGCGTAGAGGGCGTCGAAATGCTCCGTCGGGACCGAAGCCATCGCTTCCTTGAGACGCGCGACGAGATCGTCGACGAACCCGCGATCGTTCGAGGCGCCGTCGACGGCCTTCTTCACGTCTTCGTCGCCGAGCTTCGATGGGTTCTTCAGAAGGCCCTCGAGGATGCGACGTCCGGCGTGCTCGAAGCTGTCCTTTGACGCCTCGAAGACCGCGCGCATCGGGACCGAGACCGGCGACACGCCGACCTCTTGGCAGGTCTCTTCGATCGCGACGCGCACCTGATCTGGCGTGACCTCTCCCTTTGGGGCGAGCAGAGAGGCCGAGAGCGCGCGATCGAGCAAGAGTCCGCGATGGTAGGTTCGGCTGGCTTCGTCGGCGGCGCGCTTCACCTCGAGGACGAAGAACACCTTCCGGAAGACGAGCTTCAGCGGAAACGTGAGCGCCCCCTTCGCCATGCTCGCGAGGATTCCCTTCCCTGGAGTGTCGACGAGCTTCGCCGTCGCGTCCTTGTCGAGCTCGAGGCCATGCTCGCGAACGAGCTCGCCCGCCATGCGTCGCTCGATGGCGCCTTTGACCGCGTCGTCGAGCAGGGGCACCGGGATGAGCGGCGTCAGGCCGACGAGCGCCGCGTGGCTGAAGAGGATGACGTCTCTGGCCATGGGGCGCGGACCCTAAAACGGAAACTGGAGCGCGTCCCCCAACGAATGAGATGCGGGGCGCCAGGGCTGGTTTTCCGTGTCTTCAGCGTCCTCGCGCCCGGCGCTGAGCCACTTCAGAGGCCTCGTTTTCGGCCTCGGCCCCGGCCTCTCGCTCGCGATCGGCGTCGTAGAGGACAGCGTCCGTCACGCTCTCGACGTCTGGCGCGCGCACCCCGAGGGTCGTCGCGCCGACCCGCTCAGGCGTGGCCTCGCACACCGCGACGAGCTGCCTGCCGAGCTGGTCGAGGTCACGACGCCTCGCGAGGCTCAGCTTGCGAAAGCCCCAGCGCACGCAGGCGTAGACGAACATGAGCCACGCGACACACACGAGTGGAATGGTCGCGCGCAGACCGAGCCACAACGCGAACGGGACGATCGCCGAAAGCAAGCCGAGCCCGGCGCCGGCTCCGACCCCGCCGAAGAGACCGCCAGCGACGCCGTTGAGCTTCTCGCGCAGCGCGATGCGCGTCTTGCCGTTCGACGGTCGGATGATGGCGAGCATCATGCGTCCGACCTGCGGATCTTGTTGGGCGAACCGAAGCGAGCGCCCCACGGTCGCGGCTTGGCCCGATCCACGGACATACCGGGTCAGGCGGTCCGCGAGCTCCTCGTGTCGCTCGGGACCGATCTCGCCGTCGACCTCGAGATCGAGAGAGAGCGACAGCGGTCCGCCGAAGAAGCGCTCGCTGAAGTTGCTCGGCGGACCGATGCCCTCGAGTCGCGCGATCTTCGCGTTCGCTTCCTCGAGATCATGCTCGAGATCCTCGACGCGCTGCCGAAGCTGCTCGGTCTCGCTGCGATACGGATCGGCCACGTGGACATTCGAGCACGAACGCTCGCGCTCAATCCTCGGAAGAGAAGATCACCTTGCCGACCTTGGCCTCGTCCTCGCCGGCGGCCTCGCGCTCGGCTTCGACGGCGCGCGCCTCGAGCTCGAGATCGGGGAAGCGATAGTGAATGCCCTCGCCCGCGCGGTCGAGATCGACGTCGCCGCCGAGCGCGAGGACCTGCTTCGAGATTTCTTTGTCGGAGACGTCTTCACCGGTCGCGAACCGATAGCGCTCCTTCAGCTCGCGATCCGAGACTCCCCCGGCCTTTGCCTTCTCGATGATGCCTTGGAGTACGGCGCGTCGGCCGTTTTCGCGGCGCGCGCGTCTTGCGCGAAGTGGTCGCAGCGCGATGCGTCCGAGCGGCAACAGAAAGAGCGCGGCGGAGAACACGAGCGGGATGATCCCGAGAGCCCAAGACGTCCCCGGCGGCGGAAGGCGCTCGACGGGCACCTTCTGGACAATTGCGATGATGCGTTCGACCGTCAGGCCGGACGTGAGCACGTAGAGCGAGCCGAAGATGTTGAACGCATTCAGGCCACCGATGAGGAGATCCTCGTTCGTGGAGTTACCGGTGATCGGCTGGGGCTCCTCGCGATGGGCCCAGATCGGCGGCGCCGAGGGCACCTCGAGCTCGCCTGCGGTCTTGCGAATGCCGGGGAAGCGATACGCGATGCCGCCCTCTTCCGACACCTCGACCGAGCCGTCGTAGTCGAGGAGCAGTCGGCTCATCAGCGGATCGATCTCGTCGCGCGTCTTGCCCGTGATGCGCATCACGTCTGCGAGCCCGATGCGACCCTTCTGGTTGCGGATCTCGGCGGCGACGTATCGGTAAAGATCGTCGTCGTCGACCGGCTCCGTCTTGGGTCCGAAGAAGAAGCGATCGACGCGCTCGTAAAATGGCGACGAAGCCCGCGATTGCGGCCCCGCGAAGCTGCGCGCCGACGACGCCGACCGACGCGCGCCATAGGCATCGCCGTAGCCGCGTCCATATCCGCGGCCCAGGTTCATCGGGATCGGGACGAACGTAATGGGCGAGAACGGGTGGAACGTCCAGAAGAGCGCGTCGCCGAGGATGCGAAACACGCCCGTAAAGAGCGAGCCGCCCCCGCGCGATCGGCTGTCACTCGAGCCATTTCCACGCGCGAACATCAGCGCGATGAGGAGCGCGACGAAGAGCGCGACGTAACCGACCAGGACGATCGCGACCCACGCGCGGACGACGAAGCGCGCCGCTCCCTCGACGCCGCGTCCGACGCGCCGGAAGAGCTTTCTCGCGCCGCTCGGGATCTCCCACGGCTTCGAGAAGCCGGTCGGAAATTTGAAGAGGAGGTCGCCGTCTTCCGTGACTCGAAGGTGGCCGCGATACTCCTTCACGAGAAAATGCATGCCGCGCTCGCTGTCGTCGAGGCCGAGGCCCGACACCGTCGCCGCATCGGCGATCGTCAGCGCGCGCTTCTTCGGGTCGAGGGTCTTCTTCAGGACCTCGGCCGCTGCCTCGGGCGTCATCATCTCTGGTTGATTCGTAGCGCTTCGTGACCCCATTGCACGAGTACTTCCGTCCGAAACGTGAGCTATGGTTCGCGCATGGCCTCGTGGACAGGGTGGGCGGCGGCGGCGCTCATGCTCGCGGCCGTGCTCCTGCCGATCGTCCATCGCCTTCGTTTCGGCAAGCGCGCCGACCTCGCGTCGATTTGGGTGAGCTCGCATTTCGCGATCGGCCTCGGCGCGGCGGCGCTCGCCTTCTTGCATCCGCTCGCCGCCGTCCTCGACCTCGGCTCGCCCGAAGCGGTCAGCGCTGGCGCGCTCGGTCTCGGCGCCGGAGGCGTCGCGTTCGTCATTCTCCTGGCGCACACCGGGCTCGGCCTGAAGCTTCACAACCCGAAGCTGAAGAAGCGCCAGATCTCGCGACGACGACACCTCTCTACGGCGATCGCGATCGTGATCGCGGTCGGAGTGCACACGGTCGCGTGCTTGCTCGGCCGACCAGGGTAGTGGGTCCGCGCTACGGCGCCGGGCCGCTCCGCCTCAGCGATGGCGATGCGCGCTCGCGAGGCGCGTCGTGTCGACGGCGAGCGCGACGAAGAGCGAGAAGAAGCGGCGACGCGCCTCGTGATCTTCGGACAGGGCGGGAAACAGCGCGGCGATGCGCTTGCCTGCGTCGTCGTGGACGACCTTCTTCGCCATGTCGAGCGCCTCTGCGCGCATCGAGGAGATTCCGTCGTCGTCGAGCCGCCGGATCACGTCGAGATACTCGGTGAGGACGGGATCGAGCGTCTCGCGGCCGCCGCGCAGCGTCTCTCGATCCGTCGCGGGACCGAACTCGGTGTCTCGGACCTCCGAGATCTCGAGCGTGACGTGCTTCGCGTCGACCGAGACGACGACGCTCGTCGCTGCGCGCCGTGGCAGCAGCTCGGGGTGTTTGCCGAGGTCTTCGCAGAGGATCCGCCACTCGAGCCGTCGCGTCGACCCTGCCGCGGACCAGAGCGCTTCGTCGATCAGGACCTTGTCTGCCGGCATCCGAGCGATGGTCGCATGCGCGCCCCGGCCGCGGGAAGTCGAGCGGCGCTCGCCGGTTTCTTCACTCGGAGCGCGTCTCCGTCGTAAGAACCGAGGCTGCGATCATGTGCAGAATGCTCGGCGTCGTCGCGCAAACCCCGGTCAAGATGGACGCGCTCCTCTGCGACCGACAAGCGAGTCTCGGCGCGCTCTCGATGGAGCACGCGGATGGTTGGGGCATCGCTCGCTGGCTCCGGACGACCTGGATCGTCGAGCGGAGCACCGAGCGAGCCGCCGGCTCAGCGCGCTTCGAGCGCGCCGCCCGAAGCAGTGAGGCGACAATCCTCGTCGCGCACGTTCGCAAGAAGACCGTCGGACCGACCTCTCTCGCGAACACGCACCCATTCGTCCGCGGACGATTCGTGCTCGCCCACAACGGCACGGTCACCGACGTCGCTCGACTCGAGCGAGCCACTTCGCGCGAGCGTGCGTCCGAGGTCGCTGGGCAGACCGACAGCGAGCGGCTCTTCGCGTTCTTGCTGACTTCGGTCGACGAGCTCGGCGTTCAGGCCGGCCTCCGCGCCGCGACGATCGGGCTCGGGCGAAGCGCGACCATCGGCTCTGCCTCCTTCCTCTTCTCGGACGGCGTCGACCTCTATGCGTTCAGTCTCGGCCGCGAGCTCCACGTGCTCGAGCGTGGCATCGCGACGGCCGACGTCGAGCGACGACAGCCGGCTATCTTCGTCGCGAGCCAGCCGCTCACGACCGAGCGCTGGCAGAAGCTCCGCGAAGGCGAGCTCGTGCGTGTCGGCGGCTCGTCGCGGTTCGAGCGCGCCGCGTAACTGGACCTCAATCGGCCTTCGGCGCGAGATCGCGGCAGCAGCGAAATCCGAGGTGGTAGTTCCGGTGACTACCCGGCTCCATCACGTGCGACGGATGCCAGTCCTTGGCACGCCAGCGGCAGTCGTCCTCGTGCGGTTGAATGGTCGCGCGACCGAAGATGAACCAGCTCCCCTTCATCTCGGTCTGGCCGTGTCCGCCGCGCGAGCCGAGCTCTTCCGGCGTCAGAGGCAGGCTCATGTGCTCGGCCGCGTTGCCGTGCTGATCGTAGACGCCGAGCGGTGAGACGCACGCCGGAAACGCGCCGGTCGGGTACGTGTTCGAGCCGCAGTGGACCATGCCGGACGAATCACACCGGTCGCTCTTCTTGCTCATCGTTGCGCACTTCGAGTGGTCCTTGGTCGAGCCGTACGCCCAGCGGATCTCTCGCGCCTGATTGTGAAGGAGCGTCGCGAGTGGCCTCGGTTTGCCGAAGAAGTAGTCCTCGGCCGCGGGACGCAGCGCTCCGGCGCAGCCACCTTCCCACTCGTGCGCGTCGCAGAGCCGCGCGCCGACCGCTTCGCAGAGCGACGCAGCTTCGAACGCGGACGCGTACGTGACCGGGTACTCGCATGGGACGTTCGGAAACTCGTATTGATCGATGCAGACGTTCGCATCCGCGGCCGTCTCGCCCTTCGCCGGATTGAAGAGCGGGACCATGTTCGGACGCCCGCATCGCGCGTCGCCCGGAACGAACTTCGCCTCGCGCCGGATCTTGCGGCACTCGGTGCGCGTCATCGGATGGGTCGTGTCGTCGGGTCGACCTTGGCCGAGGAGCGTCGACGCCTCGAAGATCGCCTGAACGCGGCTCATCACGTCGTCGCCCAGGCCGAGCTGGCGGCGCATGACGCCGTAGAGGCGCGCTCGCTGCGCGGCGAACGTCATCTCGAGAGGCGGATCGTCCTCTTCGGCGGGCGCGTCCTCTGGGTCGGCAGTCGAGGCTGAGGGAGCGGCGGTCGGCGAGTCGGCGCTCGAGACTTCACGCGCTCGCGCCGTGGCCGCGTCGTCCTGGGCCGTCGTCTCTTTCGCAGACTCGTCCGAGGTCGCGTCGGTCTCGGTGCGGCAGCCGACGACGCACCACGCGACCGAGGTCGCGACGAGCGCGGCGAGGACGCGTGTTTGAACGACGGCCATGCTCCCCCTTAGCAACGCCGCCACTCACGGCCCAGCTTCCGACGAACGTCTCGCGCGGCCGACGCGCGAAGGCTTGCTCCTTGCTGCGCGTCCGAGCATGCTCACGGCGTGAACGACGGTGGAATGCCGCTCGAGGCAGCGATTCGCAAGCGACTCGAAGAGACGCGAGGCCCTGTTCAGGCCTCCGACCTCATGGCGCATTTGGAGCGCGACGGGATCTTCATCGTGGGCGTCACCGAGTCGCTCGTCGAGTGCGGCGTCGCGGTGGCGATGGACGACGTCGATCGCGTCGGCGCGATGATCGACAGCGGCACGCTTCGCAAGCCCACGCAGGCGGAACGCGATCACTGGAAGGCGACGCCGACCGCGCGCGTCATCGCGATCGTCGTCCAGCCCTTCGTTTTGGTGCAGCGGCTGCCCGACTAGAGCCAAACGGGGCCGACTAAAGCCAAACGGGGCCGACTAAAACCAAACGGGGCTGATTGACACCAGCAGGCTGACTGAGCCCGCGCGCGATCACTCCGGGATGCAGACGGTCGCCGTCGCGGCCTTCGCGGAGCTCGAGCCGATGTAGCGGTTCACGAGCTTCGCGGTAGTGCCCGCGAGCCCCTTGCAGTCGTCGTTCGTGACGTGCGCCTTCGGCAGGCAGGCTCCGTAGCTCGGGTTGATCTCGGCGCAGAACGTGGGCGCGTGGCCGTCGAGATCGTCGCAGTACCCTTCGCAGTTCATCGAGCAGACGCCATCGACCGTCGCGCCGCGCAGGCAGTAGCCGCCGTCGTAGGCGCAGGCCTCGTCGCTCGTGCACGCCGTGCCGGTGAAGGGCTGCGAGGCGGGATTGCCCGCGTTCAGGCGGGGGAACGTCTCGAGGTCGTCGATCGTCGTGAACGTGAAGCCTTCGGCCTCGAGGCGCGTGATGATCTCGTCCAGGTGGTTCGCGGTGTTCGCGTGGATGTCGTGGAAGAGGATGATGCCGCCGTTGGTGCTCTTCGCCTGCGACACGGTGAGCCCGACGAGATCGCTGCGGTACGCGTCGTCGACGTACTTGAACGTCGCCTTCGGGCAGGTGCCGTTGCCAGATGCAAAGCACCAGTCGGCGCTGTCGATGTGCCAGCCGGTGATCGTGTAGCCGTAGCTCCGCGCGATGTCCGCGGTCGCGCAGTTCGACGCGCCGAACGGGAAGCGGAAGTACTTCGGCGTGATGCCTGCGTCTCGGAGGACGGTGTCGGTCTTCTCGATCTGCGTGCGGAGCGCGGTCGTCGAGAGCGTCGTCGCGTCGAGGTGGTCCTGCGTGTGGTTGCCGAGCATGTGGCCCTCGCGGAGGGTCCGCTCGAGGACGGCGCGCTGCGCGTCGCCAGTGACGCGCTTACCGTTGATCATGAACGTCGCGTGGATCCCGTGCGCCTTGAGGACGTCGAGGACGTGCGGGGTGGTCGCGACGTTGGGGCCGTCGTCGAAGGTGAGCGCGATCCGCTTCTGAAAGCCCGAGTGATCCGGGACGTTGATCCCCGAGCAGCTCGAGTCCTTGAGATCCTGGTCCTGCTCGCGCGCGTGCTCCCAGGCAGAGCCTTCGCTGCTCTCGTCATCGCCGTCGTCGCCCGGATCCGTGTCGGCGCAGCCGGGACCAGTCAGCGCGAGGGCGGCGAGAGCGGCAAACGCGAGGGCAAGAGGCGCGAGCTTCTTCATGTTGCCGGGCCCTGGAGCAAGGCCGATGCCACAGTGTCGCCGACGTATTCCCGGCACCTACATCGACATTTCGCCTCAATGCTGGGGATTGGGCAGCCCAGCATGGGTGGTTCAGAGAAGATCCATCCCGCTGTCGCCCGGACGCGACCGCGCTCGCGGAAGAGAGCGTCGTCAGCTCGCGACGATGCGGTTTCGGCCGGATTGCTTCGCTTTGTAGAGGCGAGCGTCCGCGGCCGAGAGGAGCGCTTCTCGCTCGGCGGGGATGGTGGCCTCTGAGAGCGACGCGACGCCGCCGCTCGAGGTGATCCGGATCTCCTTGCCCTCGAAGGGGATCGGGGTCGACTCGATGCGTTTGCGCAGGCGTTCGGCGAGCTCGACGCCCTGCTCGGTCGTCGAGCCGCGAGCGAGCACGACGAACTCTTCGCCGCCGTAGCGAGCGAGGAGATCCTCGGGGCGGATCTCGTGCTTCAACAGCGCGGCGAACGTCTGCAGGACGGCGTCGCCGCCGAGGTGACCATGCGTGTCGTTCACCTTCTTGAAGTGATCGACGTCGAGGATGATCACGGCGAGCGGGGTCTTGTGACGCGCCGCATACGCGAGCTCGGCGACGATGCGCTCTTCGAGGTGCTTCCTGTTGTAGATGCCAGTGAGGCCGTCGATCGTCGCGGCCTCGTAGACGCGTCGCAGGGACCTCTCTTCTTCTTCGTCGACGAGCGCGAAGCGAAGGAGCGTGCTCGAGCCGAGCTGCACGCGGTCTCCGTTGCGGAGCCCTTGGGCCTTCGCGAGGCGGACGTTGTTGACGAAGGTCCCGTTTCGCGAGCCCTCGTCGCGGATGAAGTACTCGGCGCCGACTCGCATCACGCGCGCGTGCTCACGCGACAAGCTGGCGTCGTCGAACGAGAACACACACTCGGCGGCGCGGCCGAGCGTGATGACGTCGCCAGGCGGTAACGCGAGCACCTTCCCCGTCTCGAGGCCGCTCGCGACCGTGAAGACTCCGGTGCGCTTCGCGGCGATGGGGTCGACATCGACCACATGGGTCTCCATCGTGCTCGACGGGGGCGGGTCGTTACCGTTCGACATGTGCGCTCACCTTCAGCCATACCATGCCCGAGGCGCAAGCACCTCGGTCGCGATCGGCCGGCTCGGCGAGAGTGTATCCTTCGCGACCGATGGCCAGCGACCCCCCGAAGCCGCCCGACGTCACTGACGAGATGCCGACCCTGCGCGAGCGAGACAAGCCCGCGAGCGAAGATCGGCCGACGCTCGAACGCCCTGCTGGCAAGGTGATCTTGGCCGGCGCGGCGGCCGACGATGCGGTCCCGCCCACGCCGAACAAGACCGAGCCAGGCGATGCGCCGAAGGTGGCGGTTCCCGCGGGCCAACCTGTGACGAGGACGCTTCCTTCGAGCGACGAGGAAGGGGTCGCCGTCACGGCCCCCAAGGTGAGCAAGACGGCCGTCCTCGCGCCCGACGTACCCGACGCGGTGAGACCTACGGTCGTTACGCGGTCGAAGCCGCAGGGGAGCGCGTGGATCCCCGCGCTCGGCATCGCCGCGGCGGCGCTCGCGGTGCTCGCAGGGGGCGGGTTCTTGTTCTTCTACTTCTTCATGCGCCCGACGTCGGACGATGCGACGAAGGACGACGCGAACATTCAGGTCCCCGAAGCCGCTGCGAAGCCGACCGAAACGCCGCCGGCCGCGACGCCGACCAGCGGGACCGCTGCGCCGACTCCGACTGCCGCGTCGACCGAGGCCGGCTCGGATACGTCGTCGACCTCGACGAGCTCGGGTTCGGGAAGCGGTACGAAGCCGACGGCGACGAGCACCACGACGCCGCCGGGTTTCCCGAGTGGCATGCCGTCCTGGATCCCGACGGCGATCCCCACGGCGCTACCGACGACGATCCCGACCGCCTTGCCGACGACCTTCCCGACGACGTTCCCGTTCCCGACGTCCACCTCGACGACGCCCACGGCGAAGCCGACCTCGACGACTCCCGCCGAGTGACCCCGACGCGGCGTCCAGAGGCTGGAAACCCAGCTCCTACCCGAAGTAGGCGCGGACTTCGCGATCGCGGAGGACGACGAACGACTTGAGCTGCATGTAGCCGCCGACCGCGCTGAGCAACGCCTGAACCAGGAGCGCGAGCGACCAGTCGCCGAAGAAGCGGCCGACGAGCTTGAAGCTCGCGTAGAGCGAGAAGACGCCGATCACCGCGGAGAGCGCGAGCAGGACGAGGCGGAGGAAGCCCGACTTCCGCAGGAGCGCGCGGCCGATGAAGAACGTGATCAGGAACGAGATCGCGGTCGAGACGAACGCGAAGAAGGCGGAGATCGCGAGGGAGAACACCCCGAAGCCCCCGCCCAGCACCGTCATGAGGCCTGAGAAGAGCGCGAAGCCGTACCAGGCGTGCGTGAGCTTCTCGATCTTGTTCTTCCCCGACATGTGATGCTCCCTTTTCCTCTTCCGGCGACGGCGGCCCCCCCGACGTACGCGCCCGAGAGGATGGGCCTTCCCGAGGCGGCGCGCAACCCGTCGGGCGAGGTGTCACGGATCGGCGTAGAGCCGCGGTGAGGTTCGATCGACGCGCGTGGGGCCCAGTGGCGCTGATTCTCGGGGTGGCGTCCGCGGTCGGCGTCGCATGTAGCTCCGGCGACACGACGATCGGGGGCTTCGACGACGCCGACGTCGGTCAGACGAGTCGAGATCCCGAGTTTCCAAGCGGAGATGCGCTTGTCGAGGCGCCGACTGAAGCGATCGCGCCCGTGGAGCGGACCGGGTCCGCGCTCGCCCGATCGGCGGATGGGGACGCGCTGTTTCTGGCGGACGAGGATCACGCAGTACTTCGGCGCATTCCGCTCCCGCTCCCCGAGGTCGACGGTCAGATCGATTCTCTCGACCTCCCAGGTCGACCTGCGCAAGCGATCGCGCTCCGCGAGAGCGTCCTCGTGACGCTGCGCGATCCGGGCGCGTTGGTCGTCGTCGACGCGCGGACGAAGGCCCTCTCGATCGTACGGACGATCCCGGTCGCAGCCGATGCGTGGGGTCTCGCGGTGACCGAGGACGAGAAGACCGCGCTCGTCACGAGCAGCTGGACCCATACGGTGACCGCGATCGACCTTGCGAGCGGCCAGGTGCGTTGGGTGGTCGACGTAGCTCGCGAGCCGCGTGGAGTCGTCCTCACGAGGTCGGGCGACGCGTATGTCAGCCACCTGACGTCCCGAGAGCTCACGTGGCTTCCCCACGCGGACGGCACGTCTCCTCCGGAGGTGCACGTAGTCGATCTTCCGACGGGACGACTTCGCGCGCCGCGCAACACCAGCTTGGAGGCGACGCTCGGCTACGCGCTGGTTCTGTCGCCTGACGACGCGCGTCTGTTCGCTCCGCGACACGCGCTCGGTGCGCAGGCGCTCGAGTCGTGGTTCGGGACCGCGTCGGTCGACGTCATGCTCACGAAAGACCGCACGCCGCTCGCTCCGAAGCGAGCCGACGTCGAAGCACGCGACGTCGAAGAGGGGAGCATGGACGCCCTCTTCAACGGGGCGTTCGACGTCACTGGCGTCAGCGTCCTCACGATGCCCCGGCTCGTGCAGCCGCGCGCAGCGGTATATCGGCGCGGCGCAAACACGCTGCTCGTCGCGGGTGAAGGCAGCAACACGGTCGTCGAGCTGGACGCGCGCGCGATCGATCCGACCTTGTCGCCGCTCCGCACCTGGGACCTCGGCGAGAGAGAGCCAGCGCGCACCGACGTCGAGTGGAGGGATCCCTATGCTCGGCCGCTGGTGAGCGGGGGCGCGCCGACCGCCATCGCGCTCGATACCAACGAGAGATTCGCCTACGTCTACTGCCGAACTACGAACGAGATCGTCCCGATCGCGCTCGAGTCGGAGCGCACCGAGGCCGCGACCCCAGAGCGCTTGCGGATCGCTGATGACGCGCTCTCGTTCGAGGCTGCGCGCGGTCGCAGGATCTTCTTCGACGCGACAGATGACGTGGTGAGTGGCGGCCTCGGGTGCGCAGGTTGCCACCCCGACGGGCGCGACGACGGACACGTGTGGCACGAGATCGATGGTCAGATCGGATTTGGCTTCCGCGCGCGGCCGACGACCATGCGCATGGGGACCATGTCGGCGGGCGTTCCACGCCAGACGCCGATGCTCGCGGGTCGCGTCGCCTCTTATGGACCCTACGGATGGAAGGCCGAGAGTCCGATGCTCGAAGATCGCGTCCGCGAGAGCTTCTCGCTGCATCGTTGGTTGGGTGGCAGCGCCAGCCCCACGATGGATCGACCGAAGCTCTTGGTCGCCTATCTTCGAGAGGGGCTCGTGCCGCCGCCACGCGAGACGCGTCCTCTCACGGACGAAGAGGCGCGCGGCAAAGCCGTGTTCGAGGACGCACGGGTCGGTTGCGCCACGTGCCACGTCCCCAAATACGAATTTACGGATCGCGTCGCGTACGACCTTCCGCGCTCGCTTCGTCAGCGCGAGTTCGACGACGAGAAAGGTCGCAGTTTTCGAACCCCATCGCTGCTCTTCGTCGACGGCACGGCGCCCTACTTCCACGACGGAAAGGCGAAGACGCTCGAGCAGGCGCTCTTCGAGAACGGGAACGCGATGGGGAAGACGTCGCACCTCGGCGCCGAGGATCGGAGCGCGTTGCTCGCCTATGTGAGGACCCTATGAACATCCTGCAGAGTGCTTCGTTCGCAGCCCTTCTCTCGATCACGGCGTGCAACACCGGCGCGGCGACGTCCGGAGACGCCGACACGGACGAAACCGACCCCCACGTCGAAACAGAGAGCGCCGAAGCGACGCGCGACATCGCCGCGAACGCGCTGACGGACGTATCTTCCCCCGACGCGCCACCCAAGCTCGAGCAACGCCTCGTCTTGCGACCGGACCCGGCGTATCCGACCGCGCCCGCACCCGACGCCGCGGCATGGCAGACCGCGCCGACGATCGAGACGGCGCACCTCCCCGACGAATGCGAGGCTCGTGCGCTCGGCGAGTTCGTCCGCGTCTCTTGCGTCGGGACCTTCATGTCCTATTCAGAGTCGCTCGCTGGCGACCCGAAGACCGTGAAGTACTCGCACAAGGACCCGAAGTGGTCGCACGACTATTCGAAGCAGATTCGAAAAGACGAGCGCGCGGTGGTCTTCCCGTTGGCCCCCGGAGACCGACGCGTGGTCCAGTTCGCCGACCTCTCGGGCGGCTGGCGGTCGCCATGGACGGCGAGCACGGCGGCGATCGTTCAGGCGTATTGGCTCGAGGACGAGGCGACGCCGACGATCACCGTGAACTGAGCCGGGCGGACGGGAGTCGCGCGGGCCGGGATTGGCCACGTCGCGAGCGGCGTTACACTCGCCGAACATGAGGGGAAGGGACGCGCTCGTTCTCGCCGTTGCGTTCGCGGTGGCGTCTGCATGCGGGGGGCCCGCAGGATCCGACGGCGGCGCCTCGGGGTCGGGCGGACCGAGCGCGTCGCCCATCGATCCCACGACGTCGGTCGCGAAACCGAACGGAGCGCCTGACGCGACGACGTTGCCGATTCGAAGCGGTGGCGCGCTCGTGCGATCGCCCGACGGAAAGTGGCTCGTCTTGGCGGACGAGGATCACAGCGCGCTCCGCCGAATCGCGCTCCCGCTGGACGCGGTCCCCGCAGAGGTCGTCGCGCTCCCGGGGCGACCCGCGCAAGTGCTCGCCTTCGACGATCGCGTGCTCGTCACGGTTCGAGATCCCGGGCTCCTCCTCGAGCTCGTCGAAGACCATGGCGTGCTTCGCGAGGTCGCGAGGACCGAGATCGCCAACGACGCGTGGGGCCTCGCGGTGAGCGCCGACGGCAAGACGATCGTCGTCACCAGCGCTTGGACGCACACCGTGACCGGGATCGACGGCGCGACCCTGTCGGTGCGATGGACCAGGAACGTCGCGCGCGAACCGCGTGGAATCGCGATTGATCACGACGCGGCGTACGTGAGTCATCTCGTCGGCACGCCGATTACGAAAATATCTGGCATCGACGGAGCCACGCCGACTGCCGTGCGAGTGGAGCTCCCGGCGTCGCCGCTCCGCGCCACGCGCGAGCTCGCACCTTCTGCGTCGCTCGGCTATGCGGCCGTGCTCTCTCCCGATGGCGCGAAGTTGTTCGTCCCACGCGAGGCGCTCGGCGCGCAATCGAAGACGTGGTTCTTCGGCCTGGGAACGGTCGACGTCCTCGCGACCGCGACGCTCTCCCCCGTCGCGCCCGCGCGTTCTCCGTCGCTGGGCGGTGGAAATTGGTCGAATCAAGCCGACGCGTTCGATGTGGAAGCGCCGATTCCACTGCGCGCGGCGCCGTTCGTCCAGCCACGAGCAGCGATCTATCGAGCTTCGACGCGCACGCTCCTCGTCGCCAGCGAGGGTACGAACGCGCTCGCCGAGCTCGACGCGCGCGCGCTCGATCCATCGCTCGCGCCGGCCCACGTCTATTCGCTCGCGACGCGCGACGACGTCGAGGCGCCGCATCGCAGGACGATCCGCTCCGGCGGCGCGCCGACCGGCATCGCCTTGTCGCGTGACGAGAAGACGGCCTACGTCTTCTGTCGCTCGACCTACGATCTCGTCAGCGTCGACCTCGACGCGTTCGATCCGACTACGCCGTTCGTCGCGACACCGAATCCAGTCGTGCATCTGGCGGACGATCCGCAAGGTGGCGACGTCGCGAAGGGCCGTCAGATTTTCTACGACGCAGACGACGACGTCGTCTCGGGTGGGGTCGGTTGCGCGGGTTGTCATCCGGACGGACGCGACGACGGTCACACCTGGCACGAGCTCGCCGCCGACGAAAAGGGCGAGGGCGACGAGTTCGGCTATCGCTCGGCTCCGGTCATCTTCAAGTTCGGCGAATCGAGCGTCCACGGTGGCCGCGCGCGCCAGACGCCCATGCTCGCGGGCCGCGTCGCGGCGGCCGGGCCGTACGGGTGGATCGGCGAGAGCCCGAACATCGAGACGCGCGTGCGCGTCGGCTTCGGACTACACCGCTGGATGGGTGGAACCAGGTCAGCGCAGCCCGCGCTCGATCGGCCGACGCAGCTCGCCGCGTTCGTTCGCGCCGGGCTCGTGGCCCCGGCGGCGGCGCCACACGAGCCGACGGACGAAGAGAAGCGAGGCGAAGCGCTGTTCCGCGACGCAAAGACCGCGTGCGCGACCTGCCACGCCCCGGCGACCGAGTTCACGAATCGAAGCCTCGCCGCGCTCGGGCGGCCCACGTTGCCGCTCTTCGACGACGAGAAGATCGTCCCGTTCAAGACGCCCTCGCTCCTCTTCGTCGGCGGAACGCCGCCCTATTTCCACGACGGCGCCGTCTCGAGCCTCGAGGCCCTCGTCGACCGAAACGGCAAGAGCATGGGCGACACGACCGCGCTCTCGGAGGACGATCGCCACGCGCTCGCCGCGTACCTCCGCACGATCGGTGGCTATGTCGCGCCTCCGGCCGACGACGCGCCGCTCGCTCCGCCTAGCCCCGCGGATCCGTCCGCGGAGAGCATCGGTCGCATGCCGTGGAAGGGCGCCTGGAAGGACGTCCCGAAGATCGATCTCGGCGTGCACTCACCCGCGGCGTGCACCGTGCAACGCGAGGGGCACTGGCTGCACCTCGCGTGTCCAAAAGATCCGTTCTTGGGGGTCGACGCGGTCGCAGGCGGCGTCGCCGAATTCGAGAGTTGGCACGGGAAGATCGAGAACGAGTTTTTCGGGGACGCACCGCAGGACGTGACGTTCGCGCTCCGCGAGGGTCAGCGGCGCGTGCTTCACCTCACGGGCGTCGAGGGCGCGGGCCGCTGGGGCACGACGCCGACGACGTTCGGCATTTTGCAGGCCGAGTGGCCCGCCGGCGCGACAGAGCCGACCGTGGTCCTTCGCTGACAGAGGCGCAGCGCGCGCGTCAGCGAGACGGGTCGACGTGGCTCGGCTCGCCGGAAGCGAAACGTCGGCGCGCGTCGACCGCCTTCGTCGCCGTGGCCGCGTCACCGCGGGCACGCGCGGCGGCCTCCACACGCGTGGCGATCTCCGCGAACGCGGCGACCGGCACCTCCGGGAGCAGATCTCCGTCTTTGGGGCCGACGTCGATCATCGCCCCTGCGATGACGTCGGTCGCCTCACGCGCGAGATCGACGTCGCTCACCAGGTCGAAGATCGTCGCCGCGTCCTCGACCGCGTCGCGACTTCGTCCCAGCGCGCGCTCGATCTCGGCGCAGCGCAAGGTCGCGACGACACCGTAGCTCGCCGCGGGCTCGCCGAGCTCGAGCGCTCGGTGAGCCGTTTCATGATGGAGCGCCAGGGCAGGAACGAGGGCACCGCTTCGACGCGTGGCCTCTGCGAGTCGAAACGTGATCTCGACGTCGAGGAGCGGCTCGGGCGCGCTCGCGGCGTGGAGCTCGGTCAGGAGCTTCATCAGAGCGGCATCGTCCGGCAGCGCATCGAGCACCTGCGCGAGGTCGTATCGGATCCAAAATCGGAGCGCCGCCGAAGCGTCCACGAGCGCGGCCGCCCGCTCGAGCCGCCCGCGTGCGCGCCGAAGTCTGGCTTCGGACACCTCGGTCTCGTCGGCCTCGAGCGCGAGCGACCGCTCGAGATCTGCCGCGGCGAGGAGCGTGTCGGCGTCGGCGCTCACGCGCGCCGCTTGGTTCGTGAGCGTCGTCTCGGCTCGCGCGCGCGCGGCGTCATGCGCTTCACGCTGCGACGCGATCGACGTCTCGAGCGCGTCGAACGTGTCGGAGCAACGTGCGCCTCGGCGTTGGGCGCGAAGCCGGGCCAACATCATGCGGCGAAGCTCGCTCGCCGCGGCGGACGCCTCGGTCCACGCCAGCGCGGCCTCTCCACCAAGGTGGAGGGCGTCGTCCGGAACGACGCGCCACGAGAAGTCGACCGCGGCGACGTCGCGCAAGGCCGTCGGCTCGGGTGATGGAGCGTTCTTCGCTCGAACGAGCTGCGAGAGGCTCGCCCGCGGGCCGGGCTTCGGCGGCGCCATCGGCGGACCGTGCTCGTCTTCGGTCGGGGCCACGCAGGCGTCGTCCACCGCAGGCGCCGCGCTTGCGCTGGCTTTCGCCTCGACAGGTGCGGTCCTGACTACGCTCTCTCGGCTCGGGTCGCCGCCGCACCCGACCAGCAACACGACGCCGAGCCCCGACACCCCGAGCCCCGACACGCCGAGCCCGATGACGCCGAGCGCGCGAGCGAAGCGATTCACGGAGCCAGTGTCGGATCTTTGCAGCAGCGCGCGCCAGTCGAATAGTCGGAGTAGCCGCGCACGTGCGCGCTGACGCGGGAGTAGCAACCCGAGCGCGTACCGCGCGAGTAGAAGCCGCCGACGAAGACGCCGCGCTCGTCCGCGACCCACTCGTCGAGGTTCCCGACCATGTCCATCACGGCGTCGTCACCCCACTTGCTTCCGCAACGCGTCGACGCGCCCGTCTTCTGGAGGAACGTGCGACCGCCGATCTCGACGAGGTGGTTGCGCGGATCGTCGTGGTACCGAGCCGCGTTGCCGTGGAGCAGAAACGACGGGTGGCTCTCGCGGAAGACGTTGCACGTCCCCTGCTCGTAGCGATCGCCATACGGGAAGTCGCGGACCTCTTCGCCCTTGCACGCCGTCAGCCACTCCGCCTCGCTGCAGAGTCGCTTTCCGGCCGCGTTGCAGGCGGACTCGGCCTGATCGGCGGACAGATAGCCTTGCGGCAGCACATCGGCGCGCGACATGGCGCGTGCGCGAACCGCGAAGTTTGGGACCGGGGGCAGGGGAGGCGCCAGATCGATCGCGAGGCTGCCTTCGCGCTGCGCCGCCGCGTCATAGAACGCGAACACTTCGCGCGCTCGCGCGAGATCCGGCGTGTAGAACGGCGACCACTCCCGGTCGGAGCCGACGTCGACCAGGCTCGTCTCGAAGCGATCGACGCACACTCTTCCGGCCACGGCGACCATGTCGTCGGGGCACTCGATGTCCCGCGACAGGATCGCGAGCGCCGCGACGTGCGCTTCGGAGCGCGGCGCTGCGGTCGCCGCGTGCTTGCCTGTCGCGCGCGCACGTCCGCTCACGCCACCCTTTGAAGCGCGACGTGACTTCTTTCGACTCGACGTCGACTTCTTCGATGGCGCACCCAACGAGCCACTCTTCTTCGACGCGTTCGCCTTCGACGCGGCCTTGTTCTTAGTCGCGGCCTTCTTCGCCTTCTTCTTCGAGTGACTGTCCGTCTTGGCGCTGACGACGGCCGCGTTTCCTGGCCGCGACTTCGGTCGCCCGGCCGCGTTCGAGCTCGCAGGATCGATCACGATACCCATCGCGATGAAGATCCCGAGCGCGACGCGTAGTGTCGACCCCATGCGTTCCCGCGTCTCACGCCCTCGCGTGAATCGGCAACTTTCACGCGGACGACGAACGCAGAGCGCGGCTGCGAGGCGTCAGACGTTCAGAAGGTCCCGGCGCCGCGTCGCTCGCAGAGATACTGGTAGGGCGTGTCACATTCGTGATCGTCCCACTCGGCCGTCGGCAACATGAAGGCGCAGTTCTGGACGTCCAGGCCGTCCGGCTTTCCGGCGGCCCAGAACACGTAGTTGAACGGCGTCCCGTCGACCCAGACGTAGGTCCCTTCGGTGACGGCGTCCGTCGCGCCGATCCACGTTCGATCCGTGACCATGGCAGAGACGAAGTTCTGCTCGGTCGCGTTCTCGATCGACGTCAAGTGCCCGAGGTTCGGCGCGCCGCCCCACGCCGCGCACTGCGCCTCTGCGTCGGTCCAGCCGGTCATCGTCGGGAAGAGGCGGTAGCAATGTCCGTTGGTCGGACTCTTCTTGCCGAGGACGTCGCACTCGATCTCGCACGCGTCGCAGCCATCGCCGACCTGCGTGTTTCCGTCGTCGCACTCTTCGCCCACGTCGACGACCGAGTCACCGCAGAACGAGCCCGACGCCGTCGTCGAAGCGCCACCGCCACCGCCGACCGAGGCGTTGCCGCCGACCTCTGTGCTCGACGTCGTCGAGTCTCCCGAGCCGCCGCCGCTCGCTACGTCCGTCGAAGAACCACCGCCGTCGCCCGTCGTTCCCGCCGTGATCGGGTCGCTGAAGGCGCACGAAGCCAAGACCGTCGCTGCGATCGCGAAGAACAGAGCTTTTGAGCGGCCTTCGGCTTCGGCCATCGGTCTCGGGTCAGGGGTTACGGAAGCGGCGCGCCTCCGTAGCTGAAGGTGCGCCAGTTGGAAGGAGACGTCCAGTTGCCACCCGACTTCGCTTCGGCGCGGAATCGGAAGGCCGCGTCGAGCACGGGGTAGAAGGTCTTGTGGTTCTGGCTCGTCGTGTACGTGTAGTAGTCACGCCACTCGGCGTCGCCCGGATCGTAGTACTCGATCTCGAACTGATACGAGGTCGCGCCGGAGAAGGTCGCGCACGACAGGTTGACGTCGTCGGTGTTGATCGATGCGCCGTTATCGGGAGACAGACCCGTCGGCGTCCCAACCGGGTCCGCAGGCGCTCCAGGATCGGTGCCGGGGTCCGTTCCCGGGTCGGTGCCGGGGTCCGTTCCCGGGTCGGTGCCGGGGTCTGTCCCCGGGTCCGGGGGCGGTTGCGTCGTGCCGCCCGCCGCGAACGCGAACAGATCGTTCATGGACCCATTGAAGCGATTGCGATCGACGTTGCCGGTGACACCGGAGACCTTGCCAGTCTCCGAGTACTGCCAGAAGTTCCAGTCGTCCCAGCCGTTCGGCATCAGCGGGCACTTCGTCGTGTAGTTCGCGGCCCACAGCGGATAGTCGTCGAAGTTCGTACCGACGACGTCTTGCATGAACGCTGCGGTGTAGATGATCGGACGCTTGCCGGTGCCCTGCTCGACCAGGTCGAGCCACGTCTTCATGCGCTGGCGGATCTTCGTCGAGCTGACGCCATCGGTCTGCTCGACATCGAGCACCGCAGGTAGGTCGCCTGCGCCGATCGGATCGTTCGCGAGCATGTCGATCATGAGCTGGGCTTGCTCGGCCGCGTCCTCGCCCGGTCGGAAGTACTGGTAGGCGCCGCGCACGACGCCGGCGTTCTTCGCGCCCGCCCAGTTCTCTGCGAAGCGAGGATCCTTGAAGGTCGAGCCGTAGCTCGCACGGATGAAGGCGAACTTGATCCCGGCGCCAGAGACCTTCGACCAGTTGACCTTCTCTTGCCAGTACGAGATGTCGATGCCCTCGACGGTCGTGTTGTCCGCACAGACGCGCAGTGCTCCATCAGACTCGGCGGCGCTCTCCCAGTCCTCGTCCTCGTCGAGCCCCGAGTCCGGAGCGCAACCGGGCATGGCGGCGAGAGCGATTAGGGCGAAGGAGCCGAGGAGGAGCGCGCGAGTCGACTTCATGGGCGACTGCCCTAGAGCAGGAGACGTGCCGTACGCGTCGCTGCAATTGGGCTAAATTCGCGGCGATTTTCCAATGTAGGGCGTTCGTCGCCGAAGCGCTCCGTGGGCGCGTAGGGGTCCTGGAACTCCACCCATCCACGAGTTTTGCGCGCACCTGGCGACATCGGAGCCGGCGCGTGTTCGTGTGCGACGCTCGCCTACAAATTGAGACTCAGCGGGTGAACGGCGAGAGCCCATCTTCGCCGAGGACGTCGAGGTCGATGACGCCGCCGAAGCGAAGGACGTTGCCCTCGAACTGATAGATCGCCCAGTGGTCGAAGCCGCCGACGCGCGGCTTCTTCGGGAAGTCGAAGAGCGGCCACGCAGCGAGCCAGAGAGGGCGAGTCTTCCACTTCGGGTTCGCGCACACGCACTTCGTGAAGAACGGCTCGACCAGATAGACCATCGCCGGCTTCTTCGTCTGCGTCTCGACCTCGTCGAGCCACGCGTCGACGCGTGCGGTCCATGCGTTGCACGGCTCGTCGCAGCAGTCGTCCTTGCAGCTGGGGGGCTTTTCGAGATCGAGCGTCGGCGCGAGGTCGCCAGCGTCGTCGCCCACGACGTCGAGGAACGTCTTCGCGAGCGCGCGACCGTCGGTGCCTTGCGAGATGAACTGGTAGGCACCGCGCGGAACGCCGCAGCGCTTCGCCATGTCGAAGTTCGCTCGAAAGTCGCGGTTCTTCTTCAGACCGATCGCCGCCTGGACATACGCGAACCGAAGCCCTGCCTCTTTCAGGGTCTTCATGGGCGCGGGCGTCGATGTGTCGAAGCCGAGGCCGCGCGTCGCGAGGTGCGGTGGCAAGGTCGGCGCGAGCACGCTCGGTTTCTTGCCGGGGACGAGGTCTTCGCAGGGGCCGAGCACGACGGTCGTCGGCGTCGCAGAGGTCGCCACCGGCGAGCTCGACGTGTCGGGAGGCGTCTCTGCAGAAGGAGGCAGCGACGCCTCTCTAGCGGCGGCGCTCTCGACCACCGGCGCCGCGCTTTGCGCGTCTGGGGTGGGCGCGTCGCCTGGCTCCGAGCACGCGCCGACGAAGAACGAGACGCATGCGACCAACAGCATCGGAAGGCGCATCTTCGG